>Ga0209936_1000087_pt1 | contig 58364 bp, 29 predicted proteins | sample SalPonR1_A_D1_MG_FD_185694 | JGI IMG/M metagenome (GOLD analysis project Ga0209936, IMG submission 185694) | Salt pond soil microbial communities from South San Francisco under conditions of wetland restoration - Salt Pond MetaG R1_A_D1_MG... ...
GGACTCTATACGTGTTAGTGGCCCGGGTCAATTTGTGGTGGAAGTTACCGATCCAGTCAATTCCTGTTCACAAACGGACACCGTAAATATTTTTATTGATGATGATCTACCTGTGGCAAACGCCGGTCCTGACGGTTTTATAGATTGTGCTACACTTTCCTTTACAGCCGATGGTATGGAAAGCGATACGGGTGTAGCTTATACGTACATATGGACCACCGATGTCGGTCAGATCGATAGCAATGCGACGACCCTGACTCCAAGCTTTTCGGCAGCCGGCAACTATGCCCTGGCTGTTCGCGATACATTTACAGACTGTATACAAACAGATACTTTGACGGTGGTTGATCGCCGATCTGAGCTTCCCGTTTCTTTAGTAGACTCCCTTGCGCTTACTTGCACGGATGATACGCTATTGATAGAACCGGTGTATGACACCTCTGGGTATTACAGCGTGCAGTGGACTACTTCTGACGGTGATATTATTGGCGATCCAACAGCTGAGACCATTGCAGTGTCAGTCGCGGGTGTATATAACTTACTGCTTACGGATCCATTTAATCAGTGCGATACCACCTTATCTATTTCCATAGGAGCAGATCAAGAAGATCCCATAGCAGTGGCAGGACCTGACGGGGAAATCGATTGCAACCAATCGTCTGTGACCTTGGACGGAACGGGGTCGGCGAGCGGCCCTGCGATAGAATACCTATGGTTTGCGACGCAAGGTGGATCTATTCAGTCTGGTGAAACAACCTTGAATCCGGTTGTAACTACCGGTGGTGATTATATTCTCCAGGTGACCAACACCCTGAATGGATGTGTAGGTTTTGATACTGCTACCGTGGTGGTAGAAGACGGCCGACCGGAGGTGACACCCGGACCGGACCGCATACTCACGTGCGACTCTATGACGGTACGAATCGAAGGCATACTTGCTAATCCAAATCCAAATTTTGTTTTCGAGTGGACAAGCGGAATGGGTAACATTTTATCCGGTCAGAATAATTTTCAAGCTGTTGTGGACCAACCAGGTACCTACCAATTATCAGTGGTAGACACCAGCAATAATTGTGAGACAACCGTAGACGTAGATGTGACCGAGGATATTACTTCACCAACTATCACAGCCGGTTATACGGATAGCCTGTTGTGTGGTATGTCCACCTTATGGCTTGATGGGGCAGGTTCGTCAAGCGGTCCTGAATTTACGTATAATTGGAGCACGGCCAATGGAAACATATTGAGTGCTTCAGATTCTATAGCTATTGAGGTGGATGTCGCGGGTGACTACACGCTCGAGATTATAAATACCATCAATGGTTGCGTTTCCACGGAGGTCTTTTCTCTCATTGTGGACCAGGAGATCCCTGCTTTAAGTATAGATGTGCCGGAAACCCTAACATGTGTGCGCCCTGAAGTCAATATTTTTGCTTCTGGCGCCTCTCTAGGCGGGGAGTTTTCATATGAGTGGACCACCACTACAGGTAATATTGTAAGCGGAGAGAATGACAGAGAAGCCGTAGTGAATGAGGCGGGCATCTATTACTTTACCGTAAGTAATAACCGCAATAATTGTCAAGCTACAGACTCGGTTGAGGTCGGTGAAAATATCGATGTACCGACAATAGCGGTGGCTCCTTATGGGAGTTTGACATGTAATAATTCAGCCGTTACCTTGGATGCAAGTGCGTCATCTGCGGGCAGCATTAGCTATACCTGGACACTGCCTGATAACTCACAGGTCACGGGTCCTTCTGAATCGACAATTGATGCAGATGTACCGGGGCTTTATGTGCTTGAGGTACTCGATCAGGACAATGGATGCGTCAACGATACCACTTTAGAGGTGGTAATAGATACGTTATCCCCACAAATCGACCTAGGTAGTGCGCAAACACTGACATGTGATCAACAACAGCTCACGCTGGAAGCTCAATTGAGCCAGGCGGGATCAAGTCCGCTTATCAATTGGTCGACGCAATCCGGTAGCATCATAGGTGCAACAGATGGCTTGTCGATTGATGTAGATGCGGCCGGATGGTATGGTGTGGAAATCACCAACCCCGACAATGGTTGTACATCCATCGATTCAGTGGAAGTAGAGGTTGATGAGAACTTACCAGAGATCATTTTTGAAGATTGGGATAATTTGAATTGTCGCAACGAAACTATCATCCTATCTGCCGCGGGATCCAGCATGTCGCCCTCCATTATGTATACCTGGACAGGGCCACAAGCGGGAGCTATTTTGACGGACCCGACAGCTGTACAAATCGAAGTGAATGAACCGGGCGTGTATGAACTGACGCTCTTTGATATGAGTAATAATTGTGAGACGACGCGCCAACTGGAAGTCAATCAGAATATAGAAGCGCCTGTCATTGATATTGTGCCACCGGCTGAATTCAATTGTGAAATTGGAGAACTTGCAATAGATGCAACGGGGTCATCTTCTGGCCCTGAATTCACTTATGAGTGGACCACGATGGATGGCAACCTCGTTTCCGGTATAAGCAGTTTATCACCAAGTGTGCGAAGCGGTGGAACCTACACCCTTGAAATTACGAATCAGACCAATGGATGTACAAGTTCGGAATCGGTGGTAGTCGAATCGAATTTTGAGTTGCCTCAACTTCAATTAGAGGATGAAGTAAACTTGACGTGTCGAGATTCCGTTCTTTCGATTGAAGTCGGAGTAAATACGGGTGGACCTTATGGTGTAATATGGACTACAAGTGCTGGAAATATTGTCGGTGCAGTCGATGGAGAACAGATTACATTGGATGCACCGGGGATATATAGTGTTGAAGTAACCGATAGTCTAAGTCGATGCAGTAATACGGATTCAGTTCAAGTGATTGACCAGCGTGAAACTCCGAACATCAATATCTCAAGCCCGCAGCAATTGAGCTGTACGCTTCTGGAAGTTCAGCTTACGGCTACGGTGAGTACTGCAGGGACCTTTGAATATCGTTGGTCCACAGATACGGGTGTAATTGTGTCGGGTAATGGCACACCGTCTATAGCGGTTTCCAGCCCAGGCGATTATGTTCTAGAGGTAGAAAATATTGAAACGGGGTGCCTGGCGGTAGATAGTGTAGAGGTCCAAAAAGTAGAAAATGATTTCGAGGGGTATAGCTTACAAGTAACGGATGCGCTTTGTATCGGTGATGAAAGAGGCTGCATCGCCATCGACTCCATTTCAGGCGGAACTCCGCCTTATCGGATGTCGATCAATGGGAATCTGTTCATCCCTGCCGATCGGGAACCCTGCAATGTACCTATTGGTGAAAACTCGATAGTGCTTCGAGATGCAAACGGTTGTGAGATTGAATATATGTTCACACTCAATCCACCCACAGAATATGTGCTTGACCTGGGCGAAGATTTAGTGATTCGCAGTCCATCGACAGATACATTTGGGTATCAAACGGACTTGCCTGAGGAAATCATTACCGATCGACAATGGTTTTTGAACGATTCTCTTTTCTGTCGGGGTTGCGAAAATATTACAGTAGATGTAGATCAGGAGTTCCTGGTCAACTTAAAGCTATTATACGCAGATGGAGAGTGCTTTATTGAAGATGTGTTACATATCCAATATATTGATGAGCTCTCGATTTTTGCGCCGAACGTATTCACTCCAAATGGAGATGGCCGCAACGACTTCTTTACCATTTACGGAGATGAAGATGTCGATCAGATATTGAGCCTTCAGATTTTCGAGCGTTGGGGAACCCAAATTTGGGAGGGCCGTTCGCTTTTCCCGGGCAATGAGCCTCAAGGCTGGGATGGCTCTTATCAAGGAGAGATCGTCCCGCCGGGCGTTTACGTCTACACAGCTGAAATCTTGTTGACAGATGGATCGACTAAACGCTTGCAGGGATCTGTAACGGTAAGTCGATAGAGTGAGAAGCTTATCCCTCTATGGGTTTTGAAAGCTCATGAGAAAGAGATTAAAGATGTCTATCTTTGTTCTACTATAGGTTCCGCGCGATCCTATTTTGAAGAGGGAATGAAATTATGAAGAAGTGCATTGGTTTTCAAACCCCAGTTGTGGGGCTCATTTGGCTAAGTATGTACATAGCCCTGGGCCTTCTATGGAGCACAGAACTTCAAGCGCAATGCCAAAAAACAGGCCCTTACGCGGTGCAACCGTTTCAAGTGTTTGAATTCACTATTGGTATTGACTCTATTGCTGTTGATGATTTGTCTGATCCCCTTCAGGGCTTGTGCGGCGTATCGATCGAGTACGAACATCAATCGGTGTCTGATATGCTGATCGAATTGGAGTCGCCGGCCGGACAGAGCATTACACTGGTAGGGCCAACAGCCAATGGCGCACTCACTTTTTTTACCCAGTGGGATATTTCTTTTATTCCCTGCGCTGCAACACCTGATCCAGACTTGAATTTCCCAGACAGATATTCCAATTTGAATTCATGGGGTGTTTTGGGCGAGGCCAATGGGTCGTACCATCCTTTTAGTGGGTGCCTGGAAGATTTTGATACAGGAACCGTGACGGGGGAGTGGATTGTAAAAGTTCGCGACCAGGGCCCATTTTACGAGGGCGAAATTCAAAGTATTACTTTGTTTTTCTGTAACCCTGCGGGCTTAGAGTGTTTAGAATGTGCCGTTCCTGAAAATACTTTTGCAGCCGAATCCCTTCAGGTCTGTGCGAGCGATACGGCTTATACGCCGCCGTTGGATACTGCAAATGGTTTCGACTCCAGCTTTCAGTTGAACAGCTTTCTTTTTCAGGAAGGAGACAGTATCGTTTATTGGGATACCACCTTTGATTTAGACTCCATAGCATTTGGTACTTACAATCTATGCCTATGGACTATAGAGCGAACAGATTCCATTGCTTTTTTCGGTTTGTTGGACTCAATTGTGAATGCTGATACTTTGCTCAGTCAGACGCAGGCCTTGAACATTTGCGCCGTCAATGGCGACTGCATCGAACTGGAATGGTTGGAACCTGCTGATACCGTATTCATAGACTCCATTATTTGCGCTGGTGAGCTTTTCGTTTTTATGGGCGATACCCTTCAAACCACTGGAAACTATTCCTTTTTAGATACAAGTACCATTTGTCCTCAGTCGATATTAGTGAATCTGGTGGTACGCGATCCCATTGCCGTCCTTTTGCCGCTCGATACCTTGAACTGTGCACAATCCAAGGTGCTGGCCGATGCGTCGGACTCCCAAACTGCTGATAGTACCAGGTATCGGTGGGAGAATAAAATGGGAGACCTGCTGGGGCTGGATAGCACCTACCTTTTTTCGGACTCCGGAGAATACCGGCTCATAGTGACAGATGGGCAATGTGGGGATACCACCTTATTTCAGGTGCAAGCCGATTTTGAAACACCATTTTTTTCAATTTCGGGAGATACCAGCCTCAATTGCCGGCGCGACTCAGCGGTTTGGGTCTTAGATTCACTGGGATCCAAGACCACTTTTTTTTGGTGGATTGATACAGATACTGTGTTTACCGATACCCTTATAATCACCGCGCCGGATTCCCTATTGTTTTTTGCCGTCGGAGCTAATGGCTGTATCGATAGTCAGCGCATTGAGATCATGGCTGATTTGAGGACACCTGACTTTACCATAGCAACCGATAGGGCACTATGCCCAGGCGATACAGTTGCGCTCAGCGCGATTCAGGACAGTACAGAAAACTATAGCTATGAGTGGTCCGGCCCCGATGGATTTTCAAGTATGCAGCGTGACACTTTCACCCACCTCCCTGGCCTGTACATTCTTCAAGCTACTCACCCTCAAACAGGCTGCATTGGGCTCGACAGTCTGAATCTGGAGCAATCGATGCTTCCTGACTTGCCTTCCGTCTCATCCGATACCTTAAATTGCTTGCAGCGCAGCGTTCAACTCGAATTAGATACCGTCATTACGGGGTGGGTTTACCGTTGGGTCGATCCGATAGGAGACACCCTTGGGATGGCAGAACCCACAGTAGATATTGCGGGACTCTATACCTTGCAGGTTTCTGATCCGGAGGCTTGTTCAGATACCTTGTCCTACTTCGTGCCCGAAACCACAAATTTCCCCCGCTATGAAATCCAACCCGACACCCTGGGATGTACCGACTCAACTGCCGTGGTATCAGTCAACTTCGTTACCGACTCTACGGGCTTTCAATGGAGTTGGGAAGATCCGCTCGGTCGCGTATTTGACACTACTCGATTGCTAACCAGCTTACCCGGACCTTATATTTTTCGCTTGACCAATGGCAATTTTTGCGAAACGCGAGACACTTTTATGCTCGTAGAAGATTTCACCCCCTTTGCTCATCTATTAGCAGCCGATACGCTTACCTGCTTATCTCCGACCAGTCAGTTGACTATTTCCGGGGGAACAGACGACTTTGATTTTAGCTGGTCGGGCCCCAATGGATTTTCTGCATCGGGTGACACGCTTACCGTCAGTCGCCCCGGTCCGTATACAGTAGCTATTTCCTCTTTAAATTGCTTTTACGAACGCGGGATTCGCTTAGAGATTGATACTGTTACACCGATGTTGGACTTTGAGTTGTTTCCGATTAACTGTTCACGAGATACCGGACGCATCCAATTTCCGCAAACGCAGTTACTTCGTGTAGAGCGCTTCAATACAGACTCCAGTGCCTTTATTGATCTACCTTTATTTCAGTACGACTACACATCTGAGCAACAGGGTACTTTTCGATGGATAGGCACCAATGGATGTTCTGTTGATTCCTCAATTGCCTTACCAGTCGATACTATTGTGGAACCCGTGACCATCAACATAGATACCTTTACATGCGATCGAAGATCTATCCAGGCCATATGGTCGAGTCCGGAAGATAATATAGATGCTCGCTGGACTCAAAGTGGGACTTTAGTCGGACAAGCAGATACATTAATGACCGCTGATCTGAGCCCTGTAGAACTCGAATTACAATTTCAGAATACCTGCCGCTTCGATACCGTGCTTTTGCCGCCCGTTGATACCCTGGCGCCCGACCTTCAGCTTAGTCCTCAGGATTTAAATTGTACGCGGCAGGCATATGATCTTAACACAATGCCCGATGGGAGATGGCGAGCGATTCAATGGGTTCGTCCCGGTCAGGACACCCTGGATAATGTATTTACCATTCGGATAGATCAGGCGGGCGAATATTCGTGGCAACTCACCGGTACTAATGGTTGCATCCGAAATAGTCAATTTACCATTCAGCAAGATACGATACCTCCGGATTTCCAAATCCAAAATACACTTATTCCCTGTGACCAATCAGTTGTTCAGGTCCGACCCGAGGGCGACAGCAGTTCCTTGTCCTCTTTCCAATGGCTGCGACCAGATGGCAGCACGACTGATGTATGGCAACCGACATTTGGTCCAGGTGACTACGTTTTTCGATATGAAGGGAAGAATACGTGTATAGATAGCGTTGAGCTGACCGTCGTGCAGGATGAGGTGCAAGCGACCGTTGATAATCTGGAAGATCAATATGTACTGGATTGCAACAGATTTCGAGATACACTTCGACCACAAATCAATGGGCAGATCGACAGGTTTATTTGGACGCTAGCTGATGGAACGCTAGCGGTAGGCGATGAAATCGCGATCATTGACCCCGGCCTTTATCAATTGATTATTCAGGAACGGGATATATGTTTTGATACCCTTGAAATTGGAGTAGAATTGGACACAGTTTCTCCATCAATTTCGCTCTCCGCAGATACGCTGACTTGCAATCAACCAGAAATTCAAGCCGATGTCAATGTGCAGGCCGAGGATCCGGGTTTTGATTGGGTAGGTCCCAACGGATTTCGTGCCAGCGAGCGGGCGCCCCTCTTTCCACGCCCCGGAAAGTATACGGTTACCGTTACGGATAATAATGGCTGTTTTACGGTAGATTCAGTTGAGGTACTTGCCGATTTGGCGCGGCCTGAATTTGAAATAGTAGATACCTTCTACGTCAATTGCGATCGACCTATTGTACAAATTGGATTGTCCATTGAAAGCGGGCAAACGCTTGAGTGGTGGGATGATGGTGAAGTCGTAAGCACAGATACCACTTTTGAGTACCCGCCGGGCGATGATTTGATAGTTGCCGTGACAGGAAATAACGGTTGTGTAGCCATCGATACCGTTTATTTATCGGCTACCCCTAAGTTTCCCTCTACTGAGTGGGACCTACCCGTGCTTGCCTGTGACAATTTGATCGATACCATTCACTTTGTTGATGCCGACGGTGATTACAGCTATCAATGGTTCGGTCCGGATGGCTTTGCATTTGAAGGCGAAGAGCCCACCGTTCGCAGGCCCGGTGCATATATTGTTCGGTACACCAATGTCAATCAGTGCCAAACTATAGATACCTTGATACTCACTGCCTCCTCGCAGCCGCCTCAGTTTCAAGTTCAGTCTACGGATACCCTCAGGTGTTTGGATAGTACAGCCAATTATCAGATCGATCTTAGTATGCCCGGCGACTATATCTATCAGTGGTCTGCACTTTCGGGTGAGGTAGTCAGCTTCACAAACCAGATGTCCGCCGTTCTGCAGGGACCAGGCCGCTTTGCTATTACGGTGCAGGACAGAGATAGTTTTTGTATAGCCCGGGATACCCTTGCACTTCAATTTGCTGATCCCCGGGATTGGCCACTGGCCTATCGAAGCTATGATCAATTTTGTATTGAAGATACACTGCGAGGGATTCGCATTGAGGGGCTTGATAGCTTGTCGAACGGGCCGTTCACATACCTATTGGATGGAGATACAGTAAGAGCACCATCGCTGAGTAATTTGCAGCCGGGTGTTTACAACTTATCCGTCTATGATCGGCAAGGCTGTGCGCAAGATACCAGCTTTGAGGTGCGTGACCGAATCGACGAACAGACCGTAGATATTGGTGATGATGGCGACGTGAGTTTAGGTCAGGAGCTAAGTCTTCTCCCTCAGCTTGAAATTCCAGATGAAGAGATCGAAAGTTGGGTTTGGATCGTCAATACCCAAGACAGCTGTTTTCAGTGTTTGCCTTTTGAGTGGATCATACGCGGACCCACCCGAATCGATTACTATTTGCGGACCCTGGGCGGATGTGTTTTGACGGATCAGATCAACCTTTTGCCGCCTATTGAAGATCTCGTTTTTGTTCCCAATATTTTCTCCCCTAACGATGACGGAGTCAATGATTTCTTTTTTATTCAAACCGCTTCCGAAGACCTGCCCCAGATGGATGAAATTCAAATTTTCAATCGCTCGGGCAATCTCATTTTTGAGCGGCGGGACTTTCCACCTAATGCTCGCGATGTAGGATGGGATGGGATGTTTCGCGGCCAAAAGCAAGATCCCCAGGTATTTACGGTGCTGCTGAAATACACCTTTGGCGGAGAGCAGCGCACAGAAGTACATAGCCTCACGCTGGTCCGTTAAAATAATGTTTTGGGGCCATCACGCCTTTGGCGTGACCGGGCTATGCGGGGGTTCCGTCCTCGAGATCGCTAAAAGCGATCCTCGGGACCAGCTCGCGCTGCTCGCAGCCCCTACTATCCCTTGTCCGGGGTCTGTGTTCAATAAGCAAGATTATCATTTTTCAAGACCCTAATTCTCACTTTTGCCGAATGGGAAATTGGGAATAAACTCTTTCAAGCACGCCACACTAAAAGGAAATGTGCCTGAGAGCTTATATTATCTTAGAAATGATAGATAAGGAAATTGCTTTTTGTTTCTTTTTGTAGCATTTGTTTCACTTACTCTTAGGTTTTGATTTGTAAAATGTCTCTTTCTTTAGAATTCGTTTTATTAGTATAAAGCAGCGTTTTTTTATAGTGGTTCGTAAAATATATCATATGATGCGTTCAATTTTTTTGGTTTGTATTTCTATCTTAATATCAAGTTTGCTGTCAGCCTTGGCACTTTCGGCGCAAACCCATGATTTCCCCTGCGATGCTCAGGCGAATCCAGTAGATGGTTGGATTAGTATGACTCAGTCAAAGGTTCTGAGCGGGAATTTTGAAGGTGTCAGCCCCTGGGAAACTGATTTGGCATCGGGTAGTATTCAGAATTTTGGTGTTACAGATGCAGATAGCTCCGTTTTTTACAAACTTGAAGTCAATGAGAATGCGAGATATGTTACTATTGAGTATTTGGGCGGAAGTTCAACTGATGTTTCAGCTGCGCTTTTTTCCTTAAGCAATCCCTGTCCGGTAGATTTAGCTTTTGGTGAGACTCTCTATCAGGATAATGATGGAACCCCTCTTTTAATTGAAGCATTGGATATAGAAGGCTTTGCTCGATTCGACCTCTGCGGATTTTCACCTTCAGATCTTACTAATCTATATTTGTGGTTGGCCACCCCTGAGGAGGGCGTCGGGGAGTTCACCATTGAAGTGACACAAGGGATTCCCTCTGAGAATGATAATTGCGGTGATGCCATTTCTTTCCTAGTTGAAGAACCTGAGTTTGAGGAATGTTATGAGGGGACAAATAGTTGGGGCTGTTCAGAGACCTTGATCGGAGCAGTAGAACCTTGTATTGCTCCTTTGGAAGAGGCTGGTTATGCCACCTTTTGGCACGAGGTCTCTTTAGAAACAGGTATAGATTTTTTAGAAATTGATATAGAACACAGTTCAGGGGGCGAGCTTATTCTTTCAGCTATTGAGTTTGCGGGTACCGCTTGTATTAGTAGTATAACAGAATTGGCCTGTCAAGAATCTTCGACAGGGATTATAGAAGAAGTGGGAGTCCCACGTCCAGAGAATACAGCAGGACAGCTTTATGTTCTTGTTTCCACTCCCATTGAAAATGCAGGCGACTACTCCCTGTGTATTACTGGCGGCGACTCCAGTTGTCTCAATACGCTGGAACTCGAAAGATGCCTTTGTGAAACGGATCCCCTTTGTGGCTTAGAGTCCACTGGAACCTATTGCTTACAATTGGAAAGCTACCAAACTCCATGGTCAATTTTTCCAGGTTGCCCTGGGAATGTTTTGAATAATCCCAGTTGGTTTTCTTTTGTCGCTGCACAAGACTCTATCTCTTTACTTATTTCGCCAAATAATTGTATTCCTATGGGAGGAGCAAATGGTATTCAATTTGCAATTTATTCCTCTGGCGAAACAGATTTTCCGCCAGACCCGGAATGTCTGGAATGCAATCCCAGTTTGCAAAGTCTTACTCCGGTTTTTACTCAATGTGGTTGCGTCACTTCTTCCGTTACAGCAAGTTGGACTCCCGAACCGGGTCAAAGATATTTTGTGGTGATCGATGGTTGTGCTGGCTCGTTTTGCGAAGTTGATATAGAGGTCCTTGAGGGCGGAGGACCGCCCACCGTTAGCCCTTTAGAATTGGAAGATTTTGAAGAGATACAGATAGAAGAGTTCAATGAGGTGGATATTTTTTGTCAGGGAGCCACGGGAGTGACGATAGATATCGTCCCCCCTTCCGGATCTAACATGCTGGAGTTCCAGGTGCTCCCCGGAGGCGAGGTGAAAACAGTTCGTGTAGATGGATCGAGTGGAGTATTCACCCTTCCTATTCCTGACTCGATTTTTATAGATGAAGGTGTTTTTGAGGTTTGCGCACTAGCATTTAATGAGTGTGGCAGCTTTTCGGGTGAAATTTGTAAGGAATATTCTGTAATGGAAATTCCAGATCAGTTTAATGATACTTTGGTGCTATGTAAGGACGAGACTGTTATATGGGAAGGAATAGAAGTTCCCGGGCCAGATCAGGAACCTGGAACTACCCGCACCTACGAGACCCAAAAATTTACTGAATCATTTGATTGTGCTTACTTAGCATTTATTAATGTCAGGGTCCTGGGGGAGGCGCAGAGTTCCTTGGCCATCGATTTTGATCAAGATGTGGACAGCCTGACCGTATCGTTTTTCAACCTTACAGACTTTGCCGACTCGCTAATGTGGAGTTTTGGCGACGGAACCATTTCATCTGAGGAAAATCCAACACACATCTACGAAGAAGCAGGAGTATTCCCCGTTACTTTAACGGCAATGAATCAATGTGATACAGTAACAATGGAACGTCGAATTGGCGTGGGAGGCTTTCCTGTTGCAGATTTTGAAGTTTCCGGGCCTACAAAGGGGTGTGCCCCGCTCGAAGTTCAGTTTGAGAATAATTCAACAGGTGATATAGAGACTATTCAGTGGATTTTCGATGGGGGCTCTCCCGCTATTTCCAGTCAACAAAACCCAATAGTAAGCTATACAACTCAAGGTCAGTTTACAGCAACATTGATTGTAGAAAATGCTGTGGGCCAATCTGAGATTTCAATAGATGGGCTCGTAGAAGTGAATACCTTTCCAGATGCAGAAATTAGTTTTGAGCAGGTAGATGATTACACCTATGATTTTTCATCAGAATTGAGTGCAGCACTCAATGTAGATATACGTTGGGAGTTTGGAGATGGGAATACAATCGTAGCCCCTAATCCAAGGCATACGTATGCTGAGATTGGAGAGTACGAGGTCCTTTTTATTTGGTCGAATGAGTGTGGTCAAGATACACTGACAAAGCAAATCGAAATAATAACTTCTTCTCCTGGCTTTCGGGAGCCCTCCGCTATCCAGCTATTTCCCAACCCAGCTCATGAATTTGTTATTCTTGAAGGAGTGCCTATTGACGCCCATGTACAGATGACCGATACGAAAGGAAGAATTGCCTACTCCGCTATTCAAAGTGGCAGCTTGCGACACCGCATAGCTCTATCTTCTTTTAGGTCAGGAATGTATTACATATTGATTGAATACAAAGGGGTTATTCAAGTCAAAAAACTGGTTATTGAATAATTGACCCTTTGATGCCAGCAAAATTGCAAGCAGCCTTTGCATCTAAATTTTTACTTATTGACCAGTAAGATGGAAATATAAATTATCTAGCAATGGCGGGGGCAGGCTATCCTCAGCGCCGAACTTGAATCATTTAAGGCGTATAGGCCTTTTTCCACAATACCCATTTGTAGACGCTTGTAAAGGTATATAACGGTTATAGACGTTAATAACGGTTAGAGTTGTGGGGCTGTAAATCTAGTAAGGCAGAAGATTTTCCGTTTGGACCTGTTGATTGTGAGGCTGGCGAGTTTACGGTCCTAATTATTATATCCATTTGTAAACGTTTGTAAAGGTATATAACGGTTATAGACGTTAATAACGGTTAGAGTTGTGGGGCTGTAAATCTAGTAAGGCAGAAGATTTTCCGTTTGGACCTGTTGATTGTGAGGCTGGCGAGTTTACGGTCCTAATTATTATATCCATTTGTAAACGTTTGTAAAGGTATATAACGGTTATAGACGTTAATAACGGTTAGAGTTGTGGGGCTGTAAATCTAGTAAGGCAGAAGATTTTCCGTTTGGACCTGTTGATTGTGAGGCTGGCGAGTTTACGGTCCTAATTATTATATCCATTTGTAAACGTTTGTAAAGGTATATAACGGTTATAGACGTCTAGAACCGTTAATTATGCCTTCAATGCTATGATGCATTCAGGTCTCATTAGCTTCACGACTGGTTAAATAGTTTTGATATGGTTCAACTCCTTTTAAATGGAGGATCATAAATAAAATGTTTCAAAGGCAAGGGGTCCCAATAGTCCTTTTATCAGCTCAATTCTTTCATAGTGTTTCAAATTCAAACGGTGGCCAGGCGGGCTGGCCGCGTGAGGTGCCTGAAGGGGGCGACCGTAGGGAGGCGTACGAAACTGAGCGGTGGCTCAGTGAGTACGGAGCGTCCCGAGGCCGCCTTCCTTCTCATTGGGAGGCGGCTCGAGGACAGAAGACGCGAACCCCGGAAGGGACCGACCCCGAGGCCGTGGCTTTTGCCGAAAGCTACGGCCAAAGGGGACACGCCCGAAAAATATATATAAAAATAAATTTCAAGATGAAATTTAAGATCAAAATTTTGATTGGACTGCAGCGCGACAAGATGTGATAAATTTCATGGTGCATTACAAATAGTAATCTCTATTTATTATCTTCATGCTGCAAGCAGCGTTTTATAGATCAAAGCGCTCTTACCCTTAAATATAACACTCGAACTTTATGAAGCAGGTATACGCACTTTTACTTAGTATGGGTTTCGCATTTTCGCTCTTCGCTCAGAGTAACGACTTACCATGTGATGCAGAAACCAACCCGACAAATGGATGGGGAACCACGACTGAAACGCAATCCTTAAATGGAGATTTTACCGGAGTTAGTCCATGGATCACGGATATTGCCGGTGGTAATATTCAGGATTTTGGAGTTGCTGACGCTGATAGCTCCTTGTTTTATAAGCTGGAGGTGGATGCAAACACTCGTTATTTGCGCATAGAGTATGTGGGAGGAACAGCAAATGATATCAGTATAGGACTGTTTTCTCTTATAAGCGCAGAATGCGGTGGCGGAACCGCCTACGGGGAGAGTTTGTATCAGAATCCGGATATGACGGATATGTTAGAAGAAGACCTGATCGGGGAAGGAGAGGTGATGTTCGACCTCTGTGGATTTGGTCCGCCCGATTACAACAATATATACCTTTGGTTAGCTGTACCCGAATTGAGTGTCGGGGACGTTGAAATCGATGTAACGCAGTTGGTTTCTCCTTACAATAATATATGTGCAGATCCGAGTGATCCGGCTAGAGAAGCAGGAGACTTGGGTGTTTTGTCATTTAATGCGGCTACCGGTGAAGGTCTTGGCTGTACCGCACCTGGTGGATGGACTGCTGACCAAACGAACGAAGCGGCTTGTCCGGTAGAATTTGATTTTACAGTAAATACCTGTTTTGATGGGCACGAAGATGACCCGTCAGTCTGGTATACATTTGAAACCGGACCAGATGTAGAGTTGATTGATTTGACAGTTGAGCATACTGTTTCCAGTGACCTACGGGTTTCTGTTTTTGAGATGGAAACGCCTTGTACAGCAGGGAATGTATTGTTTCCGCCCTCTCAGGATAATGATGATTATTGTGATTCAGGTTCAGACCTGATTGAATTTGAGGATTTAACAGTGAAGCCGAACACTACTTACTTTATAGTTGTCAGTACCCCTATTGATGAGTGGGGTGAATTAGATATATGCCTGGAAGTATGCGAACCACCTGTTAATAATGAAGTTTGTGATGCTACGGATGTTGATTTCCCAGCTTTGGGGGCCTACGATCCGGATAATGCTGTTGAGACCCTCAACGGTGAGACAACAGAATGTGCATATGGCTTTTTTCAAGATATTGATCTGGCGGTGATGGAAGATTTTGGCTGTGGAGCTGAATTTGAAAACGCAGTGTTTTATAAGTTAAACGTTGATCCTTATGCCACAAAATTGACGATTACGTCGGGAGGCCTTTCAACTGGTGGATCTTTGTCATCTCAGGTATTTTTAATGAACACGCCGCCGGATTGTGTAAATAAAGTTTTTGATTACAGTATTCCAGCGAATCCTGATTTCAATGAGTGCGATCTGGGACCTGGGTCTGATTTAGAGATTGACCTTTGTGAAATTGATAATGCAGAATATGGCAATTTATATTTATGGATTGCCTCTACGAAAGAAGATGCGGGTGAATTTGATTTAGAATTCTTCCAGGAAATAGCGCCTGAGAATGATTTGTGTGAAGATTTAACTTCTCCTGATCGCGCGGCTCGAGATTTAGGAATTTTAGCTTACAATGATCAAACAGGAGAGGGGCTTGGATGTACTGAACCGGCCGGTTGGAATGGTCCACAAACGAATCGAGGCGCTTGTCCCGTGGAGTTTGACTTTGGCGTAACGGCTTGTTTTGATGGACATGAAGATGATCCGACCGTTTGGTATACGTTTGAAACAGGTCCTGATGTAGAAGAGATCGACTTAACAGTGGAGCATTTCGAGTCTACTGATTTACGCGTTTCGGTATTTGAGATGGAAAATCCATGCATGGCCGGGAATGTGTTATTTCCTCCTTCTCAGGACAACGATGATTATTGTGACTCAGGCTCTGATCTCATTGAGTTTGAAGATTTGACGGTCAAGCCGAATACGCAGTATTTTATAGTGGTGAGCACACCTATAGAAGAATGGGGTGAGTTTGATATTTGCTTAGAGGTATGTGAGCCGCCGGCCAATAATACAATTTGCGATGCGGAAGAAATTGATTTCCCTGCATTGGGTGATTATGATCCAGATGATCCTATCGGTCCAGCAACAAACGGCACTACAGTTTGTGCCTATGGTTTTTATGACGATCCCGATCTCGCGAATCTAATTTCATTTGACTGTGGAGATGAATTTGAAAATGCAGTGTTTTATAAGTTGAACTTAGATTATTATGCTACAGAGTTTACAATTACCGTAGATGGCCTGTCAACAGGCGGGCAACTCGCTGCTCAGGTGTTCTTTTTCGATGGCACCCCCGATTGTATAGCAAGAGGGTTTAATGCAAATATTACCGAGCCAGCAGCAGCTGAATTTGAAGAGTGTGACTTTGATGGTACTGTAGAGATGGAGATGGATTTATGTGATATAGATAATGAAGATTATGAAAATATGTATCTGTGGATTGCAACGAGTAAAGAGGATGCGGGAGAATTCAATTTAGAATTTTTCCAGGAGGTAGCTCCATTGAATGATGAGTGTAACCAAATGGACGGACCTGAAGCGGCAATGCGAGAGGCAGCCGATTTGGGTGTTATAGAGGTAGGCGATGTAAGTGGAGATTGCGATCCACCTGCAGGCTGGGATACACAAACGAATCGGGGCGCGTGTCCTGTTGCGGTGGGCGGAAATGCCTGCTTTGATGAATTTCAAAATGAACCTGCCGTTTGGTATACTTTCGAAACAGGAGATGATGTTGAACTCATAACTGTTGAAGTAGAGCACTTTGAAACGGATGAGGTTCGGATTGGATTGTTTGAACTACCGATCGATTGTGAATTTCCTGGAAATATGCCTCCGGGTCAGCCTTTTGATGAATATTGCCAGGGAGATGTCGTTAATGATGGTGTTGACAGTATTTGGAATCTATTGGTGCAGGCCAACACGCGCTACTACGTGCTTGTGAGTACTGAATATGAAGACTGGGGCGAATTTGAGATTTGTGTCAAAAATTGTGAACCACCGGAAAATGATCGCTTGTGCGATGTTTCCATGGATGAAAACTTTCATATTTTTCCAGGAAGAGAAGATGAAGACAACCGAAACGAACTTGTTGTCGAAGGAACTACAAATTGTGCCAACAACTTTTTCCTTGATTTTGACTTAACTACAGAAGATTTTGGATGTAATGCAGGGGATGGCGCCGAAAGTGCTGTTTTTTACAAACTCGATATTGACAGCTTAACTTCTGAGATACATATTTCTGCCAGTGAAGTAGATCCGCTGAATACCTTTTCTATGGGCTTGTTCATGGTCATGGACTCTTGCGAGGAGAATCGAGTTTATGGTCAATCCATTTGGGTAGATCCCGAAGGAGAAGAAATGGTTGAATGTAATGGATTCGATGATGATATTATATTCAATACCTGTGGTCTTTCTTTGGAGGAACGCAATAACATTTACTTATGGGTAGGGACTGAACGCCTCGACCAAGGGGATTTCGAGTTGGAGTTTAGTCAAAAAATTGCTCCTCCTAATGATAATTGCTCTAATCCAGATGATGAGAGCTTTGAGGCTACGCTTACCGATACTAGTGAAATTTGCGGAACGTTTACGAATCTATTTGCCTGTCCGGAGGAATATACTATGGTAACCATTCCACCTGGAGGTGACCCTAACTGTCCGTTAGATCCGCTTGAGATTGAAAGAGCCGGTGTATGGTTTGAATTTTCTACCAATGCTGAAGCAGCGCGTTTAGACTATATATTAGACCACTCAAACGAAGAGGAAGTGCAAATGATGATATTTGAGGCCGACGCGAACTGTGACAATTTTGAATTACTGCTTTGTGAGGACGAAAACGATCCCGACGGCTTTATGGAAGAGGAAAATCTGTTTATTGAGCCAAATACAACTTACTATGTATTGGTTGTAACTGAGAAAGAAAATGCGGGCGAATTTGATTTGTGTATTCAGGTTAAGCCACCGATTCCTTGTGAGGGGGAGGCTCCATATTTCTACGATCAAACTGAAATTATTTGTGGCCTGGATGAATTGAATGGTTACTGTTTAGATATGCGCCCTCCACTTCCTGCAGCCGCTTTACCTTGGCCGGGATGTCCTACCGTTTCCTTTCATAATCCGTCATGGTTCACTTTTGTAGCCGGAGCAGAGGATTTGGAGATTGAAATATTTATTTCTGACTGTGTGGCAAATCAAGGTGTTCAAATCGCCTTGTATGAGTTGGATTGTGAGATTGATTTCGATCCGACCAATCCGGATGGTACTCAGCCCACAGCGGATCAATTGGTTTCACCGTGTTCTTTCGTAACAACACCCACTGTGGGTTCAGTTATTTTTAATACAGACACAGAGCTTGGTCAAGTGTATGGGATTATTGTAGATGGTTGGAATGGGGATCAGTGTAATGTATCTGTTGAAGAAGTTTTAGTAGGAGGTGACCCTCCCGAGTTAGATGGAACGGATCTGGAGGAGCCTTCATTTGAAGACGGCGAATTTGGATTTCTGGAAGATACGATATGTGCGGGAGCAGAAGACGTTCCCTTTACGCTGGAAGGCGAAGTGGAAGGTGCATGTAGCTATCGCTGGACATTAGATGGGGTGGATATTGAGGATGGAACAAACTCTACAGAAGAGTTTATATCTTTCCCTGAGCCAGGAACCTACGAAGTTTGTGTTTATGCTTCTAATCTATGTAATGAGACGGATCCTGTATGTATAGAAGTAGTAGTTGCGCCTTTAGAGCCCTTCATTACTTTTGACACCATTTGCGAAGGAGATGATTACATTTGGGAAGGGCCGTTTGGAGGTACTTTGTCGCCCCAACCTGCGATCAACCCGAATATTCCAGGTACGTTTCAATATACTTCGACAGCATTCAATCAATTTGATTGTACAGTGCCAGCGGAGTTAAATTTGTTTATTCGTAACGAAAATGATGAGAATCCTACGCAGGTCGACACTTTTGCCTGCTATGACGAAGCAGCTTTAGGAGACTTTAGCTACTATTGTGAGGTCTTGACTGAACCGGGCACATATGATCAAGAGTGTATCTCACCATTTACAGGCTGCGATACATTTTTTATGATTGATTTAGTTGTCTTCGGCGGGCCATTTAATATTGATCCGGCTTGTACAGGAAACCGCGAAATGGGATTCTTCTTCCAAGACCCTGAAGACGGAGGATATACCCCTTGGTTTGAGCAGTTTTTACTGATTGACAACGATCCAGACTTCACTATAGAATATAATTGGACAGAAACTGAAAATGATGAGACTTTGGGCACAACCCGAGACCTCATTCTGAATCAGGATACAATTGAAAAGTACGACGATGATCGGATCTTAAATTTACAATTAGATGTAACGATATTCTATCTGGGTGATCCCATATGTACATCGAGTGCCGATTATAGATTTGATCTAGATAATAATTTCCCAACTGCGATTGACGTGCTTGGTGATACATCGTATTGTGCAGGTCAGCCGGAGTTGACAATCTATGCTAACGTAGAGAGTCCAATCTTTCCAGACCCAAATGGCGAACCGGATCCGATATTTTTATTAAATTGGGATCTACCCGATGGGTTTAATTTTGTTCCACCGTCAGCAATGGATTCAGACACTATAACTATTTCTGCACCAAGTACGGTTACGGATTCAACCTTGTGTGTTACGGTATTTTCTGAGCGCTGTTTCTTCACCGACACCTTATGTGTGGACTTGGCGCAGGAGATTCCCGACGTGCCTGAATTGGGCCCTGACGGATTTACCTGTGATACGTTTTACACCTTTGCACCTAATGTGGCCTCCAGTGGTGGATGGTCTATTATTGACACTCCGCCTGGTGGAAATACCTTAGCCTTCGGTAGTTTAGGTTCTCCGACGACGACAATTAGTGTGAATGATCCCGGCACTTATACTTTAGAGTGGCGAGAAGGCCCTGTGAGTTGTGCAGAGTATGATACAATTCAGGTTACTTTTTGGGAGAATCCTTTTGAGGTAAGTCGAGTTGATACTTGTTTTGATTTAGATTTTCAGGTAGAAATAGAAATTGGAGGCGGGGCAGAGCCATATACTGTGCATCCGAATTCAGATATTCCTGGCAGTTTAAGCGGTACTCTATTCACTTCAGACATTATAGAAATTGACTTTCAGACGAATTATGGAGATATTTTGTACTTGGTGGTCGAAGATGCCAACGGTTGCATATCAGACTCCATACCGGTCACCTTAGTGTGTGAGTGTGAGTCTGAAATTGGAGGAATGGCTACAGATACCCTAGAAGTGTGTGAAGGTGATATTGCTTTACCTAGCTACCTTGGTGGTCATGAGAACGACGGCAACGATACGCTCATGTACATTTTACATGATCTTGATTCGGGCACGTTGGGAACTATAATAGACACCGCTACTTTTACTGATGGTGAAATTCCATATCCGGGTGGAATAACCTTTGGTCAGGTTTATTATATATCCATGGTAATAGGAAATGTTCAGGCAGCAGATAGCGCATATGTCAATCTAACTGATCCATGTTTGGTCGTCGCCCCCGGTCAGCCAGTAATTTGGTATGAAAATCCGGTGGCAGATGCAGGTATGGATAGAGAAGAGTGTGGCTTTTCCGCAAACCTGGCAGCTGTAGCTTCTGTAGGAATCGGGACCTGGACTGCTATTCCCGATACTGGAGCTGTCGTCTTTGACAATCCAAATGATCCCAACACGCTAGTTACAGTTTCCAATGCAGGCATTTACACCTTCAGGTGGACTGAAAACAATCAAGGATGTGAGGATTCTGATGAGGTAGAAATTGATTTCCAAGGTGATATTTTATTTACCTGGTTTGATGAGTGTAATGATATCGCAACAGAATATCAAGCTACAATTATCTTATCCGAAGGAGCCGGTGGCTATTTTGAAGTCAATGGTGAAGGGACTTTTTCTGGAGATACGCTCATTACGGATTGGATACCTAGAGGAACAGCTGATACATTTTATGTAGATGATGCCCTGGGCTGCGGACCTATAACGATCATTATCTTTTCAGACTGCGAATGTACTACTGATATTGGTGTCTTAGATACAGCTAATTTCCTTACAGCTTGCGCAGATGAGTGTATTGATGTAACGCCTCTATATGATGACACTGGAGAGTTTTTAGATGGAAATGATTTGGCGAGCTATATACTCCACAACTCAAATGACACGATACCTGGATCGGTAGTTATAGGTCAACGCCAGGACGGGATCTTCTGTTATGAGGATTTTGCAGGGGCTATAGAGTTTGGTGATACACTGTATGCAGCAAGAATAGTTGGAAACAATCGCGGTAATGGGAATGTGGACATTAATGACCAGTGTTTGAAATTGACTTACGGTGTTCCTGTATTATTCTATGAGGTACCGGAAGCCGATGCTGGACCAGATGCTCAATTTTGCTTTTTTGAAGGTTCATTAGAAGCTAATTTTGCAACAGATGGAACAGGAGAGTGGACTTATCTGGATGGACCGTCAATGAATGTAAATATAACGGATCCTACTTCAGACACTACAGCTGTAGTAGTCGATGATTTTGGAGTATATCAGTTTGTATGGACGGAGACGAATGCTGACTGTGCCGATAGCGATACAGTGGCCATGACTTTCGTCTCAACTCCGGAATTTGATCCTGCCTCAGTGCAGATCAATTGTGATGATATTGCAGAGACGTATACTGTAACAATCGATATTTTACTTGGCGATAGTGCGACTTTAGTTGTAGATGGAACCGTTGATGGGACCATTACAGGTCGCACCTTTGTTTCAGATTCTATCGTCAGCGGCGATTCATATACACTGCGTGTTTATGATGTAAATGGTTGTGATACACTAACATTTACAGATTCGTTTGAGTGTCCGTGTCTAACCGAAATAGGAGCTATTGAAGGGAATGAACTGAACCTCTGTGAAGATGAGACTGCATTTGGCATTCGTTATAATTCAGCGGGTGATTTCCAAGATGGAAACGATGAAGTGCGGTTTGTTCTTCTTAATGATCAAGGCGATCGATTAATTGAGCGCACTAATGGAAGTTTTGACTTTGATGATGCGATCATGAATTTAGGGGAAACGTATTTTGTGCGGATTTATCTCGGTTCTGTAATTGGAGGTGATTTTCAGTACGATGAAGACTGTACACTATCGGTTGGAGATGTTCCGGTCACATGGTGGGCATATCCAGAGGCTGATGCTGTTGCTGCTATTGATACGATCACCTGTGTTATTGAAAGTATTGATATAGATGGAAGTATATCCACAGGTCAACGCTTAGAATACGCTTGGTCAACAACTGGTGGTAGTATACAAGCCGGCACAGAAAATCAGGCTGTAGTTACTGTAACTGCTGGGGGTTCATACACATTAATTGTCACTGATGCGCTGAGCGGATGTAGTGATGAAGTAACTGTGGAGATCGAACAAAGTGACGATGTGCCTGTAGCGGTTATTGAAACTCCTGAAATTTTGACCTGCCTAGTTAATGAAGTCACCTTAGATGGTTCCGGATCTTCAAGTGGTGCAAGCATTAATTACACATGGACTACAGGGGATGGAAATATTGTTTCAGATCCGACGCTACCTTCTATTACCGTTGACGAAATAGGGACATACGTATTGACAGTGGAAGATGAATCCAATGATTGTAGGGTCTCTGCCCAAATAGAAGTTACGGAAGACCGCGAGGTCCCTGATGCAGTAGCAGCTGCTTTAGACCCATTAAGTTGTTCGTCTGAAGAAGTGACAGTTTCTGGTGAAGGATCTTCTGAAGGAGCAAACATTACATATCAGTGGACTACGAGCACCGGTGTTATTGAAGGCGAAGCAACAGGACGAGATATCATTGCTTCAGCTATAGGTGATTATACACTTGTCGTGACCAACACTGATAATGGTTGTGTAGATTCTGTAACCACTAGTGTAATGCGAGCTGATAATGAATTGCAAGGTATTGAAGTTGAATTCAGACACCCACAATGTCACGGAGATGTGAATGGGGTTATAGAAATTGAGCCTATAGGAGGCGAAGATCCAATAACTTATACTTTAGTTGGATTGGAAGAGAACAATACTGGAGTCTTTTCTAACTTAGGTCCGGGTCAGTATACGATTGAAGTGTCTGACACATACGGATGTGTAGAAACTGCCGAAGTTGTTTTAATCGATCCACCAATTATTTCACTAACCTTAACGGAGTCTGTGGTGATTGAAAGTGGAGATAGCGTTATTGTTGACGCTTTCTTACCTGCAGATGCGATAATTGACACCTTGATTTGGGATACTCAGGGACAGCCGTACAATTGCCTGGACGAGGAATGTCTGTCTATCATGGTAACCCCATTAGAAACTATCACAGTAAGTGCAGAAGCAATTGGGGGCGTAGGTTGTTCTGACGCAGACGCAATGCGAATAATTGTGAAAGTATTTAGGGATGTATATATACCCAATATTTTCACACCTAATGATGACGGATTGAATGATGTTTTCCTTCCTGAGACCGGAAGACGGGTAACTCAGGTTAATAATATGCAAATATTTGATCGTTGGGGAGCTCTACTTTTTGAAAGTCGAAACTTCATGACTGGCGATACAAACTTTGGCTGGGACGGCACATTCCGCGGTGAGGAGATGAACCCCGGCTCATACGTATACAAAGTTGAGGTGACTTACGATAATGGAACTACGGAGTTACTTCACGGTTCAGTAACTCTTGTTAGATAAATAGAAGAGTAACTTAAATTTTCTTAAGGGACGGGTGCGAATCCGTCCCTTTTTTGTCTTTTAGCTGTAATGATGCCAAAGACTTTACCATTTCCTTTACCAATAAGCAGCATTTTGCTATTTTCGATTGTCTATACAGCAAACCCTAATTTAAATTATACAATATGGCAAGGTCAATATTTACACATTTGACTCTTTTTTCTTTCCTTCTTATTCCCTTTCTGGTCAATGCCCAGACGAATGATTTGCCTTGTGACGCCTTTTCAAATCCGGAGGACGGATGGGGAACCACTACCGAATCGCGGACTTTAAACGCAGATTTTGCTGGTGTAAGTCCTTGGTTAACCGATAATGCCGGAGGCGGTATTCAGGATTTTGGTGTTGCCGGAGCTGACAGTTCAGTGTTCTACAAGTTGGAAGTGAATGAATATACGAGCTATGTTACCATTGAATACCTGGGCGGAGCTGTTACAGACTTGTCTGCAGCCCTATTTTTTTTGACGGAGCCATGTCCAGGGGTTACCGATTATGGAGAAGCGGTCTATGTAGACAGCGATGGGAATGACCTACTTGTTGAAGGTTTAGAAACGGTGGGATTGACGCGTTTTGACCTCTGTGGACTAACTGCACCCGATTTTGACAACCTGTATTTATGGTTAGCAGTTCCAACTTCGGGAGTGTCTAACGTAACTATTGAAGTTACACAAGAAGTTTCACCTTATAATGATCTTTGTGAGGACGCCACCGATCCCACCCGAGCTGCTGGAGATTTGGGTTTGGTTGAATATAATGATCAAACGGGTGAGTGTAATCCACCTGTTGGATGGACGAGTCCCCAAACGAATGAGGGCGCATGTCCCGTAGACATTGATTTGGCAGCTTCGGCCTGTTTTGATGGACATGAGGAGGATCCTGCCGTATGGTATACTTTCGAAACAGGACAAGATGTAGAACTTATTGACCTCACCGTTGAGCATTTTGTCTCTTCTGATTTGCGTGTTTCAATTTTTGAAATGGAAAACCCCTGTACGGCAGGCAACTTATTATTTCCAGCTACGCAAAACGCTGATGATTACTGTGATTCGGGTTCTGATTTAATAGAGTTTGAAAATGTGATGGTAAAGCCCAACACAACCTATTTTATCGTTGTGAGCACACCAATCGATGAGTGGGGTGAATTTGATATATGCCTGGAGGTTTGTGAACCGCCGATGAACAACCTGATTTGTGATGCAGAAGCCGTAGACTACCCCGATTTAGGTAGTTATGATCCCGATTTAGCAATACCTGGCTCTCCGGTAGCTGGAACTACAGTATGCGCTACTGGTTTTTTTGAAGATTTAGATCTTAACACTCTTATTGAGTTTGGATGTGGGGACGATTTTGAAAGTGCAGTATTTTATAAATTGAATGTTGATCCCTATGCCACAAAATTGACAATATCTGTAGATGCATTAAGCAGCGGTGGACAGTTAGCGGCCCAAGTGTTTCTTTATGATGGAACGCCCGATTGTGTGAATAGGGGTTACAACGTAAACATAAGCACCTTCGCAGAACCTGGCTTTAATGAGTGCGACTTTACTCCTGGAAATGATATGGAAATGGATTTGTGTGGGGTGCCTAATGAGGATTATGAAGATCTATATTTATGGGTGGCTACATCTATCGAAGATCAGGGAGATTTCAATCTTGAGTTTTTTCAAGAAATCGCACCCTTAAATGATTTGTGTGAGGACCCATCCTCACCTGACCGAGCTGCTACTGATCTTGGCCTACTTGATATCGGACAGGAGAGTGGAGATTGTAACCCGCCCGCGGGATGGGAGCCACAAACCAATAGAGGAGCTTGTCCTGTAGGCTTTCCTGGTGTGTCACCATGCTTTGATGAATTTGAAAATGAAGCCGTCGTTTGGTATCAGTTCGAAACAGGTGATGGTGTCGAGCAAGTCACGCTAAATGTGAATCACGATGAAGCCGATGAAGTCAGAATGGCCTTATTCGAAATGCCAATGGTCTGTGAGACCTTTTCTATTCCACCGGGACAGGATGAAGAAGAATACTGTCAGGGTGAAGTAAATGATGGGGTGGATAGTATATGGAATGTATTGGTTAGACAGAACACTACCTACTATGTGGTCGTCAGTACCCCTGAAGATCAATGGGGCGAGTTTGATATATGTATCAGTAATTGCGAAGCTCCTGACAATGATGTGCTTTGTGATGTAGTTGGTGATCCCAATTTTGATATACAACCTGGAATAGAAGACGAAGCCAACCGGAATGAGGTGGTTGTAAATGGAACAACAGCTTGTGCGAATAACTTCTTCACCGACTTTGACTTGAGCTATGAGGACTTTGGTTGCGCAGATTTGGAAAGTGCTGTGTTTTACAAACTTGACCTAGAAGATAATGCCACGCAAGTAACAGTGACTACGAATTTTGTAGATCCCCTTAACTCATTGGCTACTGGACTTTTCTTTGTGGATGACCCTTGTGATCCCGGCCGACAATATAATCAGCAACCATGGTTAGATGTGGATATGCAACCTTTAGTGGAATGTGATGCGGCTGTAGAAGATGAGATTGTGTTCAATTTATGTGGTCTGGAGCCAGCAGACCTGGATAACATCTACATTTGGGTGGCTACAGAGCGTTTGGATCAGGGAGAGTTTGAGCTTGAGCTGAGTCAAAAACTAGCTCCCCTTAATGATGAATGTGATAATGCCTACCCATTTGCTCCTGCCGAAATAGATGTTACTGAATGTTTTCAAGGAAATAACTTTTGGGGCTGTCCTGAAAACTTGACAGGCCAAATTAGTGATTGTATTGAGCCGTTGACTCTTCCGGGATATTCCACTGTTTGGCACGAAATTACAGTAGGCATGGAAATCGACTTTTTGGAAGTGGAATTGGATCACGGTTCTGGTGGCGAAGTAATTGTCTCTGCTATTGAGTTTGTCGGAGTTCCATGTGAGAGTGATTTTATTGAACTCTCGTGCGGTGATGCGACAGATGGTATGGTTTTAGATACAGTATCCCCACCGGCAAATCCTGCTGGTCAGGTATTTATTCTTGTTTCTACCCCTGCAGATGAATCGACAGAATACGAATTATGCATAACGGGGAGGGAAATTATTGGATGTATAAATGATCCTGTGCCTGAAGAGTGCCTATGTGAAACCGAGCCTATTTGTGGAGCGGATACATTATCTGACTACTGCCTTCAAATGGAGAATTTCCAAACTCCATGGTCTCAATTTCCAGGTTGCCCGGGTAATGTATTAAACAATCCCAATTGGTTTTCCTTTATTGCCGGAGAGGATCCTATATCTTTATTAATTACACCTTCTGATTGCGTAGCTATGGGTGGTGCAAATGGAATTCAGGTGGGTATTTACTCTTCGGATCAGGCGGATTTTCCTCCAGATCCGGATTGCAATACATGTAATCCAAACAATCAAAGCTTGAATCCTGTGTTCAATCAGTGTGGCTGCGTAACGACACCAATTACAGCAAATTGGACGCCCGAACCCGGGCGGCGTTATTTCGTTGTCATCGATGGCTGTGCCGGTGCGTTTTGTGAAGTCGAAGTTGAAGTTTTGTCAGGCGGAGATCCACCTGAGGTAGGACCATTCGAGCTTGGTGATTTTGAGGAAGTACAGTTAGAAGAATTTGATGATGTGGATACCTTTTGTTTAGGTGCCACAGGCGCAACCTTAGATATAGTCACGCCTACCGGAGCTTCTATTTTAGAGTATCAAGTATTGCCCGGTGGGGATGTGGAGTCTGTAGTTATTGATGGTTCCGGGGGGACAGTCACAATTGATCTACCGAATTCCGCATTTCTTAATGAAGGGGTTTTTACAGTTTGTGCGGTAGCCTTTAACGAATGTGGCAGTACATCAGATGAAATTTGCAAGGAATACTATGTACTTGAAATTCCAGATCGGTTTGACGATCCCTTAGTTCTTTGTAAAAATGAAACTGAAGAATGGGAGGGCATTGAAGTCCCGGGTCAGGGTCACGCTCCGGGAACTACCCAGACCTATGAAGCTCAATTGACAAATGAAGAGTTTGGTTGCCCTTATTCTGCTTTTATCGATGTCACACGATTGGACGATAATGAAGATAATCCGACGCAGATCGATACTTTCGTATGCTATGACGAGTTGATAACTGTTGGGTTCAATTATTTCTGTGAAACCTTGACAGAGCCGGGAACTTTTGAACAAGCTTGTGAGGGCTTTTCAGCTAATGGGTGTGATACTTTTTTCTCGATAGACCTCCTAGTGATGGGTGGTCCATACCTAATTGACCCGCTTTGTGATGGTAATGGAAATATGGTATTTTCCTTTCAAGATGCCGAACTTGGGGGCTATACACCTTGGCAGGAGCAGTTTCAGGAATATGCAAATAATCCTGATTATACGATTGAATACGAATGGGTAGTAGTTGGCTCTGGATTGGTTCTAGGAACAGATCAAAACCTGACGCTCTCACAATTACAAATTGAGCAAAATGAGAGTAATGGCGAGTTAACAATCCGCTTAGATATCATTATTTCGTACCAGGGTACTGTTGTTTGTGAGCAAGAATCGCCTCCTTATACCTTTATTTTAGAAAACAACTTCCCTTCAATTATTGATATATTAGGCGACACAAGCTTTTGTTTAGGCCAGGATGAATTAGTGTTATATTCCAATTACGAGGACCCATCGTTTCCTATACCCAATGGTGATCCGGATGATGTATTTTTACGTAGTTGGTCCATACCTACTGGTTTTGATTTTGTACCTCCTTCAAATCCAGCTTCTGATACCATAACGATTCAGGCACCCCCATCAAATGCGGGGTCAACTCTCTGTCTAGAGGTCACCACTGAAAGGTGTTTCTTCTCTGATGAATTATGTATTGACTTGATTCAGGAAGATCCCGACCAACCTGATTTGGGTGCCGATGATGCCACTTGCGATACCAGCTATACTTTTGCGCCGACCCTAGCAAATAGCGGTGGGTGGACTATTATTGATACTCCTGCTAGTGGGAACACTGCTTCCTTTTCTGCTTTGGGATCTTCTACGGCAACCGTAAGCGTAGAAGAGCCGGGTGTTTATACTTTTGAGTGGCGCGAAGGCCCCATCAGTTGTGCACGATACGATACGATTACTGTGGAGTTTTATGAATCTCCTTTTGATGTGAATTATGCAGATACTTGTTTTGACCTTGACTTCTTGGTTCAAATAGATATTGCTGGAGGAGCCGGAGGTTATTCTATTCATAGTTCATCAGATATCGGCGGACAATTTATCGGAGATACATTTGTTTCAGATACTATTCCTATTGACTTTGATACCAATTTTGGAGATGTTTTATTTTTGGTTGTAGAAGATGCCAATGGTTGCTTATCTGATTCAATACCTATTACACTCGTTTGTGCGTGTGATACGGAGGCTGGTCAGATGAGTTCGGACACGCTTAGCTTATGTGAGGACGAAATTGCAAACCCTGACTATTTAGGAGGAGAATTAAATGATGGGAATGATAGTATCGTCTATGTGTTGCACACTGGAGATACTACAGAACTAGGAACCGTCTTAGATTCTAGCTTGTTCTCAGATGGAACATTTGTATACAACGACAATCTTAATTTTGGACAAGTATATTATATCTCTGCAGTAATAGGAAATGGTCAGCCAGATGGCTGGACAGATTTGACCGACCCATGTTTAGCGGTTCCGGAAGGCCAGCCAGTCGTTTGGTATGAAAACCCCATTTCTAATGCAGGTGCAGATACTACAGTGTGTGGACTGGATTATGGACTTCAAGCTTCACCTTCAGTGGGTGAAGGGAGTTGGTCTGTCATACCCGACACCGGAGCTGTTGTGTTTTCAGATATTACAGATCCCAATGCCTCCGCTTCCGTATCTACAGCCGGGACTTACACCTTTCAGTGGGAGGAGAATAACGAGGACTGCATAGATTCAGATGATGTCCAAGTTACATTTGAAGGAGATATTGAGTTTAGAGTTGTGTATGAGTGTGATGGCACGGCTACTAATTATGTAGCGACAATAATCTTAAGTGGTGGTGGGGGCAATTATTTTGAAACTACTGGTCAAGGTACATTTTTAAGTCCTGATTCTTTGCAAACTCCAGCGATACCAAGAGGCGACCTTGTTGTTTATGTGGTGGATAATGATTTAGGCTGCGGTCCAGATACTATCAACATAGTAACGGAATGTGAGTGTACGACGGAAGTGGGCACCATGGATATAAATACGACGCTAACAGCATGTTCAGACGAGTGCATTGATGTATCAACGCTTTATGATAATACGAATGAATTTCAAGATGGAAATGACCTGGGAGCCTATATCCTTCACTCATCTTCAGATACAGTGGTAGGTGATGAGACTTATGCTCAAAGTATAAACGGAGAATTTTGCTATTCAAGTTTACCAGGGGTAGTTCCATTTGGAGACACCTTATATGTTGCGCGCATCGTTGGCAATAATGGAGGTGGCGGCCGCGTGGACACAACGGACGAATGTTTGAAACTGTCCTTTGGAGTGCCAGTCGTCTTTTATGAGCAGCCTGTGGCAAATGCAGGTGTTGATCAAAGTGTGTGTGACTTAGTGGGTGAATTACAGGCAATAAGATCGGTGACAGGAAGTCAAGTCAGCTGGGGATACCTAGGTGGTCCTTCTCAAAATGTGACCATTGCCCTCGTAAATTCAGACACTACTGCTGTAACGGTTGAAGATTTTGGCACGCATGAGTTTGTCTTTACGGAGACCAATAATGGTTGTATCAGTCGAGATACAGTGTCGATTACATTTCAATCTACACCTTCTATTGATGTAGACAACCTAAGCATTGTTTGCGATGATATAGGACAAACTTACACTGTAAGCTTTGATATTTTATTAGGAGAGGAAAGCTCTCTTCAAGTTGTGGGTAACACGGGCACGCTGACGGGACGGACATTTGTTTCTGATCCAATTCCAAGTGGAGACACCTACAACTTTACCGTCTCAGATGGCAATGGATGTGGAGCCTCATCAGTAAGTGATTTATTCGAATGCCCTTGTTTAACCGAAATAGGATCTATAGATGGTCAGGAATTAAATCTATGTGAGGATGAGCAAGTAAATGGTATCAGTTATAATGCCGCAGGTGAGAATAGAGATGGTAATGATGAATTGCGTTTTGCTTTATTGGATAATGCAGATAACATCTTATTTGAGAGTACGAATGCAGATTTTGCTTTTGATCCGGGAACCATGACATTGGGCGAAACCTATTTCGTTCGGGTGTATCTGGGTTCTGTCATAGGCGGCGTATTTCAATTTGCTGAAGACTGCACCCTATCTGATGGGGATATTTCAGTCACCTGGTGGGCTTATCCCGAAGCGGATGCGATACCGAGTGCAGATGAAATTACATGTTTACTGACATCCATAGATATTGATGGTTCAGTTTCTGTAGGTCAACGATTATCGTACAGTTGGTCAACTGCGGACGGAAGTATCGAAGCGGGAACTGCTAGCCAAGCCGTAGTAACTGTTAACTCAGGTGGGACGTATACCTTGGTAGTCACAGATGAGTTGAGTGGTTGTTCTGATGAAGTTAGCGTTTTGATTGAGCAAAGTGATGATGTTCCAGAAGCAAGAATTGCGACGCCTGAAATACTTACTTGTGAAGTCCTGGAAGTTACTCTTGACGGTTCTGCAAGTTCATCTGGGGCAGATATTGAGTACGTATGGACTACAACAGATGGCAATATTGTCTCTGATCCTTCTTTACCAACGGTTACCGTTGACGAAGCGGGAACATACAGGTTATTGGTTAGAAATACCTCCAATGATTGTGAAGTTTCAGCTTCTGTAGAAGTTACCGTGGAGCGTGTTCTTCCCATTGTACAAGTGCAAGCTCTAAACCAATTGAGCTGCTCAGACGAAACGGTAACGGTCGTGAGTACAGGATCATCCACGGGCGCGGTCTTCGAATACCTTTGGAGTACAACTGATGGATCTATTGTAGGTGCAACCGATGGAGTTGAAATTACTGTAGACCAGCCTGGCGACTATCAGCTAGTTATTTCTAATTCGGATAACGGCTGTATAGATTCTGCGACAGTGACGGTTACTCGTGTTCAGAACGAATTGAGTAGTATAACTGTGGATGCTCGTGATCCTCTATGTAATGGTGATAGTAATGGCCAAATAGAGATTACAGCTGCTGATGGAGCGATGCCTATAACATATGTGTTGAACGGAAGTAACCAGAATTCCACTGGATTATTTACAGGCCTAGGTCCTGGTGTATATGCGATTACAGTGACAGATGCCAATGGCTGTGTGGTCATGGACGAAGTTGAGTTGATCGATCCGCCTATTGTCGAGATCACTTTGAGTGAATCTGTTATTATCGATGAGGGTGATAGTGTTATTGTGGACGCATTTTTACCACCAAGCACCATTGTTGATACCATTATTTGGGATACAGAAGGAACGCCGTATCGCTGTTTGGATTCAGAGTGCCTATCAATTCTTTTATCTCCATTGAATACAATTACTGTCAGTGCTACAGCAGTAGGGGGTGTCGGTTGTTCCGATGAAGATGCGACAAGAATCATCGTCCGTGTGAATCGAGACATTTTTATACCTAACATCTTCTCACCGAATAATGATAATGTCAATGATGTATTTCTTCCTACCGCAGGTCGACGAGTACAATTGATTAACTCAATGCAGATTTTCGATCGTTGGGGTAATTTGGTCTTTGAAAGTCGAGACTTCTTGCCAGGTGATACTTCATTTGGTTGGAATGGTACTTTCAGAGGGAAAGAAATGGCTCCCGGAGTGTTTGTTTATAAAGTTGATGTTACATTCGATGATGGAAATTCAGAGATTATGGACGGTACAGTAACGCTTGTGCGATAAGCTGATTTTTAAAAACCTAAAAAGCCGCTAAATTAGATTTTAGCGGCTTTTTTTTGTGAATAGGTTTCACTAAAGTCTTAGCTCATTTGTTCGTTAAATAAATGTTTGTCGCTATGTAAATAATGACAAAATAGACAGACTAGAGGATAATTCAAGAGGCAAATTTCGCTTCCAATCAACGACTGCTTTGTGCGGTTTATTAAAAACCAACACACCTGCATAGGATACACCGTTGTAGACATCTTTATTGGATCCTATTTATTAGATAAGGCACTACGTTGAAAAGGAAGGGTGAACTTTTAAAATGGTGAAGATGTATACCGCTGGACTAGCGATGTGCAGCCATACGCTGCATAATTGCAGCGGAGTCGCTCCAGCTCGCTGGCGCGACCGAGTGAAGCTCCGGAATCCTCGAAATCGCAAACGGCGATCTTCGGGATGAAGGAGGCAAACTGAACGAGTGGCGAAACGTAGCGCCACCCAACTTGTTGGGTGGAGGCCCCTATGCGAGCGAATAGAAATTTAGAATCAGAGGTGCAGGTACAATTGTATATCCATAAATCTATAATTAGATCTCGATCTAGAGGAAAGGAGAGTTGTTTTTGGGTAGGGTTTAGGGTAAAGGTCGCTGCATTTCAAGAGATGCTGAACTTGCATTAGAAATAATATATCTCAATGCTTCGCGAAGACTCACTTTAGACTCAAAAACTACCGAAGTAGCGATAGTCATATTGTTTTTTGCCTTGAGTTCAAATTTGAGATTTCCCCGATCGGTATCGTTAATGTCGAAATTGTCTTTATCCTCCGACAATTCTTTGAAATTGCTAATACCTTTTCTAACACCTTTCTCTGAGGTATAGCTATTGGATTGCATTAATTGGCGACCCGTATTATTAAGGAATCGAAAGTAGTAATCCTGATTCAATTGGCTCTGATAAATTAAAAACTTCATGCTCAATGTTTGATGCCAGCGATTAAAATTTTATGTCATGTATGATACGGCAAAAAAGCCAAAATACCAACTACATTCTCGGACTTCCTGTAAACAGAGCCAAATCTTTAAGGAGGAAGGCTCTAATATGCTTAAAGCTTTCAAGAATAAAGGGAAAATTAAAATGGTAGGCCTAATAGCAAGTATATTCAATCCACAAAAGTGTAGAAAATGAATAAAATTTAAGGCAATAGTAAATACCAAATGGCCTCAACAAATAGGAGTTTTTTAGGTTTGCAATCGCTGATTGATAAGGTCTAAGGCTACCTTCAATTGTTGTTTTTGAGACATTTGGGAATTGTCAATTAGGATGGCATCTGGAGCTTTTCTGAGGGGAGAGTCTTTTCGGGTGGAGTCTATGTGATCTCTTGATTTAAGGTTATCCCTAACCTCTTTCTTGCTCACGCTTAACCCTTTATTCTTAAGCTCTAGATATCTACGTTGGACTCTCACTTGCGTGTCTGCTGTTATAAAGAGTTTTATATCCGCATTAGGAAAAACTACGGTGCCAATGTCACGGCCATCCATCACAACTGAGCCGTCGCTTGCGTATTCGCGTTGAAGTTGTACCATTTTTTTCCTGACGGGAGAAATAGCGGCTACTTCACTTACCTTACTTGAGATGTCTTGAGTTCTAATTTTATTTTCTACATTCCCTCCGCTAAGATAAATGACTGAATCGCCATTTTCTCGTTCGAAATGAACGTGAATTTTATCTAGAGCTTCTTTGACAGCAGTCAGGTTCGATATATCAATATTGTTCTTTATGAGGTAATATGTAACCGCTCTGTACATAGCTCCAGAATCAATATAAATACAATTTAACTTTTTTGACAGGTCACGGGCTAAAGTGCTTTTACCGCAGGCCGAAAATCCATCGATGGCAATGATAATTGGCTTTTTCATAAGCTATTAACTAAGCCCGAATCACTGTTCAGGTTATCAAAAGTGAATTTAATATTCATCTTCATTAAATAGAAAATCGTCTTTTCGAGGATAGTCTGGCCAAATGTCTTCCATGCTATCATAGGCTTCTCCCTCATCTTCAATGGCTTGTAGGTTTTCAATGACCTCCAAAGGGGCGCCGGATCGAACTGCATAATCAATTAACTCATCTCTTGTAGCCGGCCATGGGGCATCTTCAAGGTGGTGTGCTAGTTCTAAAGTCCAATACATATGGTTGTTTTTGCTTTATATGCTAGCAAAAGTAAAAAAATATCACATCTATGCAAGTTTACAGTGGCATTATGCGATAAAAAATTCAAAATAATTTTAAATAATCAACATTGCGTCACCATAGCTGTAGAAACGATATTTTTCTTTTATGGCTTCTTGATAGGCATCCATGATCAAATCATATCCACCAAATGCTGCTACCATAATAACCAGACTGCTTTTAGGCAGGTGGAAATTAGTGATCATACTGTCGGCAATGTGAAAGTCAAAGGGTGGGAAAATGAAAAGGTTTGTCCATCCTTCTGCAGCCTTTAAACTATCAGTAGCAGATACAGCCGACTCTATGGAGCGCATCGAGGTAGTTCCCACCGCACACACTCGGCCATTATTTTCTTTGGCTCTATTTACAATTTCGGCGTTTTTCTGGTTTATTTTGAAATACTCCGCTTCCATTTTGTGCTTTGACAAATCCTCCACTTCGATATCATTAAATGTACCTAAACCGACATGCAGTGTAACCTTAGCAAAGTCAATGCCTTTTATTTGAAGGCGCTTGAGTAAGTGCTCACTAAAATGTAGTCCAGCTGTAGGCGCAGCTACTGAACCCGTCTCTTCCGCATAGAGGGTTTGATATCGATCTATATCGATTTGCTCGACTTCTCGATTGATAAATTTTGGCAATGGGGTGTTACCTAGTGAATATAGTGTTTCTCTAAATGTCTGGTGATCACCTTCGTAGAAGAACCGAATTGTTCTTCCTCTTGAGGTGGTATTATCAACTACTTCGGCAATCAAAAGGTCATTGCCCTTCTCATCAGAAAAATATAGCTTATTTCCCACGCGTATTTTTCGGGCCGGGTCGACTAAAACATCCCACAAAAACATATCCTCATTGAGTTCACGAAGTAAAAACACTTCGATTTTAGCTCCGGTCTTTTCTTTACGTCCAAACAAGCGTGCAGGAAAAACCTTAGTGTTATTCATTATAAAGCTGTCGCCATCGTCAAAGTAGTCAACGATATCTTTAAATAACTTATGTTCAATTTTACCTGTATCCTTATGGACAACCATAAGCCGAGATTCGTCTCGGTGCTCGCTAGGGTACTGAGCAATCAATTCCTTAGGTAAGTCAAACTTAAATTGAGATAGTTTCGTTCGCATATATCGATGGGATTTTATCTGAGATTATGAGTAAAGAGTGCAAAAATAATAAAACAAGGCGTATTTATCCATTGTTTGGGGCACGTTGTCGATAATTGTGTACGAAAAGGACTTATTCTCCTTATTTTGGGTTCTTTAATTAGGAAAACTTTAATTCATGATTTGGCTTCGGCTAGTAGGTGAAAGTTTTCTGCAGGCTATGCAGGAGCTTTTCGCTAATAAATTGCGATCCTTTCTTTCTCTTTTGGGAATCAGCATCGGCATCTTTTGTATTATCGCCGTATTAAGTGTTGTAGACTCGCTGGAGCAAAGCATAGTTGAAAGCTTTGACAAGTTAGGCAATGATGTCATCTATGTCGATAAGCGGCCTTGGAATGAGGATCCGAGTCGAAACTATTGGAAGTACATCAAATGGCCTCAGCCTGATTACCAGGATTATGAGTTTTTAAAAGAACGTCTAGCTGATGAAGCCTCGACATCATTTGCCCAATTCATACCGGGAAAGGCGCTGAAATATCGAAATTCAAGTGTAGAGGGCTTATTTATGGCTGCGGTAACCTATGAATACAAAACTATTTATAGCCTCACCTTTGAATCAGGCCGTTATTTCACACCCGCAGAACACGCTTCTGCCAGAAACCAAATAATTCTGGGTTTTGAGGTGAAAGATCGATTATTTGGAGATATGGATCCTGTTGGAAGGTATATCAAAATGTTGGGTCGAAAATTTCAAGTCATAGGTGTGATGGAGGAGGAGGGGGAATCGCTCATTAATATTTTCCCATTGGACCAAGCTGTTATTATCGGCTATCCTACCGCTCAAAAATTTCTCAATCGAACGAGTCGAGTATTTTCTACCAATTTGACGGTAAAACCTCTCAATTCTGAGCAATCAATGGATGCCTTAAAAGGGGAGGTGATTTCAGCACTTCGGGCAGGAAGAAAATTGAGACCCAACGAGAGTAATAACTTCGTGTTGAATGAATTGACAATGATCGCTGATGCACTACAAGGTTTTTTTGGGGTATTAAATTCCGCAGGCATTTTCATAGGCCTCTTTGCTATTCTAGTGGGTATGTTCAGTGTGGCAAATATTATGTTTGTTTCTGTGAAAGAGCGTACCAATATTATCGGGATAAAAAAGGCACTTGGTGCAAAACGCGCCATCATTTTGTCTGAGTTCTTGATTGAGTCTATCGTATTATGTATAGTTGGTGGCCTAGCAGGCTTGGCCCTGGTTTTTATCGTTTTTATATTACTCAATCAGTTTCTTCCTTTTGAATTTGTATTGTCGCTTGGCAATATATTGATTGGAGTCATTCTTTCTGTTTTGATCGGCGTGCTGTCGGGCTTAATCCCTGCTATAAAAGCATCCGGATTAGATCCTGTTGTAGCAATCCGCTCTTAGGTCAATGGAAACTAAGATCCTCTCTACTCAGTTTCATATTTTCTCGGGGGAATTATGCATCAAGACGGCTATGAATTGCTAGGTAGGCCTGGCATTGTTCTAGACCTCATTAGCTAGGGGAGGAGTATGGTCTTAGTCTAATTGTATATTTTTTCAATAGCTTGTTCCAGGCATAAAAAAAGCCATTGCGTTAACAATGGCTTTCTCTATATCTTCTAATGGATCTCAGTTTATTTTACCTGATCAACAATAGATTTAAATGTAGCTTTATTATTGACTGCTAAATCTGCTAAAACTTTACGATTTAACTTTATGTCGTTTTGCTTGAGTCCATGAATGAACTTAGAATAGCTCATTCCTTCTAGTCGAGAAGCTGCATTAATTCGGGCAATCCATAATCTACGGAAAGCTCTCTTTTTATTTCTTCTATCGCGATAAGCATATAACCAACCCTTTTCCACAGCATTTTTTGCTACCGTGTATACATTTTTTCGGGCTCCAAAATAGCCTTTTGCGGCTTTTAAGTACTTTTTGCGCTTGCGTTTGGACGCTACCGCGTTTACTGATCTAGGCATACATGTTAATTTAGTTCGATGTAGGGGATTACTCTCTTGAGACCTACACCCTCGTTAAATAATTATTTTTTACAAAGAAGTCGCTTCACTTTTGTCTCATCAGCTTTACTAACCAATGTCGACCCATTTAGTCTAAGTTTGCGATTTTTAGTTTTCTTACGCATAAGGTGAGCAGCATTCGCTTGATACCTCTTAATTCGACCGCTTCCGGTTAATTTAAAACGCTTCTTTGCACTCGAATTCGTCTTCATCTTGGGCATAACCTGTAGGTTTTAATTAAAGTGAGGCAAATGTACACTTTAATTCAGTAATCGTAAAAATTTTACTTCTTTTTCTTTTTTGGAGCTATCATCACATTCATACGTCGGCCTTCCATTTTTGGTAAATGCTCTGCTGATCCATAATCTTCAAGCTCTTTAATAAATCTTAGCAACAGAAGTTCGCCTCGGTCTTTGAAGACAATAGATCTACCCTTGAAATGTACATAAGCCTTTAATTTGGCACCGTCCTCTAAAAAGCCTTTGGCGTGATTTAACTTGAAATCGAAATCGTGATCATCAGTATTTGGTCCGAAACGAACCTCTTTAATAACCGTTTTTTGCGTTTTCGCTTTAATTTCTTTTTCCCGCTTCTTTTTCTCGTACAAAAACTTATTGTAGTCGATAATTTTCACCACTGGGGGCTTCGCATTTGGTGAAATTACAACTACATCCAAGCCCATATCATCTGCCCATTGCTGAACTTGTGTTGTATCGTAAACCTCAGGACCTAATTCTTTTCCAGCAGTTTTGCTTATTTCTTCTAAGTCTTCACCTACTAATCGAACTTTAGGTACCCGAATTTTATCGTTGACAATGTATTTCGGTTTTTTTCTACGTAGTGGTTTTTTAAATCCTCGTCTTCTAGCCAAATTGTTTTGTTTTGTTAATCAATGTGTTCTGTAATATATTTAAAAATCAGCACTTTCCAAATGCAGGGGTCGTAAACCTTGATTTAACTGCCATATAAGGTCCATTTGCTCCTCAAACCTGCCCCTTTTATGAACTTTGGGTTTAAAAGTTACATGTATTTTCAGACAGAAACATAAAGAATTACGATTCAGATTCACTATCGACTTTCTGTCGAAGCTGAATTTTTAATTTCTTTTTATCTTCTGAACTATCCATTATGGCATAAAAAGAGCTGCCTTCTTCAGGCTTTTTCGCCAAAATAAATTCTGCCAATGGATCTTCAATATATTTTTGAATAGCACGGTGCAAGGGTCTAGCACCATACTGAGGGTCAAATCCTTTTTTCGCAACAAACTCTTTGGCCTTTTGCGAAAGCTCCAGATCGTACTCCATATCTTTCAATCGATCGAATAAATCCTTAAGAGCGATATCGATAATTTTATGGATCTCTTCTTCACCTAAGCTGTTAAAGATGACTACATCATCAATACGATTTAAAAATTCTGGAGAGAACGTACGCTTTAGTGCATTTTGTATTACGCCCTTATTATACTCCTCTTTATTCTCAAGCTGAGCTTTAGTGTTAAATCCAACACCCTGACCAAAATCTTTAAGCTGTCGAACTCCAATATTGGAGGTCATAATTATCAGCGTATTTTTGAAATCAACTTTTCGTCCTAAACCATCGGTCAATAAGCCATCGTCTAAGACTTGAAGGAGTATATTGAATACGTCTGGGTGAGCTTTTTCAATTTCATCCAGCAAAATCACTGAATAGGGTTTTCTGCGCACTCGTTCGGTGAGCTGCCCACCTTCCTCGTATCCCACATAGCCGGGAGGAGCTCCAATAAGTCGACTCACAGAGAACTTCTCCATGTACTCGCTCATATCCATCCTTATCAGCGCGTCATCAGTATCAAACATATAACGTGCTAAGGATTTAGCTAACTCTGTTTTACCTACACCCGTTGGCCCTAGAAAAATAAATGTACCTATAGGTTTATTGGGGTCCTTAAGTCCTACACGGTTTCGCTGAATCGCCTTTGTTACCTTTTCTATAGCCTCATCCTGACCAATAATCGATTTGTTTAGATCCTGGTGCATGTGAACAAGCTTATTACTTTCGCTCTTCGCAACTTTATTCACAGGTATACCGGTGATCATCGCAATGACTTCCGCGATATCGTTTTCATCTACGGGGTATCGCATTTCTTTTGCGTCCTCTTCCCATTTGTTTTTTGCCTGATCTAATTGCTTGAGTAACTTGGACTCATTATCTCGGTGCATGGCTGCTTTCTCATACTGTTGATTCTTAACAGCCTGATTTTTAGCTTCCTTTAATTTTTCAATTTTTGATTCCAACTCCTCTATATGCTTGGGTACATGGATGTTTTTTAAGTGCACACGTGCACCTACTTCATCCATTACATCTATCGCTTTATCGGGTAGGAACCGGTCACTAATATACCGATCTGATAATTTAACACAATTCTTAATCGCTTCATCAGAGTAGGTCACATTGTGAAACTCTTCGTACTTCGAACGAATGTTTTCTAGAATATGTAGTGTTTCCTCTGCACTTGGGGGATCTATAATGACTTTCTGAAATCTACGATCTAAAGCACCATCTTTTTCAATATGCTGCCGATACTCATCGAGCGTAGAAGCACCGATACATTGCAGATCACCTCGAGCCAATGCAGGTTTAAAGATGTTCGACGCGTCCAAAGAACCTGTCGCTCCACCCGCACCTACTATGGTGTGAATTTCATCAATAAATAGAATGACGTCCGAAGACTTTTCTAATTCGCCCATTATAGCCTTCATCCGCTCTTCAAACTGGCCTCTATATTTCGTTCCTGCCACCATAGCAGCCATATCAAGCATTACGAGTCGCTTGTTAAAGAGCGTTCGACTCACTTTGCGATCTTTGATTCGGAGGGCCAGACCTTCGACAATCGCCGTCTTACCTACACCGGGCTCACCAATTAATATGGGGTTGTTTTTCTTTCGCCGACCCAAAATTTGAGACACACGCTCAATTTCTTTATCTCGACCAATAATAGGATCTAATTTATCGTCTTCAGCCAATTGCGTTATATCTCTGCCGAAATTGTCCAATACCGGCGTACGAGACTTAGTCCCACTTTTTCGGCTGTATCGACTGCCACCGCTATCCGATCCACCATCTTCGAAAGGTGCATCGCTATCTGAAGCCGCAGCCGAAAACATATCCGACTCAGAGTAATCTAGTTCTTGCTTGACAAACTCTAACTCAGATTTAAAACCTTCGTAATCAACTTCAAATTCATCCAGCACTTTTGCACCTAAATTGTCGCCGTGCTTTAAAATAGAAAGCACCAAAAGCTCCGGACTTATTTCGTCCTGCCCCATAGATTTAGCTTCTAAAAAGCTGACCTTCAGTATTTTCTCAGCATGATGATTGAGGTACAGCCGTCCTATGTTGAAGTTAGCCTGATCCTTAGAGTTTTTTGGTGCAATTTCAGAAATCGCATCTTTTAACTCATCAAAATTTACGTCTAGTGAATCTAGTACTACAATCGCAAGATTATCGCTATCTTTCACTAAACCGAGAAGAAGATGCTCAGTGCCAATGTAATCACTCCCCAGCTTCAGCGCTTCTTCGCGGCTGAGAGAAAGAATTTTCTTGACTTTAGGTGAAAATTTTCTATTCATGTTGTTTTTTCAATTCGTATCTGATCTATAAATAGGTAATAATTGAACCCATTAATAGTTTAGTATTTACTACTAATAAAACTGTGCCATCCTTACTTTCAGGCCGTTTTGACATTATTATCAAATATAAATGGAAAAATTGGCAGTATTACAGCTATTCACCATTATTTTTTTATTCTGTAATCGGGTTTGTTTTTTTGCCGGCACCCCATTCGCCTCTGGCGATTGGGGTCAGGCTATCCGCTTGTAGTGCGCACATCCCGAGTGGGCCGTCCTAAGGCTGCGGAGTCTGTAGCAGCCTATCCTCGCCAAAGGTCGGACCACACACGGCATGCACGCCCTATCGCTTCTATCCCTGCCGGGAGTCCTGAACAAAAGCTTAGTCCTAAAAAGTCCCTGTTTGGAATTATTGACCATGAGAGGATGCTGTTTCATTTCCCATATGAATCGTTAATGAAAAGTTACATAATGAGTACATCTTACACTTATAGGGCATTTAATAGAAGTGAAAATGTGAACCGGGTTCATTTTTTGATAAAATTCGATCGGCTTAACGAGTTTGTGTCAAGCTGTAAACCTAAGAGTTTGTTAAGATTTTTAATTTATGAGTCGATAATGACGTTTAAGAAAATTAAACCTTTATTTTTACAAACGCGTTAATGAAACAAAATACCATTTATGAAGTATAGTCTTGATAAAAAAGAAAACTATGCCATTTTCGATTTAGAAGAGGAGAATTTAAACTCTATGATTGCACCTAAGTTGAAATCTGAGTTTATATTCTTGAGAAATGAAGGCGTCCCACATCTTATCCTTGATATGAGTGATGTAAAATATGTAGACTCCTCGGGATTAAGTGCTATTCTTACCGCCAATCGATTGTGGAAGAATGATGGACTGTTTATTATCGCAGGTATCAATCACAGCACGGTTCAAAAGATTATAGAAATATCTCGTTTAGATACGATTTTAACCATTGAAGATAAAGTTGAAGATGCCGTGGCTACTATAGAAAGCCACCTTCAATCGGCTTCATAACTAATACCCATTTCTAGTATAATCCCCCATGACTTTCGAAGTCACTATTTTAGGCTCTAATTCCGCCCTTCCAGCAGCGGGCAGACATCCTTCGGCCCAGATTCTTAATATACAAGATCAACTGTACTTGATAGATTGCGGTGAGGGTACTCAGATTCAAATGAATCGCTACCGAATTAAGCGCAGCGGAATCGACCATATATTTATAAGTCATTTACACGGAGACCATGTATTGGGATTACTTCCGCTTATAAACTCATTTGCGCTCAATCGGCGGGAACGTTCATTGTCAATTTACGGCCCTAAACCTATCCGAAGGTTTGTAGAACATCAACTGGAATGCACTAAATCCCGCCTGCCGTATGCGATTCACTTTTTTGAGTTTGAAGAAGGGTATGATGGGCTTGTAATGGAGAATAACTCCATTCGGGTGAATGCACTTCCCCTTGAACACCGGATACCTACTATGGGGTTCCTATTTCAGGAAAAAGAGCATCCTCCTCATATACGCCCGGATCAAATGCGAAAGTATAACATCTCCTTCGAGCAGGTGCCAGACATTAAAAAAGGAGAGCCCGGCACAAATCAAAGTGGTGAAAAGGTGCCCAGCTCCCAGCTGACAAGGCCTGCAGCGCCTCCACGGGCATATGTATATATGTCAGATACTCGCGTCTTGCCCCTATTGGCTAATCGTATAAATAATGTAGATCTATTGTATCACGAAGCCACGTTTTTGCACGAATTATTGGATAGGGCAGAGAAAACATCTCATACCACTGCCAAAGAGGCGGGGCAATTTGCAAAGCGCGCCGGTGTTGAAAAGTTAATTATTGGTCATTTTTCAACCCGATACCAAAACTTACAGCCTCTTTTAGATGAGGCTCAAAGGTACTTTCCTGCTACACAATTGGCTGAAGAGGGAACTACTTTTTCTGTCCCTCAAAAAGATGATTGATGTTTTTTAGCTTCATTTTTTGGGAATGTATAAATTACAATTATCTTTGCAATCGCTTTTTAAAAGAGCAGATTCCGTAGCTCAGCTGGTAGAGCATCTCACTTTTAATGAGAGGGTCTTGGGTTCGAGCCCCAACGGAATCACTAGGGCTTTCACAGATGTGAAGGCCCTTTTTTATTTATTGAACTTGCCGTTCTATTTTAGGTGAGATGCCCGTAAGTAGTTCGTAGATAAATCTGCCAGATTGCTCAGCAGCTGCATCCCATCCAAAAGGGCCATCCGCAGAAATCAGTGTAACTTCTGTTTCCTCGGGCCTAAAAGGCAGGCCGCTTACATCAACTATGATCTGATTCATATTGACTCTTCCAATGATAGGCCAGTACTCACGACCTATTTTAATTTTCCAACGATTAGAAAATGACCGAGGAAAACCATCACCATAGCCGGTTGGAATCATCACCGTATCGACCTCGTGAGATGTTTTATGTGTTTTTCCGTAGCCAGTAAACTGGCCGTTTGGAATTCGCTGTCGACCCGCAATACGCGACTTCCATTCTATGGCTGGCTTTGGTGCTGGGTATTGATCTGAAGGCCACCTGGAAAGGGCATAGGGGGAAGGGAAAAAACCATAAGCTAAAATTCCCGTGCGCGCACTCGTGAAAACATCGGCATGTTCTATCATGAGTCCGGCTGAATTGGGACCATGCCATTCGAGCTTTCCTTTAATTTGAGGATGTTCTTTCTCTATTTCAGCTCGAAAATTTCGAAAAACCTGAATTTGGCTGTGAACCCTATCGATATTATCGGATTCATCGGCACCGGACAAATGGGTGCAGAACCCAAGGCATTGAATCTGAGGATGCCTGAAAAGGTCGCCAATTTTTTGTTTTATTTCGTCAGGTGGAATACCCGTTCGATGCATACCTGTTTCGATCTCAAAGTGAAGCTTCAAAGGTTCTCCACTAGATTCAATGCGCGGAATGACTTTTTGAATGCTTTCCCAAAAGGAAAGCTCCCAAATCGTAAGCTCTATATTGTATTCTTTACATTGCTCAATATTTTTGCGACTTATGGGACCAATCAGCAGGATGGAAAGTTGATTGTGTTGTTTGCGTAAAGTAATGGCATCTGACAAATGATAACAAATCAATCTTCCAACACCTGCTTTTACGAATAATTTTGCCGCTGTTAACAAATCGTGCCCGTAAGCATGACCTTTGACAACCACCCCTAATGGTTTTTTATAATAGACTTGAAGCGTTCGGATATTTTGCAAAAATATCTTTTCGTTGATGATCAAACTTTGATAATATGAGGCGTGGTGCTTCATGAGGGAAATATTTTCCCGGGATTTAAAATATTGTTGGGATCAAATAGGGCTTTAATGTTTTTCATTAATTGGATTTCTATGGGCGAAAACACGATATCCATATAATTTTTTTGAACCCAGCCGATTCCGTGTTCACCGGAGATTGTGCCTCCCAGTGCCTTCACCTTTTCAAATAGCTTTCGAATGGCATGTGTAAGGTCTTCATTCCATTCTTTTTCTGTCATATCTCCCTTTAAAATATTTACATGTAAGTTCCCATCACCAGCGTGCCCATAGCATACTGAATCAAATCCATGAGCTTTTCCAATTTCTTTTACACTTTTCAATAAATCTGGAAATGCAAATCTCGGTACGACAGTATCCTCTTCCTTGTAAATGGAGTTTCGCTTTACGGCTTCGCCGACGATACGCCGCATTTTCCATAATCTTTCCTTTTGAGCTTCTGTATCTGCCATTAGAATTTCACCGCATTCAAATGCATCCAGTGTATTGAAAATGGTTTCAGCTTCTTTCATCATCAGGTCAGGGTAATTCCCATCGAGTTCAATGAGAAGGTGTGCCTCAATATTGTCGGGGATTTCTAGCCGATCTGCTTCTGGAAGTGCACTGGTTGCTGCGTCCAGCGCCGCGCGTTCCATAAATTCTAATCCGGAAGGTATGATACCTGCTTTCATGATCGCAGGTACTGCCTGAGCAGCCTGTTCCAAATGCTTGAAGGGTGCCAGCATCAGTAGGGTATGGGTGGGATGAGGAATTACTTTCAGTACAATTTCAGTGACGATACCCAAGGTCCCTTCACTACCTACCAGGAGCTGAGTTAGGTTGTAGCCTGTCGCATTTTTTAGTGTGTTACTGCCCGTCCAAATGACCTCCCCATTCGGCAATACAACTTCTAAGTTAAGCACATAGTCCTTTACAACACCGTACTTTACGGCCTTAGGACCTCCGCTATTTTCTGCGATATTTCCACCTATAAAACAACTTCCTTTAGAGGCGGGGTCTGGCGGATAAAATAAGCCCTTAGACGCCAATGCTTCCTGGAGTTCTTGGGTTATAACTCCTGGTTGAACAGTCGCCATAAAATTATTTTCATCAATGCTAAGAATTTGATTCATGCGCTTCATACTAAGAACGACGCCTCCGAAGACAGGAATAGCACCTCCACTAAGCCCGGTGCCGGCTCCCCGAACAGTCACGGGAATGCGGCCCTGGTTGCAGTGGCGCATAATTAAGCTAATCTCCTCTGTAGTTTTAGGCTCTATTACTACCTCTGGACGAATTGAAATATCTTCAGTCTGGTCTCGACCATGGCGGTCTAAGTCTTCTAAGTTGGTATAGATATACTTAGAATCCAGAATCTGCCCAAAGTGATCGAGATCACTTTGGGTGATCTTTTCGTAAGTATTATTTAAGGTTTTCATTTATTTCACGTTGAATTAGGCTTAAATCTAAAACACCAATACCTTTATGGTGTTTCAGATTTGTAGATATGATTGACCAAAAGCCCAAAATACAAATAATTGGCGGCCCTTGCAGTGCTGAGTCAGAAGCTCAAATTCTCCAACTCGCCGCATGGGGAAAGAAAAAAGCTTGGGGGCGTTTCCGCGCAGGCTTGTGGAAACCCCGAACCCGGCCCGGTTCCTTTGATGGCGTTGGCCAGCGGGGATTATCCTGGTTAAAGAAGGCGGAGGAGACTTCAGGACTTCCCACTCTTACAGAAGTGGCTACACCCCGGCAGGCAGAGCAAGTTTTAAATTCAGGTATTTCGGGATTTTGGATAGGTGCCCGCACGTCGCTAAACCCTTTTTACGTACAAGAAATTGCAGAAGTGGTAAAAGGTGCAGATGTAGAAGTCTGGATTAAAAATCCCATTCATCCAGATTTAGATGCCTGGGTGGGAGCTGTTGAGCGCATGCAATCTGCATCTGTTAAAAAGGTAGGTGCCATTCACAGGGGGTTCTTTGTATTTCGGCAATCCAATTTAAGGAATTCGCCGGTATGGTCTGTTCCGCTGGGCTTGCGACGACTTTTTCCCGAATTGGAAATGTTCTGTGATATTAGCCATATAGCGGGACATCGGGACCGAATAGGTCAAGTAATGTCGCAGGCACTGCACCTTAACTTTTCGGGAATCATGGCTGAAGTGCACGAAAGTCCGACATCTGCGCTTACAGATGCAGATCAACAAATAGATCCAAAAGCTTTTGAATCTCTAATAGAGCAGGTCGAGAAGAAGTTAATAACTAAAAATAAGATCTCCTCCTCGCAAGTCTTACAAGATGAGGAAGACCAGTGGAGAGAGGCTATTCAAGGGGAAATCTATCGATTAAGGGAATTAAAGCAGCAAATTCCAAGTCAGATGGATGAACTCATTGCACATTTTCGCATTGATAAGAAATAAGACGTCGGTTAGCCTTGTCTTATTATCTTTGTAATATAATTCTTTATGAAATCAATACAACGGCAGTCAGAGAGTACGATTCCCACCACTTGGGGGAAGTTTCATATGATTGCTTTTTCAGATCAAGTTGACGATTATAGCCCCCAATTGGCATTATTATCTAAAGATTTTGATGCGAATAAGACGGTTCTTGTGCGCGTTCACTCGGAATGTTTAACCGGCGATATATTTGGATCTAAGCGCTGTGATTGCGGTGAACAGCTGCATCATTCTTTAGAGAAAATCAGTGAAACAAATGGAGTTTTAATATACTTGCGCCAGGAAGGGCGAGGGATCGGATTGATTAACAAGTTGAAAGCATATAATCTGCAGGACCAGGGTCTAAATACACAGGATGCCAACGTACACTTGGGGTTCGAGCCCGATGAACGCAGTTATGAAGTGGCTGTCAAAATCATGCAGGAACTTGGGATCAAAAAAATAAAGCTACTCACTAACAATCCTGAAAAGTTGGAAAGTATTGAAAAGTCGAGTGTTACTCTTGAGGCAAGAGTACCGTTAATCATGCCATTTTCACCTGGAAATCAAAAATATTTAGAAACTAAGCGGGATGTAATGGGTCATTTGTTGGATAAATGAGAATAGTTATTTTGCTGATGCGCCCTCTACTTCTGGCATTTTACAGTTTTCTTCAGGAGATTTTCCACAAACTGTACATTCGCCAATTTGATTTTTTATCATTGGATTGTTTGTAGCACAAGTCCCTCGGAATTCATTTCCTGTAAAAATGTGTCGAATATTAATAAGTGCGAAGCTGATACCAAACACTGCAAATATGATCACTAGTGTATATAAAAATTCCATCTTTGTACTTTTGACATTAAGGAAACGCGAATATCGGTGATAAGTTTATCAAAAACAAATGCATGAATCCAAAAGTAAATGAAATAGAACCTCAAAACGTATCAAATAAGCTCAACGCTTTTGAGCGACTTCTTAAAACCATGGAGGTCCTCCGGACATTATGTCCATGGGACCAAAAGCAAGATTGGAGAAGTCTGCGGCCATTAACCATTGAAGAGACCTATGAGCTGGCTGAAGCGATCATAGAAAATGATGGTATAGGCGTGAAAGAAGAATTAGGAGACATCTTACTTCACATTGTATTTTACGCTAAGATAGGGGAGGAGGAAGACCAATTTTCCATTGTAGAGGTGATTCACACCTTATGCGATAAACTAGAACAGCGACATCCTCATATTTATGGAGATGTGGAGGTTGCAGATGAAGAAGAAGTAAAGCGAAACTGGGAGCGCTTAAAAATGAAAGAAGGAAAATCGAGCGTTCTATCTGGAGTACCCAAAGGTTTGCCCTCTATCGTAAAAGCTTATCGCATGCAGCAAAAAACGGGTCAAGTGGGGTTTGAGTGGACGGAGAAAGGAGATGCATGGGAAAAAGTAAAAGAGGAAATCGAAGAATTTCGGTCAGCCTCCACTCACGCTGAAAAAGAGGAGGAGTTTGGTGACCTTTTATTCAGCCTTATTAATTATGCGCGCTACGAGAAAATTGATCCTGACGAGGCGCTTTCAAAGACAAATGCAAAATTTAAGGCTCGATTTGAGTTTATCGAATTGCAAGCCACAAAGCCCTTAGAGGAAATGTCACTGGCTGAAATGGACAAATTATGGGACCGGGCAAAAGAAAATTTGTAAAGGAATAAATAGATTTTGGTGAAATAGAGGAATAATATTACCTTTGCGGGGCTGAAAAAATAAAATATAACGAATACATAGGCATATGGGTGTTTACTTATCAGACGAACGAAAGAAAAAATTATTTAAAACCTATGGTGGTGATGAAAAAAACACCGGTCATACAGAGTCTCAAATAGCTTTGCTTCACGAGAAAGTAAAAGGACTATCTGAGCACTTGCGTCGAAATCAGGGTGACCACCATTGTCGTAAAAATCTTTTGACGACAGTAGGTAAGCGAAAGCGATTATTAAACTATTTGGCTAGCCGAGATATTGAGCGATACCGAGAATTGATTTCTGATTTAGGTATTCGAAAATAACATCATAAAAATGCTTCCTTCGGGAGGCATTTTTTTTTGTATATATTTGCAAGTGAAGAGACTCATAACTGAGAGGGTTGTCAAAGTAGAATCAGACCTTAACTGGCCACCATCCTGTTCCCACCCCTTCGACCGTTAGGTCTATGCTATTTTTTAAAACGTAAAACGAATTTATATTATGGGTGCAAAGACTCCCCAAACCGTCCATTTTTCTTTACCGGACGGTCGCGAAGTAACAATTGAAACCGGAAAATTAGCTACTCAGGCCGATGGTTCTGTCGTAGTAAAAATGGGAAAGACCATGCTATTTTGTAGTGTGGTTAGTGCGAAAGAGCCTCGACCGGGGCAGCCTTTCTTTCCTCTTTCTGTCGATTATCAAGAAAAATTTGCTGCTGCTGGCCGAATTCCAGGTAACTTCTTTAGAAGAGAGGCTCGACTGTCGGAATATGAAATCTTAATCTGTAGATTAGTGGATAGAGCTATTCGGCCTCTATTTCCAGACAACTATATGAATGATACCCAGGTTATTATAAATTTAATATCTGGAGAAGAGGATACCTTACCTGATGCCTTTGCTGCACTGGCTGCTTCAGCGGCTTTAGCTGTATCAGACATTCCTTTTGCTGGACCGCTATCTGAAGTAAGAGTAGCTAAAATCAACGGAGAATATGTCGTTAATCCCGGCAAAACAGATTTGGAAGATGCGAGCTTAGATATAATTGTTGCGGCAACTGCTGACAACATTATGATGGTTGAAGGGGAAGCCGATGAGTGTTCCGAGGAAGAATTGATCGAAGCGATGAAGGTTGGGCATGAAGCGATTAAAGTTCAATGTTCCGCCCAACTGGAACTTGCAGAAAAAGTGGGTGAGCACGCGCTCAACAAACGTCCTAAGCCCGTGGTAGAAGAAGATGAGGCTATTGAGAAGGAGGTTGCGGAAATGTGTATGGATAAAATATTTGCTACTGCTTCTGCAGAACTTGATAAAAAGGAACGCGGAACGCAATTCAGTAATCACAAAAGTGAAATGCTGGATCAAATCCGAGAGGATAAGGGTGAGGAGTATTTGGATGAAAAGAAAGATTTCTACAAAAAGTATTTCGAAAAGCTAAAGAAAACTGTCATACGACAGATGGTCTTGGATGAGAAAAAACGTTTGGATGGTCGTCAATATGATGAAATCCGGGACATTTGGACTGAGGTAGACTACCTGCCAGCGGCACATGGTTCTGCTATCTTCACACGAGGAGAAACACAAGCCTTAACTTCTTTGACGCTGGGCACGAAAAAAGATGCCATGATGGTCGATAAGGCCCTTGAGCATTATTTTGATGACTTTATCTTGCATTATAATTTCCCAGCTTATTCAGTGGGAGAAACAAAACCCATGCGAGGACCGGGCCGACGTGAAGTCGGGCATGCAAATTTAGCAGCTCGTTCATTGAGAAAGGTAATGCCTCAACAGCATCCTTACACTACTCGTATAGTATCTGACATCATGGAATCCAATGGATCTTCTTCTATGGCTACAGTTTGCGCCGGATCCTTGGCGTTGATGGATGCTGGGATTGCTATAAAGCGTCCCGTTTCCGGGATCGCTATGGGTATGATTGCCGAAGGCCAACAAATGGCGATTCTATCTGATATTTTAGGTGATGAGGACGCTATTGGCGATATGGATTTCAAACTTACAGGCACGGAGAATGGAATTACTGCTTGTCAAATGGATATAAAAATAGACGGTCTGGATTATGGTGTATTGAAAGATGCGCTAGAACAGGCTCGAGCAGGTCGGATTCATATTCTTAACGAAATGGCTAAAACAATGGCTGAACCTCGTGAAGAATTGAAGCCACATACTCCTCGCGTTGTCGAATTAGAAATTGACAAAGAGTATATTGGCGCGGTGATAGGACCAGGAGGTAAAATCATCCAACAGATGCAGGAAGATACCGGTACAGAGATCGTTATTGAAGAGGAAGACGGAAAGGGTAAAATTCAGGTATCTGGAACAGACAAGAAGTCTATTGACTTAGCTCTATCCATGATCAATGAAATCGCATTTACACCTTCTGTGGGAGATGTTTATGACGCAACAGTAGCTAAGGTCATGCCTTACGGTGTGTTTGTTGACTTCAAAGGGAAGAGCGGACTTCTTCACGTGTCTGAGTTTGCACACCATCACGTTAAAGAAGTGGATGACTTCTTCAAAGAAGGTGATTCAGTACAAGTGAAACTAGTAGGAGTGGACGAGCGAAGCGGAAAAATGAGATTATCGCGCAAAGCACTTCTCGACAAAGATGAAGAACAGGGATAAAAATACCTGATTAGAACTCTTATTTGAAATAGCCCTCGTAGCATACGGGGGCTATTTTTTTTTGCGCAAGGGATAGTAGGGGCCAAGAGCGGAGCGAGTGGGTCCCGAGTGACGCCTGTGGCGTCCTCGAGGACGGAACCCCCGCATAGCCCGACCCACGAGATCCGCCGGCAGGCGGAGCCTCGGGGATGCGCCCTAAACATTAAAAAGAGGCTTTTTAGCCCCGTTTAGGCCGGTTCAATTGATACTGTATATAAATTTCTGGGTTTAAAGGAATTATTTGCCGGGCGACATTGTTTCTTATTTATAAAATCCCTCGAACCTCATGCGTCAATTGAAAATCCAAAATGCGATTACTCGTCGAGAGACACAAGCATTGGATAAATATTTTAACGATATTAGTAAAATAGACTTGATCAGTCCCCAGCGGGAGGCAGAGTTAGCTGAGCGCATTCAAGCTGGTGATAAAGAGGCACTAAATGAGTTGGTTCAATCGAATTTACGTTTTGTCGTTTCTGTAGCTAAGCAATATACAAGCCAGGGACTATCCCTTTCGGACTTGATCAATGAAGGCAATGTGGGGCTCATGAAGGCGGCACGTCGCTTTGACCCTTCTCGTGGATTTCGGTTTATCTCTTATGCAGTGTGGTGGATTCGACAGTCAATCTTGAGTGCTATATTGGAATATTCTCGGATGGTCCGTCTTCCAGCAAATAAAATGAACTTGTTTTCAAAAATTAAAAGTGCTCGGGTAGAATTTATTCAAGAGTTTGAACGGCCGCCATCTGCAGTGGAGCTGGCGGAGTTGCTTGAGGTGTCACCTAAGGAAATTGAAAAGATCCTAGAGGATGGAGAGCGACATTTATCTTTGGATGCACCTATGGGAAACCAAGAAGATGAGGGGGGGACGATTCTGGACTTTTACACTGACGATCAAATGGATAGTCCTGACTTGGGACTAATGGAAGAGTCGCTTAAAAGGGAGGTTCAAAATAATCTTTCTTTTTTATCTCCGCGTGAGATTAAAATCTTGTCTCTATACTACGGCATTGGCGACAATGAAAGTCATAGTCTTGAGGAGGTGGGCGATATTTTGGGGCTTACTCGCGAGCGTGTGCGCCAACTGAGGGAGCGTTCCCTGAGGCGATTACGATATCGCCTGATGCGGAGTAAGTAGCTATTGGATGCTTTTTTTTAACTTATTACCGCATTTTCTTTTTCTTAACAATTAATTTTCCTGCTTGTCTTTAACATTTTTATTACTTTCATGTTACGTTATCAATTAAATTGCCCCTCTTATGAGTGTTTTAGATACTGTTCGGCTTCTCATTTATCGCGTACATGAAAAGGGTCTAGAAGTTTTCATGCTCAATGAAGATGAAAAGTGGACCATGCCAGAAGGCTGGCTAGATGGGGAGGTTGAGAATAAGGAAATGATCGAACTCGACCCTGTAGAGGAAGAAGATGGGAATGTCAAACGGGCGGTGGCTATTGAAGGCGATTGGCACGATATTCCTTCTATCCGAAATTTATTGAAGCGTGATGTCAGTCAAATAAAAGATAAGCTGAAATCAATGTTGCCCGGTAATTCAGGTGCATTTGTTGCAGTGAAAGATACAACGGATAAAGTAGTACCGGGGGATGATCAGTTGATCAACGAATTGGAAGAAATCATTTCCGAGAAAAATTCCACGAAGTATATTTAAAGTTTATGTCTGAAAGCCGCAACGCCCTCGCGAAGACTCAGCTTTCATTTCCTCAGCCGTTTAGTCGGTATCAGGGAAAGGTAAGAGATGTTTACGATTTAGATTCTCATATTTTATTAGTTGCTACCGATCGCATATCTGCGTTCGACCACATCCTGCCTCGCCCCATCCCCTTTAAAGGTCAGATTCTGAATGGAATTGCTCGTCAGTTTCTAGTGGAGTCAAGGTCACTGGTTCCCAATTGGCTTAATAATGAGCTTGATATAGATCCAGCTGTTTCTTTTGGAAAAAAGGCGAAACCTATACGTATTGAAATGGTGATTAGAGGCTATTGCGTGGGGCATGCCTGGCGCGAGTATCAATTGGGTCAGCGCTCGCTTTGCGGGGTTCCCATGCCAGAAGGTATGAAGGAAGGTGATGCCTTTCCTCAACCCATAATTACACCTTCCACAAAAGCCCTGGAGGGACACGATGAAGACATTTCCAGAGCAGAAATTCTATCTCGAGAAATTGTAAGCCCTTCAGAGCTTAAGACTTTAGAGTCGTATACGCGAACGTTATTTGAGTGGGGACAGGAGAAAGCAAAAGAACAAGGACTTATTCTAGCAGATACTAAATATGAATTCGGTTGGGATGAGCATGGAGAAATTATTCTCATTGATGAAATCCATACACCGGATAGTTCTAGATATTTTTACCGGGCCGATTATGATGAATTGCGCGAACAGGGTCAGCGACCTCGTCAATTATCCAAAGAGTTCGTTCGGGAATGGCTTATTTCCGAAGGGTTTCAGGGAAAAGAAGGGCAGCAAATGCCTGAAATGTCGGACGATGTGGTGGACTCCATAACTTATAGGTATAAAGAATTATACGAGATTTTGATGGGACAGCCCTTTGTTTTACCTGCCACTGATCTCGAGCCCCATGATCGCATCCAACAGGCGGTGAATGATCGATTAATTCCTATCCTTCAAGAAAAGAAGTTAGATAGGTAAAGTGAGGTCCCAACTTACCATCTTCGGCAATGGTAGCCCGTTCCAAAATAGAACTATTTGGTTTTTCTAATTCATCGGCGATGTGTTCTAAGAATTGTTGCCCAAAGGCTGTGGATGCATCTCGTGGTAATTCATTAGGTAAATTGTCGACGGCCATTACGTCAATTCCACTTTCATTGAAAGGTTTGATCTCTTCCCCAGTATTCGGGTCATAGCCATATACTGGATCTGCAATGGTCGATGACCTTAGCGTGGATGGTACTGAAGAATCGGGCGCTATGTCACAAGTGACATCTGCAATTACTTGAATTTTAAAATCATTTTGACGCATTTTTTCACGAGAAAAAAAGGCTGGTGCTCGCTTGTCCCAATAAATGCCATTAATAAAAATATCAGCGGCTCGTGTGTAAGGTTCAAAAATACTTTTGTGTTCATCCGGATGATTAAAGAAATAATTTAAGTCAAACTTTTCTCCGTCTTTCCGGGCCGCATAATCTTCGCAGTCCAGCTGAGTAAAAATAGCCCGATCTGTTTCGACAGATAAAAAGGTTTTGGGATCCACTTGGTGAGCGCCCATATCTTTAAGGACTTCAACGGCCCCCTGGGCAACCCGGCCACCACCTGTTACAACGATCTTTGCGGCTGGAAGCTTTCGATTATTATAAATGGACTGAGCAGCTTCATAATCCTGGAGACTGTGGAGGCGCGGCAGAGAATCGTTTCCATGCCTGTGCTCATAAGTCCAAATGGCATTATGTGCTCCCACCATACCGGCAAATCGACCAAACGCGATCAAGCGCTGCCCTTTGTCATTGGTTAGAACTTCATAGTCGATTAAGCGAATCTTTTTATTTATTACCGCCTGGAGTAGAGGGCGGTTGTATTCCTGCTCTTTAATGGTGTGGGAAAAGAAAAAATAAGTTTTTCCACTAATTAATTGATCTACTGGAACTTCTTTTACTCCCAGGAGTATATCGCAGTCATATATATCATCAACTAAAGACAAGCCTTGCGATCTGTATTCTTCATTTGAAAAACAGCGGCGTTCGTCGTTCTGAATTTTGATATTTTCTATATAGGGCTTATTTGCTAAGCGAACGGCTTGCTCAGGACGTAAGGGCACGCGCTGGTCTGAAGGTACTTTACCTTCTTTTATGATACCTAGGGAAATGCTCATGGGGTAATAAATTTAGACAATAAAGGTAGTAAAAAAGGTCAAGCCTGGAGTTTTTTAACCTGCAGGCTTATATGAGAGAATTGACGAGAATATAATCTGTAGGGAACTATTTCATACCTTTGCCCGTTGTAATGATAGTTCTTTGATATATGGGGCCGACTGGAATCGACAGGGAAGTCAGTTGAACAGTCAGCATGCCGGAGCACGATTATTTATCTCCGTTAGAAACTAATGATCAACCATTTTAATTGGCGAGAATAACTACGCCATGGCAGCGTAATCAATAGATTACACATGCCTTTGTGCCGCAGGTTTGACACCTGATACAAAACTTGTCGCACATCATCAAAATTCAGGTTAGCCAAAGAGCTCGTCTTGACTCTTGGGTGAAATTAAAGAGACTACGGCATCAGTTTAGGTACGTTTGCACACCTATCTGATCGCCCGACAATTAAAGCGCAAACTAAGCATGTAGAAAGCTGCTTAGCGCTTTCACTGGACGAGGGTTCGACTCCCTCCGGCTCCACAATTTATTATACTCTATGGGCGTGCCACAGGCATAGCCCTTTTTTTATGCCCCCATTTTTGATTTTTATCTACTTTTTTCTAGGAAACAAATGTATTAGTGGCTGGTTTGTCTGGCTATTTGAATTACTCTTTGGCGTGGATGCCTTTATTCCTATTGCTGAGCTGAACGATCCATCTAATTATCTTTCGCCAACAGATGAAAAAAGACCAATACATGATACTGTTATTTTTCTTATACTTCCACTATAAATTCGTTAACCCAGGGATTTAGGACTGCTTTGTGCTCCAGAGCATTGGATGAGCCATAAAAGGGAAGATTCATCGATATCTGCTAATAGTTCTTATTAAACCTGGCTATATCAGAACCTTAGTGTGGACTTTTTCTTAAAAATAAGATCTAGTCAGAGTTTTAATGCAAGGCAATAAAAAAAACCGCAGCCTGTCTAAATATTTTTTCAGTAGAGGCGGACAGCAATAGTAAGGCCTTTATCATTTTGGCTCTTAAGTATTGTTAAGATCTAACATATAATAAGGTGTGCTCAAATAAAAACGAAAAACAGACCCCCAGAACCATGAAATTTTATTCGGCTAAGGGTGCTTAAAGTGGAAAAACGCCCAATTTCAAGGGTTTATTGATATTTTAATTTTTTCTACCTCAATTTTTATTACATACCTAAATAATTGAAAATGAGTAGTTTATATATTTTGAACACCTTTTTATTTCGATTGTGGCACACTTCTTGCTTTTATACCATCTACAATAGAAAAGCATCTTAAGGATAATTTTCTGATTGTATAATTTTAAGAACGAAGCACGAAAAACACAGAAAATGCGAAAAATGAAATTACTGCAGGTAAAATTGCTCTCCATGATGATGGTTGTTGGCTTTATGTTGGGTTTGGCTCAAACCAGTCTGGCACAAGCTACGGCTACCATTTCAGGTCTTCAAGCACAGATTGATGATTCTTATGTAGAAGATAAGCAAGAGTTACTCGAGATTGAAATTGAAGAAGTCAGAACGGACAGTCAAATGGGAGATGATGAAAAAATAGTTCGCGTTAAGTTATTAACAAGAGCTAGTGAATATGTCGGGCATGGTTTTTTAATTGAAGACACATGGGATATTGCATATAATTCGCTCCGTGATATTGTACAATCCAACTTTCCGGATATACCTCTTAAGAGCTATGTAACGGAATACAAAAATAAATTTTAAGATAGCTGGTCATGTTTTGACTAGATCAGAAATTTTCACGAGAGAAAAAATAAAACTATGAATTCTAATATGATTACACAATTTGGTAAAATTTGCCTGAGCCTAATGATATGGTTAGGATTTACCGTACTATCCTATGGACAGGTGGTAACTTGCACGACGACAGGAGTTCCTGTAACTATTAACACAGGAGCTGATCCCTTTAATACGGAAGTAGGCTGGGAATTGTATAATGTAACGACTGGGGAAGTAGTTGCCTATGAATCCACGGGTGGTGGCTTAGGTGAGAACCAGTCTATTACTTTCAATACTCCTGGCGGAAATTACGAACTTTACGGATATGACACTTTCGGCGATAACTGGAATGGTTTCGATATTGAAATCGTTGCTAATGGCCAGGTTGTATGTTCCGGTAACAGTGTAGCCGGTGGACCTGGGAATGGTGGTGCAAACGCCGGAGTGTCTTGTGGTGGCGGCCTTAATAATGGTAGTGAAATATGTGTTCCTTTTTTCTTAGGATCTGCATCTTGTGCTGTTGATTGCCCTGCTGATATAGAAGTGGATAATGATGCCGGAGAGTGTGGCGCATTTGTGAACGTACCAGCGCCAACGCTTGGAGCTGAGTGTGTCGATGTAACTAATGACTTTAACGGCACCTCCGATCCCTCAGGCTTTTATCCGGTAGGAACTACCGAGGTAACTGTTACGGGATTTGATGCTGACGGGATTCCCGGCGATTGCACATTCACAGTGACCGTTAATGATACAGAAGGCCCTACGTTTGCAAGTTGTTCGAATGACATTACAATTAATTTAGATGCCGGAGAGTGTGATTACATCTTTAACTTCGATATAGAGGATGTTACAGATAACTGTCCTC
>Ga0209936_1000089_pt1 | contig 57724 bp, 75 predicted proteins | sample SalPonR1_A_D1_MG_FD_185694 | JGI IMG/M metagenome (GOLD analysis project Ga0209936, IMG submission 185694) | Salt pond soil microbial communities from South San Francisco under conditions of wetland restoration - Salt Pond MetaG R1_A_D1_MG... ...
AAGAAAGTTGAATAAAAACTCAAGAAATAAAAGACAAAACCAAAGGCTTATCACCCATCGGTTTTGTCTTTATCTTTTGTTTCCACTTTCCACTTTCCACTTTTTACTGCCCGCTGCAAGCTGCCTACTGCAAACTGCTCACTGCAAACTGTTTCCACTTATACTGTTTCAGGCTCGGGATAGTCTACTCCGAATGTTTCGACTGTGGCTTTTTTGATTACAACATCTCTTTTAGGCTTGTCGCGCATGTCTTTTTTCACTCCGGCTATGCGGTCGACTTCCTCAATGCCTTCTACAACTTGTCCAAAAGCCGCGTATTCTCCGTCGAGGTGCGGCGAATCGGCATGCATGATGAAAAACTGCGAACCGGCAGAATCGGGGTTCATTGCCCTCGCCATTGAAAGCACGCCCCGCTTGTGGACAAGATTGTTATCGAAACCGTTCGATGAAAATTCCCCCTTGATTCCGTATCCCGGGCCGCCTGTTCCGTTGCCTGTCGGGCATCCTCCCTGTATCATAAAACCCGGTATCACCCTGTGAAAAGTCAAACCGTCGTAAAAGCCTTTCTTGACTAGTGATATAAAGTTGTTTACAGTATTTGCAGCTTTTTCAGGTTTTAATTCAATCACTATTTCCCCGCCGTCTTCAATTTCAAATTCAACCCTTGGGTTATTATTCATGTTTACGCTTCCTTTCGTGTCGTTTTCTTTTTTTTCCTGTCCATCTATTATACACTAATTTGCCAAGAAAATATCCCGAAAGCTACAAATGCTTTCAGGATACATTTTAAATCATTCGTTAAGTTTATGCCTCTTGTCTCTTTCAAGTTGCTTGAGCTCAAGCGAAACGCTATTTCCTTGCAATAGTCCTGCAACACCCTCCATCTCATCGACCTTGTCGCCTCTGCAATGCTCGCACTGGCAGTTCGACTCGTAATGGTCGGGTTCCGAATAGGTTGTTATAACCCCTTCATAGTTTCTAAGCACAACCTTGTTGTGCGACATAGATACGACGTAATTTGGCATGACAGGAATCTTACCGCCCCCGCCTGGAGCATCCACAACGAAGGTAGGAACAGCCATTCCCGATGTGTGGCCCCTGAGGCTTTCGATTATTTCTATTCCTTTGGATACAGGAGTCCTGAAATGTTCAATTCCCTGCGAAAGGTCGCATTGATAAATGTAATAGGGCCGCACCCTGATTTTAAGCATTCCGTGCATTAGCTCTCTCATTACATGAGGGCAGTCGTTTATTCCCCTGAGAAGCACAGTCTGGTTTCCCACAGGTATTCCGGCATTTACAAGACGTTCACACGCCTTTTTTGACTCGCTTGTTATCTCTTTCGGATGGTTAAAATGCGTGTTTAGCCAAATTGGATGATACTTTTTAAGCATCCTGACAAGTTGAGGCGTTATTCTTTGCGGAAGAACAACAGGAGTTCTTGTTCCTATGCGAATTATTTCAACATGCGGTATTGCCCTGAGCCTTGAGATTATGTATTCCAGCTTTTCATCCGAAACCAAAAGCGCATCTCCTCCCGAAAGCAAAACGTCCCTTATTTGAGGAGTATTTTTTATATGCTCTATCGCTATATCGATGTTCTCCATTGAGTTTGCCTCATCCTTTTGCCCCGCAAAACGTCTTCGGGTGCAGTGCCTGCAATACATAGAGCACATGTCCGTGACAAGGAAAAGAACCCTGTCAGGGTATCTGTGGGTCAAACCCGCTACCGGCGAATCCGTATCCTCATGAAGTGGATCGAGCATGTCTGCCGAACTTTTATGCGTTTCCTTCAATGTGGGTACCGCTTGCTTTCTTATTGGGCAGTTCAAGTCGTTCAAACTCATCAGAGAGGCATAATATGGAGTTATGGCCATTCTAAGCGTTTTGAGGGAATCCATGATGCCCTCCTCTTCATCCTTTGAAAGATTTATCACTTTTTTCAATTCGCTTACACTTGTTATTCTGTTTTTGACCTGCCAGCGCCAATCATTCCATTCCTCTTTGCTGACATTTTTCCAAAGTTTTATAGACTCATATTTTCTCAACTTGCCACCCCATCTTTTTTATTTTGATTTTTCTTCCCTTATATTATTTCCCTTTTTTTTGATTTTTAAACTTTATACTTACAACTTTATTATATTATATGAGTTGTCAGTTGTAAAGCCGTATTAAAATACCGCCGCACATTTTTAAAAATGCACGGCGGTTCTTTTAGGAATTTATATTTTTTATTTTCTTATGCTGCTATACAGCCGCATTTGCTCCAAGTTTTTTACTTCTGACCCTTTGAAGCATAAAGACCGAAACCAAAACTACGATTCCGATTATGTCGCTGGTAAAGTTCGGGAAAAGCAGCGCTATCGCGGCCACTCCCATGGGAATCCTTTCCCATATTTTAGACTTTATAACAAGATAGTTCTCAACAAAGCTTGCAAGGCATATGACGCCAAGAAGAGCCGTTATGATAACCATGATTATTTCGCCCAATCCTGCGTATATTATAACTCCATTTACTACCTGCGAACCTTTCTCGATCAAAAGAAGGGCCGGGTTATATGCAAATATATAGGGTACTACAAATCCGGCTACGGCAAGTTTTATTGCCTGGAATCCGGTCCTCATTGCATTTGATCCCGCTATGCCCGCACCGGCATATGCCGCCAATGCAACCGGAGGAGTTACGTCTGCAACAACGCCAAAATACAGTATGAACAAATGGGCCGCCATAAGGTTTACGTTTAACGTAAGCAATGCAGGAACAGCCATTGTAGCCAAAACAATGTATTTTGCAGTCGTAGGAAGACCCATTCCGAGTATTATAGACGCAAACATTGTATAAACCAAAGTGAGGAACAATCTTCCACCCGCAAGCTGAACTATGAGATTGGCTACGCTCAGGCCAAGCCCTGTAAGCGTTACAACGCCAACTATGATACCTGCAGCCGCACAAGCGGCAGCTACACCTATTGCGTTTTTAGCTCCTGCGTCGAGCGCACTTATGAATATCTTGACGCTAAAGCTATTGTTCTTCTTGATAAGTGATGCCGCAATGGCTACTATCACCGAAACCACTATCGACCAGAAGGCCGAGAACAAGGGTGTGTATCCTCTTACAAGGAAGAATATTATTGTTATCAGTGGGATGAGAAGATATCCTCTGTCCCTCATTACTGTGCTTACCTTGGGAAGCTGATCCTTTGGAATGCCTTTGAGGCCAAGCTTTTTGGCTTCGAGGTGGACCATTGTTCCAACTGCCACATAATACAGCACCGCCGGAATTGCCGCGGAACCAATAATCTTGATATAGGGAATGCCTGTGAATTCAGCCATTATGAATGCTGCCGCACCCATTACAGGCGGCATTATCTGACCCCCTGTCGATGCTGTAGCTTCAACTGCTCCAGCAAAATACGGCTTATAGCCTACATCCTTCATGAGAGGAATCGTAAATGCTCCGGTTGTAACCGTGTTTGCAACCGAACTTCCTGAAATGGAACCCATGAAACCCGATGCCACTACAGCGGTCATTGCCGGTCCGGAACAAAGACTTCCTGTCATCGCGTAAGCCAAGTCTATGAAAAAGCCGCCTACGCCGGTCTTGTCCAGGAATGCACCGAAAAGTATGAACATGAATACGAAAGTCGCGGAAACACCTATAGGCGTCCCCAGTATACCTTCAGTAGTAAGATACATATGGGATATTATTCTTGCAAAAGAATATCCCCTGTGAGCCAAAAGTCCCGGAAAATTGGGGCCCATTTTTGTGGCATACATAAGGAATATGATTGCCACTATAGGCAATTCGGGTCCGACAGACCTTCTCGTGACTTCAAGTACCAGCAGAAGAGCAATTGTCCCCAATACTAGGTCTATGGTCTCGGGTGTTCCACCTTTTGCTATAATTCCTTCGAAATTCACTATCAGATATCCAAAAACCGTCAGTCCCAATGCGCTGAGCAAATAATCATACCATGGAACTTTCGTCTTGCTGGCCTTCTTCGTTGCCGGATAAATCATGAATGCCAATACCATCACAAAACACAGATGCACCGCTCTTTGCTTTACAGCAAGAAGCGTACCCGCAAAAGATGTATACAGATGGAAACAAGACATTGCTATTGCTATTATCGATATGATGAGTCCTATTGTCCCTATCACATTTCTCTTGGAGCTTTCATCCTTGTCGTATTTCTTTAAAAGTTCATCCACATCATTGCTTTGATCCAATCCCTTTATTTCATTGTTTTCATCCAATATTTGTTACCTCCTTTATTAAAAATCTATATAAAGGTTCTCTGACAACTTCCACTCCTACCGATTTAAAAGGTTCAACATAATCCGAAAAATAGTAGTTCTCTCCCCTGTAGACGAGAGTATGGTTTGCTATCACTCCCCCAACCTTGTATATCAGATGGTCCATTTTTTCGTTTATATCGCTTATTGTCATTCCCTCTTTTTCAAAAGAAAAATTTTCCGAATATGTAGGCAAACCCGCACCAAAAGAGAATGTCACCGTTTCCTTGAGATAAATCTGATTATCGTTTATGATTTCAAATTTTTCTATCCACGGGGTCTTCTCGACCGAGTGTATGAACCTTATGGTGAATTTTTCCCCGTTTCGTATTGGAAAACTTTTGACCGTTTTGTCATTCGCCGGATTTGTCAAACAGAGGCGATAAACCGGCGTCAACGCAAAAATAAACGTAAACATAAATGCAATAAGTACTATTGTATACACTGTTCTCTTCATAATAAGAGTCGGGTATCGGCTTAAAGCCGATACCCGCCACCTCCTAATTCATTGCTTGACGATTATTTTAAGAATTTCTACTATTTGAGACCTGCTTCTGTGTAGTATCTTTCAGCACCGGGATGGAGGTCTATAGACATTCCATCGAGGCCTGTGTCTGCTGTAACCATAGCGCCTTTTGCATGGGCTTTGCCCAATTCATCAGTGCCTTCAAGGATTGCTTTTGTGCATTGGTAAACAACTTCCTCATCCAAGTCGCCTCTTACAGCAAGCATGGCCATAACAGCAACTGTTTCGATGTCTTCGTCTTGTCCCTTGTAAGTTCCAGCAGGGATTGTTTGCTCAGTGTAGTACGGATATTCTGCTGCAAGCTCGTCAATCTTGTCTACAGATACAATTGTCACTTCTCTAACTGTTGAAACCTCGGTTACTGCTGAAGTCGGGAATCCTGCAGTTATGAACGCAGCGTCTATTTGCTTGTTCTTGAGACCTTCAGCCGCTTCTTTAAAGGAAAGCGGATCTGCAGCGCCAAGATCGTCTTTTGTCAAACCGTATGCGGCAAGTATTTGAACAGCGTTTGCTTCAGTTCCTGATCCTGGGGATCCAACCGCAACATGCATTCCTGCAAGATCTGCAACAGTTTTTATTCCTGAATCCTTTGAAGCGATGATTTGAATCGTTTCAGGATAAAGTGTCGCAATTCCTTTCAGGTTTGTGTAAGCTCCCGTCTCTTCGAATTTAGCCAATGTGCTTCCATTGACAGCATAGAAAGCCACATCGTTTTGAAGAAGCGCAAAATCGGATTCGCTTGTTTCGAGCAGTGTTGCATTCTCCACGGATGCGCCTGTCGATTCAGCTTGTGCCTTAACGCCTTCTACTGTGTTTGTGCAAAGATTCGCCATTGCTCCTCCAAGCGGGTAATATGTACCTGAAACCCCACCTGTTGCAAATGACAAGAATACGTTTTCAACTTCAGGTTCTTCAGCTTCAACTTCAGCTTCGTCTTCCGGTTCTTCAGCTGGCGTTGAACATCCTACTGCGAAAACAGCAACCAACATGACCATTGCAAGTAAAAGTGCTAACATTTTTTTTGTGCTCATCTCTTAAACTCCTCCTCATATTTTTTGATTAGTTTGAAATTGCTAACCTTGTTTAGATTCTACAAAAAGCGTTTCAATTCCTTCTTTGCACAATCTTTTTTTTCAGTATTACGCATTTAAAACCCGTATACAATAATACCCAAATTCTTGCACTCCAAATTTTGAAAACCTTCTTTAAGAATCGAAACTGTCATGCAACTTCCATGCAAACACAATTATACACCTTAATATCCATTATTTCAAATTTATATGTCCAGTGGGAATATACGGCAAATGGACGGTTACAAGCTTTTCCGTCTTCGAAAACCTTATCACCGTCCATCTTTTTTTATTTACCCATATTGCTTTTTCCCCACTATCTAAACCTTTTTAATCCTGGACCGGTCCTGGCTCAGGTAAAGATTCGCCCGGAAGCATTCCTCCAAACATCATCTGCATCATGAATTCTTCGAGTGTCATTGAATTTTCTTCATTTAAATCGGGTATTTCTATTTCAACAGGTTCGTCTATTCCGTAAACTTCGCTCTCGATTGAAAATCCCATTCCCAAAGTCTTGCCCGTTGTTTCATCAGCCACCGAATAGGCCATGTTCATATTCGTTGTCCTTGTGTTGTAGTCTCCGTCAATTCCGAAAACCATTGTAAACTCATCGATGGAGAATACTCCTTCGGCCTCATCGAAAGCCGAAACTGATTCCTCTACCATCTTGTCGATTTCAGCATCCATGTCCATATCATCGACACTTTTGCCTTCCATTTCAGCCTGCAGCTTCAAATTGTCCTCAATCGATTTTCTCATGGTCTCATTTGCGTAAATCATGGGAAGCAAGTCCTTTATAAGAGCTTTTGCCTCGCTGTCGTCAAGCATCACCGTTATTTCTTTAAGGTCATATTTTCCATCCTCAAGCTCCACACTCCTGCTTTCCATTGTCATGTTCTCTTCAGAAAAGCTTTCAATCAAAGAAGCCGCGATTTCCTGCGAGAATTTTTTCATCTCTTCCATTTCTTCCTCGCTCGGAGCCTCTCCCGGACTATTTACAGTTATATATTTTTCACTCATGGGCATCTTGACTGCAATGCTCCCCATGTTGCTGGCATAGACTTCAAGCTTGAACTGCATGCCCTTCATGTCCAAAAGCATGTTTCCGCTTGAAATTCCAGTCTCCACATCAGAAACAAATTCTCCGCTTATGTTCATGCTGTCAATCATCTCAACAAGTCCTGCCGTCATTGGATCCTGTGACAACTCCTCTTCAGTCAATCCCATATCATAGGATATGCCCATGTCAAAATTCTGCCTGGATGTTTTTATCTCCATCGACCTTTCAACCGACTTCTCCAATATTTCTTTTGCTGTTTCCTTTTTTGAGCAGGCGCTTAATGAAGCAACAAGCAAAACCATTGCCATCAATACTGCCAACATTCTTTTTTTATTCATATTAATCCCTCCGTATTCTTTTTATCGGTTTTAATTTTATCACTGTTCACTTTACTTTATGTGACAATCCAATTACAACATATTCAATTTTTTGAAAGCAACTGGATTTCTTCATGCCGAAAGCATCCTGTCTCGTGGTCGTTGACCATGCCCGTCGCCTGCATGAAAGCATAGCATATGGTGGGGCCCACGAATTTGAATCCCTTCTTTTTCAATTCCCTGCTCATCTCTCTTGAAATGTCTGTTTCCGAAGGTATTTCCTCAGGACTTTCCCAGGCGTTTTGAATCGTCTTGTGTTTGACAAAACTCCATATGTAGGTGTCGAAACTGCCATGCGTATCTACAAGCTCGATGAATCTTCGCGCATTGTTGACAGCGGCTTCTATTTTCCTCCGGTTGCGTATTATTCCTTTGTTGTCCATCAATGATTCAATTTTTTCATCATTGTAGCATGCAATTTTTACAAAGTCGAAATTGTCAAATGCCTGGCGGTAAGCTTCCCTACGCTTTAAAATTGTCAGCCAGCTAAGACCTGCCTGGGCCCCTTCCAGAATCAAAAATTCAAACAGTTTGCGGTCATCATGCACCGGAACCCCCCATTCGGCATCGTGATAAAGCATGTTCCATCTGTTGCCTTTCACCCACTGGCACCTTTTAGCTTTTTCCACCGAAACCCCTCCTTTCACATCCGCTACTTGATTATAACAAATTCAAAGCGTTTTTTTTATTCTTTTTGGAAAATACGCGATTGAATTCGAACGTTTGTTCGTTTATAATTAAACTACATGAGGAAGGAGGGTTTTTATATGTACAAGATGATTTTCCACATAGATGTCAATTCGGCTTTTCTTTCATGGGAAGCCGCCAGCCGTATTCAACACGGAGAAACTCAAGACCTCAGAAAGATTCCGTGTGTAGTCGGGGGCGATTCCGCGTCCCGCAGGGGAATAGTCCTCGCAAAGTCCATACCCGCAAAAGCATACAATATTTCTACAGGCGAATCTCTTTTTGCCGCCAAAAGAAAATGTCCCGTTCTCGAAATAGTGCCTCCCGACTACGATTTGTACACGCGTTCAAGCAAGGCTCTATTCGACATGATAAAAACCGTAGCTCCATTGGTTCAAGTCTATTCAATAGATGAATGTTTCGCCGATTTATCCACACTGCCAGGAATAGAGGAAAATTTCATGGATATCGCAAAAGCCCTTAAAGACCGGATAAAAAAGGAATTGGGCTTTACTGTAAACATAGGCATTTCAGAAAACAAGCTTTTGGCGAAAATGGCCTCCGATTTCAAAAAGCCCGACCGCATACACACGCTTTTCCCCGATGAAATTGAAAAAAAAATGTGGCCTCTGAAAGCAGGCGAGCTTTTCATGGTCGGCAAATCCACCACGCGCAAGCTTGAACGGATGGGCATAATGACAATAGGCGACATAGCACGCACAGACAAGGAAATCCTCAAGGGATATTTCAAAAAGCACGGCGAAACAATATGGAGGTATGCAAACGGACTTGAGGACTCCGAAGTCGAAAGACCGTCCGAAATAAAGGGAATAGGGAACTCGACAACTCTCCCCTTCGATGTAGAAGACTATGAAACAGCCCACAAGGTTCTGCTTTCACTGTGCGAAATGACAGGCATGCGAATGAGACAGGCCAAGAAAATGGGAAGAGTCTTTTCCGTTTCAATGAAAAACAACGATTTCATAAGCTACTCACACCAACAAAAAATTTTTCATCCAACCGACTCGACCAGCGAAATATATTCTATTGCAAAAGAACTTTTTGACAATGCCTGGAAGGGCGAACCCCTAAGGCTTCTTGGGCTTCGAATTACCGACTTGTGTCCGCGTGAAAATCTGCAGCTTTCATTTTTCGACTCGGACTCAAGCGAAAGAGAGCGCCGTCTTGACGAGACCGTGGATCAAATAAGAGAAAAATACGGCCTTTATTCCATAACCCGGTCCGCTTTCTTGGAAAGCGGCCTTAAGCCCATTGCGGGAGGCGTCCATTCGGACTACAAAATGGTTTCTGGCCATCTATGAGAATCCGTCCCCTTCAAGGAGAGTCTTGGCTATGAAAATAGTAAAAATACCGATTGAAATGATTGCATGTTTTTCGGAAAAAGGAATTCCCCATCCCCTCAAGTTCAAAATATCGGGAACCGGAGACGGGTCTCCCACAATCGTAAAGGTGAATATGATCATACACATGGAATCCGAAAAAACAGCCGGAAACCCAATGTATGTTTTCCGCTGCCAAAGCAATATTGACGACGTGCTTAAAGTTTATGAAATCAAATACGAGCTTTCCACATGCAAATGGTTCCTTTATAAAATATGAAGACAGCTTGCAGTTTGCAGTTTGCAGTAAAAGATTAAATACAAAGGAAAAAAACAAGATAATGACAAAGAAAAATTACCAAATCATTTGAGTTCTTAGGTTTTTAACTCTTTTGCATTTACTGATGACAACTGACAACTATTATCAGGCAATGAAAAGCAGTAGAAAGTGGAGAGTGGGAAGAATTAAGAACAGATATCAGATATCAGTTGTCAGTTGTCAGATATCAGATGTCAGAAAAAACGTAAAAAAAGAACAAAAGACAGTTAAAGTGACAAGTGTCGGCATGTGATTCTGTTTGACGACATCGACCGATCCATAGCTATTCGAGTGTTTGGATAAGGCTAAACCGCAAGAAATTCACTTTGTTTGAAGCGAAGCGAGTTTGTAAATTTTAGGTTTTGCCGAAAGACAAATCCTTTCAAAAAGCATGAACAGGTCGCGGAGAAAAATCAGAATTGCTGCTGAATAAAAAGATTGCTTTCTTGCCTGGCCATGCCGCATTTTCCGAGCCGCTCTTTTCACGACTTTGGATTTTTTTGAAAGAAAAAATGAGGCAAAATGAAACCCCGAGGAAATCCTCGGGGTTCATATGATACAGTTTTTCTATTTTTGCTTTTATGTTTTTACTGCAAACTGCATGCTTTTTTCTGTCTTTAATCTTTTACTGTTTCTATTCTTTTTCTTTCCACTTTCTACTTTCCACTTGCCACTTAGTAGTTTTTCGCTCTGACCTCAAAGGCTGACTGCGGAACTGCGCAAACAGGGCATTTCCCCGGAGCTTTCGCTCCACTGTGGATATAGCCGCATTCCCTGCATTTCCATTCTACCGCGACATCCTTTGCAAAAACCTTTTCTTCTTCGACTATCTTAAGCAAAGCCGAGTAACGTTCCTCATGCTCTTTTTCAACTTTTGAAATCATTTTCCATGCAACAGCTATTTTGGGAAACCCCTCTTCCTCGGCTATACGAGCGAATTCGGGATAAAGAAGGGTCCATTCCTCGTGCTCTCCCATTGCCGCCGCCTTGAGATTTTCGGCAGTTGTCCCAACTTTTCCCGCCGGATATGTTGCTGTTATTTCGAGGTCTCCGCCTTCCAAAAAACTGAAGAATATATCTGCATGAACCTTTTCGTTGTATGCAGTTTCTTCAAAAATCTCGGCGATCTGCTCATATCCTTCACCTATAGCCATTTCAGCAAAAAATGTGTATCGGTTTCTGGCCTGCGACTCTCCTGCAAAAGACTTAAGCAAATTTTGTTCTGTTTTTGTCCCTTTTAATTCCGGCATGTTCAATTCTCCTTATCTTCTTTTATTGTTTCGTCCAATTGAATATATTATTCTGCAACAGGTGGTGTGAACACTCTTGCTTTGAGCTCTCTGTCTATCATGAAGAATCCGGATCCTTTACCGTCGACAAACCTCAGCTGCTCCAAAAGGCTTGAAGCATTGGCTTCTTCCTCGACTTGCTCTTCTACATACCACTGAAGGAAATTGAAAGTTGCATGGTCTTTTTCTTCCATTGCAATTTCCACAAGATTGTTTATAAGAGAGGTGACTTTTTGTTCGTGGGCGTAAACTTCTTCAAACATTTCCACAAAGTTATCCCACTCGGTAGCAGGCTTTTCAATCGCGTCAAGAACGACTGTCCCTCCTCTTTCATTTACATAATCGAACATTTTCATTGCATGAAACTGTTCCTCCTGAGCTTGAACCCTCAGCCAATTGGCAACGCCGCTCATGTTCTGGCTCTCCGCATAAGCAGACATAGACAGATACAGGTATCCTGAATACAGTTCTGCATTTATTTGTTCATTGATTGCTTTCTCCATTCTAATATTAATCATTTTGTCCCTCCGTTTTTTTCTCTTATTATTTTTCGCTTTTCCAATGTCCGTGAACATTGCAGTATTCCCTTGCGGAAACATTTTCTTCTTCAATCATAAAAACTGCTTCCGGGTTCATTCCAGGTGAAAGATACTTCGTATAGACCTTGTCCCCGGCTATCAGTTCGATCCATTGGATGTAGTGCTCTTCCTTCATCGGATGCAAAGTTGTTCCGACAGTCACTTTATATCCTCCGTCTATCTTCTCGATTACAGGCACATGCTTTTCTGTAGTGGAATCAGCTGTTTTCTCTTCCTGCAGCTTCATTTCCTCTCCGCAACAAACAAGTGTGCCTCCACCGGCATGGGACATTTCAACTATATTCCCGCATACTTCACATTTGTAAACCTCTAGTCTTTTTGCCAATTTGCTCCCTCCCTTTTATTTGTTTTCCAGTCCTATCCGAACCTTTTAATTTGTACCCAGCCCCAAGCATATTTAAACACACAATATAAAAACTTCAACCTGTATTATATCATGGACAATATGAATTTAAATATTTTTTTATATTGGAAATTTTTTCGGCAATATGGGTATAGAATAGAATGTAAAAGAAAGAGTGGGCATTTCAAAAGAAAGGAGGCGATTGTATGACTCGAACTAAAATTCTTTTCATCATGCTGCTGGCAGTCATTTTCTTGTTGTTTGCCGCAGGATGTAACCCTTCGGCCGAAGTTCCAATATCCTCGGGAAATGAGGAAGAAACTTCAGAAACGGATGAAAAAATTTTCACCGCCGAAGAAATTGCATCTTTCAACGGTAAAGACGGACAAAAGGCCTATGTCATATATGATGGTTATGTTTATGATGTTACAGAACATCCCCAGTGGCAGTCCGGATCCCACGGTGGAAACATGGCCGGAACCGATATAACGGAGAATTTGAAGGATGTCGCGGCGCATGGAATATCGAAGCTGGGCGAAGTTGAAAAAATCGGCAAAATCGCTGAATGACAAGTCTTCAGTTCCAAAAGCAAAACCTCAGGCAAATAAAACTGCTTGAGGTTTTCTTATTCGTTAAAATCGATTTGCTTGCAGATTTTCAATACAACACTTTCCCCAGAAAATCCTTGGTTCTGGGACTCTTCGGGTTTTCGAATATTTCCTTTGGAGTGCCCTCTTCTTCGATTATTCCATCGTCCATGAAGAGGATCCTGTCGGCAACTTCCTTTGCAAAGCCCATTTCATGCGATACTATTACCATGGTCATGCCTTTTGAAGCCAAGTCCTTCATTACGTCGAGAACTTCTCCCACCATTTCAGGGTCGAGTGCCGATGTAGGCTCGTCGAAAAGCATCACATCGGGTTCCATAGCCAAAGCCCTGGCTATTGCAACCCTCTGTTTCTGGCCTCCCGAAAGCTGCTTTGGGTATGCCTCGGCCTTGTCGGGCAGCCCAACGCGTTCCAAAAGCTTCAGCGCCAATTCCTGCGCTTTGTCCTTCTGGATTTTTTTGACCTTTACGGGTCCTATTGTGACATTTTCCGTTACGTTCATATGGGGGAAAAGATTGAATTGCTGAAAAACCATTCCCATTTTCTGCCTTTGCACATTTACATCGTTCTTGGGGTCGGTTATGGAAACCCCTTCAAAAATTATTTCACCGTCAGTAGGCTGTTCAAGAAGATTGAGGCACCTGAGGAAAGTGCTTTTTCCCGAACCGGATGGTCCTATAACAACTACGACTTCGCCTTTTTTTATATGTGTGTCTATTCCTTTTAGCACATGGAGGCTTCCAAAATGCTTGTGCAGATTTATTGTCTTAATCACCGGCGCTCATTCTCCTTTCAACAATGCCCAAGAGTCTCGACAGCGTATATGTGATGATGAAATATATTACTGCCGCAACCATTAAAGGCGCAAATGCTTTGTATGTTATTCCCCTGATTGTATCGGCCCGATACATGAGTTCTGTTATTCCAACAACTGATACAATAGCTGACTCCTTTACAACTACAATGAATTCGTTTCCAAGGGCCGGAAGAATGTTTTTAAAGGCCTGCGGAATCACAATGTATCTCATACCCATATTGTGGGGCATTCCAATCGAACGCGCGGCTTCCATCTGGCCCTTGTCTACCGCCTGTATTCCCGCACGTATTATTTCGGCAACATAAGCTCCGCTGTTTAGGCTGAGGGCTACAATTCCCCACACCATGTCCGGAAGCTCAAACGGCACTACATTCGGAAGCCCGTAGTAAACGATGTAAATTTGTACTATTACCGGAGTCCCCCTCAAAAATTCTATGTATGCCGTCGCTATTGCCTTTAGTATTTTTTTCTTTGAAAGCTTCATCAGCGCAAGCACTACTCCGAGCATGACCCCGAAGAAGACTGCAAAAATAGCAAGCAAAAGCGTATTTTGAACACCGGATATATAAAACATCTTGTATTTAATAAGAAATTCCAAATCCAATTGTTTCCCCTCCATTCACTGCTGTTAATGCGTTTTGATAAAATCCATGTTCATTATAACATGGAAAGATAGTGGCCTGAACCACTATCTTTCCAGTCATTTGATTTATATTTTTAATCGAAACAGATTCTTTACTGATTTTCTTCGGAAAGCTTGATCGCATCGAAAACATACTGCGAAATCATGTCGTCATCCATCAATTTAGTCAAGCTTGCGTTTACCGCGTCCACGAATTCCGGATTCCCTTTCTTGAATGCTATTGCAGAACCGCTGTCCCCCGTATCGAGCTGTATGTCAGCTACCATTATGTCGTCATTGTTGTTGGCGTATGCGTTTCCTACAGGAAGCTCGGCCACTACAGCGTCAACATTGCCGTTCTTGAGTTGAAGCACCAGGTCGGCCATCTTGCCAAGTCCCTTGACTTCGGCTCCTTCAATTTGCTCCATTGCAATCTGTTCCTGAGTGGTTCCCTTTTGGACTCCCACAATCTTTCCGCTTAAGTCTTCAACCGTCTTGATGCTATCTGCATTCTCAACGTTTACCATTACTCCTTGAACAGCTGTGTAATAGACTTCCGAGAAGTCCACAGACTTCGCTCTTTCTTCCGTCGGTGTCATTCCTGCGATTACCATGTCGATTCCGCCGGCTTCGAGCGCGGCAAGCAGACCATTGAAGGCCATGTCCTTGATTTCAAGCTCTACTCCAAGGTCTTCTGCAATTGCTTTAGCGATTGCGATGTCAAAACCTACGATTGTATCCGCCCCGTCTTTTACAACGTGGAATTCGTATGGCGGGTAGTCGGCGCTTGTACCTATAACCAATTTGCCGGCATCCTTGATTTCATCCAATTTTGTTGCCTCCGCCGGAGCTTCCGCCTCTTCCTCGACTGCAGGCTCTTGCGCCTCGGGTTCAACATCCGCTTTAGAGCAACCTACAACGGCAAAGATCATAATTCCAACCATAAGCAATGCCAATAATTTTTTTGTGTTCATGAATAATCCTCCCTTATTTGTATTCTGCGTTAATTATACGCATAGTTGCATATTTATGCAAGCTTTTTTTTCATTTTTCTTTGTCTTTATAAAAAAAACATTTAAAGCCTTTAATGCGGCAACCGCATACAGCTTTCAAAATGAATTCGTCCGCATCAATTGGTGCAATAGCATATGCCTATGGCTTTTGGTCCCAGATGCGCGCCTATTACAGGCCCCAATTCTTCAATTGTTATTCGGGCATCCGGAAAAGCCTTTCTTAGCACTTCCATGTATTCTTCGGCTTCATCCTCGCTTAGAATATGGCAAATGGACAAGATTTCGGCGTTTTGGGGTATGCTTTCAATCATTCTGCCTACGGCTTTTTTCTTGCCTCTCACTTTGTCTACAGGCTCCAGCGCTCCGTCAATGAGCGCTATTATCGGCTTCACCTTAAGCAGGTTCCCCAGGAAAGCCTGGGATGGTGTGAGCCTCCCTCCCCGCCGCAGATAGTCGAGGGTTTCCACCGTAAGGCTTATGCCTGTTTTTTTCTTTTCTTTTTCTATGGCTTCGACAACAGCCTTCCTGTCATCTGTCTCCTCGCACATTTTAAGGAGCTTTTCAACCAATACTTTAAGGTTTGCGGCTGTTGTCCTGGAATCTATAACGCTTATCTTATCCGGTGCAATCATTTGGGCCGCCATGGATGCGCTGCCAAATGTGCCGCTCAGCTTGGCGGATATTGTGATTGCTATTACCTCGTTCCCGTTTTCAACAAGTTCCCTGAAAACTTCCGCAAAGGATCCTGCGGATGGCTGGGAAGTCGTTGGAAAAGACTTTGATTCCTTCAGTTTTTCAAAAAAACTCTCGAATTCTCCGGGATATCCCTCTTTTTCCACATCTCCTTCAAAATGTATTGTGAGTGGAACGATTTCTATTCCTTTGCGGTCGGCATATTCTTTTTTTATATAAGCAGTAGAGTCTGTCACAATTTTTATTTTACCCATAAAATCCTCCTTGTTTGCTACGTCTAAAAGTATCCTTTTCTCTTTCTTTCGTTATTTCAATTTTCACTTGATTTTAGTATAGCTGACTCCTTAATCTATTAGCTCAATCTTATCAGATTGGACCGATTCTAACAATATGGATTAAATGTGTAAAATATGTTAAAATGCATTGATGACAGAATTTTCTTTCATTTGGAGGGGTGCCTATGAAAACCGCAAACAAAATCATCACTGTAATCATTACACTGCTCTCGATATCGGTATTCGTACTTTACGGCAGTTTGTTCTTTAAAGGGGGTTTTACGGGCGCAGGCAAAATCGCAGCACTAGTGATTTTTTCGGCCCTTGTTTTGGCAATGATTTACACCGGATATAAAAGGATGAGTGAAATAGAAAAGGAGGACAAGGATGATTTTAGTAAATACTGACTACATAGACAACCGAAAGCTTGAAACAATCTCAATCGTCAAGGGCGCTACTGTAAGGGCCAAGCATGTCGGCAAAGACATAATGAGCGGACTTAAAACTCTTGTAGGCGGAGAAATTGAAGCCTATATGCAAATGATGAGCGAGGCAAGGGCGATAGCCACGGAAAGGATGGTCAAAGAGGCTGAAGAACTTGGGGCTGACGCAGTAGTCAACATACGGTATGCTACAAGCGCCATAATGCAGGGCGCGGCAGAAGTTATAGTCTACGGTACAGCTGTCCGCTTCATAGACAAATAAATTTTCAAACCCGGCCTTTTATGGCCGGGTTTATTATATTTCAGATTCAATCAAGGGACAAGAAATTCAAGAGCACCTGGAACAATCGAAAATTCAAGCGGAAATTCAACGCTCTTTTCTCCGTCAGTATCCACAAAAAGATCCGTGCTGTCTGTCCAAACTTTTAATTTGTCGGTTTTGAAAAAAAGCACATTTGAATCTTTTATATGCTGCCCCAATATCAATTTTAAAAAAACAGCCGCTATATCTATTATGTCGGATTTTTTGATTGCTACTACATCAAGCAAACCGTCATTCACTTCAGCATAAGGCGCAAAATTCATGAATCCACCTGTAGAAGTAGAGTTCATTACTGCAAAAAGATAAGACTTTATTTCCAAAACGTCTCCATTATATTCGAATTTGAATGTATAGGGCTTCTTCATACCGTCACTGACCTCGCGGATGCCAGCCGCATAATAAGCCAGCCTCCCAAAGGCAGTTTTGCTTTCGACCGGTGTTTCATATCCAACTTTGGCCATCATTCCAGCAAAAGCGACGTTTATAAAGAAACGATCGTTGACTTTTCCCACATCAACAGTTTGAAGCTTGAATCTTTTAACAATATTGAAAACGGCATCCATATCCCTTGGCAAATAAAGATAATTGGCAAAATCATTTACGGTTCCCGCCGGAATCAAAAGAATCGGGATTCTTATCCCATTGTTCATCATCGTATTTACCACTTCGTGAATTGTGCCGTCTCCACCCAATACCATCACCATGTCAATGTCTTTGTTTGAAGCGGCTTCTACAAAAGCCCTTTCCCTTCCGCTTCCGTCTATTTTTTCAACACATGAAACAAGACCTTCCATGACAAGACGTCCAACAAGTGCATTAAGCTGCCTTTGCAAAGTCTTTCTTCCCGCATTCGGATTGTTCACAATCATGATTTTCATTTTTTCTACCATATGTTTCTATGGACACGTTCATCGAAATAAGTGTCATTGGCAGGTTTTTTCTCGTCCGGATATCCAAGGGACACCAATGAGAAAGGAACTATGTTGTCAGGCAGTTTAAGCAGCTTTCTAAGCCCTTCCATTCTCTCTTCCCGGGGATAGATTCCCAGCCATACAGAACCTATTCCAAGCTCTTCAGCCATAAGAAGTATATTCTGCGTTGAAGCCGAGCAATCCTGTATCCAGTACCCTTCATAAAGCTGTAGATTAAGGTCCGCGCAGACACATATTAAATGCGATGCATTCCCGACCATTGCGGCATAGGGATGGAATTGGGGAATTTGATCTTTAATATTTTTGTCTTCAATTATTATGAAATGCCACGGCTGCTCATTTCCGGCGGAAGGCGCGCACATTCCAGCCTTAAGCAGCTCCACAATTTTCTTGTCTTCGATTTTTTCATCCTTGTATTTTCTTATGCTTCTCCTTGTATAGATCGATTTCACTTTAAGAACCTCCTTCAATCATTCCTGATCAATATCTTTCGCCCGCACACACTGCAAATTCCGTCTTTCAAATTTCTGACCTTGCCTGCGTATTCGCTTCTGTCGACAATAAGGGACCGGCATTGGGGACAATATGTGTTGTTGTCAATTCCCGGAACATTTCCTATATAAACATTATTCAAGTGCCTCTTAGCTGTTTCCGACAGATTTTTTATTGTTTCAACCGGAGTCGGAGGATCGTTTCTCTTCCATGCAGGATAATATCTTGAAAGGTGCAAGGGCATGTCTTTTTTCAAATCGCCCAAATAACGGCTCATCTCATCCATTTCCCTTTCATCGGTATTGAGCCCTTCAATAAGCAGCGTGGTGACCTCTACATGAACACTTCTGCATGCACGCTCTATTGTCTTCTTTACCGGATTTACCATGCCCTTGCAAATACTATTGTAAAAAGAATCGTTGAAAGCCTTAAGGTCTATGTTCATTGCGTCCACCTGCTCCATGAGAGCCTCAAGAGGATCCTCTCTTATGAATCCGTTGGTCACGAGAACCACCTTCATGCCGTGACTGCGAATAAGCTTTGCACACTTTATTATATATTCGGCATTTATCACAGGCTCGTTGTATGTGAATGCCACTCCTATGGAAACATCATTGGAGTTTAAAGCCATTTCGAGAAGCCTTTCCGGCTCCATATGAACAGTCCCCGGCCTTTCATGGGCAATTCTGTAGTTTTGGCAAAAATCGCATTTTAAATTGCAGCCAAAACTTCCAACAGAAAAAATTTTCTTGCCTGGATAAAAATGAAAAAGCGGTTTTTTTTCGATTGGATCGATACCATAGGATGTTATTTCTCCGTATCCCATCGCATAAAGTTTTCCGCCCATGTTTTTCCTCGCACCGCAAATTCCGGTTTCCCCCACTAACAGCTTGCATTGATGCGGACATAAAAGGCACCTGACCTGTGATTTATCCAGTTTTTCATAGAATCTCGCTTCCTTGAACATAGAAACAACCCTTTTCATTGTGATATCCAAACTATGCCATAAGCAATACAAAATTTTTACAACCCCAATATGTTGATTATACATAAGATTATTGATAAGTCTGTGGATTGTTTTCTTCCATTTTGCACATGTGCACGTCTATAATCAAAAACTATCCACACTCTCCACATTTTTATCCACACAATATATAGTGTAGTGTCAATAATGTCTCCTTACACGAAACCGCGAAATTTCATAATCCTCTTCCGGATTTATATTCGCTTTTTTAAGCGCAATGGCAACCTGTTCCTCTGGTCTGTCTATTCCGTCAAGATTTGGAAGCAACAAACCTCTCCTTATTCCTTTTTCTACAATTACACCGTATTCAACGGTATTCAACGACTCTATAGACTTGATCTTTTCAGGCTTTTCCAAAATATCAACCGAATATTCTATCTCGCCGAGTTCCTCTTTGTCCACTGGCAAGAATCTTGGATCCTCCAACCCAGCCTTGAGCGCATTGTCCATTACTTCGTGGAATACGGTCTCTTTGCTTGGAGAAATGGTTCCAATGCAGCCCCTTAGTTGCCCGTTGATCTTTAGACTTACAAAAACTCCAGCTTTTCTTTCCATCAACTCTTCAGGATAGTCCTTCGGGCGAGGAACCTTATTGTTTCCAAGGACTTTATTTTCAAGCGACATTCTTGCAAGTCTTACGTATGCATCCTCGTTGTCCCTTCTTTTATTCAAGTACTCTCTTCTCTCTTCATACAATGTCTCTACTATGCTTTCATTTTCTTCTGACGAAGCCCCGGCTATATTAAAGGCCACAACGCCATATCCTATTCCAAATGGTTTTTGATACGATAGAACCTCCGGATGATTTTCTATGCCGTCGAGCGCCCCAAGAAGTATGTCAATTGACCTCAGTCCGCATTCTCCCGCGGATTCGCTTTCCTTTCTGTCAAAACGCACAATTGACCCGTAATCCTTTTTTCTTATAAGGTCAAGCAACTTTGCATCGAAGGCGGGTCCTGAAGGATGGTATCCGTAAGGTCCGTCTTCGCTTAGCCTGTGGGACAAGTCGCCGCTGGCTATTATGGATACGTTGAAGCTCTCCCCTGCCACTGCTTCCTGTATAGCCTTTCCGAAACTATACAAATCCTCGCATGACAACATTCCATAGGTTATGTGTATCAGTTTATAAGCTCTGTATTTCTTTTCTATGAAATAGAGCGGAACAATTGTCCCATGGTCCAAGCCTTCCTCCAGACCATACTGCCTCGCAGTCAGATCATCAAACTTGACCGTAACTATTGAACGCAAACCCGCTCTCTTTATGATTTCATCGACAAGTGTTTTATTGTTGCTTTTGCAAATACATACATCGCCCGCTTTGAACTTTTCCAATGTGCCACTCAAATTTTCCCCATACGACACTGCCACAGCATCCCTGAAAACCGGACCATGCGGCGTTATTACAATTATTGTGTCCGGTATCTTTTGTCTGACATCCTCCGCTACGTATTCCATCGACTTTATTGTCTCGCTTATTTTTCTTTCTTCACCCTTTCCGATTTCCTTGATTATTATAGGCGGATGAGGCATAAGATATGCCGACAGTATTTTTCCCATTTGCAAAGCCTCCTTTAAAAATCTATTACCCCCATTGCCAAGCCGCAAAACCAAAAAAGCATAATGCATGTGCATTATGCGAGATTGAAGAAAAAGTCTCAATTCGAATTGTGCATTAAACTGTACAAGTTTCTTTAAAACAGTAAAGACAAAAAACTTAGAACTCAAATACTTTCAAAACCTAATGATTTGCTGATTTTTCTATTGTTCTTATCTTTTTCTTTGCTCTTTGTTCTTGCTTTTCCTTTCCACTTTCCACTTTCTACTTTCTACTTTCTACTTTCTACTTTCTACTGCTTTTCACTGCTCTTTGTTCTTGCTTTTCCTTTCCACTTTCCACTTTCCACTTTCTACTTTCTACTTTCTACTGCTTTTCACTGCAAGCTGTTTTTACCGTTTGTCGTCCGTTTAAAATTTTATTTTGACGACATTAGATAATTTCAAGGCGATTGTTAAAATGACGAATGGAGCGTATATCATTATACGTGACAGAGCATTTTCACAATCAACGATGAAATTGGCCTTTGTCGTCAAAATAAAAGCACCATGCATATGCATGGCGCTTTGAATGGCAATACCTATCTCTTTGAAAACTGGGATGCTTTTCTCGCTTTTTTCAAGCCGTATTTCTTTCTTTCAACCATTCTTGCATCTCTAGTAAGAAATCCTGCCTTTTTCAATTCTGCTCTGAATTCTCCGTCTGCTTTTAAAAGAGCTCTTGAAACTCCATGTCTCAACGCTCCAGCCTGACCGGTAATTCCGCCGCCATTAACTTTAGCCAAAACATCGAATTTGCTTTCTGTTTCAGTCAGCAAAAGAGGTCTTTTAACTTCCATCCTTAGTGTCTCATAGTTGAAGTACTCATCGATATCTCTACCGTTTATGATAATTTTACCATTTCCGGGAACTAATCTAACCCTGGCAATGGACTTTTTCCTTCTTCCTGTTCCATAATACTGAACGCCAGCCATTTAACCATCCTCCTCTATTATACTTGTATGTCCAAATCTTCAGGCATTTGAGCCTGATGGTTATGTTCCGCACCTTTGCATACCTTGAGCTTTTTAATTACCTGCCTGCCAAGCTTGTTGTGGGGAATCATCCCCTTCACAGCTTCGTAAACAATCCTGTCGGACTTGGTGGCCATCATTTCACGGTAAGTCCTCTCTTTGAGGCCTCCCGGATAGCCTGTGTGCCATCTGTACATCTTTTGATCGAGCTTCTTGCCTGTCAATTTGACTTTATCGGTATTTATGATGATTACAAAATCACCGGTGTCCACATGCGGCGTGAAGATAGGTTTGTGTTTTCCTCTAAGAATGCCGGCAACTTGCGATGCCAGTCTTCCAAGCGGTTTGTCGGTTGCGTCTACCACATACCATTTCTTTTCAACCTCATGAGGCTTAGCTACAAAACTTTTCATTACTTTACCTCCCAATATGAATCTTCTTCATATGATTATTCTATTAAAAAAGTGAAATCTCAAAACCCGGGGCATTGGGTCTGCTTGAATATTTCGCTTTTCACACTCTTGACATTATAATACACCGACCCGGCTGTGTCAAGCCAAATAGCGCCTAATCCTCATATTCCACATTTTTCAGATACAGACCCTGGGGGGGCGCCAAACGTCTGGTTCGGCAATTGTCTTTTTCTTTGAGTATCTCTGGTATTTCTCCTGCGTCAAGCCTTCCACTTCCAACGTCCAGAACGACTCCAACAATCCTTCTGACCATGTTGTAGAGAAATCCGTTCCCCTCCACTTCAATGACAAAGAGATCCTTTTCCCGGGAAATTTCAGCCTTGTAAATCGTCCTTAAGGTCTTTTTTACAGGCGATCCGGATGACATGAAAGCTTTGAAATCATGCTCGCCTATAAACATGCCAATAGCATTCCTCATTTTCCTTTCATCGAGGCTGCGGTAATAATGATATGTGTAATTTCTGTAGACAGGCCTGCAAACACTCCCGTTTTGAACCTTGTACATGTATGTTTTTCTTTTGGGGTCATATCTGGCATGGAAATCCATGGGGACTTCCTCGGCTGAAATAATTGCCACATCCGGCGGAAGGTATGAATTTACAGCCCTCGGAAATCTATCTAGGGATATGGGCGTATCAGACTTGAAATTCGCAACCTGTCCAAAGGCATGAACCTTTGAGTCGGTTCTTCCCGAACCTATGACTTCAACTTCCTCGTTCAAAACCCTGGTCAGTGTTTCGTTGAGAACCCCTTCTACAGTTCTTAGCCCTATCTGTTTCTGCCAACCACAAAATTCCGTCCCGTCATATTCTATGGTAAGTTTTATGTTTTTCACTATTTCACCTGCTGTCAATGTCTAGTCTTTCCTCTGAAAACTCCGCCTTTGTTAATCCTTCCGTCACTCGTGCAAATAAAGCTGCTTACCCTGTTTTTATCGATGATTCTATAAATTTTCTCCATATCCCTGCGCTTTATGCTTATGAAGAGAAGGTATCTTTCACCGTCCCTGCCCTCGCCTTTTATTACTGTAACGCCGAATCCGTTGTCTCTGAGCTCTTCCACCAGTTTGTCTTCATTTTTGTCAACAATTATTCTAAGCACCAGCTCGCCTATCGCCATTTTTTCCTCTATTATTATACCGGCATAATTGCCAACCGAAAATCCAATAGCATAAGCCCCTATGAACCATATGTTGTCAAGGTCTTTCATAACCGTGCCCAATACCGCTATGAATAAAATCGATTCAAAAAATGCTATCGTTGACGACAAAAGTTTTCTATTTTTCATCATCAGAATTGTTCTCACCGATACAAGCGATGCAATTATCACCCGAGCAGTAAAAATATACAAGCCTTTCAATATTAATATTTCCATAAAATTACCTCTTTTCAACTAAAATAAAACTCTTAATTAGGCAATACTCAAAAAAACTAGATAACCATAGAATGAAACAGTCAAAATCGACCCGGCAATATCCCCCTTGTTGAATTTAAGTTGTTTCATGCGGGTTCTGCTCTTTCCTCCCCTGTAGCATCTTGCCTCCATGGCCGTTGCCAAATCGTCAGCACGCCTGAATGCCCCGATAAAAAGAGGCACAAGCAAGGGAATCAGGCTTTTTGCCCTTTTTACTATGTTGCCGCTTTCGAAGTCCGCTCCCCTGGCCATTTGAGCCTTCATTATCTTATCTGTCTCCTCAAGAATTGTCGGTATGAATCTTAAGGCTATTGTCATCATCATAGCTAACTCATGAGCAGGAACTCCAATTTTCCTGAATGGATTGAGAAGCCTCTCTATGCCGTCTGTGAGTTCTATTGGAGAAGTCGTCAATGTCAAAATGGATGTTCCAATTATTAGGAAAACTAGTCTAAGACTCATAAAAACCGCCTGATGCAAACCTTCACTTGTAATTTCAAAAATTCCCATTTTGTAAATAATCTCTCCGCGAGTCAGAAACATGTTGATTGTAAACGTGAAGAATATTATAAAAAATATGGGTTTAAGCCCTTTGAGTATATATTTCAATGGAACTTTTGATGCAACTATCATCAAGCCTAAAAAACTTGCCGCATATGCATAGTTTGCCAGTGAATCTATCATAAACAGCACTATTACGAATCCGAAAACAGCCATTATCTTAAGCCTTGGGTCCCTTCGATGAATCAATGATTCAACGGGATAGTATTGTCCTATGGTAATATCTCTAAGCATTGCTAACGCTCCTTGCCAACCTTAAAAGCTCTTCTTTGGCCTCTTCCACAGTCAAGGCCCCCTTTTTCACATCTTGCCGCTGCCTGCTCAATTTGTCCATTAAGGCCGTCATCTGAGGAACTCCCAGTCCTATGCTTTCAAGCGCATCAACTTGTGAAAAAACTTCTTTTGGAGTCCCTGAAAAAGCTATTTCTCCTTTGTTTATCACAAGCACTTTCCCGCAAAGGCTGGCTATATCCTCCATGCTGTGTGATATCAAAAGCACAGTCGTATTGTACTTTTTGTGGAGCAGGCTTATTTTCTCAAGAATCTCTCTTCTTCCCCTTGGGTCAAGTCCTGCTGTCGGCTCGTCCAAAATCAACACTTCGGGTTTCATCGCTATTATGCCTGCGATTGCGACCCTCCTGCGCTGTCCCCCGCTCAATTCAAAAGGCGACCTGTCCTTTATTTCTTCGTAATCAAGTCCCACCGTTTCAATTGCTTCCCTCGCCCTTTCGTGCACTTCTTTTTCTGAAAGGCCCAGATTGCCGGGCCCAAAGGCTACATCCTTCTCAACGGTTTCTTCAAAAAGCTGATATTCGGGGTATTGGAACACAAGGCCTACTTTTTTTCTGACGTCATTCATTTTAACTTCTTTTCCAGTAATGTCAAGCCCATTAACCAGTATCGTCCCAGACTCCGCTTTAAGCAAACCATTGAGATGCTGTATCAGAGTTGATTTTCCCGAACCGGTATGTCCTATCAATCCCGTGAATTCACCTGCCTCAATTTCAAAACTGATGTTTTTAAGGGCTATAGTTTCAAAAGGACTTTTTGCATTGTATATGTGCGTCAAGTTTTTTACAATAATCGACATAGTTCATCCACCATTTCTTCCATTGTCAATACGCCTTCTCTAACTGGAAGACCTTCTTTTTTTAGAGAATTTGCCAAAAGAGTCACTTGAGGCAAAGAAAGCCCGCATCCCAATATGGTTTCAGTTTGGGAAAAGACCTCTTTCGGTGTCCCATTAAGAATAATTTTTCCATCGTCCATTACCATAACCCTGTCCGCATGAACAGCTTCTTCCATGAAATGGGTTATATGTATTATGGTTATTCCCTCTCTCTTGTTTAAACCTGTGATTGTTTCAATTACTTCCTTCCTGCCGGCAGGGTCAAGCATTGCGGTAGGCTCGTCAAGTATTATGCATTTCGGCTTCATGGCAAGTATTCCTGCAATTGCTATCCTTTGTTTCTGCCCCCCGGACAAAAGATGTGGAGGTTTCCTTTTATAATCGCTCATTCCTACAATTTCTATTGCCTTATCGACTCTCCTTCTTATTTCGTCCGGCTCAACACCCAAATTTTCAGGGCCAAAAGCCACGTCTTCCTCTACAATTGTTGCCACTATCTGATTATCTGGATTTTGGAAAACCATTCCGGCGCTTCGCCTGATTTCCCAAAGATTATTTTCATCTTTTGTGTCCATCCCATTGACCAGCACTTGACCGTCGCATGGGACAAGTATTGCATTGAGCATTTTTGCCAATGTGGATTTTCCCGAACCATTGTGGCCTATCACAACCACGAATTCACCTCGCCCGACTTCAAATCCAACATTGTCAAGTGCTAGAAATTCCTCTTCTTCAGTTTTATATTTGTATGAAGCTTTTTTTACTTCGATTATATTTTCCATATGTTTATGCCTCTGTTTCGATTTTATTCCATAGGATAATCAATTTCTTTCCAATAATAATGAAAAAGGGATTAAGTATAACTTAACCCCTTGGTTTCTCATCAGACGACTATACCAGTTCCAAAAGAACCATGGGTGAAGCGTCTCCTCTTCTTTGTCCAATTTTAATTATTCTTGTGTAACCGCCGTTTCTTTCGCTGTATTTAGGTGCGATTTCATCAAACATATTCTTGACAACGGTTTCATCAAGCATATAAGCGATAGCCTGGCGTCTTGCATGCAAGTCGCCTCTTTTGGCCAGCGTAATCATTTTTTCCGCTATTTTTCTGGCTTCCTTGGCTTTTGCCTCGGTTGTCTCGATACGACCGTTCTTTATCAGGCTTGTCACGATGTTTCTAAGCATGAGATTCCTGTGGTCGGTCGTACGACCCAGCCTTCTGTATCCAGCCATAAAGATCCCTCCTTTATTGAAGTCTATTCATCGTCCTGCTTGAGGACCAGTTCCAATTCAATCAGTTTTTCTCTAACTTCCTCCAAGGATTTCTTTCCAAGATTTCGTACTTTCATCATGTCATCCTCGGTTTTCTGTATAAGGTCCTCCACTGTATTGATGCCTGCACGCTTCAAGCAGTTGTAGGAACGAACTGAAAGATCAAGTTCTTCAATAGTCATCTCAAGCACTTTTTCCTTTTTATCTTCTTCTTTTTCTACCATTATTTCGACATCGCCGATACTCTCAGTCAAGCAAATGAAAAGATTCAAATGTTCATTCATTATCTTTGAACCCAATGAAACTGCTTCGTCGGGACTGATGCTGCCGTCCGTCCATACTTCAAGCGTCAATTTGTCGAAATCAGTAACATGTCCAACCCTTGTATCTTCAACTTTGTAGTTGACTTTCTTTACGGGTGTATAAATCGAATCCACAGGAATTACGCCAATCGGCATTTCTTCATCCTTGTTTCCTTCAGCCGAAACATAGCCTCTTCCTCTGGAAATTCCCAATACCATGTTCATTTCAGCATCTTCGTCAATGGTTGCGATATACATGTCGGGATTCAGAATTTCGACGTCGGCATCAGCAATGATGTCTCCAGCCGTTATTGTTCCGGGTCCCTTCTTCTCAATCCTTACTTCCTTGACCGATTCATCGGAATGAATTTTTGCTGACAATTCTTTTAGGTTGAGTATGATGTCGACAACGTCCTCGCTTACTCCTGCAACTGTTGAAAATTCGTGCAGTACGCCGTCAATTTTAATCCACTTGACAGCTACGCCAGGTAAAGACGAAAGGAGAATTCTTCTAAGACTGTTTCCTATTGTTATTCCGTAGCCTCTTTCGAGAGGTTCTACAACAATTTTTCCATACGTGCCATCATCAGACATCTCGACACATTCAATTCTCGGTTTTTCAATTTCTATCATTCTATGCCCTCCCTCTTAGCATATTGTCATTTCGAGGGTTACCGGATTCTAATTACTTGGAATACAATTCTACGATCAAATGTTCTTCAATCGGTATATCGATATCTTCTCTAGCAGGTAACGCTACAACCTTGCCTTCCATCTTTTCAGGATCAACTGAAAGCCAACTCGGAATATTCACCGATTTTTCTGCTATCGCCTTGAATTTTGCGGAAGATTTGCTTTTATCCTTAACTGCTACAAGATCTCCAATTTCGACTACCATTGAAGGAATTGTGGCTTTCTTGCCGTTTATTGTAAAATGACCGTGTGTAACTAGTTGGCGGGCTTCTTTTCTTGAAGCTGCCATTCCCATTCTGAATACGGCATTGTCCAATCTGGTTTCGAGTATTCTCAAGAAATTTTCACCCGTTATGCCGGACTGATTTTCTGCCTTGTCGAAGTGTCTCTTGAATTGATTTTCCAAGAGTCCATAATACCTTTTGACCTTTTGTTTTTCTCTTAATTGAATCCCATAGTTTGAAGGCTTTCTTCTTCTTCCTTCACCATGTTGACCAGGCGCTTTTGCGCGTCTGTTCATAGCACATTTATCAGTATAGCATCTTTCACCTTTGAGAAAAAGTTTCTGACCTTCTCTTCGGCAAAGTCTGCATGACGGTCCTGTGTATCTTGCCATTATACATTCACCTCCTAATCTAACTTAAACTCTTCTTCGTTTGGGCGGTCTGCAACCATTGTGCGGTACCGGTGTAACATCTTTAATTGAACTTATTTCCAACCCTGTGGCTTGAAGCGATCTGATTGCAGCTTCCCTGCCTGCTCCCGGACCCTTAACATAAACTTCGACATGCTTGAGACCATGCTCCATAGCATCTTTTGCGGCTTGCTCAGCCGTCATTTGCGCTGCATAAGGAGTGGATTTTCTTGAACCCTTGAATCCGAGTCCTCCGGCGCTTGCCCATGCAATAACATTGCCGGACATGTCACTGAGTGTCACGATTGTATTATTGAATGTAGACTGAATATGTGCCTGTCCACGTTCTATATGCTTCTTCTCACGTTTCTTTCTACGTGCTTTGCGGACTTTCTTCGCCATGTTTCAAAACCCTCCTTTGCTATTTCTTTTTACGCCCTACCATTCTCTTTGGACCTTTTCTCGTCCTTGCATTGGTTTTAGTCTTTTGTCCTCTTACCGGAAGACCTCTTCTATGACGTATTCCTCTATAACAGCCGATTTCCTTGAGTCTCTTGATGTTCATGGAAACTTCCCGTCTTAAATCTCCTTCGACCCTATGCTCATCGACAATGATTTGTCTTAGCTTGCTTACTTCCTCTTCAGTCAAATCCTTAACTCTGGTGTCTTGATTGATCCCAGCTTTTCCAAGGATTTCTAAGGAACTTGATCTTCCTATGCCGAAAATATAAGTCAAGCCAATTTCGACTCTTTTGTCTCTTGGTAAGTCAACACCTGCGATTCTCGCCATTAAACCGTACACCTCCTGTTTAAATCCGTTTGTTGTTGTTTTCAATTCATTAGTGCAGCCGCGCTTTTATTTGAATTGACAATTTCTCTAATTCAACCCAAACACAAGCATCAACCTTGCTTTTGCTTGTGTTTGGGATTTTCACAAATAACCATGACCTTGCCTTTTCTCTTTATAACTTTGCATTTTTCACACATAGGTTTCACGGAAGATCTGACTTTCATTGTTTTCCCTCCTCTATCACTTGCCTCGCCATGTGATTCGGCCTCTGGTCAAATCGTAAGGAGACAATTCCATTGTAACTTTGTCGCCTGGCAATATCCGAATGTAATGCATTCTCAGTTTGCCGGAAATATGGGCTAAAACCACATGTCCATTTTCCAATTCCACTTTGAAAGTCGCATTCGGCAAAGCTTCTAAAACGACGCCTTTTACTTCAATCGCATTTTCTTTAGCCATTAGGAAGCATTCCTCCTATTCCATGAGCCGGTCGGTTTCCAGTTTGTCGATTTCTGTTCTGAGCATCAAATTCGTTACGGTAAGATTTTGATTGTTTCTTCTTACTATCAATTCACTTAGCAAATTGAATTTGGCAAGATGTTTCACTTTCTTTTTCTTGGGATTGCCTATTCTTCTCAGGTCGCCGTCAGCGACTAAAACATATTGATCGTCGATCACATCTACAATTATGAAAACCCTTCCTTTGTCTCTACCGGCCTTTGATCTTACAAATTGCCCTATCGTCAATTCCTTCGTATCCAGCAATTCAGACACCTCTTTACAGTTGAGTCAGTATAATCGGTTCTTCCTCGGTTATGGCAATGGTGTTCTCGTAATGCGCAGACAATTTTCCGTCCGCTGTTACAACCGTCCATTCATCTCCGAGGGTCTGCACCCTGAAAGTTCCTGCATTTACCATGGGCTCTATTGCAATAACCATCCCGGCAAGCAGTCTCGGACCTTTCCCGGGAGGACCGTAATTTGGGATCTGTGGATCCTCATGCAAGGCAGTTCCAATTCCATGGCCTACATAATCCCTCACTACAGAAAAACCATTTTCCTCGACATATTTTTGTACTGCATGGGACACGTCGGAAAGTCTGTATCCCACTTTGCAATACTTAAAACCCTCGAAAAAACTTTGGCGCGTAACAGCTATAAGCCGGTCGGCCTCTTCGCTTATTTCACCTACAGGGAAAGTTCTTGCCCCGTCGCCAAAATATCCTTTTATTTTCGAACCGACGTCAACGCTTATAATATCACCGTTTTCAAGAACCCTTCCATCTGGTATTCCATGTACAACTTGTTCGTTCACGGAAGCGCATATGGAAGCTGGAAATCCTCCATAGCCCTTGAATGCCGGGATTGCTCCCATCTCGATGATTTTTTTTTCGGCTATTTGGTCAAGTTCAATTGTTGTAATACCGGGCTTAATAACCTCTTCCATAAGCTTATGGACTTTGGCAACAATTTTTCCGGCTTCTTTCATATATTCAATTTCTTGCTTTGTCTTTATTGTAACCATCAAGCTTTACCTTTTAATGCCTTTTCGATATCGGCAGTGACTTTTTCAATGTCCTGCTTTCCATCTATGTCAATCAATATGCCTTTTTTTGAATAATATTCAATCAGAGGCTGAGTCTGCTCAAGATACACATGTATACGTTTTGATACAGTCTCTTCGTTGTCATCGCTTCTTTGATACAGTTCTCCGCCGCAAAGGTCGCAAACTTCTTCTTTGGCAGGAGGATTGAATTCGACATGATAAGTTGCTCCGCAGCCTCGGCAAATTCTTCTGCCTACAGCCCTTCCAACCAATATGCTCTTGTCGACTTCAATATTGACGACATTGTCCATAGCGACATTCATTCTTGCGAGAACTTCATCAAGCTCTTTGGCCTGATTGAGTGTCCTTGGAAATCCGTCAAGAAGAAATCCTTTTTCGCAATCTTTTTCTTTAAGCCTGTCTTCAACTATTTCAACTACTAGTTTATCCGGTACAAGAAGGCCCTTGTCCATAAAGCTTTTTGCTTTTAAGCCAAGTTCCGTACCTTCTTTAAGATTTTTTCTGAAGATATCTCCTGTAGAAATATGGGGGATACCAAAAGCCTTGACGATACCGACTGCCTGAGTTCCTTTTCCTGCCCCAGGAGGTCCTAAAAGTATCAATCTCATATTAACCCCTCCAATACGATGTTATTTAAGAAAACCTTGGTAATGCCTCATAACCATCTGTGCTTCGATTTGTTTCATAGTTTCAAGCGAAACCCCTACCGCAATCAAAAGCGCTGTGCCTCCGAATCTGAAGTCTATGCTGGTAAAATTAAGAATCAATGTCGGCAAAACAGCTATCATAGCCAGGAAAAATGCTCCTGCCAAGGTTATTTTGTTTAATGATTTTTGTAAATAATCGGCAGTTTTCTTTCCAGGTCTTATGCCGGGTATGAATCCACCGTTTTTTTTCATATTGTCTGCCACTTCAACAGGATTGAATGTAATAGCCGTGTAGAAGTATGTGAAAAATATGATTAGAAGCGCATACAACAGATTGTAGAAATATATTCCGGGGCTTCCTGTCGGTGAAAGGTATTTTGCAACAAAATTTGCAAAACCTCCATCCGGGAAGAAATATGTCAGCGTCATTGGAAACTGCAAAAGCGAAATTGCGAATATTACCGGGATAACCCCTGCCTGATTCACTTTAAGCGGTATATGAGTGCTTTGTCCGCCGTACATTTTTCTGCCTACAACGCGTTTTGCATACTGGACCGGTATTTTTCTTGTTCCCTGTTGGATAGCGATTACACCTGCTATTACGAACAGTGCCAACACAGCAAAAATCAGCAATGGTAAGACCGACATTTCACCGGCAGAAACCTTTTGAAAGGTTTGGCTTATTCCAAGAGGAACTCTTGAAATTATTCCCGCGAATATGATAAGCGATATTCCATTTCCTATTCCGCTTTCAGTGATTTGCTCACCGAGCCACATAAGGAAAGCGGTTCCGGCTGTAAGTGTTATTATAACAGTTGCCACAGCCCAGAAATCAGTCGAGATAAGAGCTCTTCTAAAGAGCCCTATGCTGATTCCAGTCGCCTGGATTACAGCCAATACAACTGTTCCGTAACGTGTGAATTGAGCAATTTTCTTTCTGCCCTCTTCCCCTTCCTTAGCTAAAGCTTCAAGCTTGGGAATGGCGATGGTCAGAAGTTGCATTATGATTGACGACGTGATATATGGTGTGATGCTTAGTGCGAAAATGGTGAAATTCTTGAAAGCTCCACCCGACATGAAGTTAAAGAAATTAAGGAGTCCTCCGTCCGATGCAAAAAATTGATTCAATATTTCTCTGTCAATTCCAGGCACCGGGATGGATGTCCCCAATCTGAAAATGGCAAACATCATCAGCGTAAACAAGATTCTCTTTTTTAAATCCGGAATCTTCCAGGCATTCCTTAAGGTATGAAGCACTTAAATCACCTCTGCCTTTCCGCCGGCTGCTTCAATTTTTTCTTGAGCAGACTTTGTGAATTGATTGGCTTTGACTGTCAATTTCTTTTCAATTTCACCATTTCCAAGAATCTTAACGCCATCATTCAATTTCTTGATCAAACCGTTTTCCATAAGGATCGCCGGAGTGATTTCCGTGTCTTCCTCAAATCTGTTCAAATCTTCAACATTAACTATAGACCAAACCTTCTTGAAAGGATTGTTGAATCCTCTCTTGGGAATTCTTCTGTAAAGAGGCATCTGCCCCCCCTCGAAACCAGGTCTTGTACCTCCACCCGATCTGGAGTTTTGCCCATCGGCACCTCTTCCGGCAGTTTCCCCCTGCCCGCTGGCAGTACCTCTGCCGAGTCGTTTTCTATCCCTGACTGCACCTTTTGCAGGTTTCAACTCATGAAGTTTCATGGCTACACCTCCTCCAACTTATATTTCTTCAACTTCCAGTAAATGTTCAACTTTTTTGATCATGCCGCGCATTTGAGAATTATCTTCTTTTTCGACGACTTGACCTATTTTTCTGAGTCCTAAAGCCTCAACATTCTTTCGATGGTTGGGCTTTGATGCGATTGTGCTTTTTACAAGTTTAATCTTCAACATATTAGCCAAGGTTTTCCCCCCTAACCTTTAATTTCCTCAACAGATTTTCCTCTGAGTTTTGCGACTTTTTCAACAGTTTTCATGCTCATAAGTCCCTGCATTGTAGCATTAACCATATTTTGAGGGTTATTGCTTCCAAGGGATTTCGCTCTTACATCCTTGATTCCTGCCAATTCCAAGACCGCACGGACAGGTCCACCGGCAATTACTCCGGTACCTTCCTTGGCCGGCATGATAAGAACCTTGCCTGCTCCAAACCTTCCCCTGTTTTGATGAGGGATGGTTGTTCCAACTCTCGGAACAGATACAACATTTTTTGTAGCCGCCTGTATTGCCTTTCTTATTGCTTCCGGCACTTCAAGCGCTTTTCCTGTTCCTATTCCAACGTGGCCATTCTCGTCTCCAACAACCACAAGGGCGCTGAATCTGAAATTACGTCCGCCTTTAACAACTTTCGTTACACGATTTATATTTATAACCTGCTCTTTCAACTCGAGCTTGCTTGCATCAAATTTTTCTCCGAGCATAACCTAACCTCCTTTGCCTAAAATTTAAGTCCGGCTTCTCTTGCGCCTTCAGCCAATTCCTTGACACGGCCGTGGTAAATGTATCCGCCTCTGTCGAAAACAACGCTTACGATGCCTTTTTCCAAGGCTTTTTGGGCAACCATTTTACCAACTTCTCTTGCGGCTTCCTTGTTCCCGCCATTCGCCATATTTTCCGAAGCATCCTTTTCAAGAGACGAAGCCGATACGAGTGTGACTCCTTCTGCGTCGTCAATGATTTGAGCATAAATGTTCTTGGAACTTCTGAACACATTCAAGCGAGGCATTTCAGGAGTACCGACGATTTTATTTCTCATGCGTAAATGACGCTTTTTTCTTTTTTCATTCTTGCTTAATTTTTTAATCATTCGTTGTCACTCCCTTTCTACTTACCAGCTTTTCCTTCTTTGCGTCTAACTTGCTCGTTCTCGTACCTTATGCCTTTACCCTTGTAGGGTTCCGGAGGCCGGAGTCCTCTGATAATGGCAGCGTAGTTGCCCACAAGCTGCTTTTTGATTCCCTTTACGACGATTTCTGTCTGGTTGGGAACTTCAGTTGTAATCCCTTCGGGATCCGGCATCTCTAAAGGATGTGAGAATCCAAGATTGAAATCCAATGCATTGCCTTTCTTGGCGACACGATATCCAACCCCAACAATTTTCAATTTCTTTTCGTAGCCCTTTGTAACTCCGACAACCATATTGTTTATCAAAGTTCGGCTGAGGCCGTGAAGCGAGCGATTGATCTTTGTGTTATTGGGTCTGTCTACTGTCAACACATTTTCATCTATTGCAATTTTCATTTTTTCACTTATTTTTTCACTCAATTCACCCATGGGTCCTTTTACTGTAACAAGATTGTTCTTTGCCACTTTGATTTCGACACCATCAGGTAATTCTATAGGCATTTTGCCGATTCTAGACATACTTGCACCTCCAATACTATGAATTCATACTACCAAACGTAGCAGATCACTTCTCCGCCTACACCCATTTTCCTTGCATCCTTGTCCGTTACGATGCCCTTAGATGTAGAAATGATCGCTATTCCCAATCCGCCAAGCACTCTCGGCATTTCTTCGCCTTTTGTATATACTCTAAGTCCCGGCTTTGAAATGCGCTTGATGCCGGTGATGACTTTTTCCTTGTTGGGACCATACTTGAGTTGAACTCTGAGTACGCCCTGTTTTCCGTCTTCGATGACATTGTAGCCTCTAACATATCCTTCATTTAAAAGAATTCCTGCAATGGTTTTCTTCATGTTAGAAGAAGGTATGTCTACAGTTTTATGATTTGCTGAATTTGCGTTTCTTATTCTTGTAAGCATATCAGCGATAGGATCAGTCATTGCCATGTGTTTCTACCTCCCTTCCTTCTTACCAGCTAGCCTTTTTGACTCCCGGTATTTGGCCTTTGTAGGCCAATTCCCTAAAACATATACGACATATACCGAATTTTCTCAGATAAGCATGCGGTCTTCCGCATATTCTGCATCTATTATATTCTCTTGTAGAGTATTTCGCTTCTCTCGATTGTTTGACTTTAAGAGATTTTTTCGCCATTTTTTCGCCTCCTTTAGTTGCCAAATGGCATGCCCATCAGTTTGAGAAGTTCAAAAGCTTCTTCATCTGTTTGAGCTGTCGTTACGAAAACGATATCCATTCCGCGAACCTTGTCAACCTTGTCATACTCAATTTCCGGGAAAATAAGTTGTTCTTTGACGCCCATGGAATAATTTCCCCTTCCGTCAAAAGCACTCTTCTTAAGGCCTCTAAAGTCTCTTACCCTCGGAAGCGCTACATTTACGAGTCTGTCAAAGAACTCGTACATGATTTCTCCCCTGAGATCGACTTTGGTTCCAATCGGCATTCCTTCACGTAATTTGAAGTTGGCCACGGATTTCTTCGCTTTCGTTATGACTGGTTTCTGCCCAGTTATTATGGACAATTCGTCGGCTGCCACATTCAATATTTTAGAATTTTCTTTGGCGTCTCCGACGCCCATGTTCACAACGATTTTTTCAAGCTTAGGAATTTCCATAACATTTTTGTATTTGAACTTTTCCATCATTGCTTTCGTTGTTTCATTCTTGTATTTTTCTTTCAATCTAGCCATGTTTACGACCTCCTTTCACCATCAATCAGTCAATCACTTCTCCAGTTTTGACTGAGATCCGTACTTTTTTACCATCTTCGAGTCTTTTGCTGCCCACTCTTGTAGGAGCTTTTGCCTTAACGTCGTAAAGCATTACATTAGAAGCATGGATAGGCGCTTCCTGGTGAATTCTTCCGCCTTGCTGAACTTTTGCGGAAGGCTTTTGATGCTTTGTCACCATGTTGACACCTTCAACTATAACTTTATCTGTTTTGGGAAAAGCCTGCAAAACCTTGCCTTGCTTACCCTTGTCTTTTCCAGAAATAACAACAACAGTGTCATCTTTCTTGATATGCATTCCTTTCACCTCCTAGGTTAAAGCACTTCCGGAGCCAGCGAGACAATCTTCATATAGTTCTTGTCTCTCAATTCTCTTGCAACAGGTCCAAAGATACGGGTTCCAACGGGAGATTGGTCATCCTTGATTATGACTGCCGCATTCTCGTCAAACCTCACCTTTACTCCATCGTTTCTTTTGAGACCTTTTTTGGTTCGTACTACGACTGCTTTCACAACGTCGCCTTTCTTGACAACGCCGCCTGGTGTTGCTCTTTTAACACTACATACGATAACGTCGCCTATGCCGGCATATCTTCTGCCCGATCCGCCTAATACGCGGATGCATAAAACTTCTTTTGCTCCCGAGTTATCTGCAACGGTCAAACGTGATTCTTGTTGTATCATCGGTTTCCCTCCTCTCGGAAAGTCTATTTCGCTTCCTCTATGATTTTTTCGAGTCTCCATCTTTTATCTTTGCTCAGTGGCTTTGTTTCCATTATTCTTACTTTGTCGCCAATATTGCACTCATTGTTCTCGTCATGAGCCTTGAATTTATTTGTCTTTTTAACCGCTTTTTTATAAAGTGGGTGCCGCACGAAATCTTCAACCGCAACAACTATGGTCTTGTCCATCTTGTCGCTTACAACTTTTCCAACCCGTACTTTTCTGCTGTTTCTTTCCATGATGCAGACCTCCTTCCTTCGTTTTCTATACGTTCAATTCTCTTTCTCTTTGTATTGTTTTAACTCTTGCAATATCTTTTTTCACAAACTTGATTTTCACAGGATTATCCAACTGTCCAGTGGCTAATTGAAATCTCAAATTAAACAATTCACTTTTCAAGTCATTGAATTGATTGTCTAATTCCTGCGATGTCATTTCACGCAATTTTTTAGTTTTCATTAGCTTCACCACCTTTTTCAACCGCACTTTCCCTGCTTACAAATTTGCATCTGATAGGCAATTTGTGCGCGGCCAATCTCAAAGCCTCTCTAGCGACTTCTTCGCTGACACCTGATAATTCAAACATTATTCTTCCCGGTTTAACAACTGCAACCCAGTATTCAGGAGAACCTTTACCAGCTCCCATTCGGGTTTCAGCAGGCTTTTGTGTGACAGGCTTGTGTGGGAAAATCTTGATCCAAACCTTTCCGCCCCTTTTCATGTATCTTGTCATTGCGATACGTGACGCTTCTATCTGATTGGAAGTTATCCATGCGGGTTCCATGGCCATCAAACCGTATTCGCCATATGAAATTTCGTTGCCTTTGTTGGCTTTGCCTTTCATTCTGCCTCTAAAAACTTTACGTCGCTTGACTCGTTTAGGCATTAACATGATGCTTTCCTCCTTCCCAATTATTGCTCTTAATTATTGCTTTTCCTCGGTCTTCTGGTTTTCTTCCGAGGCGGTCTTTTGCTGTTTTTATCAACCACTTCATCTTTGGCCATTCCTTGAAGAATTTCGCCCTTGTAAATCCATACCTTGACGCCGATTTTGCCGTATGTTGTATTTGCCTCGGCAAAACCGTATTCAATGTTGGCTCTTAAAGTCTGAAGAGGTACATTGCCTTGGCTGTAATTTTCAGTTCTGGCGATTTCCGCTCCGCCCAAACGTCCTGAAACCATAATCTTTATTCCCTGGGCTCCTGATTTCATAGCTCTGCCCATGGCCTGCTTCATTGCCCTCCTGAAGGAAACTCTTCTTTCAAGCGAAAAAGCAACACTTTCAGCTACAAGCTGAGCATTTCTGTCAGGTCTGGCAACTTCTGAAATATCGATATATACAGTCTTGCCAGTCAATTTTTCCAATTCCTTCTTCAGAGCTTCAATCAACTCTCCGCCTCTTCCTACAACCATTCCAGGCTTGGAAGTGAAAATATTGATATTGACTTTATTGTTTGCTTTTCTAGCAATTGCAATTTTTGCAACTCCGGATGTATACAGTTTCTTCTTTACAAACTCCCTGATCTTATAGTCTTCAACTAAAAGGTCGGCGAAATTTTTCTTGTTTGCGTACCATTTAGAGTCCCAATCTTTTATAATTCCGACTCTCAATCCGTGCGGACTAACTTTTTGACCCATGAATTTCCCCTCCTTTACGCTTTCTCTTTCAATACAACACCGACATGGCTGGTTCTTCTTAGAATCGGGTTTGCCCTGCCCATGGAACCAGCATTCCACCTCTTCATGTGCGGACCCTTGTTCGCAAATATCTCTGCGATATAGAGTTTTTCAGTATCCATTTCATGATTGTTTTCAGCATTGGCTTTGGCTGATTTGATTACTTTTTCAAATACTCTCGCGCCTTTGTTCGGCGTATATTTCAGTATCGCCAAGGCTTCATCCACATTTTTACCTCTCACCATAGCGGCAATCGGTTGAATCTTTCTAAATGAAACTCTGACGTATTTAGCTATCGCTTTCGCTTCCACAGCAATACCTCCTTCCGATACTTTTCAATGATATTACTTGACTTTGCTACTTCTGTCTCCCGCGTGGCCCTTGAAAGTTCTAGTAGGTGCAAACTCTCCAAGCTTGTGTCCAATCATGTCTTCTGTAACATAGACTGGCACATGCTTTCTGCCGTCGTATACCGCAACGGTATGTCCGATCATTTGCGGGAATATTGTCGAAGCTCTCGACCATGTCTTGATTACACGTTTTTCGTTTTTATCATTCATCTCTTCAATTCTTCTGAGGAGTTTCTGATCAATAAAAGGTCCTTTTTTAAGAGATCTTCCCATTCTTGGTGTTCCTCCCTTCAGCTGTTTCTTTAATTATTCATGCTTACCGGTTTATTATTTTCTCTTATTGACAATCTGCTTGTCCGAAGCTTTTCTCTTTTTACGGGTTTTGTAACCTAGTGCGGGTTTGCCCCAAGGAGTCATCGGTGACGGTCTTCCAATCGGTGCTCGTCCTTCTCCACCACCATGCGGGTGATCGTTCGGGTTCATTACCGATCCTCTTACTGTCGGGCGGATTCCCATATGTCTTTTCTTGCCTGCCTTGCCTACGTTTAGGTTTTCGTGGTCCAAGTTTCCAACCTGCCCTATTGTAGCACGGCACTCTATTCGAACTCTTCTCACTTCTCCCGACGGCAGCCTGACCAAAGCATATTTGCCTTCTTTTGCCATAAGCTGGGCTGAGTTTCCTGCGGATCTTACCATTTGTCCGCCTTTTCCTGGTTTCAATTCGATGTTGTGGATGGTTGTACCCAAAGGTATTTTTCCCAATTCCATCGCGTTACCCGGTTTTATGTCCGCATTTCCTCCACTCATGACCTTGTCGCCAACTTTAAGCTTGTTGGGAGCAAGTATATAGCGTTTTTCCCCGTCGGCATAAGCAAGGAGCGCTATATTTGCAGATCGGTTGGGATCATACTCTATAGCCTCGACTTTTGCCGTTACATCGTCCTTGCTTCTCTTGAAGTCGATGATTCTGTATTTTATTTTCGCTCCGCCGCCTCTGTGGCGAACAGTTATTTTACCCTGATTGTTTCTTCCGGAATGCTTTTTCAAGGTTACAACCAAAGATTTTTCAGGTTTCTTTTTAGTTATATCCTCAAAGGTTGAAACTGTCATTTGTCTCAATCCAGGAGAAGTGGGCCTGAAGCTCTTGATTCCCATAACTTCTTACCTCCTTTTGCTATTAAGTCCTTTTATATGCCTTCAAAGAATTCGATTTCTTTGCTTTCGTCAGTCAATTTAATGATGGCTTTTTTCCAATCGGAACGTTTTCCGACGAATTTGCCCATACGCTTGACTTTTCCTGTCATGTTCATGGTGCTGACCTTGTCAACTTTGACATCGAAAATCTCTTCGACTGCTTGTTTTATTTGCGTCTTGTTTGCTCTTTTATCGACTTTAAAGGTGTACTTTTTTTCTGTCATTCCATCCATGCTTCGCTCAGTTACGATGGGTTTCAAAATGATATCATAAGGTGTTCTCATCATGCATACACCTCCTCAATTTTCTTTGCCGCCTCTTTCGTGATTATGCATGAATCGCTGTTGAGAATTTCATAAACATTCATTCTACCGACATAAGTAGTTTGTACTCCCGGTATGTTGGCGGATGATTTTATCACATTGGCGTTCGAATCGTCCATTATGATGATTGGTTTGCTTCCCGCTTTTACGTTTGCGAGAATGCTTATCATTTCTTTTGTTTTTGGTGCTTCAAGCATCAATTCATCCAATACTATCAATTCATTGAGAGCTACTTTCGATGTTAAAGCCGACTTCATTGCCGCCCTTTTCACCTTCTTTGGAATCTTGTAGCTGTAGTCCCTTGGCTTAGGAGCGAATACTACTCCGCCTCCAACCCAGTTCGGCTGACGCGTGCTTCCAGCTCTCGCTCTACCGGTTCCTTTTTGTTTCCAAGGTTTGCGGCCTCCGCCTCTCACCTCTGCTCTTGTTTTCGCCGATTGTGTTCCCTGTCTTTGGTTTGCCAAATAGTTTTTGACAGCCTCATATAGTACATGTTCATTGATTTCAGCTCCGAAAACGCTGTCATTCAATTCTATTTCATCGACTTTTTGTCCCGAAACATTCAATATATCCAATTTAGGCACTTTAAACCCTCCTTTCTTCAAGAACAGGCATTACCTGCCATTCTTTACACTTTCTTTGATTGTTATGATGCCTTTCTTAGGTCCGGGTACCGCACCCTTTACAAGCAAAAGGTTCCTGTCCATGTCCACTTTCACAACCTGCAGGTTCTTTACAGTAACTTGCTCGTTGCCCATTCTTCCGGCCATGTGCATTCCCTTGAATACTCTTGATGGCGAAGCTGAAGATCCCAGCGAACCGGCCGCCCTGTGAAACTTGGAACCGTGTGTTTTGGGTCCTCTGCTTTGATTGTACCTTTTAATGGTACCTTGTGTTCCCTTGCCTTTTGAGATTCCGGTTACATTAATGAAGTCTCCCTCTTTGAATGTATCCACGCTTATGACTTGTCCCACCTTGTATTCAGAAGCATTGTCCACTCTGAATTCAACAAGGTTTCTTTTAGCCTCAACGCCGGCTTTGTCATAATGGCCTCTTATAGGTTTTTTCACCTTTGATTCCTTGACATCGCCAAATCCGATTTGAATGGCTTCGTATCCGTCAGTGTCAATTGTCTTTACTTGAACAACTACCATCGGTGTCGCTTCGATAACTGATACCGGAACCAAACTTCCGTCTTCCTTGAATACTTGGGTCATTCCAATTTTCTTTCCTAAAATTCCTTTCATTCTTGCACCTCCCATTAATCTTACAGCGGATTGCCGCGGCAATCGTACTAAAACATTGGGTTAAAAAACCTGTATCTTAGTCGTTGCAATTATAGTTTGATTTCGATGTCCACACCAGCCGGAAGATCCAATCTCATGAGTGAATCCACAGTTTTAGGTGTGGGGCTCAGAATATCAATCAACCTCTTATGCGTTCTCATCTCGAACTGTTCCCTCGAATCCTTGTACTTGTGCACCGCTCTCAAAATTGTCACAATCTGCTTTTCAGTAGGCAGCGGCACGGGTCCCGAGACCTCGGCTCCAGTCCTTTTAGCAGTTTCCACAATTTTTGAAGCAGACTGGTCAAGTATCTTGTGGTCATAAGATTTCAATCTGATCCTGATTTTTTGGCTTGTTGAATTTGCCATTTCTATTTCCCTCCTTTTTCCATCGTACGCTTAGTTAACGTACAACCGGACATTGTAAACTTTGCCGGGTGTGTCGCGGCTTTTTTTTAATAAAAGAAACATTTACATGCCCTGTCGCCCGATTCTTGAACGGACATTCTCCATGAAAATTCCCCGGTCTGGGCCGGCAACCTTTCATTTCATCGCAGTCCACACACACCATAGTATTATACTCCCTGGGTGTTTATTTTTCAAGTGTTTTGACGAATATTTTTCGTCTTTCCGGCATTTATTTTGAAAAGATAAAAAAAACCGGGAGAAACCTTCTATTTCTCCCGGTTTTAGTCAATTATTCGATTATAGTAGCTACAGCTCCGGCTCCAACTGTTCTTCCACCTTCTCTGATGGCAAATCTGAGACCCTCTTCGATGGCTATCGGAGTTATAAGGTCTATTGTCATCTCAATGTTGTCTCCGGGCATGCACATTTCAACACCCTCCGGCAACTGGATGTTTCCTGTGACGTCTGTTGTCCTGAAATAAAACTGCGGTCTGTATCCGTTGAAGAAAGGTGTGTGTCTTCCGCCTTCTTCTTTTTTGAGCACGTATACTTGCGCCGTGTATTTTGTGTGCGGATGTATTGAACCGGGCTTGGCCAATACTTGTCCTCTTTCGATGTCGTCCCTGGCTACTCCTCTGAGCAATACGCCGATGTTGTCTCCGGCTTGTCCTTGGTCCAGAAGCTTTCTGAACATCTCTACGCCTGTTACGACTACGGATCTTGTCTCTTCGCTCATACCCACGATTTCGACTGTCTCCTGAACTTTTACTATTCCTCTTTCAACTCTTCCTGTTGCAACTGTTCCTCTTCCTGTTATGGAGAATACGTCCTCCACTGGCATGAGGAAAGGTTTGTCTGTTTGTCTTACAGGCTCGGGAATGTATTCGTCAACGGCTTCGAAAAGCTCGATGATTGAGTCTCCCCATTCGCTGTCGGGATCTTCAAGCGCTTTGAGAGCGGATCCTTTGACGATCGGTGTGTCATCGCCGGGAAATTCGTATTCGTCAAGTAGCTCGCGCACTTCCATTTCGACCAATTCGAGAAGCTCTTCGTCGTCAACCATATCAACTTTGTTGAGGTATACTACGATGTAAGGCACTCCTACCTGGCGCGCAAGAAGTATGTGCTCTCTTGTTTGGGGCATGGGTCCGTCTGCCGCAGACACAACGAGGATTGCTCCGTCCATTTGGGCGGCTCCTGTTATCATGTTCTTTACATAGTCGGCATGTCCCGGGCAGTCTACATGAGCGTAGTGCCTGTTGGGCGTCTCGTACTCGACATGGGCTGTGGAAATTGTTATTCCTCTTTCTCTTTCTTCAGGCGCTTTGTCGATGTTGTCAAAGGCTACTCCTGCTCCCAAACCGAGTCTCTTGTTCAGCGTGTATGTTATTGCTGCTGTGAGTGTCGTCTTTCCATGGTCAACGTGTCCGATTGTTCCTATGTTGACATGCGGTTTCGTTCTTTCGTATTTAGCTTTTCCCATTTCTTTTCGTCCTCCTTTATTTGGTTGATTTATTTTCCTGTCAATACTTTTTCCATTATGGAATTCGGAACTTCTTCGAAATGGCTGAATTCCATCGAATAGTTTGCACGTCCCTGAGACTTGGATCTGAGGTCGGTCGAATAGCCAAACATCGCTGAAAGCGGTACATGCGCCTTGATGACTTGGATTCCGGCTCTCATTTCCATCCCTTCAAGCTTGCCTCTCCTTGAATTCAGGTCTCCCATGACATCTCCAAGGTACTCCTCCGGAGTTGTCACTTCCACTTTCATATAAGGTTCAAGCAATGTGGAACCGGCTTTTTTGAGAGCTTCCTTCAGTGCCATTGATGCAGCAATTTTGAAGGCCATTTCACTGGAGTCGACTTCATGGTATGAACCGTCATAAAGCTCAACCTTGACGTCAACTACCTCGTAGCCGCCAAGAACACCGGCCATAAGAGCTTCCTGTATTCCTTCGTCTATTTTGCCGATGTATTCTTTCGGTATTGAACCTCCGACAATCTTGTTTGTGAATTCATAGCCTTTACCCATTTCATTGGGTTCGACTTTTATTTTTACGTGTCCGTATTGACCGCGTCCGCCACTTTGCTTGGCGTATTTTTTGTCAATGTCCACAAATCTTTTAATTGTTTCTTTGTAGGCGACCTGCGGTTTACCTATGTTTGCCTCGACCTTGAATTCCCTCAGAAGCCTGTCCACAATGATTTCCAGGTGGAGTTCCCCCATGCCTGCAATTATTGTCTGTCCGGTTTCATCGTCTGTAAACGTCCTGAATGTCGGATCTTCCTCTGCCAGTTTAACCAATGCCAGCGACATCTTTTGCTGCCCGGCCTTTGTTTTGGGTTCAATGGCAACCGAAATGACTGTTTCGGGAAATACCATGGACTCGAGAATTATCGGTTCTTCAGCGCTGCAGAGAGTATCTCCAGTGGTCGTATACTTGAGACCTATTGCCGCGGCTATGTCTCCGGAATATACTATATCCAAATCCTCTCTGGTGTTTGCATGCATCTGGAGTATTCTGCCGACTCTTTCTCTCTTGTTCTTTGTCGAATTGAGCACATACGATCCCTTTTCCAAGAAACCGGAATATACTCTAAAGTACGTCAATTTGCCCACATAGGGGTCCGTCATGATTTTGAATGCAAGAGCTGCAAAAGGAGCTTCGTCCGAAACTTCCCTTGTAGCTTCCACTTCTTCATCCATGAGGGTTCCCCTAATCGCTTCAACATCAAGCGGCGACGGCATATAGTCCACTACGGCGTCAAGCAGAAGCTGTACTCCTTTGTTCTTGTATGCCGATCCGCAAAGCACCGGGAATATCTTGTTTCCTATTGTGGCTTTCCTTACAGCGGCTTTTATTTGAGCAGTATCGATTTCCTCACCCTCGAGGTACATCATCATTAGCTCTTCATCGAAGTCTGCTATGCTTTCAAGCAATTGTTCCCTGAACTTTTCGGCCATTTCTCTATAGTCGTCAGGTATTTCCCTTGTTTCTATTTCTGTTCCCATATCATTGGTGTAAAATTTTGCATGCATTTCTACAAGGTCGATAAGACCCACATAGTCTTCCTCCGCACCAATCGGAATCTGCAACGGAACTGCATTTGCCTTCAAGCGTTCTCTCATGGTTTTTACGGACATATAGAAGTCCGCCCCCATCTTGTCCATTTTATTGACAAAACAGATTCTGGGAACGCGGTATTTGTCAGCTTGTCTCCAAACGGTTTCGGATTGGGGTTCAACCCCGCTTTTAGCATCAAACAAGGCTACCGATCCATCAAGGACTCTCAGGGACCTTTCAACTTCAACTGTAAAGTCAACGTGTCCCGGTGTGTCTATAATGTTGATTCGGTTATCCTTCCAAAATGTGGTGGTAGCCGCAGAGGTTATTGTTATACCTCTTTCCTGCTCTTGTTCCATCCAGTCCATTTGAGAGGCGCCTTCGTGAGTTTCACCTAATTTGTGAGTCTTTCCGGAATAGAACAGGATACGCTCAGTAGCTGTCGTTTTTCCAGCATCGATATGAGCCATTATTCCTATATTCCTGGTATTCTCCAAACTGAATCTTCTTGGCAAACTCATTCCCTCCCTTCATATTTGCACTTTTCATCTTATTTATACATCCTATATTTGTCTTACCATCTGTAATGAGCAAAAGCCTTGTTGGCTTCAGCCATCTTATGGATATCTTCTTTTTTCTTTACTGATGCTCCCGTATTGTTGGCTGCATCCAAAAGCTCTTTTGCCAAACGGTCTGTCATATTCTTTTCGCCTCTTGCACGCGTATATTTGACAAGCCATCTTATTCCCAGAGTCTCTCTTCTTTCAGGCCTTACTTCGATCGGCACTTGATAGTTTGCTCCACCGATACGTCTGGCCTTTACTTCCAATACCGGCATTATGTTTCCTAAAGCCTCTTCAAAAACTTCAAGCGGCTCTTTCCCGGTTTTTTCCTTAAGTATTTCAAATGCTCCATAAACAATGTTTTGCGCAACACCCTTCTTCCCGTCAAGCATAATCGAATTTATCAATTTCGTAACGATTTTCTTTTGGTATATAGGATCCGGCAATACTTCCCTTTTCGGTATATTTCCTTTTCTCGGCACGTCGCTTCCCTCCTCTATTATTTATTGGACTTTTTTTCATCGGTACTCGACAGCCTCCCGGCTGCCGCTGTGTCGATATATGATAAACCTCGCCCCCTCCGACTGGAGGAGACTCGGCATCATTTTATCATTACTTTTTCTTTGGTCGTTTTGTACCGTACTTAGACCGGCTTTGCATTCTTGAATCCACGCCTGCTGTATCGAGTGTCCCTCTGACGATGTGGTATCTTACACCCGGCAAGTCTTTGACTTTTCCGCCTCTTATAAGTACAACACTATGCTCTTGAAGGTTATGTCCGATTCCAGGAACATAAGCTGTAACCTCGATTCCGTTGGTAAGTCTGACCCTGGCTACTTTTCTCAACGCCGAGTTAGGCTTTTTGGGTGTTACAGTCTTTACAGCTGTACACACGCCCCTCTTTTGCGGCGAGCTTACAGGAACACTTCGTCTTTTGAGCGAATTGAATCCTTTTTGCAGTGCCGGCGCCGTGGATTTTTTAACGGAAGCCTCTCTTCCATTACGGACCAGTTGGTTGATAGTTGGCATTTTCGCACCTCCTTTTGATTATTATGTTTTTTTATCATTTTATTATTACTGCTGTAGCAGCACCTACATCTATTTCGCATGCCTTTCCAAGGGCTTTCATCGATTCATAATACTCGATTTTCACTCCATGTTCCTCAGCAAGCTTCAAGACACCGCGGGTCACATATTGATCCGCATCACGAGCAATAATCAACTCCTCGGCCAAACCTTCCGAAATCGCTTTCATGGACTGTTTCAAGCCTATCCTGAGTTTTTTATTTTTTTTGCAATCAGCCAGGTTCATGGCATCCACGTTCCTTCCAATCACAGCCCTTGTGTCTCAATTACAGTGATTCAAAACTTTTTCAATTTTGCACACTAGACTATTTTAGCATCATTGAATGTCAGTGTCAACAGTTGTTATATTTAGTGCGTCGATGTCTATTTTTTCCAGTTCTTTCTGTATTCCTATGTTTCTATACTTCTTCATACCAGTCCCCGCCGGGATAAGTTTCCCGATGATTACATTTTCCTTCAAACCAATCAGATTATCCTCTTTTCCTTTTATGGCGGCTTCCGTCAAGACACGTGTTGTTTCTTGGAATGAAGCTGCGGAAAGGAAGGAGTCTGTAGCGAGAGACGCTTTCGTTATACCAAGCATTATTCTCTGCTCGAGCGCTTCTTTCAAACCGGCTTTCTGCATTTCACCATTAATCTTGTTGAAGAAGTTTACGCCTACAAGCTGTCCTGGAAGCAACTTCGTATCACCCGGATCGTCAATCTTGAGTTTTGAAAGCATCTGCTTTATTATCACTTCGATGTGCTTGTCGTTTATGTCAACACCTTGAAGCCTGTAAACTCTCTGGACTTCCTTGACTATATATTGCTCAACCGCAGTGATTCCGCTGATTCTAAGAATGTCATGGGGGTTTACAGAACCTTCGGTAATCTTGTCTCCGGCTTTTATGAAATCACCATCTGCGACTCTAAGACGCAAACCGAAAGCAATCGGATAAACCTTGCTTGTCCCATCCTCCGACGTCACTGTTATTTCGCGTTTTTTTCTGGTCTCGTTCATTGTGACCTTGCCGTCTATTTCAGCGATTACAGCCATTCCTTTCGGCTTTCTCGCCTCAAAAAGCTCCTCGACCCTCGGAAGACCCTGCGTGATGTCGGCTCCTGCGACACCACCTGTGTGGAAAGTTCTCATTGTAAGCTGCGTACCAGGCTCGCCTATTGACTGGGCTGCTATTATTCCTACAGCTTCCCCGATATGCACCGGTTTTCCCGTTGCAAGGTTGAGCCCGTAGCATTTGGCACAAACACCATGCTCGGCTTTGCAGTGAAGAACCGACCTTACAAAAACTTTATCTATTCCCGAATCGATTATTCTTTCAGCAGAATCGGCTGTTATCATTTCACCTTCAGTGACAATGATTTCACCGCTTTCAGGGTGGCATATGTCTCCAATGCTGTAACGGCCGACAATTCTGTCATATAGAGGCTCAATCATTTCCTGTCCGCTCTTGCCGGACTTAAAAGCCACCATTTCGACTCCGGTGGTCGCTCCGCAGTCTTCTTCTCTTACAATTACATCCTGGCTCACATCGACAAGACGTCTTGTCAAGTAACCTGAGTCAGCTGTTCTGAGTGCCGTATCGGCCAAACCTTTTCTTGCTCCAGTAGTCGATATGAAATATTCCAAAACGGAAAGTCCTTCACGGAAATTCGATTTGATCGGAATCTCGACAACCTTTCCGGTCGTATTGGCCATAAGTCCCCTCATTCCAGCCAATTGTCGGATTTGGTTCCTGCTTCCACGCGCTCCTGAATGCGCCATGATCTGTATGTTGTTCATTGCACCGAGGTTTTGCATGAGGGCCTCTGTGACATCCTCTGTGGTTCTCTTCCATGTTTCTATAACCTTGGAATAGCGCTCCTCGTTTGATATCATGCCCCTTCTATATGCTTTAAGATGCTTTTCGACTTCGAGCTCGGCTTTCTTTATCAAGCCTGCTTTCTCATCCGGAATTTCCATGTCCGTAACACTTACCGATATGGCTCCTTTTGTGGAATACTTGAACCCAAGCTCTTTGATATGGTCAAGCATAAGAGCTGTAACCGTATTGCCGTGCCTTCTGAAGCACTTGTCTATGATTACACCAAGCTTTTTCTTTGTGCACAGGAAATCGATTTCAAGAGCATATTCATCTTTGCTTCTGTCTACAAATCCGAGGTCTTGCGGTATGTTCTCATTGAATATGAATCGTCCAACCGTTCCCTCGACAAGTTTACCTTTGTCTTTTTCGTTCAAACGCCTTCTCACTTTAACCTTTGAATGAAGTCCTACAATCTTATTGTCATAAGCCATGAACATTTCTTCAAAATCCTTGAATATCATGCTGTTGTTCGATTCATCGCCTGTGTCGATAGTGAGATAGTAGCTTCCGAGCACCATGTCCTGTGTCGGAGTTGTTATTGGCAGGCCGTCCTTGGGCGCCAATATGTTGTTTACAGAAAGCATCAGGAATCTGGCTTCTGCCTGGGCTTCAACCGAGAGCGGCAAATGAACCGCCATTTGGTCTCCGTCAAAGTCGGCATTGTATGCCGTGCATACAAGCGGGTGAAGCTTTATAGCCTTGCCTTCGACTAATACAGGCTCAAAGGCCTGTATGCCAAGTCTGTGAAGCGTAGGTGCCCTGTTGAGAAGAACCGGGTGGCCCTGTATGACTTCTTCAAGAACATCCCATACTTCTTCCTTGCCTCTTTCTACCATGCGCTTGGCGCTTTTTATATTGTGAACATAATCTTCATTTACCAGTTTTTTCATTACAAAAGGTTTGAAAAGCTCAAGTGCCATTTTTTTCGGCAAGCCGCATTGATGGAATTTGAGTTCGGGTCCGACTACTATTACGGATCTCCCGGAATAGTCAACCCTCTTTCCAAGCAGATTCTGCCTGAATCGTCCCTGCTTGCCTTTAAGCATATCCGAAAGAGATTTCAGCGGCCTGTTTCCCGGCCCTGTTACAGGTCTTCCTCTTCGTCCGTTGTCAATCAAAGCGTCGACAGATTCCTGCAACATACGTTTCTCATTCCTGACGATTATTTCGGGCGCACCAAGTTCAAGCAGACGCTTTAGCCTGTTGTTCCTGTTTATCACTCTTCTGTAAAGGTCATTCAAATCAGATGTTGCAAAACGTCCACCGTCAAGTTGGACCATGGGCCTCAAATCAGGCGGTATTACCGGAAGGACATCCAGTATCATCCAATCCGGGCTGTTTCCGGACTTTATGAATGCCTCTACAACATCAAGGCGTCTGATTATTCTTATCCTTTTCTGCCCTGTGCTATCATCCATTTTCGCTCTCAACTCTTTGGATAATTCTTCCAGTTTTATTTCTCTAAGGAGCTTTTTTACCGCTTCGGCGCCAATGCCGGCTTTAAAGGCATTTCCGTATTTTTCTTTGTTCTCCCGGTATTCTCTCTCTGTCAACAATTGCTTGGCGCTAAGAGATGTATTTCCCCCGTCAAGAACTACATATGAAGCAAAATACAGAATTTTCTCCAAAGATCTTGGGGACATATCGAGCAAAATGCCCATTCTGCTTGGGATTCCCTTGAAATACCAAATGTGGGATACCGGCGCGGCCAATTCTATATGACCCATCCGTTCTCTTCTCACTTTGGATTTGGTGACTTCAACACCACACCTGTCACAAATGACCCCTTTGTACTTGACGCGCTTGTATTTTCCGCAGTGACATTCCCAATCCTTTGTCGGACCGAATATCTTTTCGCAGAAAAGACCTTCTTTTTCCGGTTTCAAAGTTCTGTAGTTTATGGTTTCAGGCTTTTTGACCTCACCCTTGGACCACTGTCTTATTTTTTCCGGAGACGCCAAACCAATTTTGATGGAGTCGAAATTGTTCAATTCAAACAATGAGCTTCTCCCCTTCCTTCATATTTGTACCTGTGATTCCCAATAGTGCCGTCTTATTCTTCCGAATCCTTTACCTCTATGTGTTCATCTTCCACTATGGATCCTGCCATTATTTCACTTTCAAGTGTTTTTTCGGCATGGTCCTCTTGTCCATTTCCAATCAAGCTTTCAAGATTTTCGGAAACGTCGTCATCCAAAGTTTCCTTAAGCTCAACTTCCCCTTCTTCTTCCCTGAGAATCTTTATATCCAGGCACAGACTTTGCAATTCTTTTATGAGAACCTTGAACGATTCAGGAATGCCGGGTTCGGGGATATTTTCCCCTTTAACTATTGCTTCATATGTCTTGACCCTTCCGACCACATCATCGGACTTGACTGTCAAAATTTCCTGGAGTGTATATGCCGCCCCGTATGCCTCAAGCGCCCATACCTCCATCTCTCCGAATCTTTGCCCGCCGAATTGAGCTTTTCCTCCTAAGGGCTGCTGCGTAACCAACGAATAAGGACCTGTGCTCCTGGCATGGATCTTGTCGTCGACCAAATGGTGAAGTTTGAGCATATACATATATCCGACCGTCACCTGGTTGTCAAAAGCCTCACCGGTTCTGCCGTCCCTAAGCTGAAACTTTCCATTCTGCGACAGCTTATGTTCTCTGAAAAGCTTGAGTATGTCGTCCTCATGGGCTCCATCGAATACAGGCGTTGCAACTTCCCATCCCAGATATTTTGCTATATATCCCAGATGAACCTCAAGAACCTGTCCTATGTTCATCCTTGAAGGAACTCCCAAAGGATTAAGAACCACCTGAAGCGGTGTTCCGTCTTCCATGAAAGGCATGTCTTCTTCCGGAAGAATCCTTGATATTACGCCCTTGTTTCCATGTCTTCCGGCCATTTTGTCGCCAACGCTTATTTTTCTCTTTTTGGCAATATAGACTCTTACAAGTTCGTTTACTCCCGGAGACAGTTCATCGCCGTTGGCTCTTGTAAACACTTTCACATCCACGACAATTCCCGATTCTCCATGTGGAACCTTTAGCGAAGTGTCTCTAACTTCTCTGGCTTTTTCTCCGAAAATGGCTCTTAAAAGCCTTTCTTCAGCGGTTAGCTCTGTTTCGCCCTTCGGAGTGACTTTTCCTACCAATATGTCTCCCGATTCAACCTCCGCTCCAATCCTTATGATTCCGCGGTCGTCAAGATTTCTTAGGGCATCTTCTCCAACATTGGGAATGTCCCTTGTCATTTCCTCAGGTCCAAGTTTTGTATCCCTTGCTTCGGATTCGTGCTCTTCAATGTGTATCGACGAGAGCACATCGTAACTTACAAGTTTTTCGCTGAGTAGAATGGCATCCTCGTAATTGTAGCCTTCCCATGTCATGAAGCCCACCATCAGGTTTTTGCCTAGCGCGATTTCCCCCTGGTCGGTGGATGGACCGTCGGCTATTATTTCACCGGCTTTGACCTGGTCGCCTTTTTCTACCAATGGCTTCTGATTTATGCAAGTCCCCTGGTTGGAACGTTTGAATTTAAGCAGTTTATGCCTCTCGCGCCTTCCATCGGAATCCTTTTTGATTACAATTTCATCCGCGCTCACTTTTTCTATGATTCCATCATTCTTGGCAGTTACCGTAATACCCGAATCCTTTGCGGCCTTGTACTCCATTCCCGTCCCTATTACAGGCGCTTCCGGTTTTACTAGGGGAACTGCCTGACGCTGCATGTTGGAACCCATTAGGGCCCTGTTGGCATCGTCATTCTCAAGAAAAGGTATCATTGCCGTTGCAACCGAAACAACCTGTTTAGGCGATACGTCCATGTAGTCGACCCTGTTTCTGGCAAAAAGGCTTATTTCTCCGCCAATGCCCCTTGCTGCAACTTTTTCATTTACAAAAACACCGTTTTCAAGAGGCTCGTTCGCCTGAGCCACAACAAATTTTTCTTCCTCGTCCGCTGTCAGGTAATCTATTGTCTCTGTGACTATATTTTTTTTCTTGTTCACCCTTCTATACGGGGTCTCAATGAATCCGTACTGATTTACACGGGCGAAACTCGCAAGGCTGTTTATGAGTCCGATATTCGGTCCCTCAGGGGTTTCAATCGGACACATTCGACCATAATGCGAATGATGCACGTCCCTTACCTCAAAACCCGCTCTCTCCCTGGAAAGTCCTCCGGGCCCGAGTGCTGAAAGCCTTCTTTTGTGCGTCAATTCAGCCAATGGATTTGTCTGGTCCATAAATTGTGAAAGCTGACTGCTTCCAAAAAATTCTTTTACAGCCGCCGCAACTGGCCTTATGTTTATAAGCGCCTGCGGGGTGATGGCATCCATATCTTGAATTGTCATGCGTTCTTTTACAACGCGTTCCATTCTTGAAAGTCCAATCCTGAACTGGTTCTGCAGAAGTTCCCCAACAGACCTAAGTCTCCTGTTGCCCAAATGGTCGATATCGTCAATTTCTCCTACTCCATAAGGCAGATTGAATATATAGCTTGCAGTGGCAAATATGTCGTCAATTATAATGTGCATGGGCACAAGACGGTCTGTTTCACTTATGATCGCCTTTCTCAAATCATCCGGTTCGGAATGTGCTTTAAGCAATTCCTTAAGTACCGGATAATGCACTTTTTCCGCAATTTTTATTCCGTCAAGCACCTCGGAATCAACGTACTTGTCTATCCTCACAAAATTATTGCCTATGACCTTGACCGAAAAAACCCCATCGTTTCCGAAAACTTTTACAGACTTGAGTCCCACGTCCTCAATTTCCTTTGCTTTTTCTACAGTTATTTCTTCGCCTTTTTCCGCCAAGATTTCTCCCGTTGCGGGGTCCACTACGGTTTCAGCCGCAATTTTTTGCGCTATTCTGTTGAAAAGCCCCAACTTTTTGTTGAATTTATACCTTCCAACTTTTGCCAAGTCATATCTCTTTGGATCAAAAAATAGAGAATCAATCAAGCTTTTTGCATTTTCGACGACCGGAGGTTCTCCTGGCCTAAGCTTTTTGTAAATTTCCAAAAGAGCCTCTTCCTGATTGGTCGTGCTGTCTTTATCCAAAGAATTCTGCAAACTTTCCGTTTCATCAAAAAATGACAATATTTTTTCGTTTGTATCATATCCCAGTGCCCTTAGCAATACGGTTATAGGCAATTTTCTCGTTCTGTCTATCCTGACAGAAACGATTCCGTTTGAATCAGTTTCATATTCAAGCCATGCCCCCCTATTGGGTATTACAGTTGTCGAAAAAAGATCACTGCCGGATTTATCGATTTTTTTGTTATAATAAGGGCCGGGTGACCTTACAAGCTGACTTACTATAACTCTTTCAGCTCCATTAATGATAAAAGTTCCCTTTTCTGTCATCAATGGAAAATCACCAAGAAAAACTTCCTGTTCCTTGATTTCACCGGTTTCCTTGTTTATAAAGCGAACTTTCGCCTTAAGCGGCACAGAATAAGTAACATCTCTTTCCTTGGATTCTTCTTCTCCGTATTTGGCTTCCCCTTCCAAATAGTAATCGACAAATTCCAAAATCAGATTTCCAGTGTAATCCTGGATGGGAGATATGTTCTTGAAAGCCTCCATGAGACCCTCCTCAAGAAACCACTTGTATGATTGCTTTTGAATCTCAATCAAGTTCGGCATATCCACTACTTCTTTGATTTTAGAAAAGAACAATCTTTCTTTTTTCCCGACCTTCTCAAAATGCGGCATGATCTTCACCCCTCATATCATAATAAAAGGTTTGCATTAAGCGTCTTAAATGACGCATGCGACCTTCGTTTCCTCACGCTTTAACTGTCGTGACATTATTTTAAATCATCAAAAACTAATGCCTTTTCATAGATTCCACATTGAGTTTTTTTTAAAAACGCATAGTAAAATCAGTCTACCATGGCAATTTATAATATTATCACACAAAAGCACTGTCGTCAATCCATTTTCAATATTATTTGGTTTTTGCCAATTTAAAATAAAAAGTGCTTTGATTAAATCAAAGCACTTTTTTCTTTTTTCCGTTTGTTTCCCTTTGCTTTTGATGCAGCTACTTGAGTTCGATTTCAGCTCCAACCTCTTCCAATTTTTCTTTCATGGAATCAGCTTCTTCTTTGCTTGCAGCTTCCTTGACTACGCAAGGAGCTCCGTCTACGAGAGCTTTTGCTTCTTTGAGTCCCAATCCTGTAACTTCGCGGATTGCTTTGATTACTTTGATTTTGTTGGCTCCAAAGCTGTTCATGAATACATCAAACTCGGTTTTTTCTTCAGCTTCTTCCGCTCCTGCTCCGGCTCCTGCTCCGGCAACAGCTACAGGCGCAGCCGCGGATACTCCAAATTCCTCTTCACAAGCCGAAACCAATTCGTTAAGTTCCATGACTGTCATTTCCTTGATTGCTTCAATTATTTGCTCTTTAGTCATTTTAAACACCTCACTATTTTTTGTTTACGCTTCCGCGCTTTCTTCATTTTTTTTGTCGGCAATCGCCTTGGCCATGTAAACAAAATTGCTGACAGGCGATTTGATGCTTCCCATAAACTTGGCAATCAAGACTTCTCTTGCCGGTATGTTTGCAATAATACTCAATTTTTCAAGATCACAATATTGACCTTCGACAACAGCCGATTTGAGTTCAAGCAATTTATGCTTTTTAGCAAATTCATTTACCAGTTTTGCGGGAACAATCGGATCTTCAAATCCAAACGCAATGGCATTTGGTCCCTTGAGATCTTCGGTCAATGCTTCAAAATCAGTTCCTTCGATTGCAATTTTCACAAGATTGTTCTTGTAAATTTTGTATTCCGCACCGGCTTCACGAAATTGCTTCCTGAGTTCGGTGACTTCCTCTACGTTGAGTCCTCTGTAATCCACAAGAACCGCCGCTTGAGCTTTTTCAAATTTTTCTTTTATCTCCTGAACCGCTTTTTTCTTATTGTCAAAATTCTTGGACATGTGCACACCTCCTCAATTTAATATCCTGCCAATGAAAAGACCTCCAGGCGGTGCAAACGCAAAGAGGCCAGATAGTTTCATAAAAACTGACAAATCTGCCTCGGCAGGTAATTTTAAGCTATTCGCACCTACTGTCTGTGGCTATGCAATTATTTTCCTATTTTAGCAGTATTTATTTTGATTCCAGGTCCCATAGTGCTTGTCATGGTTAAGCTTCTAAGGTAAGTTCCTTTTGCCGACGCCGGCTTGGCTTTAATGATTGCCGCCATCAAGGTATTAAAGTTTTCCATGATTTCTTTTTCTCCAAACGACACTTTGCCCAATGGAACATGGATTATGTTTGCTTTGTCAAGCCTGTATTCGACTTTTCCGGCTTTGATTTCTTTTACAGCCTTGTCGATGTCGAAGGTAACTGTTCCCGATTTCGGGTTAGGCATGAGACCCTTTGGTCCCAGCACTCTTCCGAGACGGCCAACTATTCCCATCATGTCAGGTGTTGCCACAATAACATCGAAATCGAACCAGTTCTCTTTTTGTATTTTTTCGGTCATATCTTCTGCTCCAACGAAATCGGCTCCGGCGTCTCTTGCCTCGTCGGCCTTTTCGCCTTTGGCTATGACCAATACTTTTTTCGATTTTCCTGTTCCGTTTGGAAGAACGATGGCTCCACGGACTTGTTGGTCGGCGTGTCTTCCATCTACACCCATTTTGATGTGCAATTCTACAGTCTCGTCAAAATTGGCATTTGTCATTTCCTTCAAAAGCGCTACGGCTTCATTCGGTTCGTAAAAATTCAATCTGTCAACTTTTTTGAAATTATCTTGGTACTTCTTTCCTCTTTTAGGCATTCCTTTCCCTCCTTCGTGGTATTAACGGGTGCCCCCTCCCACTTAATGTTACTCTTTTATTGTGATGCCCATGCTTCGCGCAGTACCTTTTATCATGCTCATTGCAGTCTCTATGCTTCCCGCATTTAAATCAGGCATCTTCAACTCAGCTATTTCCCTTACTTGATCCAATGTGACGCTAGCCACTTTAACCAAATTAGGTTCTCCCGAAGCTTTTGGAATTCCAGCCGCTTTTTTCAAAAGAACTGCCGCAGGTGGAGTTTTCGTAATGAAACTGAATGATCTGTCCTGATAAACCGTTATGACAACCGGTATTGTCAAACCTCCCTTGTCAGCTGTTTTCGCATTGAATTCTTTGCAAAACTGCATTATGTTGACTCCATGCTGTCCCAAAGCCGGACCTACAGGCGGTGCCGGTGTGGCTTTTCCTGCAGTAATCTGCAATTTAATGAGACCAGTAACTTTTTTTGCCATGTTTTCACCTCCTGTCAATCAAACTCGGTTATATCTTTACAATTTCTCAACCTGGATAAAATCCAGTTCAACCGGCGTTTCTCTTCCAAACATGTCGATAAGAACCTTGAATGTCTGCTTGTCCATGTGTACTTCCTCAACCAGTCCAACAAAATTCTCAAATGGTCCGGATATGACTTTGACTTTTTCGCCAACGCTGATATCGATTCTGGGAAGCCCGTCTTCAATTCCCATCTTTCGAACTTCTTCATCCGAAAGGGGGACCGGCTTTGATCCCGGACCTACAAATCCAGTGACTCCTCTTGTGTTTCGTACAACATACCAAGATTCATCCGTCATTATCATCTTGACCAGTACGTAACCCGGGAAAATTTTCCTTTGAACAACTTTCCTTTTACCGTTCTTGATTTCGACTCTGTCTTCCATAGGCACTTTAATGTCCAGGATGATGTCCTCCATGCCGCGGTTGGTCACAATTTTCTCCATATTCGCTTTTACTTTGTTCTCGTATCCCGAGTAAGTATGTGCAACATACCATTTAGCATTTTCAGACATATTTAAGAGGATTACCTTTTTTTGATAATCGCTCTACCCTCCCTTTTTGTTTCAATACTAGTTGATCAGCATTTTGATGAATTGCGCAAAGGCCGAATCAAAAACCCAAATCCCAAACGCAACCAGTGCGCATGTAACCAAAACTACTCCGGTGTATGATTTCAGTTCTCCTCTGTTTGGCCAATTCACTTTTTTGAGCTCCATCCTCACGCTCTTAATGTACTTGACGGGGCCTTGCCTCTTTTTCACGCTTGTTTGTGTCGCCATTTTTCCACATCCTTAGTAGTAATAACAGATTCCAAAACTATTTTGTTTCCTTGTGCGTGGTATGTGTCTTGCAAAATCTGCAGTATTTCTTCAATTCAAGCCTATCAGGATTATTTTTTTTGTTCTTCATCGTGTTGTAATTCCTCTGCTTGCATTCTGTGCAGGCAAGTGTTACTTTAACCCTCAACCTTAACACCTCCCGAATTCTACTGTTTGTATTTGATACTTCGTGGCACACTCCGCCACCTTAAGGTCACTAATATAAACTATCACAATTTATTGATCATGTCAACAGGATTTCACATAGCTGCC
>Ga0209936_1000091_pt1 | contig 57425 bp, 63 predicted proteins | sample SalPonR1_A_D1_MG_FD_185694 | JGI IMG/M metagenome (GOLD analysis project Ga0209936, IMG submission 185694) | Salt pond soil microbial communities from South San Francisco under conditions of wetland restoration - Salt Pond MetaG R1_A_D1_MG... ...
AAACTTTCATATTAAATCCCTGAGCTCTTTTAGCAACAGCTTTTCCAATTCTTCCAAAACCAATTATCCCTAAAGTTTTATTATTAACTTCTTTTCCTAATAATAATTTTGGAGCCCAACCTTCAAATTTTCCATTCCTTAATATTTTATCAGTTTCAACAATTCTTCTTGCAACTGCCAATAATAATCCCCAGGTTAAATCAGCCGTTGTCTCCGTTAAAACATCAGGAGTATTGGTTACAATAATATTTCTTTTTGTAGCTGCTTTAACATCAATATTGTTATACCCCACTGCATAATTGGCAATAACTTTCAAATTTTCAAGTTCATCCATTACTTTATCATCAATCTCATCACTTAAAAGAGGTAAAATAGCATCTGCTTTTTTAGCTTCAGAAATCAATTCATTTTTAGATAAACTCTTACCACTATTATTGCTTTTTATTTTAAATTCTTTTTTTAATATTTCGAGACCTTTTTCCGGTATTTCACTTGTTACATAAATAAGAGGCTTTGACATTCTATCCCCCCTCTTTTTTTAAAGAACATTTATTTTTTCTTTCATTTTATTTCTTTCTATATTATAATCGAGCACTTCTTCATTTCCCTCAAGCACACGAAGAGCACCTTTAGCAAGATGATTCAATTCTTCTGCTCCAGGATAAATTTTTAAATCAGCAATAAAGCTGATTTTTTTCTTTAATTTTTCAATAATATAATCAGAATTAGCTAAACCACCGGTAATAAATATTAAATCCACATCACCTTTTAAAACAGCAGACATACTACCTATTTCTTTAGCTATTTGATAAATCATTCCATCATAAACAAGTTTGGCTTTTTGATCTCCATTTTTTATTCTTTTTTCTATTTCTCTTCCATCATTAGTATCTAAATAAGCCGCAAGACCACCTTTTCCAAGCATTCTTTTTTTAAATTCATTTTCATCCGGATTATTTTCAAAAATATATTCTACTAAATCTAAAGAAGGTAAAGTACCAACTCTTTCAGGAGAATACGGGCCACCTTGATTGGCATTATTAACATCTACTATCCTACCATTTTTTAAAGCTGCTATTGATATTCCTCCTCCAAGATGAACACCAATTTGATTTATTTCTTCCATTTCCTCTCCAATACTATCTGCTGAAAGACGAGCAATTGCTTTCAAATTAAGAGCATGGGATTGACATTTTCTTGGTATCTCCGGAAGTCCTGATAATCTTGCTACATCTTCAAATTCATCTACTCCAACCGGGTCTAAAGTATAAGCCTTTAAATTGTATTTTTCAGCAAAGTCATAGGCGATAATGGCTGCAAGATTAGAAGCATGGGAACCATTTTTAGCATTTTCAAGATCTTTAATCATTTTTTTATCTATTTTATATGTTCCTCCTGGAATGGGATCAAGCATTCCACCTCTTGCTACTATAGCAGTAAAGTCATCGAGAGCAAAATTGTTTTGTTTTAATTGATCCTTAACAATTTTTTCCCTCCATTCAAGTTGGTCAATTATTTTAGAGAATTTTTCTATTTCTTTACTTGGGTGACTGATATTTTCATTCCAGAGTTCTTTTTCATTTTCAAATACAGCTAGCTTAGTTGAGGTAGATCCAGGATTAATAACAAGTATTTTTTTGCCCATATTACTCACTCCTTTTTATTAATAATTAAATATTATATACTTTTTTAGCATTTTGAGTTGTTTTTTTAGCAATTTCTTCTTTACTTAAACCTTTAATTTCAGAAATTTTTTCAGCCACATATTTTACATATAATGGCTCATTTCTCTTACCCCGATATGGATCAGGAGTCAGGTATGGTGCATCAGTTTCTACAAGAATTTTATTTATAGGAACTTCTTTCACTACTTCTCTTAAATTATTCAAATTTTTAAAAGTAATTAATCCTCCAAAGGCTATATAAAAACCTAAATCTAATATTTCTCTTGCCATTTTTTTATCACTGGCAAAACAATGCATTATTCCACCTATTTTATCAGCATTTTCTTCTTTTAAGATTTCTAATGTTTCTTCATCTGCATCTCTAGTATGAATAACTACTGGTAAATCAAGACTTTTAGCCAATCTAAGCTGGGCTCTAAAAGCCTGCTTTTGCTTTTCACGGGGAGAATTATCATAATGAAAATCCAGACCAATTTCTCCAATAGCTACTACCTTTTTATTTTCACTTAATGACTTTAATTTTTTAGAAACATTTAAATTAAAACTATCAGCATTATGGGGATGAATACCCACTACACTATATATTTCATTATAACGGCGACTTAATTCAACTGAATTACGACTTGAAGTCATACTGGAACCTATATTCACAATAATTTTTACTCCACCATCAATAGCTCTTTTAATTACTTCTTTTCTATCTTTATCAAACCTTGGAAAATCAAGATGAGCATGTGTATCGACTAATTCCATTTCAAAAATTCCTCCTTATAAACTACAAATATAACTATTAACCATATAAATTATACAATATATATTATTTTTTTTAAAGGAAGTATTTAAAATATTTATATATTTTCCTGATTTTAAAAAAGGGTTTTAGCATTTTATATATAAAATATTAAATATCAGGAATAATTATTATTTTAGTCATTTAATTAATGTTTATAAAAATATTATATATTGTACTCAAAAAGGGGGATATTTAATGAAAGGAACAGTTGTCTCTACCTGGATTAAAACTATGGAAAAATTACATAGCAAAGAAATTGTAAACAAGGCAAAAAAAGAATCAAATTGGGATGAAGATGTAGTTATTACACCTTTAATGAATATAGAAGATCAAAAAGCATTTGGTCTAATAGAAAAAGTAGCAGAAAAAGCCAATCAGGAAACTGAGAAATTATGGTTTCAAATAGGAAAACAAAATATTTATTCCTTTGCTGACTGGTTTCCTTCTTATTTTAAAGGTCGACAACTCAAAAATTTCTTGATGTTAATGGACACTGTTCACAAACAGTTAACAAATATGATATCAGGAGCAAATCCACCTCGAATTATTCCAGAAGAACTTAGTACAGATACTATTCAATTAACTTATAAATCCAAAAGGGGCATGTACGATTATTTTCTTGGATTACTTAATGGAAGTGCTGAATTTTTTGAGGAAGATATGGAAATTACTGAGGTGGAAAGAGGAAAAGAAGGTGAACAATATTATTTAGTAGTAAAAATTAAGTTTGCTAAGGATTTTAAAGATGTAAAAAATTATACTTTAAATAAAATTTTATCATTCGGTTTTTTAAAGAAAATTAAATATAAAGTGGCTTTTAGTCTTGTTATTTTAAATTTATTAGTAATGTATTTATTTAAAATAAATAACCCTCTAATTTTAACAGTTCTTAATGGTGGAGCAGGGCTTCTTTTAACTCATTTCCTAACAAAACCATTTAAAACTTTAGAAAATGAGTTAAATAAAATGAAAAATCTTAATTTAGATAATGCAACAAGCCTTCATACAAAAGATGAATTTGAATCAACTTTTGAGAATTTAAAAGAAGTAAAAGTAAAAATTAGAGAAGATATATTATTTCTTAAAGGTGGAACTGATGATATGTACAATTTCACTGAAGAAATAGTGGAAATTTCTGATGAAATGGGAAAAGTATCAGAAAATATATCTACTGTAGTAGATGAAGTTGCTCAAGGTGCACAGGAACAGGCTGAAGAAACAGAGAATTCAGCTTATATAGTCGATAATAATATAAATACAATTGAAGATTTAGCTGAATCAGGTGAAAAAAGCAAAGATGAATTACAAACAGCTGTTGGAAGTATTAAAAAATCTGCTAATGAAGTCGAACAGGTAAATAAAAGAATTGAAAATGTAAAAGAAGCTTTTGCAGATGTAAATGAACGAGGCAAAGAATTAGCCCAGGAAATTTCGGAAATAATGGAGATAGTGGATACTGTTTCCGAAATAGCAAATCAAACAAATCTACTCTCTTTAAATGCTTCTATTGAAGCTGCAAGATCTTCTGATAATAGCCGTGGTTTTACAGTTGTTGCTGATGAAATAAGAGAATTGGCTGAAGACTCCCAAAAAGCAGGAGAAAAAATAAATGATAATTTAAAAGATTTCACTGCCCAGGTACAGGAATTAGTAAATAGTATTAGTGATCAATTTGAAAATTTGGAAAAAAGTAATAAAATATTAAAACAGGTTACAAAATCGAATAAAAAAGCAACTAATGATATTGAAGATGTTTCAGAACAGGTAGTATCAATTGTAGAAGATCTTAATGAAGAATCTCAAAAAATTGCAGAAGTTATTGAAAATCTTAATTCATTGGCTGCAATTGCAGAGGAAAATTCAGCTTCTTCTGAAGAAATGAGTGCAAGTGTCAGTGATTATTCTGAAAAAATTCAGGATATGACCGGATATATTAAACAAATGGATGAATTGGTTAAAAGCTTTAGTGAAAATCTATTGAAATATAATACTTAAAACATATCAAATCTTTAATATTTCTAAAGAAGAAGGCAGTTGCCTTCTTCTTTTTTATGAATAACTTTTGTGTTATAATTAAGTTTAGTTAATATCAGCCAGGAGGAAAAAATATGGATGAAATTTATCTAGATAATAGTGCTACTACTAAACCCACAAAAAATGTAATAAAAGCAATTAATAAAACTTTAAAATACAATTATGGTAACCCCTCTTCTCTCCACAATAAAGGATTAGAAGTAGAAAAAGTTTTAAAAAAAACAAGAAAAACAATTTCTAAAAAACTAAATGTTAATTCTAAAGAAATCTTATTTACTTCAGGAGGTACTGAAGCAAACAATTTAGCTATTAAAGGAATAGTGGAAAATTATAAAAACCGAGGAAAACACCTAATTACAACCAAAATAGAACATCCTGCTGTCTTAAATGTTTTTAAATATTTAGAAAGAAATGGATTTAAAGTTAGCTATCTTGATGTTAATGAAAATGGAATAATTTCATTAAGTCAATTAAAAAATTATATTAAAGATAATACAATTTTAGTAAGTATAATGCATGTTAATAATGAAATTGGAAGTATACAACCAATTGCTAAAGCAGCCAGAATAGTAAAAGAAAAAAACAATTTATGCTTTTTCCATACTGATGCAATACAATCTTTTGGAAAATTATATATTAATCCTAAAAAATGGAATATTGATCTTTTGACAATAAGTGGCCATAAAATACATGCCCCTAAAGGAATAGGAGCTTTATATGTTAGGGATAAAATTGAATTAGCACCACTTATTTTAGGAGGAGGTCAGGAAAAAAACATTCGCTCTGGAACAGAAAACACTCCTGGAATTGCTGGTTTAAATGCAGCTATTCAAAATTTACCAGAACTAAATCAAAAAAATAAATACAATACTACCATATCTGAATTAAAAAATTATTTTTTACAAAAATTAAAAGAAAACAAGGAAAATCTACCAACATTTAAAATAAATAGTCCTTTAGATCATAGAGGAGCACCTCATATTGTAAATCTTTCATTCCCTGGTTTTAGAGGAGAAGTTATTGTTCATAGTTTAGAAAAAGAAGGGATTTATATCTCTACAGGTTCAGCCTGTCACTCTAGAAAAAAAGATAAAAATAATACTTTAAAAGAAATTAACCTTTCCGATGAAATGTTAAAAGGTACTATCAGAATTAGTTTAGCTACTTATAATAATAAGAGTGAAATAGATTATACAATTAATAAACTAATTAAACAATTAGACTTTCTTTCAATTTGATTTTTTTTAGAAAAAGGAGATGATATTAAATGTATGATGTTTTATTAATCCGATTTGGCGAGATTGCTCTTAAAGGAAAAAACAGATCAAATTTTTTACACCAATTATATACAAATATCAAGAGAGCAATTAAACCCTTAGGAAAACATAAAGTTAAAAAAACCCATGGCAGGATTTATGTTTACCCAAAAGGTAACTCTGAAAAACTCTTAAAAAGATTAAAAATGATTCCAGGTATTGTTTCTATTAGTCCTGGAGTTACAACTGAGTTAGATTATAAAAAATTAAAAAATAAATCTCTCTCATTTTTTCAAAGAGAAGTAAAAAATTATCCAACCACTTTCAAAGTGGAAACCAGAAGAGTAAATAAAGATTTTCCCAAAAATAGTATGGAGATAAGCAGAGAATTAGGAGCTCATCTGCTTGAAAATATTAATGATAATGATGAAGATAAACTAAGTGTAGATGTTCATGAACCTGAAAACAGATTAAAAATAGAAGTACGTTATGACAAAATCTATATTTATACTAGAGTTATAGATGGCCCTGGAGGTCTTCCTGTTAGTTCAAGTGGCAAAGGCATGCTGCTTTTATCTGGAGGAATTGATAGCCCGGTAGCAGGCTGGGAAGCCATGAGTAGAGGAATCTCTCTGGAAGCAATCTATTTTCATAGTTTTCCTTTTACTGGTGATAGGGCTAAAGAAAAAGTAATTGACCTTACTAAAGTTTTAAGTCAATATGGCCCAGCTATTAACTTACATATTGGCTATTTTACAAATATACAAAAGGCTATTCAAGAAAAATGTCCTGATAAATATAATATTACCATAATGAGAAGAATGATGTATAAAATGGCAGCAAAATTGGCAAAAAGAAGAGATATCAAAGCCTTAATAACTGGTGAAAGTGTAGGGCAGGTAGCAAGTCAAACTTTAGAAAGTATGTATGTTATTAATGAAGTAACTTCTATTCCTATTTTGAGACCACTTATTTCAACTGATAAAACAAAAATAGTAGAAACTGCCAAAAATATTGGCAGTTATGATATATCAATCCGGCCTTATGAGGATTGCTGTACAGTTTTTGTTCCTGATAACCCTGTAACCAAACCTAAACTAGATGAAACTTTAAAAGCAGAAAAAAATCTTGAAGTTGATAAATTGATTTCAGAAGCTCTTGAAAAAAGTGAAATGCTTAGAATAAATGAATCTAATTATTAAAATTTTCTATTTTTATTTTTTCAATTAATTCACTAATATTTTCATCTTTCATTTTGGGAATCATAATCTCCATTAATTGATAAATATATAAAAATTGATCTAATACATCTTCCTGCTGTTCCTGACCAAGATTACCAACTTCAGACATAACTTTTTCAATATTTTGTCCTGTTTTATTTAAAGAATTTATTAAAGTTTTAACTGGTTTAGAAGAAGATTTTCCATTGTTTTCATTTAGTTTTTCTGATATCTTTTTTCGTTCCCTTTTTAATAAAATAGCCGCTACTGCTTCGTCCATAGACATATGAAGATAATTATGAAATAATTTTATGATTTCTTTTGTTTCACTTCTGCTTAAATTAAATTTCAATACATTATTTAATAAAGATTTAGTCTTGGACGGGTCTCCAGTTTTATTAGCAAGCCCTCTAGCTAGAGAAATATGAGATAAACTTAAAGGAGAATCTTCTTTTATTACCTCTTTTTGATATCTTTCTTGAACTTCCAAAATAGTAAGCCATTCAGTTAGTGTGGTACGGGGCACTCCTAATTTTTTACTGGCAGCCTTTTTGGTTAAATTATTATCATCAATAAATCTTTGAATAGATTTTGCTCTTTCAATTGCATTTAAATCCTGACGTTGTAAGTTTTCTACAAGTTGTATCTGACGTAAGGTATCTTCTTTAATATCTTCAGAAAAAATCAAGGCAGCAATTTTATCTTTTTTACCATTTTCTTTAATAGCACGGTAACGACGTTCACCAGAAATTAATGAAAATTTTTCTCCATTTTTTTTGACAATAATAGGCTGGAGCTGTCCCACCTCTTTTATTGAATTAGCAAGCTGTTTTAGTCTTTCTTCATCAAATTCTTCACGGGGCTGTCCTTCATCTATTTCAATATCATTTAAAGGAATATTTTCAAATTCCATTTATTTACCTCCTCAATTTTCTTGAATTAAACAAAGATATAATGATAGAATAAATATAATAAAAGAAAAACCAGAATATATTAATATAAAGGAGTGCAAAGATGACTGTAAGACATATTATAACAAAAAAACTCGAAAAAATTAATAGTCTAAATTTAAAAGAAAATGTCAGAATGAAAGATTATACTTCATTTAAAGTTGGGGGTAAAGCTGATCTTCTTATTACTCCCCAAAACAAAAAATCTTTAGCTAAGGCTTTAAAATTTATAAGTCATACAAATATACCTTTTTTTGTCTTAGGTAGTGGTAGTAATATAATTGTAAGTGATAAAGGTTATCGTGGAATTGTTGTTCACCTTGAAGATCTAAATAAAGTTGAAATAAAAAATAATCAGATAATAGCCCAAACAGGAATTAGTCTTAGCAATTTAGCTAATAAAGCAAAAGAAGCTAAATTAACTGGATTAGAATTTGCCAGTGGAATTCCTGGATCACTTGGTGGAGCTTTATTTATGAATGCTGGTGCTTATGGTGGTGAAATGAAAGATGTAGTAGAAAGTGTATTAGCTGTAAATTATAAAGGTGATTTTCAAAAAATAGATGCTGAAACATTAAATCTTTCTTACAGGGATAGTCTTCTTCAAAAGGAAAATTTAATTGCTGTTGAAGCTACTATCACTTTGGAACATGGAGAAAAAGAAAAAATATCATCTAAAATGAAAGAATTAAATAAAAAAAGAAAGTTAAAACAACCTCTTGATTGGCCAAGTGCTGGTAGTATATTTAAACGTCCTAAAAATGATTATGCAGGACGTCTAATAGAAAAAGCCGGTATGAAAGGTTATAATATTGGTGATGCTCAGGTTTCCAAAAAACATGCTGGATTTATTATTAACAAAGGTCAGGCAACAGCCAAAGAAATCAAAGAATTGATAGAAACGGTTAGAAATAAAGTTTATGAAAAAAGTGGAATTCATCTTGAAATAGAACCAAAATTCATCGGAGAAATTCCTGAAACATTAAAAAAGGGAGATTAATTCTCCCTTTTTTTATTTTCAATTAACTCAATTTTCTCTTTCCTATTAAGTTGTTTAATTTCATATTCTCTTTTCATAGCTAAACTTTTACTCTCTTTTTTTTCATAATAAACTAATTCAACCGGAGTTCTTCCTCTAGTATATTTAGCACCTTGACCATTATTATGTTCTTTAATCCTTCTTTTAAGCTCAGTAGTATATCCTGTATAAAGAGTATTATCACTACATTTTACTATATATACAAAATTCATTTTAAAACTAAGCTAATTCAGCATCATATTTTACAAGGTCAAGCAAATGCTGTTTTTCTTCATCAACCAGTCTTTTCAGTATTTTATTTGTATCTTCATTATTATATTCCATCATTTCTCTATAAAATAAAATAGAATCTTTTTCTGCATTAATTGCTAATTCTAAAATATCTTCAATAGAATGAATTTTATCTTCTACTTCTTCCTCAGAAGGAAATACAGTAAATTCAATAAGGGCTCTCAAATAAGCACTAACATCTTCCCCATAAACATAATCAGAATCAGTGTCTGTAAGATCTTTTGCTTTATCAAGCATTTTTGAAAATGTATCATAATGATCCTGTTCATCCTCAGCTAATTTCAAAAGAAGATCTTTCAATTTACCATCTTCAGTCTTTTTAGCCTGTTTTTTATAAAAATCTAGTCCTCTTTTTTCAATATCTTTTGCCATTTCTATAACTTCTACAGAATTAAATTTTTGTCCAAACATAGATTATCTCTCCTTTCAAATATCCATAATTCTTTGCTTCTATATTAAAATATACTGGGTAAACAACAAATATCCTTTTTCTCTCACAAATTATTTAATTTTCAATCAACTTTATAGTCATCTTTATCCATATCTACAGTTTTACCATCACTATTATCATATCTTTGCGAAGAAGGAGATTCATAATAGCTTGTTATGAATTTTTTTAGTATTGGCCACATTACAACTGCCACAGCTATATCATCTAATTGTCCCAAAACAGGAAAAAAATCGCCTACTAAATCAAAAGGAAGTATAAAGTAAAGAATAGGAACCAAAAACAATAATTTTTTTCCTGTCGAAACATCTTTATCTTTTAAAAAACGTATTAATTTTACTATTCCAGACAGGCTATTTCTCAATTTTTACACTCCTTCAAATTAATAGTACTTAATGAGTTAATTATATTATAACTCAAATTAACTAAAATGACAAAAGAAAATCCTGAATATCTCTCTAAGAGAAATTCAGGATAAAATAATTTTATTTATTATTCTTAAAAAGCAGGTACAATTGATCCTCCATAATTTTCTTCAATAAATGTTTTTGCCAAATTACTTGTCAAAAATTTACTTAACATTCTTATTCCAAAATCATTTTCTTCTCCTTTTCTTACAGCTAAAACATTGGCATAAGGTGATTCTTTGTCTTCAATTAGTAATGCGTCTTTTACTGGATTTAAATCTGCTTCCAGTGCATAGTTTGTATTAATAAATGCAGCATCAACATCAGCTAATACTCTTGGAAGTTGAGCAGCTTCAAGTTCCTTAAATTTAAAGTCATTTGGATTATCAACTATATCAAGAGGTGTAGCTTTTAAATTTTTAGGATCATTTAATTTAATTAATCCTTCTTGATGTAATATTTGTAAGGCTCTTGCTTCATTACTGGGATCATTAGGAATTGCAATTTCTGCTCCTTGAGGCAAATTTTCTACATCTTCTATTTTATTAGAATAAAGAGCATAAGGTTCTATATGAACTTTTACAGTATAAGTTAACTCAAGATTTCTATCATTTTTGAATTGATTTAAATAAGGCACATGTTGAAAAAAATTTGCATCTATACTCCCATCAGCTAAAGCTAAATTAGGAGTTACATAATTATTAAATTCAACTATTTCGATTTCTACTCCTACACTTGCCAATTTACCTTTAATATGTTTTAAAATTTCGGCATGAGGAACAGGAGTTGCACCTACTTTTAGAGGATCAGAAGCCTTAACAGTATTGTCTATCAAAAAATTAGTAAGAGGAAAAATCAAAACACCAACAATTATTAATGATATGATAATATAATTTTTCTTTTTTAACATTTTATCTTCTCCTTTCAATATTTAAGTTTATTTATGATCAAAAATAAGAGCTAATTTATTACCTGTCCATTGAATTATCTGTACTAAAACTAATAAGATTACTATAGTCTCCAACATTATCATTGGTTTAAATCTTTGATATCCATACCTTATTGCGATATCTCCTAACCCACCTCCTCCTATTGCCCCTGCCATAGCTGAATAACTTATAAGACTAATAGTAGTTAAGGTAATCCCTAAAATTATTGCTGACAGAGATTCTGGAATTAAGACTTTAAAAATAATTTCAAAAGGGCTAGCACCCATTGACTGTGCTGCTTCTATTACCCCTTTATCTATTTCAAGAAGAGCATTATCTACAACTCTTCCCATAAATGGTATTGCAGCTATTGAGAGTGGTACAATGGCTGCTGTTGTCCCAATAGAACTGCCTACAATCATTCTTGTAAAAGGAATAATGGCCACCATCAAAATAATAAATGGGATAGATCTTCCAATATTTATAATGATGTTAAAAATTTTGAATATGTATTTATTTTCAAGAATATGACCTTTCCTGGTAACTGTAGTAACAATTCCAAGGGGAATACCAAAAATAACAGAAACAAAAACTGAAACACCAACCATATAAAGAGTTTCTCTAATACCGGATATCATTAATTGATTATAATTAGCTAACAAATTTATTATTTCTTTCATTTGCTAACACCTCCACTAATAATCCTTTTTCTTTCAAATAATTTATACTGTCTTTAACTTTTTTGTAATTACCCTCCAGTTTTAAAACAAGAGTACCAAAGGGAGTATCCTGTATTTCATCAATATTTCCATATAAAATATTTGCATCAATCTCATATTTTTTAATTAAATTGGAAATAAGTGGTTGATGAGTTAACTCTCCTATAAAATTAATTCTAATAAATTCACCATTTTTCTTATCAAAATTATAAAAGCTTTCTTTTACTTTTGGGGGAAGTTCAAAATCAATTATATTTTTAATAAACCTTTTTGTTATATCTTTTTGTGGCCGAGAAAAAATATCAATAACTTTTCCCTTTTCTACAATTTCACCATTTTCAATAACTGCAACTCTATCACAAATTTCTTTGATTACTTCCATTTCATGTGTTATTAAAATAATAGTCAAATCAAGCTCTTTTCTTATTTTTGCTAAAAGATTAAGTATTTCTGCAGTACTTTCTGGATCAAGAGATGAAGTAGCTTCATCAGATAATAGTAGTTCAGGATCATTAGCAAGTGCTCTAGCAATTCCAACCCTTTGTTTTTGTCCTCCACTTAAATTAGCTGGATAACTATCTGTTTTTTCTGATAATCCTACTAATTCTAATAATTTATTAACTTTTTTTATTCTTTGTTTTTTTTCAAATCCATTTATTTCTAGAGGAAAAGATACATTTTCAAATACTGTTCTAGAACTTAATAAATTAAAATCCTGAAAAATCATGCCTATCTCTTTTCTTTTATTTCTAAGCTTTTTTGAAGATAAATTAGTTAAATCATTATCATTAATTTTTATCTTACCCTTTGTAGGCTTTTCTAAAAGATTAATTGTTCTAATAAAAGTACTTTTACCTGCTCCACTTGGGCCAATAATCCCAAAAATTTCTCCCTTTTTTATATTTAAATTAATATTATTTAAAGCTAAAGTATTTTCTTTTTCACTTTTATATTTCTTACTTAGATTTTTAATGCTTATCATTCAACCACCCTTTCTATAAAATTTACTTTATCTTATTATAAAATAAAAATGCCATCCCCATTTTAAAAGAGAATGACATCCATAAAAAATAAAAACCCTCTGAGAGGGTTTTATTCCTCTCATCTCTCATCTACAAAATGTAGATGCAGGATTTGGCACCTTACCTTTAATTAGGTAGGTTGCCGGGCTTCAAAGGGCCAGTCCCTCTGCCACTCTCGATGAATTATTTGATTTTCTGCAAGTTATTTATTTAGTACTTTATCATACAAAAGTAAAACTGTCAACCATTTTTAGTAATTAATCTAAGTATCCAAGACTTTTTAATCTTTTTCGAATCATATTAACCTCTTCAGAACTTAATTCTTCACCATCTATTTCTTCGCCTTCATCACGATTTAATTCTTTAGTAGAAACTAAATCTCTCATTACATATACAATAAACTCTGTAACACTATTAAACCCAGTTTCATCAGTAATTTCTTTCAATTTATTATAGAGATTTCTTGGAATTTTAATAGTTGCTTTATCAGCCATACAAAATCCCTCCTCTAAAAGTTAAAAATATTAATTTTCTGCTTCTTTTAATTTTTTTACTTCTTTTTCACTTAATCTTACATCTCCTAATTTAACATCTGGAGCATTTTCTCCATGGAAATCTGATCCACCAGTAATAAGTAGGTCTAATTCTTTAGCAATTTTTTTATATTTTTTCTCATCTTTTTTATCATGTTTACTTTGATATACTTCTATCCCTTGTAAACCATAATTTTTCATTTCTTTTATATCATTATAGTCCATTGCCTCACCATGGTTTATAAATTTTGGATGAGCAAGTACTGGAATCCCACCAGCATTTAATATCAAATCAATTGCTTTTTTAGGAGTTAATTTATATTTAGGGACATATGCTTTTCCACCATTAGCAATATAATCTTTTGTAAAGGCTTCTCCAATTTCATTTATATATCCTTTTTCTATCATAGCTTTAGCAATATGAGGTCTTCCTAAATAATCATCACCAGCTAAACTTTTTACCTGTTCAAAACTAATATCTATTCCCTGCTTATTTAATAATTCCACCATTTTTTTAGCTCTATTCTCTCTTGCTGAAAATATTTTTTTAGTTTCAGTAAGCAACTCTTGATTAGTATAATCAATAAAATATCCTAAAATATGAATTTCTGCCTTTCCTCTAAAAGTTGAAAATTCAATTGCAGGAATCACTTCAATAGCTAAAGATTCTGCGACTTTTTCAGCTAAAGGTATTCCTTCAACTGTATCATGATCAGCAATTGCTATAGTTTTGAAACCTTTTTTTAATGATTTTTTCACTAATTCTTCCGGAGTATAACTTCCATCAGAGTAAGTAGAATGTAGATGTAAATCAGCTGTCATTAAAAATCTCCTTTCATGTCTAAAATTTTATATTCTTCCATTTAGTTTATACCAAATCAAACCAAGCCATTCATGTAAGGCAGCTAAATTAGCATTTAAAGCACTTCTATTAGGTAAATAATCAAGCCAGCTTAATTTATGGTTATAAGAATATCCTGAAATCACAGGAATAAAATCTATATTAAGATTAGAAAAAACAGCACTTGACCGAGGCATGTGAATAGCAGAAGTTACTAGATATATATTATCTATATCATTATTTTTTATCCACTTTTTCACATAAATTCCATTTTCATATGTTGTTCTAGCCCTATCTTCTTTTATTATTTTATTTTCCGGAACTTCCATCTCCTGGAGCCATTTTTGAGCTATATCAGCTTCACTTATTCCAGTTTGACCGACAGCAACTCCTCCGGAATAAATAATTAAACTACCTAATTTATTCTGTAACTTATAACCTCTAACAATTCTTTCCAAACTTGATTTTGATAGTTCACCATCTTTTCCTGGAATATTGTAATTAATACCTCCTCCTAAAACTACTATAGGCATTTTATTTATTAATTGATAATTATCCTCTATATAGTAATTTTCAAGGGGTAAAACTAAAGTTTTTACTCCCAGTCCAGTAAAAATAAATATCATTAATATAATAGAAAATAAAGCAATTATTCTAATAAATAAATTAGTTTTCTTATAAAATAAATAGATGGTTACTATTCCCCATAAAATCAGAAAAAACCCTGGAAAACTAAGAAAAGAAGCAATTATTTTTTCTAATGCAAGCATATTATTCACCTATCTCCTTTTACTTTTCTTTTTACATATAATTATATTTCCGCAAATTTAGCTATAATCCTTCCTAAAAAAGAAAAAACCACCTTGATAAAAGGTGGTTTTTATAATAAATATATTATTTTATTTTTTCAACAGCTTTTTTTGCCCAATTTTTATCTTGCAACATAGCTCTCCCTATACCAACCAAATCAGCTTTACCATCCTCAATTATTTTATTTGCAAATTCTGGAGTTTCTATACCTCCGGTAACAATAACAGGTACTCCAACTTCAGGTCTTATTGCTTCCCCCATATAAACAAAATACCCTTCCTCATCATCACCAACATTATATCCAGTTAATCCTCCAGATAAATCCAGTAAATCTACTCCAGCTTCCTCAAGCATTTGAGCAGCTTCAATAGAATCTTCAATCTTTATTCCACCAGGTAAAAAGTCATCACAACCTAATCTATATGCAATTGGATATTTTCTTCCAACAGCCCCTCTAATTGCTCTTACAATTTCTAAAGGAAAACGCATTCTATTTTTCAAATCACCACCATATTCATCATCTCTTTTATTTGTAAGAGGTGACATAAATTGATTTAGTAGATATCCATGAGCTCCATGTAATTCTACAATATTAAATCCTGCTTTTTTAGCTCTTAGAGCCGATTTGACAAAAGATCTTTTTAATTCTTTTAAGTCATCCTTCATAAGAGCAGTTGGTGTTTCATCAATATCTCGCCCCGGATGTTTTACCTCTGAAGGAGCAAAAGCACTTCTGCCTAAAATATGAGATTTAGATGCACTCCCTCCATGCGAAATTTGAATAACTGCCAGACTGCCATTTTCCCTAATTATATGGGCTAATTTCCCAAGTCCAGCAATATGGCTTTCATCATAAATACCCAATTGATGATTATTTACTCTTCCTTCTCTTCTAACATAGCTATGTTCTACTATTATCATACCAACATTAGGACGATTTTTATACTGTTCAGTCAATTTATCAGTAACCATCCCCATTCTCGTAGCCTCTCTAGTTGCAAGTGGAGGCATTACTATCCTATTTTTTACTTTTAAATTTTTGATTTTTATAGGTGATAATAAATTAGCCATATTTTACCTCCTCTATATATCTTTAATTATATAATATCATCCAATTATTAAAATGTCGATACTATTTTCAAAATTTTTTTAATTTTTAAGATATTTTTTTAAATTTCAAATTTATAGCCAACTCCCCAAACAGTTTGAATATATTTGCCAACTTTTTCTCCAAGTTTTTTTCTCAAAGATTTTATATGAGTGTCTACAGTTCGAATATCCCCAAAATAATCATAACCCCATACTTTTTTTACTAACTTATCCCTGCTAAATACTTTTTTGGGATTAGAACTTAATGTCCACAGCAAATCAAATTCTTTAGGAGTTAAATCAATTATTTTTCCATTAATTTTTACCTTTTTTTCTTTATTATTGATAGTTAAATGAGGAAATTTTATTATATGATTATCTTCAATTTTTTTATTTTTTTTATTAACTCTGTCTAATATTGATTTTGCTCTTACTAAAATTTCTTCAGGATTAAATGGTTTAGTTACATAATCATCGGCCCCTAACTTAATTCCCTTAATTTTAGCACTATCTGATTTTTTTGAACTTAAAATAATTATAGGTAATCGACTATTTTTTCTTATTTTTTTACATACTTCCCAACCATCTATTCCAGGAAGGTTAATATCCAAAATAACCAGATCAAGATTTTCATCTTCTATTTTTTTTATTCCTTTTTCACCTGTAGAAACAGAAATAATAGTAAAATTTTCATTTTCAAAATAATCTTTAATTATCTCTATTACTTTATCATTGTCATCTATTACTAAAGCTTTATACTTTGACATTTAATCCCTCCCTATCTGATTAATTATATTATAATAATATATTGAACATACTGCAAGAAAATTATCCCTATCATCTCTCTAAAAAGAGTTGATAGGGATAGGTTGGAGGGACAAACAATATTTAGTTTGCTTTTATTTTATTAAATATTTTTTTCTATTTTTGCTTCATCACGTAATTTTTGAATATATTGATTAACAGCCTGTTGTCTCTTCTGGCTGAATAATTGATCTTTTATTTGTGATTTAACTTCTTCAAATGATTTTGTAGAAGCTTCTTTCTTATCACTAACCTTAATAATATGGTAACCATATTCTGTTTCAACTGGTTCACTAATTGAACCAACTTCTAAGTTAAAAGCTACTTTTTCAAATTTTTCAATGAACTGTCCCTTTTCGATAAATCCTAATTTTCCTCCATTTTCAGCAGATCTATTGTCTATAGAGTTATTCTTTGCAAGATCAGCAAAAGAGGCTCCATTTTGAAGCTTATTATATAGTTCATCAGCTTTTTCTTTTGATTCTACTAATATATGACTTGCTTCAACTCTCTCTCCCTGCTTATAGCGTTGGGAGTTATTATTATAAAATTCTTTAGCTTCTTCATCAGAAACTTCAACATTTGATAATACTTTTTCTTGAATAAATTTTTGTATTTTTAAATTCTCATTTTCTAAAAACATCTTTTTATACTGTTCCATTGATTCTATTCCCTGTTCACTAAGAGCGGATTCAAACTGTTCATCAGTTAAATTATTTTGTTGTTTTATTTGTGCTACCTGTTTATTAAACATTTCATTTTTTTCTTTCTCTGTTAATTCTACATCAGAGTCTGCAGCTGCCTGTTGTAAAAGAGTATTGTTAATAACTTCTTCTAATTTTGTCTTATTAAATTCTTCTAATAGTTCCTGTCCTGCTTCAGATGAATATAAAAGTTGTGCAAATTGTTGATTAGTTTGAGCTATCTGCATAATTAATTGTTGAGTACCTGCAGCCTTTTGTAATTCTGTTCTAGTTATTTCTTCCTCATTAACTGTTGCTACAACCTCAGTCTTTTGACTACTACTGTCACTATTTGAATCCTGGGCCATAACATTAACAGTAAGCAGTGGAATAATAAGTAATAATGCAAACATTGCTAAAATTTTATTTCTCATTTGAATTTCCCCTTTCTGGAATGTTTATAATTGTATTTTTATCGAAGAGTATTTTACCCCTCTTTTATCTTTACCAAGTATATTGTAGGATAAAAATGTGATAAAAGTGTGATTATCAAATTAAAAATAGATTAAAGTTCTTTTTCAATATCAATCATCTTTTCCATTAATAATCCCATTATCACTACAGAAGCAAGGGTAAAAACAAATCTCAATGCAGAAAATTTAAACCCTAAAAACTTCATCTCTACTCCCAACTGAGGAATTTTTAGAGAAGCCCAAACTCCTAAAAAAATTATTGTATTACTTAAACTTGCTTTTTTACGTAAAAGCTCTCCTGCCAGTGGTAAAGCCACATACATAGGACCAGCTGGTAAAGTTCCAAGAAAAATAGCTAAAAACTTTCCTTTTATTCCTGAGCTCTGTCCCAAATATTTTTTTACCATTGAAGTAGGAACCCAGACATCAGCTAAACCCATAATTATTAAAACAGCAGGAAAAACACTTATCATTTCTTTAATGTATCTAGTTGACATATAAAAGGCATTTTGAAAACGGTTAACAGAAAAATATCTCAATATTAAAAAAGCTACAATTGAAATTGCTAATGCTATTATTAATTTTTTTAAGTTATCTTTAAGTTTAGATTTCTTTTTGTCCATCACATTATCCCTCCTATAATTATTGCAATTATTACTGCAAAGATTAAGGCTAAAACATTTCTATATATTGTTATCTTTTTTCCTAGCTCTTTTAATTCAATAGGTATAGTTACAAAACCCACCATTGTTAAGGTTGTTATAAAAGCTGCAACCGGAGTATAAGAAGCCCCTCCTTCAATCAAAGAACCTGCCAATGGTAAAGCAATTATACTCGGAATCATCATAATCGCCCCAAATGTTGCTGCTGCAATTACCTGGATTGTATTCAATTCTCCTCCAAGATAAGCTTCAATTGATTCAGGAGGGATAAAGGCAAATATAAATCCTATAATCACAATAATTAATATAAGCTGAGGAGCAAGATTAATACCTTTCATAAAAGCTTTTTTTACTGCGTTTTTTGTTTTTTGACGATTATTATAAAAAGAAATTCCCAATGCTAATAATGCTATAAAATTAATAAAAATTGCAATCAATTAAATCACCTCTTTTTCAAAAAATATTCTAATTGTTTAATTATTTCTTCGCCTTTTTTTAAAATGGAATATTCAAAATTGCTTCCTCTCCATTTGATAACAGTCATCCTTATAGTTCCCATAAAGATAGTACTAAAACTTTCAGAATCAATTGAATCTTTTATTTCACCTTTTTCCTTTCCAGCCTTTATAATATTTTTAATAAGTTCTTCTCTTTTTTCACGATGACTATTAAATTTACTCCAAATTTCTGGATATTCTCTAAATATTTCTTCCTGAAAAGTAATAGCAGTCATTAATGGATTTTCGGAAAATAATTTCAATTGAAACAAAATAATTTCTCTTAGTTTTTCAAAAGATTTTTTTTCTTTATTTAGATTATTAATTTCTTTATCATAACTAAAGAATTCTTCTGCTAACATAGAAACAATTTCTTTTTTGTTTTTAAAATGTCTGTACACTGCAGCTTCAGAAATATTTATTTCAGCAGCTATATTTCTTATAGTTAAATTGTAAAATCCTTTTTCAGAAATAATTTCTAAAGATTTATTTAGAATTTCACTTCTTCTTTCTGATCTACTCAGTCTTTTTGACAAGAAAAAAACCTCCCTTTTTAAAATTTGAATAAATTTTTTGAAGATCATCTTAACTATTATGTACAAATAAGTTAGTTAACGTTAACTTATTTAATATTATATGATTATTAATAATTAATTTCAATGATATATATCACAAAAACAAAAAACCCTCACCTTTATTCTCTCTTGGTGAGGGTTCTAATTAAAATCTCCATTATTTAATTTATATGAGACCTTCTCATTATTATCTTTAGTTGTTAAACATTTAGTTTTCATACAAGTCTCACTTCATTTGCACTCGATTTTCTTATTTCTAAGTCTTTGTACTCATTTACTCTATCTTCAACCTGATCATATTTGTTGAAAAATATCTTTTTCATACTCATCTCCTCCTTTACTTAATATTATTTAAATAAGAGAATCTGTTTTATATTCTTCGATTTTCAAATTATGTTTTGATTCCTGTTTTCTTACTTTATTATAATTTTTATCTTCTATCATAAGAAATCTTTTTAAACCCTTCATGATTTCACCCCCATTTATATTTTTTTATAATTTTATTTACATTAATCCGTCAGTTCTGTATTCTTCCATTTTTAGATTTTGCTTTCTTTCTTCTTTACTTACTTTATTATAATTTCTATCTTCTATCATAAAAAACTTTTTCAATCCTTTCATATTTTTCACCTCCTTTAATATGTTAATTACATTATAAACCCATTTTTGTAATTTGTCAAGGATAATATTAATATTTTTAATAAATTAATTAAAAAATTATAGTTTTTTAATGAAAAAGTTAAAAATTTGCTTTAGCAGAGTAAAATATTATAAAAATTTCAGACAATTGTCTATAATTTTAAACTTTTTTAATCTTTGATGCAATATTTTTAACTTTTTATATTAATATATTAATTTAATCTGCTAAAATCACAAAATTTATTTAATTGTTTGAAAATTAAGGGCATAAAAAAAACCACCCTTTTACAGGTGGTCCCATCCAAAAGCAATTTCTTTATATTTATTTTTTTCAATTTCTATTTCTTTTTCTTTAATCTCTGTAGCTCCCATTTTTTTATAAAATTCAGTAGCAGAATTTTCTTTTAACACCCATACATAAACAGAATTATAATCATTTTCCTTTAAGAAGTTAAAAAAGTTATTTATTAATTTTTGGCCATAACCTTTATTTTGATATTCTTCTAATAAATATAATGCATATATCTCTATATCATAATTAGAATTTTTTTCTCTGGCTGGTCCTGCTGAAAGAAACCCAATAATATTATTATTCACTTCTATTACATATACTATCTCTTCCCCAGAATTATTTAATATTGTTTCCCACAATTTATGTCTTTTTTCATAACTAATACTTTCTAAAAATTCCTTTGGAAAAATATCCTTATAAGTAGTTTTCCAGCTTTCAACATGAACCTTAGTAACTCCTTTTACATCAGATGATTTAGCTTTTCTAATTTCCATTATTATTTCTCCTTTTATTTTGATAATTTATTATTTACTGAATTTAATTTTTGTTTCATGCTTCCATTTCTATCACGTCTATCATCAATATTTAAAGTAGTAGATACTCTTTTAGCACCATCTTCAAAAGGTACTTCATGTAATTTTTTTACTATATCAAAAATATCATCTAAATTACCTTCTAATATAGTACCCATAGAAGTTAATTCATATTCCACTTTATCCTGTTTCTTAAGTACTTTGTGACAGCCTGCAACATATTTACTTAAACTTGTTTCTTTAGTTCCTAATGGGACTACAGTAACCTCTGCAATAGCCATACTTAAAACCTCCTTTTATACATATAATTAATTATCTTTTTTTATCTTCATCATTATTAGAGTTTTTTAAATTTTTGTCTTTCCATTTTTTATAAGCATTAAGATCAGATCTTATTTGTTTTATTACATAGGCTATAACTGCTGCATCATCAACAAAACCTCCAAGTGGAATAACATCAGGTACTAAATCAGTAGGCACAACAAAATAAAGTACTGCAACAAAAATCATGGTTAAAGTCCCTACCGGAATATCTTTATATTTTCCATCTTTCCAATCTTTTATTATTGAAAAAAACAATTGTAATTCATCCCAAAACTTATTTATCGGGCCTTTATTATTTTCAGCTTTTTTTAGAGCATCATCAAGTAATTCTTCAGCCTTTTCTTTATCATTAACATATTTTTCAGCTTTATTTTTAAATTCTTCATATCCCTCTTTGCCCTGATCCATAAAAATACACCTCCATTTATTTAACTTCTTTTAACAATTCTTTCTCGTTGTAAGAAAAATTCAAGGATAATAGCTATAAAGAACATCTGAACCATCCAAAACACTAATAATTCAGGTAGGAGATGGAGATCATTAAGTAAAATGATCTTTAAACTTTCCAGCCAGCCACTAATATCAAAGGGGATTAAATTATTTAATCTTTCAATAGTATAAATATCAACTGCATCAACTTCAGTTAATTCTCCCCTATTTCTTTTAAACATACTGGCTCCATACATTAAATTAAAAAGTATACTTCCAAAAAAACTATAAAAAAGTCCTGCAGACATTATTGACTTTGTTCTTTTACCTTTAACCTCATCTGAAAGACGTACACTATCAAATTGAGTAGATTTAATGAAATAATATATAAATACTAAAAAGATCACAATAACAGCAGCTTTCATGTAAATATTTACTCCATGAGTTATTGTCCACATTTCATCAGAAAGAGTAAAGTTAAGATAAACCACAAAGATAACTCCAAATAATTTAGGTAGGAAAAACTTCATTCTATATTTCAATTGTTTTTCAGGAATATTGGTTTTACTATTTCCAACTTTTTTCAGTAAATAACTATTTTTGTTTTTAAACCAGTTTATAATCATTGAAATAACCATTATAAAAGAAATTAAAAATAGTATTAAACTTACCAATACAGATAGTCCTATATAAAATATAACAATATTATCTTTTAAACCAGGTAATGAAAACATTTCTGCAATTAAATAAAAGAAAAAAGGTGCTAGAATAAAACTGAAAATAATCCTATAATTCATTAAAATATTATTAAATCTGGCTAGTATTCTTGTTGGAGAAATTTTTTCACTTCTTTGTACCATTTGTTTATTATATTCTTTGAACATTCCTCTTTCTAAAAAATATTTATAAATTATATTTTCATATCTTTCTCTTAATCGTTTATTAATCCTCCATTTACCTATTTCTTTATTTAATATATTTATCAATCTGTTTTCATTTCCATTCTGTAAAGCCACACTTATTTCTGAAACATAACGACTATCTTCAAAAATTATACTTTTGGCCTGTAAAATAGTAGTTCTAATAAAATCTCTTTCCAGAAAAGAAAAATAACCTACAAGTTTTTGGTATTCATCAAGATTCTCTAAAATTTCTCTTCCAAGGTCATCAATAATTGATAGATCTTTTTCATTTTTAAATGCTGAAAGATAATCATCTTTATAGAACTCAAGATAATCCATAACTTCTTTAAGTTGTCCAATAAATTTATCACTTTTTAACTTAACCTGAGTTTGTAACTCTTTTATTAAGTTTTCTTCACTTCTAGCTGATCCATATCCACTATAAAGGTCGAAGAGAAAATCACCTTCCATAATAAATTTATATTTAAATATAGGTTTTAAAATATATTTTTGTAAAGGTTCAAATTCATACATTTCACTAACATTAATATCATGTAATCTACTTTCTTCTTTGAATCCATATAGTTTAATAATCGTATCAATATCAAAAACATTTACGGTTTCTTTACCGGTTTTTCTATTTAAAGATAATTTTTCACTAAAAATATAATCATATAATTCTTTAACATCATCTGGTATTTTATCTTCAGATTTTATTTTATCTCTTAATGATTGAAAATAATTAATGAATTCAGGAGAATCCTGATCAGTAATACGATAAGCTTTTAAATAAATTTTAATTATGTCTTTTAAAGATTCATTTTTACAGTATTCAAGCATTTCTTCAATTATTTTTCCATCAGGTATCTGACTAAAAATTGTGTAAAAAAGTTTAAAGAAATTTTCTCTCTCAACTTTGTCTCCTTTAAACCATAGAATATCAAAAGCATTAATAATTATTGAAGCAATATCTTTATCAGCTAAACTACTCCAATTCCAGTTTTGTACTAAATCAATTACAGAATAAACCTGAAACTCAACTTCCTGAGAATAATTTTCTTTATTATCAAGTCTTTTGAAATATAAAAACTTTAATTCTCTTACAAAACCATCAATTAATCTATCATTTTTATTTAACCATTCATCTTTTTCTTCTAATACAAGCAAAATTTTGTCTTTTATATTAAGACCATTATTCAAATCTTTAATTAATAAATCAAAAATCAAAAATATATTCTTTGTTTTATCTGGAAGGGCCTTCCAGGCAAATTCTTCCTTAAAATATGATTTTACATATTCTATCATTCTTCTAACTGCATATTCATCTTTTTCCTCACTATGACAGAGGCTATTATATTTATTGGCTACTTTTGAAGGTAATTCTAAATAAAAATCAATATTAAAATATTTATTTTTTTCAGGATAAATTATATTCAAAAAATCTATAAGGTCAAGATAAAAAATGCTAAAATAATGACTGCTTTCTGAAAAATCAATATTATTTTTCTCAATATTGTCCAAAATTAATTTTGCAAGGGGTTGATATTTTTTTATATTATTTTCTTTTTCATTTGCTATTTTCAAAAATAAATATGGAAGATTAAAAATAAAAATATTATTGTAATGGGAACGTCTTATTAAACCTCTTAAAAATCCAATAATATCATCCCGTTTATTAGCAATTATATCAAGTACATAAACTAAACTATTTAGATGCCAATCATCAATAACAATATCTTCTATATATTCTTCTTCAATTTCTTTTATTTTTTCTAACTGATTACTATCAGTCTCCTTATCAACTTTTGCTGTTAACTCACTATACATATTATAATTTTTAAATATATTATCAAAAAATTCATCGAGCTTTATTTTTTTCTTTTTCTGTACATAAGAACCTTCTTCTCTACTATCACGATACTGATTTAAAATTTCAAACTCCTCCTGAGAGGGTTTTTTGCAGTATCCATAATAACTTCCTAAAGCTGTAAAAGCATGAATTTGTTGATTAATATTAACTGAATAAGTCAATTTCTCTTCTATAAAATCTTTTAATTGATTAGATCCTTTAGCCGCTAATTCCCCTATTTTTTGGGAAGCAGCAACCCACTTTTCCTTTTGTTCTGATTTAAAATTATATATTAATTTCTCAACTTTTTCAGAATTTAGATTGCCAGGAGCAAAATCATCGTATTTATCCAATTCAGTTTTTATATTTTGGTAACTATTAAATCGTTCCATATTTTTTCCCCCACAATCTTTACTTATTTTTGTTAAATATATGTACTTTGTTTTATTATAATATAAAAAAAGACCTACTGCAATTTTTATTGTTTTCTAAAAAGGAAAATGATAATTATTTATTTATTAAAAAATAAAATATAAAGTAATAAGAGTAGCTATACTTACTACAACTTCTCCTCCAAAACCAACAAAGAAAGATTTTAAACCAATCTCTTTCATCTTTTCGAAATCTGTTCTAAAACCTACCCCAGCGAAAGATAACATAAAAATCCATTTATAAAGATGTTTCATATCTGTAATTTGTTCTGCACTAAAAAATCCTAAAGTGGATAATAGTGATAAAATCAAAAATCCAATTAAAAATTTAGGGAATTTCTGCCAGACAAATTTGCCTTTATGTTCAACTTTTTGGGTCGCCCCTTTGTTAGCATAAAAAAGAGCATAAGCTAAAATAATAACTCCCATTAAAGCATTTCTTGATAATTTAGTAATAGTAGCAATTTGACCAGCTTTTTCTGAAAACGCAAAACCGGTAGCTAATGATTCAGCAGTATTATCTACAGCTAAACCTGCCCAAAATCCAAATATTTGATTTGACATCTCTACTATTTCTCCAATAATTGGGTAGAGAAAAACTGTTACAGCACTAAAAATCAAAACAGTTGCAATTGCAAGTCCAGATTCCTCTTCATCAACATCTATAGCTGGAGTTGCTCCTATAATAGCTGAAACTCCACAAATTCCTGTACCCATAGCAAGTAAACTGCCTAATTTATTACTAACATTAAATTTTTTAGCAAGAAATTCTACTACTATTAAAGATACACTGATCTCCAGCAAAACAAGAATTATTCCTACTTTACCTATTTTTAATACATTTTGTAATACAAGTCTGGCACCAAGAACTACAATACCTAATTTAAGCCATAATTCATAAGTATCAATTCCTGGTATAAATAATTCAGGTATTTTCATTGTATTACCAATAATCAAACCTATTAAAATCGCAAATAGAACATATTCCATATGAGGCACATAAGATGCAATTATTTTTGAAATATAGCCAACTACAAAAAGTAATATTATCCCAGGTACTTTCTCAAGTATAGTCCCTAATAATGATTTGCTTTTTTTAGTTTCTGCTGTACTCATTTTTTCTCCTCCTTTTTACCAGGGTATATTTGTTAAAATTCCTAATTTTACTAAAAGACCGAGACCTAGAGCAAGTATAACTGCTATCCAATCTGTACTAACCCCGATTTGTTCGAATTTCATATTTATCCCTCCTAAAGTGTGAATATTTTCTCATAATATTTAAAAAATAAGGTGAGAAACTTTAAATTTCTCACCTTATTTGAATTTAAAATATAATAATTTTTAAGTACTACATTCAGGAGTTACATGAATATTAGCCCTATATTCTGTTTCATCCCAATAAATATGTTCTGCAACTTCAGCTTTAGGGTTAAGTTCTACACCTTCTAGAATTTTTTCTTTAAAGTTATAAAATCCTGCCATATCAATTAAATGACCACCATGTAAATAAATAGGTTTATAATTTAAAACTTCTGCAGAAAATTCTTCCCAGTTATCTATAATACCTAGAACAACATCTTCAGTTACCCAGTTTAAAAACATTTTCCCTAAACGTGGATACTGTTTACCTGCTCTACCTCCAATAGTAACTCGATAATAATCAGTTGGATTTCTTTTCCACGCACCTGTTGGACAGGCTACCACACATTCACCACATCCTACACAACAACAATCATCTTTTTCAATTTTCCCATCTTCATTTATCTCAAGAACTCCTGTTGCATGGCTTTCACAAGCTTCAACACATTTTTCACAACCAATACAGCGTTCATATTCATATTCTGGATCAACCAGGCCTATAATACCAAAATCATTAAAATGTCCTTTTGCACAATCATTAGGACAACCAGAAACACCGATTTTTATATGGTATGGACTGGGAAAAATTCTTTTTTCTAATTTCCTTGCCAGTTCAGTTGTATCAACATTCCCTTTTACACAATGTGCATTACCGATACACCCCATTATATTTCTAGCACCCAGATTGGGAAATCCATTTTCATCAACTTCCATATCAACTCCACACATATCTACTTCTACATCCTGAATATAATCTTTCAAATAACTGTTTACTTCATCTATATCATCATAATCTATTCCAGGAATGGAAAGAGTCTGTCTTGTACCAATATGAAAATCTCCATTTCCCCATTTTTTTGCAATATGTTGAGCATATTCGAGATTATCTGCATCTATTACAGCCCCTGGTACTCTCATCTGTAACATACACTCACCATCCACTTTTGACTGGCGAAAACAATTAGAGGTTAATTCCCCCACATTAATATCAATATCTTTACTTTCACTCATATAAATTACCTCCTAATCTATTAGATTTTTTACTTCTGGATAATTAAAAACTGGTCCATCAACACAAACATACTTATCACCTATTTTACAATGCCCACATTTTCCAATCCCACAGGACATTTTTCTTTCAAGAGAAACCCATATATTTTTTTCATTAACATTTTGTGCAGCACAATTATTAAATGCTGCTTCCATCATTGGAGGTGGACCGACAATTACTACATGATAATCTTCTAATTTATCAAAAGGAACATGGCTAATACATTCAGTTACAAAACCTGTTTCAAAACCTTGAATTTTTTCATTATCAAGAGTATAAACTGTGTCAGTAAACTTATCATCATATTTTTCTAAAGCATTTTCATATAAAATACACTCTTGATTTCTGAATCCTGTCAGAAAGTAAACATCTCCCATTTTCTCAAAATTGTCATAAAAATGTTCTAAAAGACTATTTACAGCACAAACTCCTGTACCACCAGCTACTACTACAATATCACTACCCTCAAATTTCTCTAGTGGAAAATGATTTCCGTAAGGACCACGTAAAAATAGATCATCACCTTCTTTTAAATCAAAAGTTTCATTAGTTAATTTTCCAACTTTTCTTATAGTAAATTCTAAATAATCATCTCCAATTCCACTTACAGAAATAGGAGCCTCACCTATTTTAGGTAGTGAAATTTGAAAAAATTGTCCAGGTTTAACTTCTTTATCACATTTAACTCTAAAAATATATTCTTTATCTGTCTGAGGATTTATATCCAATATTTCAAATGGCTCAGGTCTTAATTCATTATCTTCTTTACTTTTACACATATTAACCCTCCTATCTAAGCTTTAAGATTTTGCACAGCTTCACTTAGCTTATTTATTGTACTTGAAAAAGATATTAATTCATTACATGCATCTGTACAACGACCACAACCTACACACATATGATCTTCTCCAAATCTTTCTTTATAATCATATATTTTATGAAGTGTTCTAAATCTCATTCTCTCTGCAGGTGTTTCTCTAAAACTATGTCCTCCAGCCATTTCTGTAAAATCCTCATGTAAACAACTGGCCCAATTTCTTCTTCGCTCTCCAGCCTTGCCATTTTCAGTATAGGTAACATCTCTGGTAGTAAAACAACTACATGTTACACAGGAAGCAGTACAGGCTCCACAACTTTCACAACGATCATTATATTCTTCCCACATATCTAAATCATATACTTGCTGTAAAATTTCTTCGCTATCAATTTCTGGAATATTTACTTTGGTATTGTTTTCTTCAACAAATTCTGGACTGAAATCTATTTCAGATTCATTTTCAAAAAAATTCAAAAAATCATTATCTTTAACTTCTATTTTTAAATTATCTTCATTAAATCTAAAGCCCAGACTATAATCATCAGTTTCATTCGATCCCATTGATACACAAAAACAACTGTCCCAACCACCTTCCTGGCATTCCATTAGAGCAAAATTAACTTTATCTCTCATTCTTTTATAATATTTATCAGAAAAGTCTCCGTTTTCTAAAAATATTTTATCCATTCGTTTAAATCCATTAATATCACATGGTCTTGCAAAAATCAGTAATTCTTTATCATCCACCTCACTCTCTCTAAATTGATGTTCTGTAAAATAAAATAGAGTCTGAGTAATAGGATGTATCACTTCTTTTGGAGAAAAATCCGATTTTTCATCATAAACTATTTCAGAAACTGAATCAATTTCTTTATAGCGGGTCACATCAGTATCTGAATATCGCCCCTGTCCTTTTAAACGGACCGGTGCATATACTTTGTAATCTTTTTTTAATTCATTGAATATTTGATCCATCTTTTCATAATTCACCTTAAAACTCATATCATCCCTCCTAAAGTATATTTTTGATTGAATTTAAATGTGAAAAAAATCTCAATCTGTTTCACTGAGTTAATTTTAATATGAAATTCCTTATTATGTAAAATAATAGTTTTTTATCTATTCTATAAGTAACAGCTTATGACTTTTTAAAAATTAATAATTTTAAAAATAAAAAAATTCTCCTGATTTTAACAGGAGAATTTAATAAAATATATTTATATTATTTTAGATCTATATTGGTTATAATTTAGTTGACTCTTTAAAAAATCAGAAAAATCTTCTCTAAGTCCTAATGGTTCCATAAGAGTAAAATTTAACTCTTGATGTTTGTTTTTTAATTTAATAATTTTTTCCGGAATATCTTCTCTAACATGATAACCTCCAAATAAAAACAAAGGGAAAATAGTAATGTCTGTTATATTATTACTTAAAATTTCTCTTACTACTTTTTCAAACCGAGGCTTTCCATATTCCAAAAAAGCCCCCTTAATATACCTATTTTTATTATGACTTTTTGAAACTAATCTTTTAAATTGTTTATTGCTTTTTTCATTTTTACTACCATGACTTAAAATTATTGTTGCTTTTTTTATTTTTTTCATTGCATCTCCCCCTTTATACTTTTTAAAACTTGATAATTTGCTTTTACTGTTCTCTTTATTTCCTCAGTTGTTAGTGCATTAGATAAAAAATTAGCTTCATACTGAGAAGGAGGTAAATATATACCTTTATTAATCATCTTTTTAAAATAATCAGCAAAAACCTTTTCATTACAATTTTTTGCTTCTTGATAATCATTTATTTCATTTTTACTAAAAAATAAAGTGAACATAGATCCAACTCTACTAAATACTGCTGGGAATTTAAGTTCTTCAATATTATTTTTAATCCCTTTCTCCAATAATTTCCCTTTTTCTTCAAGTTTTTCATAAATAGGTTCATTTTTTAATTTTTTTATTGTTTCATAACCTGCTCTCATTGCAAGAGGATTTCCAGAAAGAGTTCCTGCCTGATAGACCGGTCCTACAGGAGCAATATAATCCATTATTTTCTTTTTGCCCCCAAAGGCTCCAACAGGCATACCTCCACCAATAATTTTACCAAAAGTGCTAAGATCTGCCTCAATATCATATAACTGCTGAGCTCCTCCCAGGGCCAGCCTAAATCCAGTCATCACTTCATCAAAAATCAAAAGAGAGTCATAATTATTCGTTATTTTTCTTAAAAATTTAAGATAACCATCATCCGGCTTAATAACTCCCATATTACCTGTAACCGGCTCAAGAATAATACAGGCTATCTCCTGACCAAATTCAGCAAAAACTTTTTTTACTGCCTCACAATCATTATAAGGTACTACGATAGTTTCTTTAGCAATATTATCTGTTACTCCAGGGCTTCCTTTTATTCCTAAAGTAGCAACTCCTGAACCAGCATCAACTAAAAGACTATCTCCATGGCCATGATAACACCCCTTTAATTTAACTACTTTATCTCTATTAGTATATCCACGAGCAAGCCTAATCGCACTCATTGTAGCCTCAGTCCCTGAATTAACCATTCTTACTTTATCAACAGAAGGTACTACATCTCTAATTAACTCTGCCATTTTAGTTTCTATTTTTGTAGGAGCTCCAAAACTACTACCTTTTTTTAACTGCTCCTCCAATTTTCCCATGATTTCTGGAGGATTATATCCTAAAATCATTGGCCCCCAGGAATTGACATAATCTAAATAACTATTACCATCGATATCATAAACTAATGAGCCATTTCCTTTTTCGATAAAAATAGGATCCATATCTACTGCTGAAAATGCCCGGGCAGGGCTATTAACACCACCTGGAATTACCTTTTTAGCTCTTTCAAATTCTTTTTCTGAACCTAACATAAATAATACCTCCTATTTTTCTCCATATTTAAGCCATTTAGCTGAATCTTTTGCCCAATAACTAATAATTATTTCTGCACCTGCTCTTTTAATTGAAGTTAAAATTTCAAGTGCAACTCTTTTCTCATCTAACCACCCCTTTTTACTTGCAGCTTTAACCATTGCATATTCTCCACTGACATTATAGGCAGCTAGTGGTATTTTATAATTATTTTTCACCTCATTTATAATATCCAAATATGATAAAGCTGGTTTAACCATAACTATATCTGCACCTTCATTAATATCTAATTTAATTTCTTTCAAAGCTTCATTTTTATTAGCAGAATCCATTTGATATGTACTCCTATCCCCTTCTTCTGGAGCTGAATGTGCTGCATTTCGAAAAGGACCATAAAATCCAGAATGATATTTAGCAGAATAAGACATAATAGCTACATTTTTATAACCATTTTTATCTAAATCATTTCTAATCTTCTCTACTCTTCCATCCATCATATCTGAAGGAGCTACCATATCTACTCCAGCATTAGCATGCGAAATAGCAATTTTAGATAATTTATCTAAAGTTAAATCATTTCTTATATCTCCATCTTCTACAAGCCCACAATGACCATGTGAAGTATACTGACAAAGACATAAATCTGTAATTACTAAAAAATCAGGATATTTATTTTTAATCTTTCTAACTGTTTTTTGAACAACCCCATCATTTTGCCAGGCACATGATCCAATCTCATCTTTATATTCAGGAATCCCAAAAAGTATTATACCTTTTATTCCTAAACCTATTAGTTCTTCTACTTCTTTTAAAATATTATCAATAGACATCTGATAGACCTCAGGCATAGCTGGAATTTCTCGATATATATTTTCTCCATTTACAACAAAAAGAGGATAAATCATATCTGATATATTCAAATTCGTCTCTTTTATTAAATTCCTTATATTCTTATTTTTTCTTAATCTTCGTGGCCTTTTTCCCAATTTCATATAATACTCACCTCTTTTTATAATAATCAATTATTGCTTTATAGAGTCCGTCAATAGTATATTCCTCAGCAATGATATCTACTTCAATTCCACTTTCGCGAGCAGTCTTGGCAGTTACGGGACCAATACAGGCTACTTTAACTTCATTATTTATATCTAAATTAATATCCCTCTCCAAATAATCTTCCATTCCTTTTATAAAATTAAGTACAGTTGATGAACTTGTAAAAGTTAAAAGATCTAATTCATTTTCATAAAGCATTCTATAATATTTTTTATTAATTTTTGGTATCACATTTCTATATGCCTCAATATTATTTACTTTAGCTCCCATATTTTGTAGCCCCTTTTCTAAAGTTTTAGGAGCAATATCTGCTCTAGGCAATAGAAAAAAAGAATCATTTATTTTTAAATTATTTTCTTTGGCATAATCTTTTATTCCTGAAAGAATTCCCTGAGTTGAATAATCTACAGGCATATAATCAGATTTAATTCCATACTCTTTTAATTTTTGGGCAGTTTTTTTCCCGATTACAACAGTTTTAATTCCCTTTAATTCTCTACAATCCTGGTTATTAATAAAAAGTCGATTCATGAATTTCTCTACTCCATTAACACTTGTAAATACAATCCATTTATACTTGTCCAAATTTGAAATTGCCCTATCCAAATCGGAAAAATCATCAGGTTCTTTTATTTCAATCATAGGAGATCTTATGGCTTTTGCTCCTTTTCTCTCAAGAATTTTACAAAACTTATCTGCCTGTTTAGCAGGCCTTGTAACCAAAATCTTTTTCCCAAAAAGTTCTTTGTTCTCAAACCATTTTAATTCTTCTCTTTTCTTCACAACTTCTCCGATTATTATTACAGCTGGAGATCTAAAATCTTCTTCTGCTGCTTTTTTAACTATATCTTCTAAATTTCCCGTTATTGTTTTTTGTTTTACTCTTGTTCCCCATCTACATAAACTTACGGGTGTAGTTACTTCAAATCCACTTTCTATAAGTCTTTCAGTTATATTAGATAATTTGCTCACACCCATTAATATAATAAGTGTATCAACAGAATTAGCTATCTTTTCTAGCTGAACTGAACTTTCTTTTTTATTTGCGGCTTCATGTCCTGTAATTACAGCAAAAGAAGAAGAAATATTTCTATAAGTAACTGGGATACCAGCATAAGAAGGCACAGCTAATGATGAACTAATACCTGGAATAATTTCAAAATCGATTCCATTATCATTTAAAATAGTAGCTTCTTCACCACCGCGTCCAAAAACAAAAGGATCTCCTCCTTTTAATCTACAAATTTTTTTACCTTCTTCAGCTTTTTTTACAAGTAGATTATTAATTTCAGACTGGCTATAATGGTGATGATTAGCCTTTTTACCAACATAAAATAATTCAGTATCAGCAGAACTATACTTCAATAAATCATTATTTGACAGCCGATCATATAAAATTACATCTGATTCTTTAAGTACTCTTTTAGCCTTTAGCGTAATTAGTTCGGGGTCACCAGGGCCAGCTCCACACAAATATACTTTACCACTCATCTTTATTACAACTCCTCCTCCAATTCAGCCATAATTTCATCTGCTCCTTTTGAAAGCATCTTTTTCGCCAATAATTTACCTTTTTCTTTAGAGTTTTTTCTATCAATAACAATTTTATCCCGTAAAACTTCACTACCATCTATCTTCCCAATTGTTCCTCTAATTATTAATTTTTCTGAGTCATTCTCCTTTACTTGAGAATAAGCCCCTATAGGCGCATGACAGCCTGCTTCCAGAAAAGAAAGAAATCCATGTTCAGCCCATACTGGGTCAGCAATATTATCATCTTCAATCTTTTTTAAAATATCTTTTATAATTTTATTGTCATTTCTAATTTCAAGTGCTATTGCTCCCTGTCTGGCTGCTGGAAGACAAATATCTGGAGTAATATATTCATTTATTTCATTCTCTAAACCTAATCTTTCTAATCCTGCTGCTGCCAGAATCAATCCATCTAAATTTTTTTTACCATTTTTTAAATTTGCTACTCTAGTTTCAACATTTCCCCGCACTGGAATAATTTCTAAGTCATTACGAAAATTAAGAATTTGTGAACGACGACGTAAACTTCCAGTTCCAAGTCGGGAACCAGTTTCCAACTCTTTTAGTCCTTTCTTTTTATTGGTTTTGCCAATAAAAGTATCAAGGGGATTAGCCCTATCAGCTATACAGACTACTTCCACTTCTTCTGGCAAGTTTGTTGGTAAATCTTTAGCACTATGAACTGCAACATCTATTTCTCCATTAAGTAAAGCAATCTCTATTTCTTTAATAAAGAAACCTTCTTTCTGCAGTGAACTTAGGCTTTTATCAAGCCTTCGATCACCTTTGGTGCTAATTTTTTTAATTTCATAATTAATATTTGGATAATTTTTTTTAAGTTTATTTACCACAATTTCTGTTTGGATTAACGCAAGTTTACTTGGCCTCGTTCCAATAACTATTTTCTTTTTCATTGTAATCACCTTCTATTTCCTTATTTATTATTTTTTCGATTTCAGAAAATACCTTAAAAGTATTTCTTTCAAAATTATCAATAAGCTCTTTGTTAGCTAAACTTCTAAATATTCTTTTTCGTTTTTCATCATCAGTTATTTTATTAATAATTTCATTCCTAATTTCTCCAATCATTTCCAGATATAATTCATATTCTTTACCAAATTTTTCTTCAAATTCTATTCTCAATTCTCGGGATAAAGCTGGTAATTTACCATTAGTGGAAAAACTTAACATAAAATCTCCCCTTTCCACAACAGATGGAAGAATAAAATCAGAAATTTCTTTATTATCAACTATATTAGTCAATATATTTTTTTCTTTGGCCAAACTAGCTATTCTTTTATTTGTTTTTTGATCATCTGAAGCAGCTATCACAATAAAAATATCTTTCAAATCTTCTTCTTGAAATTTTCGTTTAAAATATTGCCAGTTATTATTTTCACTTTTTTGTTCTAAAAATTTTTTAAACTTCTTTTTCAACTCTGGACTTACTATCCTCACAAAAGTACCTGTTTTCAATAATTTTTTAAATTTTCGTAAAGCAACTTTTCCTCCTCCAACTAAAAGCACTTCCCTTTCATCTAAATCTAAATTTATCGGATAATTTTTCACCCTGATTTCCTCCCTCAAACAACCAACTTAGTTATTTGCAGTGAAAACTTTTTTGACTAACTCTATATCTTCTTTCTCATCTTTATTAGCTGCTATTTCTTTAATTCCTACTGTTGGTTTATGAAGTAATTTATTAACAAGTCTATGTGCTAAATTATCAATTATTTTTTCTGGGCCATCTTCTGACTCATTTAATAAATGAATAGCTCTTTCAACTTCTTTTTCTTTAATTTTATTTGCATTTTTTCTCATTTTTTTAATAATTGGAACACATCTTCTTTCTTTTACCCAGTTTTTATAATTTTTTATCTCTTCATTTATAATATTTTTTGCTTTATCTGCTTCTTTTTTTCTAAGTTCCAAATTGTTTTCTACAACTTCTTTTAAATCATCTATATTATAAAGATGAATTCCAGAAATATTAGTGAATTCCGGATTAATATCTCTAGGAACTGCAATATCAATTAAAAACATAGGTCCTCTTTTTTTCTTTAAGGCTTTTCTATCACTTTCTTTATTCAAAACTAGATGTGGAGCAGCTGTAGAAGCAATAATAATGTCTACCTTATTTATATAATTTCTTATTTCCTCCCAGTGAATAACTTCTCCTCCATATTTTTTAGCAAGCTTTTTTCCGTTTTCATAAGTTCTATTAGCAACTAATACTCCCTCAACTCCATAATTAACAAGATTTTTTAAAACTAATTCACTGGTTTCACCTGCACCTAAAATCATTACTTTTTCACCAGCTAGAGATCCAAATATTTCTCTAGCAAGTTCTACAGCAGAATAACTCACAGAAACAGCTCTTTGATTAATAGTAGTTTCAGATCTTATTATTTTTGAGACTCTAATTGTTTCTTGAAATAGTTTGTTAAAATAACTATCAATAATTTCTAATTCTTTTGCTACTTCATATTCTTCTTTAATTTGATTTAAAATCTGAGATTCTCCAATTACCATAGAATCAAGACCAGCTCCAACTTTATATAAATGTTCAACAGCAGAAAAATCATAATTTACATAAACATAAGAATCTAGGGCTTTACTAGAGACACTTACCTGTTCTTCCATAATATTTAAAATAAATTTTTCTGTTTTATTTTTATCTTTTGTTAAAATATAAAATTCTAATCTATTACAGGTAGATAAGAAAAAGAATTCTTTGCAAAATTTCTTTTTTTGTATTTTAGATGATAATTTTTCTTTTTTTTCTTTATTTAAAGATAAACTTTCTCTTACTTTTAAAGGAGCAGTTCTGTAGTTTATACCAAGTTGTATTATATCCATAATAACCCCCTCTTGATATCCGCGTATTGCTTTAATGTGAATTTTTTCTCAAATCTACTTATAGAAGTTTCTCCACTTTTATTTTATTAAGGGGGAGGTATAATGTAAAATAATAAATTTTAATTGACTTCATAAGCTATAACTTATACCTTTATGATAAAATTTTTATTATTGTAAATTATTTATACATTTTTTAGAAAATTCATAAAGTGCATGAAAAAAGGAGACTGGTATTTATCAGTATGATAAATTATTCTAAATTCTCTGGTTATTTTTAAATCATTTATTTTTATTTCAACTAATTTACCTCTTTTTATTTCTTCCTTTACAGCTAATTTAGGCAAAATAGATATTCCCATATTTGCAATGATTGCTTTCTTAATAGCTTCAAAATTATTTAATACATGCTTTATTTTATAATTTATTTTTTTCTCATCTAGTTTTTGTTTTGCTATATCCCTTGTTCCACTACCTTCTTCTCTTAATATGAACTTTTCTCCAGTTATATCTTCTAATTTAATGCTGTTAGGGGGTTTAGAAAAATAATCCGGACTGGCTATAAGTGTCAATTCATCTTTCATAAAAAAGTTTGTAGTAATTTCGGTAGAATTAAATGGACCTTCTACAAAACCAATATCTAAGTCATTATTAAGAATATGATCTACAATATGGTCAGTATTATTTATTAAAAGTGGCATTTTTAATTCTGCATGTTCATTTTTAAATTCATTTATTAATTTAGGCATTAAATATGTTCCAATAGTCATACTGGCACCTATTCTCAATTTACCCTTTTTTAGATTTGCTATTTGATTTAAAATATCTTCACTTTCATCAACCATTCTAGTTATTTTTTTACTATAATTACTTAATACTCGCCCACTATAAGTTAATTCAAGATGATTTTTTATTCTTTCAAATAGTTTTACTCCTAACTCATCTTCCAAATTACTAATAGTTTGACTAACTGCTGGTTGTGTCATATATAGATTTTTTGCAGCTTTAGTCATGTTTTTAGTTTCACAAACTTCTTTAAAAATTTTTAAACTCCTTAAATTCATTTTATTCACCTCATTTATCTCTTATTATAAGAAAGAATATTTTTTTCTGCAAATTATATTCGCTTGTTTTAGATTTTTTTGTTTTCTAAAAAGGAAAATGATATAATATAAGTTAAGATAAAGGGGGTACAAACAAATGCCAGTTTATAAATTCAAATGTACAGAATGTGGTAATGAATTTGAAGAATTGTATCTTAATCAGGATAATATAAAAAAACAGGAAGAATGTCCAGAATGTGGTGGAATTGCTAATAAAGTATTTACAGCCTCTGCTGTTTCAACAGGTACTGGAAATCCTAAATGGGATAAACAAATTTCTGAAGACCCAGATGAATATAAAGAAATGCACTATCATGAAAAAATGGGAAACTGGGAAAAAGCAGCTGAAGCAGCTGAAGGTGTAAGTGATTTTGCCAAAGAAAAATTTGAAGAAAAAGCAAAAAAGAAAAAAAATAAATAAGAAAAATATAACCTGTCCCCTAATGAGGACAGGTTTTTTATATTAACCCCAACTTAATTCTCTATTTTTTCAACAGCCTTTTCCGCTAATATTTCTTGTGAAATAAATAAAGGATAATCAAAACTTTCCTTATCAAAAAGTAATGGTAATTCTGTGCAGCCTAAGATCAAACCTTCTGCACCTTTTTTCATCAATTTTACTGCTATTTTAGTTAATTCCCTCTGTCTGTTTTTGTCCTGTTTTCCAGCTTTAATTGCATAAATTATTTCCATTATTTTATCCATATTTTTAGTTGATGGTTCAATTATTTCAATATCAAAATCTTTTAAAGCTTTATGATAAATCTTACTTTTTATTACACCCTTAGTTCCCATTAAAGCTACTTTTTTTATATTTTTAGAATGATCACTTACTTTTTTGGCTGTCTCTACTATCATATTAACAATTTCTATATTAATACTTTTAGCTAACTTTTCATAATAATAATGAGCTGTATTACAGGGCATTACTATAAAAGAAGATCCTGCTTTTTCTAATTTTTCAGCACTACCAATTAAGGCCGGTAATGGGCTTTTGCCTTCTTTTAAGATTGCTGTGGTCCTGTCCGGAATCTTCGGATTATTATAAATTAATAATTTGTGATGGTCCTGATCTTTCTCTGCTGAAGTTTTTTCTATTATTTTTTGGAATAAATCCACAGTAGCATCAGGTCCCATTCCACCAAGTACACCTATAATTTTATTTTTATCAGTCATAGTTCCTCCTCTATTCTCCACTAATCACTAATTTAAAACAGGGCATCTTTTTAGATGCCCTGTTTTTTTATATATTATTTCTTTTTCCAAACTCCATTATCTAAATCAATACCATCATTAAACTTAGCCACTAGAGAGGTTACTGCTAAATCACCAGTAACATTATTCATAGTACGTAATCTATCTAAAATAGGATCAATACCAGCTACAAATCCTACAACTTCAAGAGGTAAACCTAATTGAGTTAAAACCATAGTAAGCATAATGAGCCCACTACCAGGTACCCCAGCAGTACCAACACTGGCCAAAGTAGCCGTCAAAATCACTGTCATCTGTTGACCAATGGTTAAAGTCTGACCAATCAAATTAGCTGCAAATATTGCTGCAACTCCCTGATACATAGCTGTACCATCCATATTAATTGTAGCTCCTAAGGGTAAAGTAAAACTATATATTGATTCATCAATTTTTAAGTTTTCTTCTGCATTTCTCATAGTAACTGGTAATGTACCACTACTGGATCTAATACTCAAAGCTGTTAACATTGCATCTTTGGCCCCACTTAAAAAGGACATTGGAGATCTCTTCAAAAATCCACCAACAATTATAAGAAGATAAACAACTGTAATATGAACTATAACAGCCAGTAGTAAACCTCCAATCAACTTAGAAAAGGGGACAATAACATCCAATCCCGATTCTGCAAAAACTCCTGCCATTAATGCAAATACACCAATAACTCCATATTCCATTACTCCCCATACAATTTTAAACATAACTTCAGCAGCAGTCTCTACAAAATCAAAGATCATTGTAGCACCTTTTTGAATATGCTCTTCTCCATTTTCTTTAACTATAGCTAATCCTATTCCAAATACTATTGCAAAAAAGATAGTTTGTAAAACATTACCTTCTGCCATAGCATTTACTACATTATCTGGGAAAATATTCATGATAACTTCCATGAATCCTGGTGCCTGTTTTGTTGCAATTTCAGCATCAGTACTCAATTCCATTCCCACACCTGGGTCAATAATATTAGCCATAAATAAACCTATAAAGATAGCTATTGCAGTAGTTAATACATAAAATAATACTGTTTGAACCCCTATTTTACCTAATTTTGAAGGAGTTAATTTTCTCATCCCCATAATTAATGTAAAAAAGATAATAGGAATAACAATCATTTTTAATAATTTAATAAAAATATCACCTAAAGGTTGAATCGCTGTCATTGGTTCTCCAATTATTAAACCAAGTAAAGAACCAAGAACAAAAGCTACTCCAATTCTATAAACCAATGGAATAGAACGATATTTAGCCCATAAAGACTTCTCATTTCTCATCTCCTTATCCCTCCATTATTATAATAATCCTTTAGTTGATTAAGTTGTTAATAAATTAATTCCTATTATAATAATATTAAACTTAGATGATTTGTCAAATCACCTCCTTCATAAATTATTTTTTCTTTTATCTATAATGTCTTTTTAGAAAATCCTCTGCTACTTCAGGGAAAAGAATATAAGATAAAACATCTTCTTCTTTAGTAATAAAATCCTTTATTTCATCCATAGTTTCTTCAAACTTGTTATCAAGCAATTCTGCAGGACGACAGTCAATTGCTTCTTCTCCATCCAGTAGTTGTTCTTTTAGTTCAGGATTTATTTCCCCTGGAGGACGACCATACATTCCTTTTATATAATCTCTGGTTTCTTTGGAAACAAGAGCATATCTTTCGCCTTTTAAGACATTAAATACAGCCTGAGTACCTACAATCTGACTTGTAGGGGTAACAAGTGGTGGATAACCTAAATCTTCTCTAACTCTTGGTACTTCTTCTAGAACTTCATCATAGCGATCAAACATACCCTGTTCTTTTAACTGGCTTCTTAAATTAGAAAGCATTCCACCAGGAATCTGATTTGTAATTACTCTTGGATCAGTAGCAAATGAGCCCTGAAATTCCTTATAATTATCTCTGATATCTCTAAAATATCCAGCAATATTAACCACTGTATCAAGATCAATACCAGGATCATATTTAGTATCTCTAAATGTAGCAACTAAGGATTCAGTAGCTGGTTGTGAAGTACCAGAAGCAAGAGCTGATAAAGCAGTATCAATAACATCTACATCTGCTTCAACCCCTTTAAGATATGTCATAGCCGCCATTCCACTTGTATTATGACTGTGTAATTGAATAGGAATATCTATTTCCTCTTTTAATCTATTTACTAACTCATATGAACGATAGGGGGTCAAAAGACCGGCCATATCTTTTAAACAAAGTGAATCTGAACCGATTTCTTCTAATTCTTTAGCTTTTTTTAGATATTGATCTATATCATGAATTGGACTTGTAGTATAAACAATAGTTCCCTGAGCATGACCTCCATATTTTTTAGTAAATTCAATAGCTTTTTTCATATTTCTTACATCATTTAAAGCATCAAAAATTCTCACTATATCTATTCCGTTTTCAATAGCTTTTTCTACAAATTTTTCTAACACATCATCTGGATAATGACGATAACCAAGTATATTTTGTCCTCTAAGTAACATTTGTAATTTAGTATTTTTGGCTCTCATCTTTATTTTACGCAAACGAAGCCAGGGATCTTCATCAAGATAGCGCATAGCACTATCAAAAGTAGCTCCTCCCCACATTTCCAGTGAATGATACCCAACTTTATCAAGATCTTCAATCACTTCCAGCATATCTTCAGTTTTCATTCTTGTAGCTAATAGTGACTGCTGGGCATCACGTAATATAGTTTCAGTTATTTTAACAGACATTAAATTCCCTCCTTAAATTCTTTTCAATTTATTTTGTTAACCAACTAGTGATAATAAGACTCCAGCTGCTATTGCTGATCCAAGAACTCCAGCAACATTGGGTCCCATTGCATGCATCAATAAATAATTACCAGGATTAGCTTCCTGTCCAACCTTTTGACTTACTCTAGAAGCCATTGGTACAGCAGAAACTCCTGCTGAGCCAATAAGTGGGTTAATTTTTTCATCAGTAAATTTATTCATTAATTTAGCGAAAAGCAAACCGGTTATTGTTCCTACAGCAAAAGCTGCCAGGCCTAAACCGATAATCATCAAAGTCTGCCAGGTTAAAAAGAGTTCTCCTTTTGCTTTTGCACCTACACTAATCCCTAAAAAGATGGTAACAATATTAGTCATTGAATTTCGTGCTGTATCTGCTAATCTTTCAGTAACTCCACTCTCTTTTAAAAGGTTACCAAACATAAGAGAACCTAAAAGTGCACCTGCAGAAGGTATTACCAATATTCCCAAAATCATGACAGTTAGGGCAAAAAGAACTTTTTCTAATTTGCTTACTTCACGTAACTGCACCATTTCTATTTTTCTTTCTTCAGGAGTTGTCAACCATTTCATTATTGGTGGCTGAATAATAGGTACTAAGGCCATATAAGAATAAGCTGCTATGGCTACGGCCCCCAGTAACTCTGGAGCTAAACGAGAAGTAAGAAAAATTGCTGTTGGACCATCTGCCCCTCCAATAATCGCTGTAGATGCAGCCTCAGGTAATGTAAATTTCATAAAATGAGCACCAATAAAAGTGGTAAATATACCTATCTGAGCACTTGCTCCAAGCAAAATACTTTTAGGATTAGCTATTAAAGGGCCAAAATCAGTCATAGCACCTACTCCTAGAAAGATAAGAGGAGGATATACTCCAAAATCTATACCTTTATAAATATAATATAGCAGGCCCCCTTCTTCCATTAAATTTGCCATTGGTAAATTAGTAAGAATCATTCCAGTAGCAATAGGTAATAACAATAAAGGTTCATATTTTTTTTCAATAGCAAGATATATCAAAACACCTGCAATAATAAACATTACTATTTCTCTTATAGATAAATTATATAATCCCGATTCAGTAACTAGCCTCTGTAAAAGGTTCCAGTACATTAATTACCACCAGCCTCAACCAAGGCTAGTTTATCCCCCTGTTTGCATTTGTCGCCTTCAGAAACTAATATTTTAGAAATTTTTCCACTTACAGGTGAAACAATCTCTGTTTCCATTTTCATAGCTTCTAAGGTCATAATTACTTCATTTTTATTGACATTGTCTCCTTCTTTTGCACTAATTGAAAGTATTTTTCCGGACATAGGAGAAATAACTTCTTCACCTTCACCAGAAACGGTTTCTGTTTGCTTTGAAACAGTTTCCTGTGCTTCATTATTTTTATTATTTTCTTCTACCACTTTCTCATTGGTTTGCTTTTTTACTTCAGTTTCCTTCACTTCAGCATTATTGGTTTCATTTTTTTCTCTGATTTTCACTTCATATTCATTATTATTTACTTCAACTATATATGTTTTCATAGTCAATTACCTCCTCTTTTTTATACTAATCTCTTTTTCATTTATATTTTTATCATGATGATTCAAAGTACTCATAATAACTGCAATTACCTCTCCAGGAACATCTCCTTCTATTTTAATATTTTTATCCTGAGATTTACTGATATCTACATTCTCTTTTGATCCAGCAGTCTCCACAACTTCTTTTTGGGGTTTATTTAAATATTTAAAACTGGATAAAACAAAAAATAGAAGAATTAAAAATCCAAAAACCACTAGAATTCCTGTTAAACTAATGAATAAAACATCAAGTAACATGGTCCACCTCCATTAATTCACTTTATTAACAAATTCTTTTATTCTTTCTAAACCTCTTTTAATATCTTCAAGTGAAGTTGCATATGATAACCTAACAAATTTATCATTTCCAAAAGCCTTACCTGGAATAACGGCTACTTTACTTTCTTCTAAAAGAATATCAGCAAAAGACATTGAGCCATCTATTTCTTCACCTTCATATTTTTTACCGATTAAATTTTCAATATTCATCATAACATAAAAGGCACCTTCAGGTTTTTTACAACTCACTTTAGGCATCTCATTAATAGTCTTCACCATATAATTTCTGCGTTCTTTAAAAGCTTTTACCATTTCTCTAGTTACAGCCTTAGATTCATTTAGCCCCACTGTACTCGCATATTGGGCAATTGAGTTAGGATTTGAAGTAGCATGACTTTGAATATTAGACATAATATCTACAATTTCCTTAGAAGCAGCTGCAAAACCAATTCTCCAGCCAGTCATTGCATAGGCCTTAGACATACCATTAATCACAATAGTTCTTTCTTTTATTTCTTTCCCAAAAGAAGCTATACTAATATGTTCTGCATCTCCATAAATAAGCTCTTCATAAATTTCGTCAGAAACAACAAAAAAGTCTTCTTTAATAGCCAAATCAGCTATTTCTTTAAGTTCTTCTCTACTATAAACACAACCCGTAGGATTATTAGGGCTATTTAGAATAAGAGCTTTAGTATTCTCAGTTACTGCCTTTTTAATATCTTCAATTTTCATTTTGAAATTATTTTCTTCTTCAGCGTCAACATAAACAGGAACTCCCCCACCTAATTTAACAGTTTCTGGATAAGAAACCCAATATGGTCGAGAAATAATAACTTCATCACCAGGATTAAGGATTGTTTGAAAAGTATTAAAAAGAGAATGTTTGGCACCATTAGAAATAATAATTTGATCTAAATCATAATCCAAACCATTATCTTTTTTAAATTTTTTCTGTACAGCTTTTTTTAAGTCTTTTGTACCAGCTGCAGCCGTATACTTAGTAAATCCTTCATCTATTGCTTCTTTACCAGCTTTTGCAATATGTTCAGGTGTATTAAAATCTGGCTCTCCAGCACCAAAACTTACTACATCATGTCCATCTGTTTTCATCTGTCCGGCTTTAGCACTAAGAGCAAGAGTCATAGAAGCATTAACTTTTTGACTTCTTTCAGATAATTTCATTTTTTGTCCTCCTTATAAGTGTTAATTTTAGACTTGTAACCATTTCAACAATAAAATTATGCATTATTCATTCCAACACTAATTTAAAATAAGAAAAAGACGAAACAGCCCTAATTAAGAAAGCTTATTCGTCTTTTTCTGTCAATATTTATTTGTTTGTAAATTATATATTAAAAAGAACGGGTTAAAAACCAATCTCAATAATTTAAATAACCTATTATAACCCATTGCATATTAATTATTTGAATGATAGTCATCATATTTTTGTAAAAAATCTTTTCCATCTTCACTAATATTTGTCCCCTGTCTTCCAGTTCCAATATCTACTAAACCCATTTTTTCTAAAATATTTATTCTACTCCTGACCATTTGAGATGATAAATCAAGATTATTTATTTTTGCATTTTCTGCAATTTTTCTTCTCCCTATATTTTTATCAAGTTCCTGAGCTAAATATAATTCTTTTAGTATAAAAATATATTCATCTATATTCCCGTGTTTGTCTAATTCTTTTTCATATTCTTTTAAAATATCAATATTCTCTGTTATGCTATCTTTTAAAAAATAATATGGCAAATCTCCTAGTTTTACCTCATCTCCCTGAGCTAACTGGCTAATATACTCAACACAATTTTTCAACTCTCTTATATTACCAGGCCAATTATAATGATAAAATCTGCTCATAATTTCATGAGGAACTTTAAGCTCTTTTCTATTATACTGTTCAAGAAAATGATAAATTAATTGAGGAATATCCTCTCTTCTTTCTCGGATTGGAGGGACATGTAATGGTAAAACACTTAATCGATAATAAAGGTCTTCTCTAAATTCATTTTTATTAATTAATTTCTGTAAATCTTTATTAGTTGCAGCTATAATTCTAACATTTACAGGCAATACTTTAGAACCACCTACCCGCCTTACTTCTTTTTCTTCTATAACTCTGAGCAATTTACTCTGTACTCGAGAACTTACATTTCCAATCTCATCTAAAAATATTGTACCTTCATGAGCCTGTTCAAATATACCAGCTTTCCCTCCTTTGCGGGCACCAGTAAAAGCTCCTTCCTCATAACCAAAAAGCTCACTTTCTAAAAGTTCACTTGGAAGAGCCGAACAATTAATTGCAACAAAGGGATAATTTGATCTCTGAGAATAATTATGGATTGATTGTGCAAAAAGTTCTTTGCCCACCCCACTTTCTCCACTTATTAAAACTGTAGATTCACTTTGAGCTATATGTTTAGCCTCTTTTATTACTTTATTTATTTTTTTGCTTTTTCCCAATATATCTGAAAAATGGTATTGGGCTATATATCCTTTTTGTTTGGTTCTTTTTCGTAAATTTCTTTCCAACTCTTTTATTTTAGTAACATCCTTAAAGACAAAAATATCTCCAATTACTTCTTCATCAATTTTTAAATTATCAATTCTAATAACAACTTCTTTACCATTTATTTTAGTATATTTTATATCCTGACTATTATATAATATATTGGATAAATTATCATCATAAATTTCCTCAATTTTTTCTTCAAAATAATCAATATCTTTAAAAATATTACTAACTTCTTCATTATAAAATTCAATTTCTTCTTCAGCATTTATAAAAACTAATCCGTCAGAAACATTATTAACAATACTATTCATCATTTTATTATGTTTAACAATTTCAGTATTATTTTCTTTCAGCTGTTTTATTAACTGGACCAACCTTTTGATATACTTAGCAATTAAAATATTAGAATTTTTATTTAATAAGTTTAGTTTAGTCAATATTTCGATTATTGTAGTTAAACTAATTTGTCTTCTACCAAGATTTATAATTTCATCTTCACTCACTTCTACCGGTATGAATTCAAATTCATCAGTTGTTACAACTAAATCAAAATTTTCTGGGGTCTTCATCCCTGGACAATATGGTAAAATATTTATATGATCAATTCCTACTTCATTAACAAAAGAAACAGCCTCATCAAGTGTAATGCGGGCATTATTAACAAATAAAACCTTTTTTCCTTTTGGAATATCTATAAGTTTTTGCAAAGCTGAAATAGAAAGACTTCTTCGGGCATAAATTAAATCTACTCCATCTTTGACATACTTATCTATATCATCTTTCATTATTTTAGCTGCAATAATCAGATCAGCATCAATTTTTTCCTCTATTCCTTCTTCAACTGAATAACTTTTTATTTTAACTTCATCTTCAAAATATGTTTTTAGCTGTTTTTCAAAAATTTCTTTAGTTTTTTTGCTTTTATTTAAAACAGCAATTATTTTACTCATATATTTTATCCTCCATTATTTATAATTTAAATCTTTTAATTGAATTATAACAAAAATCATTCTTTATTTATAGTCTGATTTCAAATAAAAAAGGGACTAGCAAATATCTACTAGTCCCTCTAATTATTAAATATTATATTTTACTACATCATTAATTATTTAATCTTTAAAAATTTAGAAACAAATGGAGAAGTTTCACCCTCACGCATAAAGTGACCAGAAGGTCCTTCACCAAGGAATTCAGCAAACCATGATTCATGTTCGATTTCTTCATGTAAAATAGAAAGAGCCAGATCATAAGTTCTATGATCTTTTCCAGCAGTCATATTACATATCTCTGTATATCCTCTCACAGCACATCTTTCAGCTTCTAATAAAACTTTGATGATTTCCTTAGCATCTTCAGGATTATCAGGCAACTTAGCAGGAGGACAGGCAGAAATATCATGAAATTCCTTCATGTCATTAGGGATTTCTCCACCTAATTCATAAATTCTAGGTAAAAGAGCTTCAAAGTGATTCCTATCTTCTATTCTTGCTACTTCTGCAATTTCCTTAACACCCTCACCATCAAGACCGGTTAAATTCATTCTCAAACTTGTGTAATAATAATAAGTTGTCAATTCAGCTGAAGCATTTTTTACAAGTAAATCCAATAGTTTATCAATATCAACACCAGACTTTTCAACTAACTCTCTAGAAACTTTAGCCATAAACCAAATCACCCCTTTTGATTTTTAATAACTTCTTTATTTACTTCTTATATTTATAATTCTTCAAAAATATTTAAATTCCTTTTTAAATATTATTACTATTTTGAATTTTTATAATTTCATATATATTTTTAAATTTATTACCAGTTACAATTATTTCTATTTGATCGGTTTTTCCCAAAATTTTGTCTTCCTCTATTAAAATTATTATTCATTTCTGCTATTTGTTCTTCAGTTAAGATATTTTTTACTTGATTCCAATAATTAACTCTTGAATTTTCTAGTTCTGACTGTAAATTATTAATCTTTGTTCTAATTGTAGCAATTTCTTCATCATCTGCATTTTCCATAACCAATTCTTTCAATTCTGAATTTAGACCCTGTAACTCAGATTGTAAGTCTTCTCTTTTTTCAAAAAAATCATTACGTGCTTCATTCATTTTTTCCATTTGAGAGTCATCTAAATCTAAAGGATTATTATAAAAATTTCTCTGTACATCATTTTGATTATAACCTTTAGTTGTTTGAACTCCATTATTTCCACCTTTAGGACCTCCAAACGCATCAATAGAAAGACTAAAACCAGTTACCAACAGACCTAATACTAAAATCATTGAAATTATCTTCTTCATTAAAAATCAGCTCCTTTTTTTATTGTTTAAGTATATTATAGAAGCTAATTTTGAAGAAAATATGAATTTTAAAAATAAATATTTAAATTTTTACTTTTTTAAGTGTTTTATAAATTTGATCACATATTTTAGGATTGCCAGCTACTATTAAAGGCGCTCCTTCCCATGTCTCTTCAATTACTTTTCCTCCTGCTTCTTTTATAAATAGCTTAGCTGCTGCTACATCCCATGGTTTTAATTTGAATTCCCAGAATCCATCCAGATTACCTGCAGCCACACTGCTGAGATCAAAAGCAGCACTCCCGGAACGTCTAATCCCTCTTGCTTTCATAACCATTTTATGAAAATGATCCATATTATTATATTTTGAAGTTAATTTGTCATAAGGAAAACCAGTTGCCAATAATGCTTGATCTAAATCATCTTTTTGGGAAACTTTTAGTCTTTTACCGTTTAAATATGAACCATTATCTTTTGTTGCCCAAAATAACTGATCTAATTCTGGGACAAAAACTACTCCAAGCACTATTTCTTTTTTATATTCTAAAGCAATAGATACACAATACATAGGATAACCATTAGCATAATTGTTAGTTCCATCAAGAGGATCTATTATCCAGGTATAAGGAGAATCTTTACTAACTGAACCGCCTTCTTCAGCTAATATAGAATGACCTGGAAAATTGTTATTTATTTTTGCTATGATTTTCTTTTCTGATAATTTATCAATTTCTGTAACTAAATCTACATCTGAAGTTTTTTTATCAATTGAAAAACTGCTCTCTCTAGATTTTTCATATTGTAATTTCCCAATTTCTTGAGCCCACTTTTTAACTTTTTCCAAAATATTTTCTAATTTTATATCCAATTTAAACCCTCCAATTATAAATAATTTCACCTTTATTCAAAACAATTATACTAACAATATTGCAAAACATCAATTAAAATAGAAAAAAGCCAGCAATATCTGCTGGCCTAAAATTTATCTAAAAATTATACCTTTTATTCATCGTCATCGTCATCTTCATCCTTTTCTTCTTCAGCTCTTTCTCTAGCTTTTTCTTTTGCTTCAATCTTTTTTTCAACTTTTTCTTTTAATTGTTCCATGTTTTCTGTTTTGTTTTCCAAAATTTCATTAATCTCTTCTGATGTCATTCCTTTTTCAAAAGCTTCTTTTAATGTTTCTCTAAGATCTTCCTTATCTTCTGAACTTTTTAATAAATTATTTATTTTTTCTTGATTGATATTTTTTGTTTTACTTAATATTTGAACTGTAACTTCTTCACCAGATTCTAAATCTTTTACAGACGTATCTTTAATCTCATTAATAGCCTCTTCAATAGTTAAAACTTCTTCACTTCTTTCTTCATTAGTCAAATTATCTAAATTACTAATTTCTCTTGATAAATCAGTAACACTTGCAGCAAAACCGACATTTACAGTAGAAACTATGAATAATACAATTAATACTAGTGCAAATATTTTCTTCATAAATAACTCTTCCTTATATCTTTAAATAAATTATAGTTCACTTTATAAAATAATTGAAGTGAGCTTCATCACATTAATTAAATTTATACACTCAATAGTGTTCTATCGTCAGAATATTCACTACCTTGTTTCTTTTTAAATATATCCAAAAGCTTTTCTACAGTTAATTTTTCTTTTCTTTTTCCTTTTATATCTAAGATAATATTACCTTTATTCATCATAATTAAACGATTTCCCATTTTAATAGCATCGTGCATATCATGGGTAACCATTAAGGTAGTAATATTATTTTCTTTAATTAATTTTTCTGTTAATTCTTTTATTTTTACAGCAGTATTTGGATCTAAAGCAGCTGTATGTTCATCAAGTAATAAAAGTTTAGGTTCTGTCATTGTAGCCATTAGTAATGTTAAAGCCTGTCTTTGTCCTCCTGATAATAGTTTAACCTTTGTCGTAAGTCTCTTTTCCAATCCTAAATCAATTTCTTTTAATTTTTCTTTTATATATTCTCTTTTATTATCATTAAGTCCCCAGCTTAAGGACATATTATTACTTTTATCAAATGCAAGAGCTAAATTTTCTTCTATTGTCATCTCAGGTGATGTTCCCAGTAATGGATCCTGAAATACTCTTCCAATATATTTGGCCCTTTTATGTTCAGAAACATCATTAATCACTTCCCCATCAAGTACAATATTACCACCATTAATTTGATGAACTCCAGCAATACAATTCAATAATGTAGATTTACCAGCTCCATTACTACCAATTATTGAAATAAAATCTCCATTATTTACATGTAAATCAATTTTCGATAGAGCTTTATTTTCATTAGATGTATTTTTATAAAAAACTTTTGTTAATCTTTCTAAGTTAATCATCAGTACTCACCTCGATCATATTTTTTAATTTTGGAGTTGAAAGAAAAATAATTACAATAATAGCAGTCAACAACTTCAAATCAGAAGCTGCAAAACCAATATATAAAGCAATAGATATACTTAAACGATAAAGAATTGAACCAACTATTATACTCAAAGTTGTAATAAAAATACTTTTTTCACCTAAAACAACTTCTCCGACTATTACTGAAGCAAGTCCTGCTACAATAGTTCCTATCCCCATTCCTACATCTGCAAAACCCTGATATTGAGTTACAAGTGCTCCTGAAAGGGCAACAAGAGAATTAGCAATTATTACTCCTATCATTTTCATAGTATCAGTACTTACTCCCATACTCCTTATCATCTGCGGATTATCTCCTGCAGCTCTTAAAGCAAAACCAATTTGAGTTTTCAAAAATAAATCGAGGATAAATTTAACCAATATAACTATTATTATTAATATAATTAAATTATTCCAGGGTGAAGGAATACCTAAATCACTAATTGTTTTAAAAATTGTATTTTCCCCTAATAAAGGTATATTAGGTCTTCCCATAATTCTTAAATTTATAGAATATAACATAGTCATAGTTAATATTCCGGAAAGCAAAGGGGCTATTTTAAATCTAGTATTTAAAAAACCGGTTATTGCTCCTGCTAATCCACCTGCAATTAAAGCAGGAATAAGTGATAAAAATGGATTAACACCTGCAATAATAAACTTTGCAGAAACAGCAGCCCCTAAAGGAAGGCTGCCGTCTACAGAAAGATCAGGAAAATCAAGTATTCTAAATGTCATATATACCCCAAGAGCCATAACTGAAAAAGCAAGACCCTGTTCTAGAGCTGTTATTAAAAAACTAATTCCCATTTTCAGTTCACCTCATTATTCTATAACTTTGTCCGCTTTATCTAAGAGTTCAGAAGGTACTTTAAGACCTAATTTTTCACAGGCATTTTTATTAATTGTAATATCTAAATTATCTGAGCCCTCAATAGTCATTTCTCCTGGATCTTTACCATTAAGAACTTCAGCGGCCATCTGACCAGTTTTTCGCCCTAATTCAAAGTAATTTATTCCTTTAGTTGCAATTGCCCCTGCTTCAACCATTCCACTTTCAGAACCAAAAACAGGAATACCTTTTTCATTTGTTACTTTTAAAATAGCAGAAATCGCAGAAGCCATTACATTATCTGTGGGTAAATAAATAGCATCCACTTTATCTACAACTGCAGAAGCAGCAAGTTGAACTTCACTACTATTAGTAGCTGTACTTTCTTTTATTTCAATTCCCATATCTTCAGCTACTTCTTTAGCAATATCAACCTGTACCTTAGAATTTGCTTCTCCAGAATTATATAAAACCCCAACAGTTTTTACATCAGGTAAAAAATCTTTTATAAGTTCAAATTGATCTCGAATAGGATTCATATCAGTTGTACCGGTTATATTACCACCAGGTTTTTCCATATTATCTACTAAGCCTGCTGACACTGGATCAGTAACAGCTGTAATCAAAAGAGGAATATCTGTTAAAACATTTGCTGCTGCCTGAGCAGAAGGAGTTGCTATAGCTAAAACTAAATCTACTCTGTCATTTTTGAATTTTTTTGCTATGGACTGAGCAGTTGCAAAATCTCCCTGAGCATTTTCTACTTTAAATTTAACATTTTCTCCTTCAACAAAACCTGATTCTTCTAATCCTTTAATAAAACCTTCTCTAGCTCCATCTAAAGCTGGATGTTCAACAAGTTGACTTATCCCAACTTCAAAAACTTCTTCAGCACTTGTAGTACCTGTTAATAAGACCAATCCCATAAGAACAACGCCAATAACCAATAAAACATTTTTACCGTGTTTTACCATATTACCACTTCTCCTTTTAATTTTTTTAGTAGGTAAAAAAAATAAGGCCTCCCTATAGGAGCCCAGTAAAATTAAGCTTAATCTGAATAAATTATTTTTTAATATAGTTATTTCCCAGAAATTTAAAAATAGATATAGATATAGTGGGAATTTAAAATAACAATATTATTTAATTATCCAGATTACTTTTTTACTCCTACCGTATTACCATTTTACTATGTTAAATTTAGTTTATTATATAACCTGAATAACACTTTGTCAACAATATATTAAAGAACTAAAGTATTCTAAATTTTCTTAAGATATTGTTCGGTGACTCAAACCAACCGTAACTTCATTAAGATTAAGCATACCTACTCCAAAAAATACAGCTACAACAATATGTTCACCAGACCTGGCAACTGCCATTTTCCCACCAATGTTTAAACCATTAGCACTACCCGAAATTTGGGTTATTGCATCATGGGCTGCACCAGCAACTGCACCCTGGTGGACATGGGTTTCCTCAATTAATCCTTCTCTTTTAGCAGCAATAACTATATTTTCGATCATCTTTTTGATAGATTTATTAAATTCTCCTCCAAAGTCAACTGCTGCAGTTAAAATATCTTCTTTTTTAAATTTATCTTTCAACTTTCTTTCTTCTTCACGATCAGAAATAGCCATTTTCAAAGCTGCTTTAGATACAATCACACTTTTTTTAGCCATAATATATCAGTCCCTTTAACTAATTTGCTTTTCTATTCTTTTATTTATATCTGCAATATCAGCCATATTTTCTCCAACGATTCCTTTAATAGATCTAATTCTTTTTTCAAGAGTGTCAAATCTGCTATTCATATTTTTATCTAAATTATCCACATCCATTTCCAAACTACTCATTCTGTCCTCTAAACTATCTATTTTATCCTCTAAACTATCCATTCTATGCTCTAAGTTATCCATTCTATGCTCTAAGTTATCCATTCTGTTCTCTAAATTATCCATTCTGTTCTCTAAACTACCCATTCTAGTCTCTAATTTATCCATTCTATTATTTAGTTTTTTAAAGTTTTCCCCTGTTCTTTTCTCAAAATTATAAAATCCAGTTAGGAGTTTATCTATTTTTTCTTCTACTCTATCTTCCATTAATTATACCTCCTCTTGATCTTCTATGTCAATTTTATCAAATTTTCTCAACTGATACAATTCATATTAATAATTATAATATATTTAGTTGGAAAATACAACTATAATTTCTATTTTTTTCTATTTATTTGTTCTATAAAATTCTTTATATAAAGGTTTACTTTTTCATAATCTGTCACCATAGTCATATGATGGCTTTCTTCAATAATTTTCAATTCAGAATTAATTAATTCATTTTTTAATTTTTTTCCTTCTTCTAGAGGAACCCAACTATCATCTTCACCCCATATTAAAAGGGCAGATAATTTTATCTTAGAAATATTTTCTAAAGCCGGAGAAGAGCTTTTAACTAAATCAAGCCACACTTCTGTAGTTCCTTCTAATTGCATAGGCGCGAGATAGGCATCTATTTCTTCTTTTGATAGTTCTTTTCCATAAGCAGAGGTTAATAATTTTTTTATACGATCTCTTTTTAATACAAAAGTTTTTAAAATATACTTAGCAAGAGGTCTGAAGGGCCATCTTCCAATCATTTCTCCTGCAACTTGAGGTGGGGAATTATAAACTGCCCCACCAATATAGATAAGTCCCTTAAATCTTTCTGAATTATTTAAAGCCATTTTTGTAATAGGCTTTGCTCCCATAGAATGTCCAACTAAAAACCAGGGTTTATCGTTTTTAAATACCTCTTTATCTAAAAAATCTAATAAATTCATGAGCCAGATTGCTCTATTTTCACTACTATGAACCAACCCAACCTGTCTACTACTATAACCAAAGCCTGGTAAATCTACTGCGACAACTTGATAACCTGCCTTACTTAAAACATCAGTATTATTACGCCAACAAAAAGTAGAACCTCCCATCCCATGTATTAACATTATTTTAGCTTTTGATTTACTATTATTTTTTTGAAAAATTCTATAATGCAATTTTATATTTTCTATTATTTTAAATTCACTATTCGGAAAAGGCTTTCCATTCATTTCAGCAAATACCAAATTTGTTGAAATAATAATCAATAGAAATACAACTATTACTAATTTAATATATTTCATTTTTATCACTTCTTAAAAGTTTTGCGGTCTTTATATTCCTCTTTTTTCCCTTTATTCCATTCAGAAACAGGTGACAGATAACCTACCACTCTAGAATAAACCTCACATTTTTGCTTTCCTTTTTCACTCATTTTTATAGCCTCCTTATAAGTTTTGAAGTTTCGACATAATTCGGAAGGTACCCGGTACCATACCGGGTACTTTTAAACTTTTAAATTAACTTTTTATCTTTATATTATTAACTTTATCTTCTAAAATATCTTTAAATGTTTCTAATTCCTTTTCTGTAAAGGGTAATTTATTTTCAAAATCTTTATCATATGTCCTTTCTCCTCTGAAATTTTGAATAGTAAAATTCTTAGATCCAGCAACGATTTTAGTTATTTCTTCAATATCATTTTCATTATGCAATCCTGGAACAACAGTTGTTCTAAATTCATAATTTATCTCAGAATTTTTAATTACCTTGATCGATTCTATTATTTTATCTTCTATATTATTGTCATCACAGTAATCTATATATTTGTTAATGGAGCTTTTTATATCCATAGCTATATAATCTATAAGTTCATTATTTATAATATTTTTTATTATATCTGGCCTACTTCCATTAGTATCTAATTTTACCTTAAAATTTTTCATCTTTATTTTTTCTATAAATTCTATTAAATCATTTTGTAAAGTAGGTTCACCACCTGTAATAGCAACTCCATCTAAAAAATCCTTTCTATCTTCAAGAAAATCCCAGAAATAATCAAGATCCATATACTCTTCTTCCCCTGATTCAGCAGGAATTAAATCTGGGTTATGACAATATGGACACTTAAAATTACAACCTTGAGTGAAAATAGAGGTAGCAATATGACCTGGATAGTCTATTAATGTAGTTTTAATAATCCCTGATATTTTCATAATTACCTCCTTAATTATCTTCTCTAGCAGCTTCAGCTTCACACTTAGGACAATATTCATGTTCTCCAGGTAAATATCCATGGACAGGACAAATGCTAAAGGTAGGAGAAATTGTATAATAAGGTAGTTTGAAATTCTCGGCAATCCTTTTTACAAGCAATTTAGTGCTTTCTATATCTGGCATTTTTTCTCCAAGAAACCCATGGAAAACAGTACCTCCCGTATATTCTGATTGCAATTCATCTTGTAAACTTAAAGCCTCAAAAATATCACCTGTGTAATCAACAGGAAGCTGACTAGAGTTAGTATAATAAGGATCAGCATTTTCATCTTCATATCTCTTCTGATTTGCACAAATAATATCATCGCCTAGTTCTTTTTTATCAAGCTTAGCCAATCTATAAGCTGTAGATTCAGCAGGAGTTGCTTCAAGATTATATAAGTTATCAGTTTCTTCTTGATATTCAATCATTTTTTCTTTCATGGCCTTCATCACTTCAACTGCAAATTCATTTCCTTCATCAGAAGCAATACTTTTTCCCATAAAATTTTGCACTGACTCATTCATTCCATTAATTCCAATTGTATTGAAATGATTTTTCCAGTATTGATCAAAACGTTTTTTTACCCCTTCTAAATAAAACTTGGAATAAGGATAAAGATTTTTTTCTGTTAAATCTTCTAATACTTTTCTTTTTATCTCCAGACTTTCTTTAGCCAAATCCATTAGTTCAAAAACTCTATTTAGATAATCTTCTTTACTCCTAGTTAAATATCCAATTCGAGGCATATTAATAGTAACTACCCCAATTGATCCAGTCAAAGGGTTAGCCCCAAAAAGACCGCCACCTCTTTTTCTCAATTCTTCATTCGAAAGACGCAATCTACAACACATACTCCTCACATCGTGAGGGTCCATGTCTGAATTAACAAAATTCGAGAAATACGGAATTCCATATTTAGCAGTCATTTCCCAGACAGGATCAAGGTCTGGATTATCCCACTCAAATTCTTCAGTAATATTATAAGTTGGAATTGGAAAAGAAAACATCCTTCCTTTTGCATCTCCAGAAATCATGACTTCTGCAAAAGCTTTATTTAAAAGATCCATTTCTTTTTGAAACTCTCCATAACTTTCTCCCTGAAATTCACCACCGATAATAACAGGGTCATCTTTCATAAATTTAGGCACCTCTAAATCCATGGTTATATTTGTAAAAGGCGTCTGAAATCCAACCCTGGTAGGAACATTGATATTAAACATAAATTCTTGAACAGCCTGCTTAACCTCTTTATAAGAAAGGTCATCATATCTAATAAATGGTGCTAAATATGTATCAAAGTTAGAAAAGGCCTGAGCACCAGCAGCCTCACCCTGGAGAGTATAAAAAAAGTTAACTATTTGTCCTAAAGCTGCCTTAAAATGCTTAGGAGGCTTACTTTCAATCTTACTTTTAACACCTCTAAAACCTTTTAAAAGCAAATCTTGTAAGTCCCAACCACAGCAATAAACACTTAGATTACCTAAATCATGAATGTGAAAATCTCCATTTTTATGTTTTTCACGAATTTCT
>Ga0209936_1000094_pt1 | contig 55883 bp, 48 predicted proteins | sample SalPonR1_A_D1_MG_FD_185694 | JGI IMG/M metagenome (GOLD analysis project Ga0209936, IMG submission 185694) | Salt pond soil microbial communities from South San Francisco under conditions of wetland restoration - Salt Pond MetaG R1_A_D1_MG... ...
ATAATTGAAAATGTTTCGGCCTTGATGGAATCAAAAAGTGCCATGGAAGTAGTGGTTGCTTTGCCAACGGCAGGCTCTTGCGGAACTGTTGGAGGATCGTTGCGGGCCATATCCGAAAATCTAAGTTCTTCCAGGGAGGAATTAAACAAAGCCTATTTTGCAGCCGGAATTGTTGGCGCTTATTTTGCACAAGGTCCCGGGTTTTCGGCCGAAGAACATGGCTGCCAGGTGGAATGTGGCGCTGCTTCGGGCATGGCTGCGGCAGGCATTGTACAATTAATGGGAGGTACAGCAAAACAAGCGTTAGATGCTGCATCCATGGCTATTCAAAATATGATTGGGCTGGTGTGCGATCCGGTGGCAGACCGCGTTGAAGTTCCTTGTTTGGGCAAAAATATTAGTGCTGCTGTTAATGCTTATTCTTCCGCAATTATGTCTATCGCTGGATTTGATGCCGTAATACCTCTGGATCAGGTAATTCAAACCGTTTCAAGCGTAAGTAAAACGATGCCAGCCTGCGTGAAATGTACGGGAAAAGGAGGATTAGCGATAACTGAAACTGCATTAAACATAAAGAATAAACTAAAGGGGTATTCGATTCAGAAGGGTCTGAAAACAAACAAACGAACAAAATAAATGGCTGATATACCTCCGATTTTAACATTCTTAAAATTGATTGTGTAAGGCAACATATTATAAACATTGGATTCCTGTATTATTTACAATAGGCTTTGAATAGTTAAAGTCTTTTTTTAATATTAATTTATATATATTTGATAACCCTGATTTTAATCATTAAACAAAAATATTATGCCCAGATGTATTGCTTGTAAGGCTCCAACAACAGCTCCCGGGTTGTGTACGGATTGTGCAACTTCAAAATGGTATGTTGCAATTCTCTATTATACTGTGTTATTAACGTTTACGTTATATTTTATTTCAACATTATTTCTTACGGTAGATAATATCTTCTCGGTAAAAACCATAAAAGAGTTTGGTTTTAATCAGTACCTAAGTAATATCGTTCATATACATGATGATGATTGGATTGGGAAAATTAAAGACAATGGTAAACTATATGCATATGATGATAAAAACACCCCGGCAGACTCGATGGTTGTTCCAGCGGGCTTACGATTTGAAAATTGGGGCTACAAAAAATACAATGACAGTACCATGCAGGTTTGTATGAAAATTTATATTACAAAAGATTCAACCCAAAATTGGTATTTACGTGTTCCGGAGAAGTGGAGCTGGTTTAGTATGCATTTTTCCCCTAAGAGCAAATATATTCATCATGATATAGTTACAAGGTTAAAAAATGAAATGATTAAAGCGTATTATGACGATCCACGGGTTAAAGAGATGGTTGTAACCGCTGAGGGTAAAAGAGAGATTAAAAAATATAAAGCAAATAAAGCCTTTAAGAAAATGAAGGCTGAGCGTAGTTTTAATATCTTTCAGAAAATTCTCGTTCCTATTGTAGAGACTGTATTTTTGCCATCAAAACGACGCAAAGACTTTATACTAAAAGAAGATTATAAAAAGTTAAAAAAAATAAAAAAAGAGTATCTCGATGAAGAATTATTGATTGAAAAATACTTAGTCACTGGTTAGTCGTTAAGTACTTTTTTCAATCAACCTTATTAAATTATTTTTTTTATCCTCCAGAAATCGTAATTTTCATTTTTCACCTTTCTTTATCGTATTGAGAATGGTTAAAATCTGAATACATTGCACGTTATTCATTATATTGCAAACTACTGGCTAACAATATGCTTGTCCTGTTCATTGATTAAAAAATTAAAAAAAATAATTTACGATGAATCAAATCAATTCTACCTTTAAAGCATTCCGTATTGAAAAGAAAAATGGCAGCTACTCTGGTTCTGTCAGAGAAATGCCATTTAGCCCTTTAGAGAAAAACGAGATACTGGTAAAAGTGCACTACAGTTCATTGAACTATAAAGATGCACTGTCGGCTTCGGGAAATAAAGGAGTTACAAAAAATTATCCTCACACCCCGGGTATTGATGCCGTTGGAACAATTGAAAAATCAGACAGTAAAACATTCACCGCCGGAGAAAAAGTAATTGTTACCAGTTATGATTTAGGAATGAACACCGACGGTGGATTTGCTGAATATATTCAAGTACCTTCTGACTGGGCAATAAAATTGCCTGAAAAATTGACCATGAAAGAAGCAATGATATACGGAACGGCCGGATTAACGGCAGGAATGTCGGTTTTAAGACTTACTGAATGGATAAAACCAGAAGATGGTAAAATTGTGGTTTCCGGAGCTACCGGTGGTGTGGGTATATTAAGTATTTCTATATTAAGTAAATTGGGGTATTCGGTTGTTGCTATAACAGGTAAGGAGACCCAACGTGACTATTTAATGAGCCTTGGTGCAAAAGAAATATTACTGCGCAGCGAGATTGAAGATTTCGATAAAAAGCCACTGTTAAAACCTTTGTTTGCCGGAGCAATAGATACTGTTGGGGGAGTAATTCTTGAAAATATCATTAAATCAACCCTTTCGAAAGGAGTAATTACTTGCTGTGGCAATGTAGCGTCTCCCAGGCTTGATATCACTGTTTTTCCTTTTATCCTGAGAGGAGTTACACTCATAGGTATAGATTCTCAAAACTATCCCATGAAATATAGAACAAAAGTATGGAAAATGCTGTCTGACGAGTGGAAACCCAACCAATTAGAAGATATCAGTAACGAAATTAAACTAGAAGAGATACCATCAACAATTGACATGATGCTCCAGGGGAAACTAAAAGGAAGAACTATTTTAAAACTGATGGATTAAATCAGCACCTTACTTCAGAAAAGTAAGCATATGAACAATTCAACACACAAACATAAACCGATTCTCAAGAAAATCCATATTGTCTCCTGCAATCATCTTCAATCCTCAATACGCCATTTTAATACCTTCCAAAAAAGAGTTATTATTTAATTGTTCGGGAATTTTTTATCTTATACTGGGATAATGATACCCCAACAAATACAATAGCAAGACCAACCATATCCGTAATTTGGACACGGTCTCCAAAAGCCACCCACGCCATAAACATGGTTACCGGAGGTCCCAGGTAAAACAAACTGGCTACACGGGTAGCCTCTATGCGTTCGATTAACAACCACATCAGGGCATACGCTCCCAGTGAAACCCCAAAGATCAGCCAAATCATGCTATAAATGAATTCAGGCTCCCATTGGGTGGATAATTTTTCAATAAAAATAGCGGGTAAAGCCAACACTAAGGTTGTCGCAAGGCTTTGATAAAACAATTCCAGGTCAAGAGGTAATTTATTGGTTTCTTTTTTTACTTCGATACGTCGTTGTATCAAAGTGGCAGCAGTGATCGCTATAACAGAGCCCAAAGGAATCAGGTAGCTAAAAATGGATGTATAGCTTCCAAAATCCATTCGAAAGCTTACGGTAAAAAAAACGCCTAAAAACCCTAACACTATTCCCATCCATTGGTATAAATTTGTTTTTTCTCCGGTAACCAGACCCGAAAATGCTGCTGTAGCCAGAGGCTGTAATGCCACCACTAAAGCAACAATTCCTGCCGGAACCTGGTAATCCAGAGCCAGTAATACACAAGTAAGCCACACACCGTGTGCCAAAACACCAATCAGCATGTTGGGAGCTGCCACCTTCCAGCCTACCCACCGAAAACGATTTCTTGCCATCAGGTAGAAAATAATAATTAACGTTAACGCCAGGTATCGCCAAAAAAGTAAGGTGAAAGGTCCGGTGTAAGGGAGCCCGTACTCGGCTCCAATAAATCCCGAATTCCACAGGAGAACAAATCCAATGACTAAAAAAAAAGTGGTTCTTTTCATCATTTCAGGTGGTTATCTCAGACAAATCTTGTCCACATTTAAACAAGTGATTGTAGCCAAATTTATAGATATTTTTTGTTTTTTCTTATTGAGTCTCTTATTAATTTAGTATAGTGATGCGAAGAGCTGTAAATTACACATTATTGTGATAATCCATAGAAATGTATAACTTTAATCTCGCAAAACACATACAGCTATTTGTTGTGTCCAATTAAATAAACTCAGAATGAAAGTATTATTAACAGGGGCAACAGGATACATTGGGAAAAGATTATTGCCCGTTTTGATTGATTTGGGTTTTTATGTTATTTGTTGCGTCAGAGATAAAAATAAATTCAATCCCGAAGAATCTGTTAAAGGCCGTATTGATGTAATAGAAATTGATTTAACCCAAAAAGAAACCCTTGATAAAATCCCTGTTGAAATTGATTTAGCTTATTACCTGGTTCATTCAATGTCGAGTTCAAAAAATTATGATAAACTGGAAAAACGATCAGCCATCAATTTTCGCGAAGCATTAAATAAAACAAAGGTTAAGCAAGTGGTTTACCTGAGTGGTATTGTTAATTCGCCTAAGCTGTCAAAACACCTTAATTCGAGGAAAAATGTAGAAATTGAATTAAGTAAAGGGAGGTTCGCACTTACAACCGTTCGGGCAGGAATAATCATTGGTTCAGGTAGCGCTTCATTCGAAATAATCCGCGATTTGGTAGAAAAATTACCAGTGATGATAGCCCCAAAATGGCTTAATACAAAATGCCAGCCCATAGGAATTTCAGATGTAATTAAGATTTTAACCGGAATACTAAATAACGACAAAACATTTAATAAAAGTTATGATATTGCCGGAAATGAGATTCTGTCCTATAAAGAGATGCTTTTAGAATTTGCGGAGGTGCGAGGATTGAAAAGATTTATCTGGACTGTTCCGGTAATGACTCCAAAACTATCATCCTATTGGTTATATTTTATTACATCTACCTCATACAAACTTGCCGTCTCACTTGTTGATAGCATGAAAATAGAGGTTATAGCAAAGGACAACAATTTACTCAACCTGTTAGGGATTAACCCCTTGTCCTATAAGGATTGTATACAACAAGCCTTTGAAAGAATTGAACAGAATGAGATCGTTTCCAGCTGGAAAGACTCAACCATAAGCGGCAGGATAAATTTTAAGATATCTGAATATCTAAATGCACCTGAGCATGGTTGTTATAAGGATGTTCGGGAACGAAAAGTTGAAAACCATAATTCCTGCATTGAAAAAATATGGCAAATTGGAGGAGAAAACGGTTGGTATTTTGCAAACTGGCTTTGGCGATTGAGAGGCTTCCTGGATAAATTATTTGGTGGTGTAGGATTAAGAAGAGGCAGAACCAATAGAACTGACTTGCATGCCGGGGATTCACTGGACTTTTGGCGTGTAATTTATGCCAACAAAAAAGAAAAGCGGTTACTTCTTTTTGCTGAGATGAAGCTTCCGGGAGAAGCCTGGTTAGAATTTAAAATGAATGAAGATAAATTAATACAAACAGCTACATTTCGGCCTAAAGGACTACCAGGACGAATATATTGGTTTACAGTCTATCCATTACACAGTATAGTATTTCGTGGAATGATAAACAAATTAACCGAGCACAACAATTAAGAATCTGTATACCTGAGTGTTGCGGATATTTTTAACAACCGATCGCGGTTTATTATTGACAGATACAGACAAGAAACTATAATCTTACAAGAAGTTATTTTTCATATGAAAATAAAACAATTAATATATTTTGGTTTCTTAAGCCCTCTGCTTTTTTGGATTACTACTGCTGTATGCGGATTAATGCTCGTAAATTACAATCATTTGACAGGGTTAGTTAGCGAACTGGGAGCATTAGGAACAACCACTCAGTATATTTTTACTATCGGTTTAGTTTTGAGCTCAATATTGAATGTTTTTTTTGTTATTGGTCTATACAGGTACTGTAAAATAAAACATTTAAGTACTATCCCCGTTCTATTTCATTTCTTATATTCTTTTCTCGCGGGTCCTGCTTTATTTCCCATGCCTTTGAGATTACATCATATTACAGGACTTCCATTTCCTTTTATTATGTTAGCCCCAATATTGAGCCTTGTTTTATGGAGAAAAAAAGAACACATATTGAAAATAAGAACAATGGCGATAATTAGCTTTTTAATAATGATGTCAGGATTTTTAATTTATTTCCCGGATATATTAAACGAATATTTTGGTTTAAAACAACGATTTTTGTATTCAGGTTGGACTATTTGGTCATTTTATCTATCTTATAGAATATTACAATTAAATAATGAAAATTAAATTGAGCATGTTTAGCTTACATTATGTTGATAGTTTTTTCGTTATGACAATTTTTACTTTAAAATGGATGAAAAGATAAAGTACTCCTTATAATACACAATCAACCATGCATGCGGGTTTTTATTCGCTTTTTGGCTTATAATTCCGATAATAATCGAGACCACTTCGATTAGTTGATGTTTTGCTGACAAAATATTATCTTCGTAACGCTTATAATGGAGGATAATCTGACCGTTACCGCCACAGGGCGGAACTTTTCTCATGACCCGAAGGGGAATAAACCCCACATTTAAGTGTAACATTAATAAAAATAAAGATTACATGGAGAAAATTGAACCTATTGCAATGCCAGGAACACATCAAAGTTTTTTGAAGTATTTTAAAAAATTTCGTCACGCTAAAAACCTGAAAATATTGGATATTGGTGCAGGACATGGTGCATTTACCAAAACACTGCATGAAGAGGGTTATAATGTTTCAGCTTGTGATCTATTCCCTGAAATCTTTATGTTTGACAAGGTGGTGTGCCAGAAAGCTGATATAACCAAGGAACTTCCATATCCTGACCATTCTTTTGATATCGTGATCGCGATAGAGGTGAGTGAACATATTATTGATCATGAGCAATTTTTTAAAGAAATAAACAGAATACTTAAACCTCAAGGACAGCTGTATTTATCAACTCCCAACATATTATCACTGAAGTCTCGTTTTTGGTTTTTATTTCGTGGGTTCTTTTACAGTTTTGGGAAATTAGATTTAGCAAATAATGATGGGTTGCAACATGTTGCATCACTAACCTTAGACCAATACAATTATATCGCTTTGAGAAATGGATTTACAATAGCTAAGTACGATATAGACAAAAAACAAAATACCTCCACCTGGCTTTTGCTTCTCATATTCCCTTTTATCTGGATTAATCATAAATTGAGAAAAACATCAAATTTTCATAATATGAAAACATTATTACTGGGCAGACTTTTATTTCTTAGCTTTGAAAGCAGAAAAACAAATAATACTCCCAGAAACTCCAACTCAAACGAAGAATAACTTTTAAATTACAGATTAAAAGAACCCATTTAGAAAGTATTCCTAAAAATATAAGGATAAAACATACATACAATAGCAGCAACAACCCTAAATCCAAGCTTTTGGTACTTTGTGCTTAATACCATATATTTGTGAAAATTCTTGCAACAGATAATCATTAAACACCGGGAAACTATTGCAAGAAAGAAGATACAAGACATTTTAAAAATAAATAAGAATGAAGATAAGCGGGTTTACAATGGTAAGAAATGCTACCAAGTATTACTTTCCAATCAAAGAATCAATCCTTTCCATATTACCCATTTTAGATGAATTTATCGTAGCCCTGGGAGATAATGATGCGGAAGATAAAACAAGAGAAGAGATTGAGTCAATTCATTCCGATAAAATTAAGATATATGACAGAGTCTGGTCAGAGAAGGACTTTGTGGATGGTAAAATTTTTGCAAATGAAACATCATTTGCACTCAATCAATGCAGTGGAGACTGGTGTATTTATCTGCAGGCAGACGAGGTTATCCATGAAAAAGACCTTCCCCTGATACAAAAAGTATGTAAAGAAAATTTAAATAATGAAAACGTGGATGGTTTTCTGTTTAAGTATTATCACTTTTTTGGAGACTATCATCATTATTTGCCATTCCACGGATGGTATAAAAACGAAATTCGTATCGTAAGAAATAAGGTTGGAATTTACTCTTATAAAGACGCACAATCCTTCAGAAAAGGGGATAACAAAAAGTTAAATGTACTCCCGATTGATGCACATATCTACCATTATGGATGGGTTCGTCCACCCTATCTTATGCAATCGAAAAAGAAAGAACAAGATTCAATACACCACGGGAAAGAAAAAATAAATAAAGAATATAATCTAAAACCCAATGAATTTAATTATGGTGCTTTAGGAAAAATTCCTGTTTTCGAGAACAGTCATCCAAAAGTAATGGATGATTTCCGTGCAAAGATGGACTGGACAGATAAACTTAATTATTCCAAAAAATGTATTCTCAACAGGGATAAAATGAAACATGAAAAGTTTAAGTATCGCCTGATCACTTATTTGGAAAGAATCTTTAATGGAGGAAAAGATTTTTTTGGATACAACAATTGGAATATCATAAAATCTACAAAAAATCAATCACAAAAATAAACAGGTATTTATCCGGATCAAAACTAATCAAAAAGTATTGAAAGAGCCTCTAAACAGGGGCTTCAAAGTATGATCCTGTCTTAAAATACTAGTCCCACAAAAGAATTTTCCGATCCATTAATTCCCGGGAGTTATTTTCAGTCGATGGCTAGAGAATTGTTAAAGGATAAAAAACAAATTAACTGGGTTATACTTTACCATTAGAGAAAAGAAAAGAAAAGGAGTGCAACATGCATAAGATGTTGCACTCCTTATACATTTTATTCGTATCGCAGCGAGTCAACGGGATTTTTACGGGCAGTAGTAATGGTATGATAAAAGATCGTTGATAAAGCAATAAGTAAAGAAATTATTATTGCAACAGCAAAAATCCACCATGAAAGTGTTGTTTTATAAGCAAATGAGTTTAGCCATTTATTCATGGCCAAATAGGCCAATGGAGCAGCAATAATATTGGCTATAAGGACCCATTGAGTGAGCTCTTTTGATAATAACAAGGTAATCGCTTTAGTTGTTGATCCCAGTGCTTTGCGGATACCTATCTCTTTGGTTCGTTTCAATGTCATAAACGATGCCAAAGCAAACAAACCTAAACAAGCCAGAAAGATAGAAATAATGGCAAAAATCATAAATACCTTTCCAAATTGGATTTCAGAACGATAAATTCGTTCAAACGTATCATTCAGAAAAGTCAGCTCAAAAGGATATTTCGGGGCTATCTCATTCCAAACACCGTTCATGTAATCCATTGTTTCTTTGTAATTTTCGGCGTTGATTTTAATATATAACAGATAGCTGTATTCAGGAGCAATTTGAAATACGGTAGGTCTGGGTTTGGTTTGGAGATCGTTTACCTGAATATTTTCAATCACTCCTATAATCTCTCCCCGGTTTATTGTTTTGGTAAATGAGGTATCAACTGAGCCGTACCATTGAGCAAGTTCCTTGTTGATAATATATGGTTTTGTTTCTTTTAACAAATCATTAGAATTAAAATCTCTTCCGGCAATAAATTTGATGTTAAAGAAATCGAAAAACTCTTCATCCACACCAAAAAAATGACCATCAATACTTCGGTCTGGGGGGTCTGTAATAGTTGTCCACGACCCGGTTTTTGTTATTAATGTATTGGCCCTTGTCACACCTAAAACATTGGCATTTTGCAATATTTTATCCTTAAAAACATCAAAATGCTTTTTTACTTCAGCATTCATTGTTGTATAAGTTATTTGTTCGGTTTCAAAGCCCGGATCAAAAGAATTAATATAATTTAATTGTTTTTTTACGACTATCGTTCCAATAATTAAAAATACAGAAATCGTAAACTGCAAAATAGTAAGCATCTTTCTGAAAATAGCTCCTGATTTTCCTTTTGACATTTCCCCTTTTACTACTTCGGTAAGTTTAAAGCTGCTTAAGTAAAATGACGGATAAAGTCCTGCTAGAATGCCTAGTATTATGGGAAGAAAAACAAACACGCTAACTATTAATGGGAAAGAATACGGAATTTGTATTTCAAGAGCAGTTAAATCACTAAAGAAAGGGATTGCAAATTCCGTTATTAAAACCGATAAGCCTACTGCAAAAAAAGCAATGACAACACCTTCAAATAAAATTAATTGAATAATATCTTTTCGGGTAGCACCAGCAACTTTCTTTATCCCTAATGCTTTAAACCGGCTTGAGGCAAGTGCTGTAGAAATATTTATATAATTTATAGAAGCGATGATTAATACAAAAATGGCAATTATCCCAAAAATAATTACATGATTCTTGTTTCCGTGAAGTCGGTGCAAATCAGACTCTTTGCAATAATAAATCCCTGAGTAAGGTCGTAACGTTTGATTGGCTTCATAAGTCTTATTCCGGGATTGGGACTCTGCATAATAAGCAGTCAGCTCATCATCAAATTTCTTTTTTACATCATGAATATCCACTCCTTCCTCAAACAAAAAATAAGTCTCATACATCCATTGATACCAGTTGGAGAAATAATCAGGATTGTTACTTAGTACCTTATAATATTCTATGGGAATGATAGCATTAAATTGTAAAGAAGAGTTTTTAGGAACATCCTCCATCACGCCCTTTACTGTAAGTTCGTAGTCTGAATCATAAGTAATAACCTCATTTATGGGATTTTTATCACCAAAAAGTTTTTGTGCAAGGGTTTTGGATAATATTATCGAAGAGGTGTTACTATATATATCATCAATATTACCCTGAATTAAAGGATAAGTAAACATCTTTAAGAAATCCTTGTCCGCTAAAATAATATCGGCATTAAATCCCTTGTTAATTACACTTGAGTTTTCAGGTTGATAATGGATTAATCCACTTTTAGAACTTACTCTGGTTGCATATTTTATTTCAGGAATTTTTTCTTTATAAAAATCCAGATAGGTAGCCGGCGTTATTCCAGCAAAACCATTTTCCAAACGATAAATCTTATCTGCATTTTCGTGAAATTGATCTACATTTTTTTGATTATAGATATATAAACTGATTAGCATAAATACAGTTAACCCAATAGCCAATCCAAAAACATTAATAAAAGATTGTAGCGGATATTTCCGAAACTGCTTAAACGACCATTTAATATTGTATAGTATTTTCATAATGTAAGTATTTTATTGATTTACTATACGATGTCTACAATTATGCCAAAAATACAATATACTGCAAATCAAGACAATATAAACAAACGAAATATACGATTGTGCAATTTATGCTCAATATAGTGTGAACTTTTTTCACAATCTAAATATTTTAGCTTTACTTTGCAATATGGAAAAAAAATATGATAATGTATTAATTATTGATGACAATGAAGAGATTCTTGTTGCATTAAAAATATTTCTCCGTAATTATTTTAAGGAGATACATACCCTTAGCAGTCCTTCCAATATATATTCAACCATTGAGCAAAATATTTTTGATTTAATTTTGTTGGATATGAACTTTAAAGCCGGTGACCGTTCCGGGAACGAAGGGATATTCTGGTTGAATGAAATTTTAAAAATTAAATCCGATGCAATCATTATTTGTATTACAGCTTATGGTGCTGTACAGCTGGCTGTAAAAGCGATGCAAAACGGTGCTACAGATTTTATCGAAAAACCATGGAACGAAGAACATTTATTGGCTTCGATACTTCGTGCCGCAAAATTAAACGAAACACAAAAACAAGTCACCAAGCTTACCGAAAAAAATAAGCAACTGGCAAAACAGAATACTTCTAATCTGGAAATCATAAAAGGAGTTTCTCCTAAAATGAAAAGTATATGGCAAACCGTAGATAAAATATCGCCAACGGATGCTAATGCATTAATAACAGGAGAAAATGGTTCGGGCAAAGAAATCATTGCCAAAAGTATTCACCATTTTAGCCAAAGAAATGAAGCTCCTTTTGTTACGATAGATTTAGGTTCGTTAACCCCTACCCTTTTTGAAAGCGAACTTTTTGGCCATGTAAAAGGAGCATTTACTAATGCAACTACTGACAAAACAGGATGGTTTGAGATTGCCAACGGAGGAACACTTTTTTTGGACGAAATAGCGAATCTCTTACCCGAACAACAAGCTAAATTACTGTCGGCCATTCAAAAAAAAGAAATATCTCCTGTTGGAAGTACAAAAAAAATTCCGCTTGACATTAGAATAATCTCTGCTACAAATGCTCATTTAACTGATATGGTTCAAACAGGAAATTTCAGAGAAGATTTACTTTACCGGTTAAACACCATTAGTATTGACGTTCCTCCCCTACGCGAAAGAAAAGAAGACATTCCTGAACTTGTCCATTTTTATCTCCATAAATTTAAAATCAAATACAAAAAGCCTGAATTGAAACCTCAGCAATCAATCATCCATCGGTTACAAAACTATTCCTGGCCGGGAAATATACGCGAATTAAAACATACAATTGAAAGAGCCGTAATTCTAAGCGAAAAAAATAAACTTTCAATTACCGATATTTATTCCGAGGGACAAACCACAGAAAAAGGATCGCTGAGAAATCAAACAGAAGATAATTTAAATCTTGAAAATCATGAAAAAAAATTGATTCAATCGGCCATTAACAAAGCCAAAGGGAATTACACAAAAGCTTCTGAACTTTTAGGCATCTCGCGAAGAACCTTGTATAATAAAATTGATAAATATGAACTTCAATAAATTCTATCTTAAATTATTCGTGTTGATAATCATCATCACGTCATTGGGAGCTTTTACTTTTTGGTCCTTTTCTCAAAACGAGCTGATTCTTTCCCGCTATATTTTACTCATTATCTGGATATTATCAATATATCTCTTTTACAGGTATATCCATAAAACCACCCGTGTATTAAAAGACTTTATTATCAACATCAAAGAAAATGAAATCGCTTATGCACCTGATTCCAAAAATATTTTTGGGAAAGAATTCAATGAATTGATGTCCATCTTCAATCAAAAAATTAAAACCATAAGTATCGAAAAGGAAGAACAATTTCACTTGTTCAAAAATGCAGTTAATCAATCCGGATCGGCAATCATTGTATATGATGAAAACGGAAATGTAGAATTACTAAATAAATCGGCTCTCAGCTTGTTTTCTTTATCAAATCTAAAGCATATCAACAAACTAAAAAATTCAAACTCAGAGCTGCCTGAAAAACTACTTACTTCAAAAGAAAAAAGCTTTATTCTGCCCATTCAGGTAAACAACGAATTGCTAAAAATAGCCATCCATCAAAATAATTTTATCCTGCGAGGCAAAAAGCTAAAGGTAGTATCCATGCAAAATATTTCCAATGAACTGGATAAAGAAGAGCTTGAATCGTGGAAAAAACTAATGCATGTAATCACGCACGAGATAATGAACTCGGTCACCCCCATGAAAACACTGGCCTACTCGTTGTTCGATATTTACAAACAAAATGATAAACCCAAAACCATTAATAAAATTGACCAGGATACTATTGATGATACTTTTATGGGTTTAAAAGCCTTAAATAACCGGGTACATGGTTTAATGCGTTTTGTAGATTCGTACCGGAAGTTGTATAAAATACCTGAGCCTGTTTTTAAAAATTTCGATTTTACAGATACAATCGATGAAATCAACCATCTATTTAAAAATACGTTACATAAAAAAAACATTAAATGGATAAACCAGGGAGATTCCAAATTAAACTTATTTGCCGACAAAACATTATTTACACAGGTAATGATTAATCTGATAAAAAATGCCATTGATGCGGTTGAAAATTCTGAATCCCCAGAAATAATAATAAACTATTATCAAAAAATTGACAAAACAGTGATAAGCGTTAGCGATAATGGCCAGGGTATAAGTAACAAAGAGCTCAAAGATATATTTGTTCCTTTTTACACCACTAAAAAAGATGGAACAGGAATTGGACTCTATTACTCCAAAATGATTATTTATATGCATAAAGGGCAACTTAAAGTAAGTTCTCAACTGGACCAGGGAAGCACATTCAGTATTCATTTGTAACTTTCTGAAAAAATATTCAGGAAACCACTCATTTTTTTTATTTTTACCCTTTCAAAAAAAAAGCAAAAAAATGGCAAAAGATTTTAAACCCACGGAATACACTCTACGATCGGTAAAAACCGGCAAGACATTTAAGGATGAAGGGTGGACTTTGGAAGCTCCCGAAGAAAACGAACCCACACTTATCCGGGCAATTTACGATAAAAAACAATTGAATGTTAAAGACAATTCGTGGGGAATTTACAAATTTGCCGACTGGCTTCCCATTCAAAAAACATTAAAAGGGTCATCGGCTCCGGTAACATATAAAAGTAATGGTTTAGCAAATCATCTAGGGCTAAATAATTTATACATCACATTCAGCGGCTATTGGCCCGAGAAAGGAGCAAACTTCACCACCTGTTCATTTAAAGAAACAGAGGCATATTCGGTATGTGGACGCATGATTCCTAATAAAGATAAAGTACTGGTTGTGGCATCGGCAGGAAATACTGCACGAGCATTTGCCCACGTATGTTCAGACAATAATATTCCGCTATTACTCTGCGTACCCGAAGATTACATTGACACCCTATGGTTCAACAAACCCATCAGCGATTGTGTAAAACTGGTAGTAACGAAGAAAGGAAGCGATTATTTTGATGCAATTCACCTGTCAAATTTAGCCTGCCAGTTAGACCAATTTATTGCCGAAGGAGGGGCCAAAAATGTTGCCCGGCGTGATGGTATGGGAACAACCGTACTTTCTGCTGTTACCGAAATTGGGAAAATCCCGGATTACTATTTTCAGGCTGTTGGCAGTGGAACCGGTGCTATTGCCGCATGGGAAGCAAATTTACGCTTAATAGAGGATGGCCGGTTTGGAAAAAATAAAATGAAATTAATGGTTTCCCAAAACGAACCGTTTGTTATTTTACAGGAAGCATGGAAAGCCGATTCCAGAGATATTTTACCGATGAAAGATGATGAAGCACGAAAAAAAGTAGAACAGATTTTAGCTAAGGTGCTTTCCAACCGAAAACCTCCTTACCCCATTATTGGAGGTTTATACGATGCAATGAAAGATGCGGGCGGTGATGTTTTAACGGCAAGTAATGAAGAATTGAAAGCAGCCGGAAACCTTTTTGAAAAAATGGAAGGAAACGATATCCATCCTGCTTCGGCGGTGGCAACAGCTACCCTGATAAAAGCGGTAAATGAAGGAGTGATGAAAAAAGATGATTTGATTATGCTAAATATTACCGGTGGTGGTGAAGAACGGTTTAAAAAAGAAAATGAAATCACCTATCTTAAACCCTCCTATGTATTTAATATTAATCCTTCATTAGAAGAAGTAAAAGAAGTTTTGTATAAACTTTTTTAAAATATCAATAAATGTTCTTGCCGGGTAAAACCGGCAAGAACATTTTCATTTACTCATCATCCTTAACTTTTCGCTGACTAATATAATTATTATAAGCCTCCTCCCCTTCATCTGACCAAAAATCATTAAAATATTTCCATTCAGTCGTTTTTTGTTTGTGATATGCATCTTTCCATCGGTCAAAGAATTTCTCTTTCATAGGTTTATGCTTTTCGGTCTCGTTTTTCCCATGCTTAAAACCTCCGAATATTAAACGGGCTAAAATAACAATTCCTACAGCCTGCAAAAAGGTTATTGTGGTTAACCCAAACAAAACAGGCATAAGCCAGTTCCACAAAAGCATTACAATATATCCAAACAGTAAGGCTAAAAAAGCAACGCCAATTACGCCAAGAATAACAAATCCAAAAATTTTTAATCCTTTCAAAAAAGGATGTGTTCTGTGATGATATACATGTTCCATAATTTTATTTTTTATGATTATACATTCATTTAATAATGCTGTCGATAAAATTCTTCAGGCCTGATTAATTTTCTCAACTTTTGAACTCCTCTGTGTTTCCACGATAAAAGTGTCCCAACGGGTATATTTAGTTCTTGCGAAAGCTCCTCAAAACTGCATCCATCCAATTCAGTGGCTATAAATACCATTTGCTGATTTGGGCTCAATTGGTTTAATCCCCAATGTAGTTTTTGATAAAAAATATCATCATCGATTAAAGGGGTATTTAAATACTGAAAATCAGAAATATTTTCGGTGTAGCTATTTTTTTCTTCATCGCGGGCAAAAGATTGAAATGGAATTTCCTGCCGTTTTTTTCGCCTGTAGTCATTAATTTTATTTTTTAAAGCACGATAAATATAGGCGGCTAAATTTTCCACTTTCTCGTCAAAATCAAGCTTCGAAAAGATATTTAATGCCACATCCTGAATAATATCTTCGGCGCTGATATTGTAATATTTTTCGTTAAGATACTTTTTAACATAGCTTATCATCTGCCGGTATTCGGATAACATAAAAGATAAAACACGGGTATGTTTATGGTCTTTTGTCATATTTATCCTGACGCAATAATTTTCATTTATTGCAATTTTACCGATAAAAAATTATTCTAACGTATATTCTTTGAATAAAAATTCTGATTATGAGCCAACTAATTTTGTCTTTTATATTATTTCCCGGTCATCTGTAACTGATTCGTTATTCAGTCGTCTTACTATTGAACTTTAGAAGAATAAATTCATTGCTGATGATTAAGAATATTATTAAACACAGTTTTCGCTCGTTTAACCGACAAAAAGGCTACACAACCATTAACATTTTAGGATTATCCATAGGGATTGCCTGTAGCTTATTAATCTCATTATATGTAATTTTTGAATTAAGCTACGATAATTTTCATGAAAAAAGTGAACGTATTTACCGGGTAATCTTAGATGGGAAAATTGGCGGACAGGAAATCAAAGGTGCTTATACTTCATCACCCGCGGGGCCTACCATGTTAGAAGAGTTTCCTGAGGTTGAAAATTTTGTAAGATTTAATGCAGGAGGAGAAACAGTTATTAAATTTAAAGAAAAACATTTTTCTATAAACAATTATACTGAGGCAGATTCTTCTTTTTTTAATATTTTTAATTATCCGCTAATCAAAGGCAATATTAATACGGTATTAAACGAGCCTTATAAAGTTGCTTTGTCCGAATCGACAGCTAAAAAAATATTTGGGAATAACGATCCGATGGGGCAAATGATAAAAATCGGCAACAACAAATCTCTCTATAAAATAAGTGGGATTTTCAAAGATTTACCCGACAACTCACATATCGAAGCCGATTTAATTTCATCCTTTTCATCAAACCCCAGATCCCTTAATAGCGACTGGTTATCAAATAGTTATGCCACATATCTATTATTAAAACCAGGAACAAGTCAAAAAGATGTTGAAGATAAAATCCCTGCATTAATTGCTAAGTATGTAGGTCCACTCCTCCAACAATTCCTGGGAATTGAATTGGATGAATTTTTATCCAAGGGCAATAGATATTCCATGTTTTTACAACCCCTTCATAAAATACACCTACAGCCTGAAATACAGCAAGAAACAAAACCTGCTAATAATCCGAAATACCTCTATATTTTTGGAAGTATTGCTTTATTAATTATTATTATTGCAGCTATAAACTTTATGAATATGGCTACTGCCCAAGCTGCAAAACGTGCAAAGGAAGTAGGCATTAAAAAAGTCAGTGGCTCATCCAAAGGTTTACTCATAAAGCAATTTTTAACCGAATCGTTACTTTTATCATTTATTGCTCTTCTGGTAGCAATTATTATTATTCAATTAACCTTACCCTATTTTAATAATCTATTAGAAGTACAATTAAAATTAAACCTGTTTAGTAACTGGTATACGATTCCTGCACTCATAACCATTTCATTACTCGTAGGTTTTTTAGCAGGCAGTTACCCTGCATTTTACTTATCTGCATTTAAACCGGTTAGTGTACTCAAAGGAAAAACTAAAGATGCAATGAAAAATGGAAAATTACGCAGCATCCTGGTAATTCTCCAATTCTCAATATCCATAATACTCATTATTGGTTCAATTATCATGTACAGTCAACTTTCTTTTATGCAAAATAAAGATCTGGGGTTTGACAAAGAACAATTACTGGTTATCCGAAGAGCTCAGGTACTTGGCGACAAGGTTAAATCCTTTAAAGAAGAGTTATTAAATCATAATGGAGTAAAAAATGTTACTGCATCTACCGCATTACCTGCCTTTAATAATAATTATAACGGGCATATGGTTGAGGGACGGCCTGACGAAACGCTCTTGTTAGAAACCAACTGGGTTGATTATGACTTTTTAAAAACCTATGGGTTGGAAATGGCCTCAGGCCGATTTTTCGATAGAGATTATCCTACAGATATTGATGCTTGTATTATAAATGAAACTGCTGTAAATCATTATAACTTTAACCCTCCCAACGAAACCCGTTTTTTAAAGGGTAATAATATCAATGATGTTGAATATGTTCCTGTTATTGGTGTGGTTAAAGATTTTCACTTCCGCTCGTTACAAACGCCAATTACTCCCTATATATTTTATTTTAAAAATGAAGATATAGACTGGAGATATATAACCGCAAAAATTTCAACAGAAAATATTCAAAAAACAATTAAAGATATTGAAACCGTTTGGAAAAATTTTACCGGTAACGAACCCTTACAATATTTCTTTGTCGATAAAGCTTTTGATAATCTGTATAAAGAAGAAGCCAGAAACTCAAAACTGTCAGTTATATTTACAGTCTTAGCTATCTTCATTGCCTCATTAGGGTTATTAGGATTAACATCATTTTCAACCGAACAAAGAACAAAAGAGATAGGTATCCGAAAAGCAATGGGCGCATCTGCAGGTTCAATATTTTATTTAATTACTAAAGAAATTATCACATTAGTACTTATTTCCACATTAATTGCCTGGCCAGTCGTTTATTTTATTGCAAAAAACTGGTTACAGGGTTATGAATACAGAATACCTTTAGGGATTGAATTCTTCTTTTTAGGATTATTGATTGCAATTACCATTGCCATTCTAACGATTAGCTACAAAACCATCAAATCATCCCGTTTAAATCCGGCATCATGTTTAAGATATGAATAAAGATTTAAAATAACTCACATCAAAAGTAAGTGGAAATATTCCTCTTATTTTTGAGGAGATAAGTCTTTCGCTAAGCTATCTTCGAGAAGCTCAACCGCTGTTTTAATAAAATAAGTGCATTTTTTATGAAAAACATCGGTTTCTTTCGCCTTTTTCTGGCCTTCTTCGGAGTTTAAATCGATATCAATTAACGATTTACAATTGATACTACCATGCTTTTGTGCAAAAATACGTGAGAAATCCTGAATTAACTGGTTGGTTATTTCCCGGGATTGCTCACTTTCCCCGTTTTGCTGATAATTACCTTTAAGATAACCGATAACCATAAAGGAGCCGGTAATTGCACCGCACGTTTGTTGCAAACGCCCCATCCCACCCCCAAAACCTGCAGCAAGTTTTAAGGCTGTTTCTTCCGGAAGATTTAAAGCATCCGCAAAAGCTACAATAACTGACTGTGCACAGTTATAACCTTCAGCATAATATTTTAGTGCTTTTTCAGTTCTTTTCATTAAAACAGGAAGCTGTTTAAGCCAGTTTTTTTCGATTAACTACTTTATAAAATCTCTTTGAAAAGGTATGATTGCAATTTACCAGATTATATTTAGGAAGCTGGGGTTCGGTAAAGTCAATCTCAATTCGAGCGGATGGATTGCTTTCTAAGTGCCCGATAACCTTTAAGTAATCCTGTACAATTTCGTATTCAATATACTCAAAGTCTAATGGGTCATTAAACGTTAACTCTTTTCCGTTTTTAACACACGTAAGTTTCATACAATATTCAATTTTCTCTGATTTAAACAAAAATCAGACCAAAATAGTTAACTTAGTTTAAAATAAAGATAATGTACATCTTACTAACCCCCAAAAATTTAAGATAAATATTCTGGTCTGAGATAATGATAAAATAATCACCATTTCATTCAGAAAGTTAGATGTGATTTTTAACCTTTACGTTGCGTTAAGATTATAAAAAAAAATGAATATCAGCAAAACAGAACGACGGACTCTGTTTCAGAAAGGATATTTAAATTTACTCTTCGCAATATTCGCCCATCATATTATTAACTTTTTGAAGATAGTAATTTTGATCTTTCTTTTTAAGATGCAATCGTTTAATCGAATATTCTGCTTCTTCCTGTATCCATGGTAGCATGGAACGGGAACTGCAATATTCAAAAGGATCTTCATTCCAGAAAATTTCCAGAATATTATCTTTTAATTGATCAATAACGGTTTTGGCTGTATTTATTTTCGACTTATAACCTTCTACTTTCATAACGAAAAAATTAAGATTATGAACTATGAATTAAAATGCAAATTAGAAATTTTAAATTATATAATAAATGCTTTACGATATAAAAATATATATTCTTTAACATATACGTATTTATTTTTAGGATACAATTCTAAACGAATGCAAGTTATATCTGCAAAACAAAAAATAATGGTTAAAATAATCGGTATACTGGCCAAAAGATAAAATCCGGAGAATAAGGCTAACATAAACTCAAAAACAATTAAATGATTAAAATAAAATCTCCTTTATTAAGAATAAAAATGTTAATCAAACAATGTCATTTTAGCATAAAAATCTATATTTACCTGAAATCTTTTCTCAAAATCAATTTAGGAATAATATTTGACATGCTTAAATAGCACTAAAATTAAATACTATGCATTATAAAGAAATTATTCATCTCTATCGTAAGATTATTCATTATATTTTTGATAACAGAATAATAGATGCAATAAATGAACTGAATCAATTTGCTGAACAGGAAAACAAACAATATCATACCATTCAAATTGAAAAATTAAAAGAAACCTACCTCAATATTCTCAAACATTCCTTTATGAATATTGAAGACCCTGAACGGGACAAAATTTTTAAGAACCTGAAAAAAACACTTCTCGAGTTAACCGACTCCATAAAGGAAAGCTTACTGACAGAAACATCCGGGTTAACCATATACAAGTTAAAATGGTCGATGGAAAAAAGACTGGGGCAACACTCCGAAAAAGCATTTTCATTAGTACAAAACCTGACCTTTGATAAAGAACTTCATCATATTTTAAAAGAAAGCCATATCAATTTCAGCCAAAACATAGATGAAGACAAGCATATTTCAAGGCAGGATTCCATAAAAGAACTTTTCAATTATTTGTGGTTAACCGATTATTACCAGGAAACAGAAAAAAAGATTTTAAAAACGTTAAACACCTCAGAAAAAATCCCATGGCACGATAAAGGATTATTAGTTAGCGCATTAACTTTAAGCCTGTTACGAGTTTTTGATAAAAATAAGTTTTTTGCACTGTTTGATTTTTATTTTACTAAAGAACAACAAGTTTGGGAAAGAGCTCTCATTGGAATAGTATTAACACTTTATAAATATGATGACCGGTTAGATCTTTATCCGGACTTAATTAAAAAATTGGACAAACTATCGAAATCTTCTGAATTAGGGAAAGAGCTGGAAACAATTATCATTCAAATATTTAAGTCGAAAGATACCGAAAAGATTACAAAAAAATGGGAAGAAGAGATATTACCCGAAATGTTAAAGATGCAGCCTAAAATTGAAAAAAACCTGGATTTGGAAAATATTGTTCCCGACCAATTCATGGAAGATAAAAATCCCGACTGGGAGAATGTTTTCAAAGATTCTCCGGATTTACTGGATAAGTTACAAGATTTCTCTCAAATGCAAATCGAAGGTTCGGATGTATTTATGAGCGCATTTTCCAAATTAAAACATTTTCCTTTTTTTAATGAAATGGCTAACTGGTTTACTCCTTTCTACAAAGAAAACGAATACATTGATTTAATTTCGGAAAAGGAAGAAACCAATCTAATACCCTTTATTGAACAGCTTGAGAAATCACATTATATGTGTAATTCAGATAAGTATTCATTTTGTTTAAATCTTCAGTTTATTCCCGAATCGCATAAATCCATGATGATGGATATGTTTAATCAGGAAATGGAAAGTATGCAGGAAATTGCAAAAGATGAGAATCTGTTGAACCAATTTGCCATTTCAAAAAGTATTATTACACAATATCTTCAGGATTTATACCGGTTCTTTAAATTACATCCTTATAAAAATGAATTTGCAGATATCTTCAAGTGGCGTTTTGATATCCAGAATAAAAAATTTTTTAATCATTTAATTAAAGATGACCAGATTATCCGCAATATTGCAGAGTTTTTCTTTGAAAACAAACATTTTAACCAGGCGGTAGATATCTTTAAATCGTTAGAAACCAAAGACACGCCAAATGCTGAACTTTTTGAAAAAATTGGATACTGCTACCAGCAGATGGGCGATTACCAGGAAGCTTTGAATTACTATAAAAAAGCTGATTTGTTGGAAACAAATAAAACCTGGATAACAAAAAAAATTGCTTTGTGTTACCGGTATTTAAATCAGCATGAAAAAGCATTAGAATATTATAAAGAAGCAGAAAAAGCAGAACCCGAAAGCTTATATATTCAAGCCTACATTGGCCATTCGTTGATGCGATTAGAGCGATACGAGGATGCATTAAAATATTACTTTAAGGTAGAGTATTTAGCTCCATCCAATGAAAAAATTCAGCGTCCCATTGCCTGGGTATCGTTTGTGCTTGGAAAATTTGAAACAGCCATTAATTACTATACCAAAACATTGCAAAAGCAAAACAATGAGTTTGACCTCATCCATTTAGGTCATGTTTACTGGTGTACTAAAAATCCTCAAAAAGCTATTGAGCTCTATCGTCAGTCTTATCAGCTGTTAAATAATAATGAGGAACTATTTGAAGCTACTTTTGATGAAGATGTTCAATATTTAAAAAAACATGGCATCCATGAAATGGATATTGATTTAATGAAAGATTATTTAAAATCAAATCTTGATCAGGACTTATAGAAACAGCCTATAGTCAGTTGTTTGAATTATTTTTATTTATGCAAATAACCTTGCGGTTTTACGAAGAATTAAACGATTTTCTTCCTGCTGAAAAAAGAAAGAGGTCTTTTCCTTTCGAAGTGCAGGTAAACTCATCGGTAAAGGACACGATTGAAGCGTTGGGGATACCCCACACCGAAGTGGATCTGATTTTAGTAAATAGTCAATCTGTTGATTTTAAGTACCATCTTAAATCCAACGATTATATTTCTGTTTACCCTAAATTCGAGAGCTTAGATATTTTGCAAGTAACAAAAGTAAGAAAACAACCTTTGCGAAAAATAAAATTTATTTTAGATGTTCACTTAGGACAGCTGGCTAAATATTTACGTTTGTTAGGATTCGACACCTACTATACCAACCAATTAAGCGATCCGGAAATTATGGATAAATCAATCGATGAAAATCGAATCATCCTGACCCGCGATTACGGAATTCTTAAACACAAACAAGTTACACACGGCTATTTTGTTCGTTCGCAGGATCCAAAAAACCAGCTAAAAGAGGTCATGCAACGTTTTGATTTAAAACACAAAATCAATCCCTTTTCGCGTTGTTCTGTTTGCAATGGGATAGTTCGGGAAGTTAAAAAAAAGAAAATTGAACATCTGCTTCCGGAAAAAACGAAAAATTATTTTAGGCGGTTTTATCAATGTTCTTCCTGTCAAAAAATTTATTGGGAAGGTTCTCATTACGAAGATATAAAACGCTTAATCCATAACATCATCCGGTAGTATGTCTTTTTTTATTTACCTAATTCATACCCACCTAACAATAATAAAGCCGGAATAGAAACTCCGGCATATTAAAATTCGATTAAAAATTTACAAATTATCGTTTAAACGGTTTATAGTAAAATTTTTCCCAATGAATAACTTCATTGATAGGTTTTCTTAACTGTTCGTGTCGGTTCAAATCCACCTCATCAGCCGGGTACCCAATGGGAATAAGTGCTATAGGCTCAACACCTTCAGGCAGCTCAAGGATTTTAGCACATTTCATCACATCAAATTTACATACCCAGCAAGTACCCAGACCAATATCAGCAGCTGCCAGGGTCATATGATCAATGGCAATAGCTATATCAATGTCGGTATGAATTTTACCGTCAGAACGTCGCCAGGCTTCGCGATGGTCTCCACAAACCACGATGATTGTTGGTGCAGATTTTATCCACTCCCGGCCATAACAACTTTTAATCTTTTCCTGGTTTTCTTTATCATTAATAACCACAAAATGCCAGGGTTGCTTATTCTTAGCCGAAGGGGCAACTCGACCGGATTCCAGCACCTGAAGCAATAATGTTTTTTCAATGGGTTTATCTAAATATTTTCTGCAAGAATACCGTTGTTTTGCTAAATCAATAAATGCCATAATGTCAATTTTTTAAATTTATTTTTTTATTTCAACAATCTCATCAAAAATTTCTATTTTATCTCCGGCTCTTAATTTTGCCCGTTTCCTGCTTTCAACCTGACCATTTAACTTAACTTCACCCATATCAACCATATGTTTGGCTTCTCCTCCACTTGAGCATATATTAGTAACTTTTAAAAGCTTAATAAGTTCTATGAATTCAGTATTTTCTTCTAATTTAAAAATTATCATTTATTTATTTTTAGTTGATTACTCATTTTTGCTATAATTTCTGATGCTTTGCCCTCTAGAAACAAATCGGTAATAGAATCGGTAAAATACGATTTTTTACGATTTATTTCAAGAATAAAAGCTCCATCTTGTTTTGCTAACTGTGGCACATATGCTGCAGGAATAACTTCTCCGGTAGATCCAACAACAATAACCACATCACAATTTCTTGCTGCCTCGAACGATTTTCGATAGGCAACCTCCGGAATTTGTTCGCCAAAAAAGATAAAATCAGGTTTTAATACTTCACCACATTTCTCACACCTTGGTGGCAACTCATCTAAGTTTACATCCGATATTTTATAACGGCTGCCATCTTTTAAACAAACCAACTCCCGGGAATTCCCGTGAAACTCATATACCTCATTACTTCCGGCCTCGGTATGCAGATTATCAATATTCTGGGTAATGATAGCTTTTACCCACCCCATTTTTTCCATTTCGGCCAGTCCAATATGTGCGGCATTGGGCCTGGCATTACCAAAAAAATTATAAAAAATCTCCTTTATCACAATCCATGATTTATAAGGATTGTTAAAAAAATAATCCAGGTCAAGGTACTTTGGGTCGTATTTATTCCATAAACCATCATCCCCTCGAAAAGGAGGGATACCACTTTCGACCGATATTCCGGCTCCGGTATAAACAATAGCATGCTTCGATTTTGTTATGATGTCAACCGCTTGTTTTATTTTTTCGTCCATCTGATTCATCTTATTCAGCATATTTTGATTCTATCTTTTCAATGAATTCTAAATCTTCCAATGTTTTACCATCTTTAAAATATTGATTCAATTCATAATTAATTTTATCCACAAGATGTTTAATTTTTTTGATATACATAGGATCCAAATCCTTTTCCATCAACTTATCATACATTTTAATCATATTCATGTATGCAAGGTAAGTATCGGAAGGGGTTATCGTTGATGTTTGCATCATCTCTTCCAAAGCTACAATCGCCGCCATATAATCACCTTTATCCCTCATTATTCTGAATTTGTTGTAGTAGGAATGATAATAATCCGGTTGCAGTTCAATATACTCCTCTGCATACTTAAATGCTAAGGTATCATTTTCAAGTTTTGAATAATAGTGGGATAATAAGAATGTATGATAAGAAGGTTCGAGGTTGAGGCTTTTTATTTTGGCTATAATCTTTTGATAATCTTGTTCACTCAGTTCTTTTTTACCAGACATTTCGTGGATATACCAATTCTGATATTGCTGACGTTCAGAAAAATATGCTTTTCCCTCGAAATCCTTTTTTTCTTTAAAAATATCTACAGTACCTGATTGAATATCATATTTTAAATATTCATTAAACGCCGCTAGATTCTCGTCATAAGCAAAATAAATGGTCCCGTTCATATTATCCATTATACAACTTTTAACCGTAATATTGTTATTGATACTATTGGAGAAAAAAGGATTATGAATCATATCATGATTTTCGGTACAGGATAATATCTGATAGCTTTTCTCTACTAAATCCGGTTGAACAATTTTTTCATTCAACTCCTCTAACTTTCTTTCTCTGGATATGTTCGACTGGTTAAACATGCTAATCGGGCTGTATTGATATCGGCCAACCTCGGACAAAGATAAATTAGCAATCGCTAAAAAGTCATCTTGCATCTCATTTTTTATCACTCTGCCCCGGGTTAACTCATAAATAGCACCCGAGAAATCCGATTTACTGCCAACTGTAATAAACCATGCATGTGAACTATATCCTTTAAACTGTTCATCCACTCCCGCCATATTTTCTGCATTTTCTAAAATATCACGTACCTTAAATGCTAAGGGCATATCAACATTATAATCGTCAATTTCTTTACCATTTTCTGCGGGTGCACTGTTCATATTAATCGACATACTCAGACCAGCATGGTTTATTCCGGTATAAACACCAGGGTAACCAATAAAAGTAAGGTTCGTAACCGGATGTTTACCTTCCATATGATAATTCACAATTAATGGATAATGTGTTAATACTTCAATTCCCGGCCAGTCTAAGTTTCTTCCGTGTACCATATGGTTTTTGTTCCGTAGAATAAACGCAGAACAACTGATTTTAAAAAACAATTGAGGGAAATAGGCCAGTGTTTTAATCTCTTTCAAAGTTAAATCGCTTCCGTCAGCCATTCCTTCAAACTCACGGATAAAATCATCGGGCATAGTTTTCTCCAGTTTACGGATTTTAAAACCCAAAACTGCATGGGCAATCCATTTTTTCAAGAAGAAACTCCCAATATAATTTTCTGCCAGACTGTCAATGGTATGGTTCATCTTCAGTAAATAATCATTAAGCAATACTCCATACTGTAACCCTGCTTCGTAAGGAGTTCCCTTAACCGTTAAAAAAGGCACTCCCTCTTTAACCATTAATTCTCCACTGTGAAAAGTACGTTTGCCGTCCCGGGTTTCGATATAATGATAGGGTTGGGCAAAAAGTTCACAACTAACCGTAATACAAAATGCTAAAACAAAAAATATTCGTGTTTTCATTCCCGTTTTATTTGTAATTCATAAAATTACGAAAATATCTCAAAATCCCTGAAATATATTTACAGTAAACGGGAAACTTATCTACATATGGATTCATAGTAATCTTAAAGAAATCGAGGTAAACTATTATTAATCAGCTAAATTATTCTGATTATTCATACATCTTAAAATATTAAAGCTATCGTGATAATAACTGATGGCAGGCATGTTAATATTTATATTTATTTTTGTATTTTGAAGTTTTAAGGTATAAAACAAAGAATGACAAATAAGAAACCCATTAAAATAACCTAAAGTCTCCTATAATTATATGCTATTATATTTCAAAGAAATAGAAATAAAAGCAAAAACAGCCCTTATTGCCGCTAAACATTATCTTCATTATTTTGTTCAAAGAAATAAACCGTAACAATTCATTAAAAAATATGCTAATTAATCGATTTATCGTAATTTTAATGATTGTATAAAAACAGATTTCTGAGAAAATAAAGGTTAAACAAAAAACAAATGTATAATACCTAATGGATAAATTTTCATTTACTGGCAATTCAGATATAAATGCAATAGAAAAGCTCTACGAACAATATAAATCAGACCCTGAGAGCATTGATAAACAGTGGCAAAAATTTTTTCAGGGATTCGAGTTTGCTCAAAAAAGTTACCCTGCTTCCAATCAACCTGAAGAAATTTTCGACAATGAATTTAAAGTTATTAACTTAATCGAAGGGTATCGTAAACGCGGACATCTGTTCACCCAAACCAATCCGGTAAGGACCAGAAGAAAATACTCGCCAACACTAGCTATAGAAAACTACGGATTAAGCGATAAAGACTTAGATTCCATTTTTCAGGCAGGCAAGAATATAGGTATAGGTGCTGCAACGCTTCGTGAAATTATTGATCATCTGGAAACAACCTATTGCCAATCTATTGGTGCAGAGTACATGTTTATACGTAATCCGGAAATTATCAGCTGGCTGCAAAACAAAATGGAAAGCCGCAAAAACATTCCTGATTTTTCGCACAATGAACGTAAGCATATTTTTAATCATTTAAAACAAGCCGTAGGATTTGAGAATTTTATCCATCGCAAATTCATCGGTCAAAAACGATTTTCCTTAGAAGGTGCAGAGTCGCTTATTCCGGCTCTGGATGCTGTGATTGAAAAAGGTGCCGATATGGGTATCCGGGAATTTATTATCGGCATGTCACACCGCGGGCGTTTAAATGTTCTGGCCAATATCCTGGAAAAACCGGTTGAAGATATTTTTGCCGAATTTATTGGCGAAGAGTATGACGAAAATATTGAACTGGGAGATGTAAAATATCATTTAGGCTATGGCAATACCATTAAAACTATAGCCGGCCAGGAGGTTCGGTTAAACTTAGTCCCTAACCCATCGCACCTGGAAGCTGTAGGTCCTGTGGTGCAAGGTATTGCCAAAGCAAAAATTTGGGGTAAATATAAACACGATTATAGAAAACTGGCACCTATTATTATCCATGGTGATGCGGCTATTGCCAGTCAGGGGGTAGTTTATGAAACGATACAGATGTCCCAGCTAAAAGGATACCGAACCGGAGGGACTATTCACCTGGTGGTTAACAACCAGGTAGGTTTTACTACCAATTACCTCGATGCCCGCTCGAGTACCTACTGTACAGATATTGCCAAAGTTACCAAATCGCCCATATTCCATGTAAACGGAGATGATGCTGAAGCACTGGCATATACCATCCAACTTGCTATGGAATACAGGCAAACTTTCCATACTGATGTATTTATCGATATCTTATGTTACCGGAAACACGGTCACAACGAAGGCGATGAACCCAGATTTACCCAGCCATTACTTTATAAAGAAATCAACAAACACCCTAACCCCAGAGATATTTACAGCAAATTTTTAATCGAGAAAGGCATTTGTTCCCAATCGGAAATTAAAACTTCTGAAAAAGAATTTAATGAACTCCTGGAGGAAAAGCTTACCATAGCCAAAAAATCGGATAAACTATCTATTAAACAGTTTTTGATTGAGGATTGGAAAAAATTTGATGATGCAGATTCCTCAAAAGCACAAAACAATCCTGTTACGGCTTTAAACAAAAAGAAACTTAAATCTATAGCCTCAAAAATCAATCATTTACCCAAAGAGTTGACATTCTTTAAAAAAATAGAGAAACTTATCGATGAACGAAGAAAGATGATTGAAGATGAACGGTTGGATTGGGGTATGGCCGAATTATTGGCTTACGGGACACTGGTTGACGAAGGCCATCCGGTACGTTTAAGCGGTCAGGACTCTGAGCGTGGTACATTTTCGCACAGACATTCGACCCTGACTATTGAAGACAGCGATCAAAAATATATCCCTTTAAAAAATATTAACAAAGGCCAAGCTCCTTTTCATGTTTTTAACTCACCTTTATCAGAATATGCTGTATTGGGTTTTGAATATGGTTATGCGATGGCTGTTCCCGAAGGATTAACCATTTGGGAAGCGCAGTTTGGAGATTTTAATAATGCGTCACAAATCATTATCGACCAATATATCAGTTCGGCCGAAGAAAAATGGGGATTAAAAAACGGGATAACCCTGTTTTTACCTCATGGATACGAAGGTCAGGGACCGGAACACTCAAGTGCCCGAATGGAGCGTTTCCTTTCATTATGCGCTAATAATAATATGCAGGTAGTTAATCCAACGACGCCGGCCAATTTTTTCCATGTGCTAAGAAGACAGGTTCATAAAGATTTTACCAATCCTATGGTTGTTTTTACCCCTAAAAGTCTGCTAAGACATCCAAAATGTGTTTCATCACTTGGTGAATTAGCTGACTCATCGTTTAAAGAAGTGATTGACGATAACAATGTAATTGAAAAAGAAGTACGCCGGGTTATTTTCTGTACCGGTAAAGTTTATTACGACCTTTTAGAGAAAAAAGAAGAATTTGATGCTAAAGATATAGCATTGATACGTGTTGAGCAATTGTACCCCTGGCCTGAAAAAGAAATTCACAAAATCATTCAAAAATATCCTAATACCTTACGATGGATATGGTTGCAGGAAGAACCCGAAAATATGGGTGCATGGCGATATGTTAAAGACAAATTCAAAGGGATAAACATTATCCCATTGGCAAGGCTGGCAAGTGGTAGTCCTGCAGTTGGGTTACATAAGCTACATGTGTTAGGTCAGCAGGAAATTATAGGCAAAGTGTTTAGAAAATGTACCTGTCACCTGAACAACAAATATTGTGGACTGCAATGTGAAGTCGGAAGCTCCCGACTTGACCTCAAGCATCAAATGAAATATCTATAAATTTGTAAATTCGTATAATTGTAAAAAATAAAATATAAAATGATTGAAATAAAGATACCCAGTCCCGGTGAATCAATTACCGAAGTAGAAATTTCGAACTGGTTAGTTGAGAATGGTGATTATGTAGAAAAAGATCAGGAAATAGCCGAAATAGAATCTGACAAAGCCACTTTACCACTCATTGCGCCGGAAAGCGGAACCATTGAAATTGTTGCATCTCCGGGAGAAACCATAAAAGTAGGAACCGTAGCATGCAAAATAGATACCTCGGCAGAACCAGAACCAAAGGAAACAAAAAAGAAAGAGGAACTTACAGACAAACCAAAAGAACCGGAACCGGAAAAAACTGCTGAATCTAAATCTAAATCTGAAACTAAAACAGAAACACCAAAAGAAGACAGGCCCGAAAAATCAGCGTACGAAAAAGTAAAGGTGTCGCCCGTAGCACAAAAAATGATGCAGGAAAAAGGCATCCATATCGATGATGTAATTAACGGGCTTAAGCGGATTGGGAAACAGGAAGTAGAACTAGCCTTAACTCAATCATCAGAATCGGAAGTCATTCCGCAACAAAAAGAAGGAACAAGAGATACTAAACGGGAAAAGATATCACAATTGCGCAAAAAGCTCAGTCAGCGGCTGGTTTCAGTAAAAAACGAAACAGCCATGCTTACGACCTTTAACGAGGTTGATATGACCGAAATAATTGCGCTACGTAAAAAATACCAGAAGCAATTTATGGAAAAACATGACATAAAGCTGGGCTTTATGTCCTTTTTTACCAAAGCGGTTACCGTTGCTTTAAAAGCATTTCCCTCTGTAAACTCGCAAATTGACGGCGAAGAAATTGTTTATCCGAATTTTACTGATATTGGGATAGCTGTACAAACCCCCAAAGGATTGATGGTTCCAATAGTGCGTAATGCTGAGACCCTTGGTTTAGCTGATCTTGAAATAAAAATTAAAGAGCTGGCCGATAAAGGACGTGCAGGCAGAATTTCTATCGATGATTTAACAGGAGGGACCTTTACAATTACCAATGGAGGTGTCTTTGGCTCACTGCTCTCTACTCCTATCCTTAACCCTCCACAGTCAGGCATTCTAGGAATGCATAATATTCAGGAACGACCGGTTGCAATTAACGGAAAAGTGGAAATACGGCCTATGATGTACATTGCTTTATCGTATGACCACCGCACGATTGACGGGAAAGATTCGGTCGGATTCTTGGTTAAAGTAAAAGAATTGCTCGAATCACCCTATAAACTTTTATTGGGCGCTAAAAATGCGGATGAAATGTTGCTGGATTTATAAATCCATATCATTGGCAACACCCAGCAATCCTAGATACAATAATTTAGCTGCATCTTCCATTATTTCAGGTGTTAATGCATCCACATTATCCAACGGATGATGATAATATACCGGTTTAACGCGGTGGGTAGTACCCACCGAAAATGATTTATAACCATTCATGGTAAATACTGCACCATCTGTTCTGGGGCGGGTAGTCACCGGGCGTGCTTCTGTGGTTCGCATACTCCGGTGAATATATTTATCATTGGCATCTATAAAATGCCTGGTAATTTCAGGGAAAGAGGCACCTCCCCATAAGGCTAAACCGGTACCGTTTCCAACCATATCCAGGTTAATCATACCAATAACATTTTCCTGTTTTACTTTAGGATGATTGACGTAATAAGTACTACCGATCAGTCCACATTCTTCGCCACCAAATAATATGAACATTAGGGAACGCTTAGGTCTTACTTCCGATTGGGCTAAAGCTTTTGCAGCAGCCATTACATCCACTACACCAGAAGCATTATCCAGTGCTCCGGGTAGTAATTTCCCGGGATTTCCCACACCATCCAAATGTGCTCCAACCATAATAACTTCATCTTTTAATTCAGGATCAATACCTTCGATAAAACCAATAACATTGCAAGATTTAGAATCCTGATAATGTTTTGTCTCTGCAGTTATTTTAGCTTTTCCTTTTAAGTCAAACGAGTTGGGTTCTAAGTTTTTATGGATACTTTCTTTTACTTTTTGATAGTCTTTACCAGAAGCATTAAAAATATCACTGGCAACTTCTTCTCCAATATGCGTGTAAACAATTTCTTTATGATACGATGTATTGGGGTTAGCCAGTTTATTAATATATAACCAACCTATTGCACCATGCTCAACAGCATTATTAAATTTATATTGATGATAATCATACGGAACCCACTTCTTCATATCCGGATTATTTCTTCCAACCGGCAAACCGGATTCCATAACAATAATTTTTCCTTTTACATCCACACCGGCATAATCATCATATTCTAATTCAGATGCGGTAATTCCATATCCCACATAAACCAACTCAGACTCTATCATACCTGAACCGGAATTTTGACCCGGAAAATATTCTTCAGGAAATTGATAACCTTTAATGATTTTGTTTCCTTTTTCATCTTTATAAATATATTCTACTGAACCACTGCTGAAAATCTCGGTATATGGATTATCGAAATATTGAAAATATGTACCATTATCCCCAATGGGTTTTACATCCCATTCATCAAATTTAGTTGCTACCCACTGAGCCGCTTGCATAAATTCAGGCGATCCGGATAACCTGCCTTTGAATTCTTCGGAAGAAAGCTTTTTAGCATAATCTAAAATTTCATGACTCGATATCGTATGAAATGTCTCAGGTAAAAAATTTGAATCAGATTCCTGACTTTTGAGATTATTCACTGCTAAAAATAACAATATGAAAAAAGATACTTTTTTTAACATCATTTTATTTTTATTTGGATTTAGAAAACTATTCTTTTGACCAAAAAATAATTTGATCGTTTAACAGGGAAGTAAATATGAAATAAAAAGTAAAAAAAATTGTTTATTTTAAAACCATTATCCTATTTTTATGTAAAATGAGGTAAAAAGGAAAGTGTTTATGATCAAAAAAATAGTCTTTTCATTGTTTATCATTATACTGGCTGCAAAATTTTTGCACGCCCAGGTTCCCGTAAATATTGGAAATAAAAGCATTGATTCGCTATATTATAAAAGTAAGACCTACTGGATAACGTTAACGCCTTTTTTCTTTGTCGACCACAAGTTTTCGCCGGATAAAGGAGAAACCTGGTTAGATGTAGGCATGTTTGGAAAAAATGTAAAACCACTGGCCAAACCGGATTCCATGGCGCATCAGAATATTCGTATTTATTCATTTACCCGCGCCGCGGGGATAGCTCAGATGTGGGTTATAGCTCCATTGTTGGCCTATAAACACTATACTGATAAAGGAGATGTAACCAGTACCGGAGACGAAGCCATTGACGATAGCATGTACCGTGAAGAACAAACGGCCTATTTACCTACAGCAATTCTTGTCTTTTTAACCGGGACTTTCACTTATCATGTACTGTCTAAAACATTTCTTTTCAGGTCGTTGCATGACTACAACCATGCAGTATTAGGCAATGAACCGGCTTTTCAGTTTAGCTTTAAACTTGACCAGAAAACGAATATCCCGCAGCTATCGTTGGTCTGGACTTTTTGATAAATATTCAAATCATTTATCCTAGTCCTTTCATAAGAAAAAATAACGCATGAGTTGGATATTTTTTGCACTGCTCACAGCACTTTTTCGCTCTCTTACCGATGTGGCCGGCAAGTTTGGTCTAAAAAACATGGATGAATATATTGTTGCCTGGGCACTCAATTTTTTCTCGGTTCCTTTTTTATTGCCGATACTATTCTTCATTGACATCCCTCCTATCGGCCCCGATTTTTGGATTGCATTAATGGTCAGCGGAACATTAAACATTGCCACCTCCATTCTTTATTTAAAAGCCATTAAACGGGCCGATTTATCCATCGTAATTCCCTTAACAACATTTACTCCGCTATTCTTATTAATTACATCACCACTGATTGTCCATGAATTTCCAAATATTTTTGGGATTATAGGAATATTCCTGATTGTTTTCGGCTCCTATATCTTAAATATCAAAGAAAAAAATAATGGTTTACTCGCGCCTTTTAAAGCACTTATTAATAATAAAGGGGCACAATTAATGCTATTGGTTGCATTTTTATGGAGTATAACCTCTAATTTTGATAAAGTAGGGCTGCAGAATTCGTCTCCACTATTTTGGGGTATAATTATTAACTTATTTATTACGATAGGTATTACCCCATTTATTTTTATCTACTCCCGCAAAAATATCAGACAAATCCCCAAAAATCTTAAAACATTAGTTCCTGTAGGCATTTTCCACGGTTTAATGATTGTTTTTCATATGATTTCTATAAGCCTTACCCTGGTTGCATACCTCATTTCCATAAAAAGAACCAGTGCTTTATTGAGTGTTATCTTTGGCTCGGTCGTTTTCAAAGAAAAAGGAATTAAAGAAAGGGTTTTAGGCGCTGTTATTATGATTGTAGGAGTGTTGTTTATTACGCTGTTTTAATTTAATCGTCAGCAACTGGTAATTAAACTTTTGATTTATTATCTTGTCAAAACTTTATAACTCAAAATAACCCTATATCATGAAAAGAATCTTTATTACATTTATTGTACTTATTTTAAGCATTAATTTTATGTGTGCACAAGATAGAATTACAGGCAAAACGTTTGCTACCCGTTCTGAAGTAATCGCAAAACACGGAATGGCTGCTACCAGTCAGCCCTTAGCAACCCAGGTTGCTTTAGACATTCTTAAAAAGGGCGGCAATGCGATAGATGCAGCCATAGCAGCCAATGCTACCTTAGGCTTAATGGAGCCTACAGGCAATGGAATGGGTGGAGATATTTTTGCCATTATATGGGATGCTAAAACCCAAAAGCTTTACGGGTTAAATGGCAGCGGACGGTCGCCCCAATCATTAACGCTGGATTATTTTATTGAAAACGAATATGAAAAAATTCCTGCCTACGGACCGCTTCCTGTTTCTGTTCCCGGATGTGTTGACGGATGGTTCGAAATGCATAAAAAATTTGGATCCATGGAAATGACTAAAATTCTTCAACCTGCTATTGATTATGCACGCGAAGGGTTTCCTGTAAGTGAGCTTATTGCATACTATTGGGGTCGTAGTGCTCCATTTTTAAGCCGATTCCCAAACTTTACCGAAACATTTACCATTGACGGGAAGGCTCCAAAAAAAGGAGAAATTTTTAAAAACCCATATCTGGCCAATACATTGGAAAAGATTGCCAAGGGTGGTCGTGATGTATTTTACAAAGGAGAAATTGCCCGTGAAATTGCCCGTTACATGAAAGAGCAAGGAGGCTTTTTATCGTACGAAGATCTAGCCAGCCATAACTCTGAGTGGGTAGAACCTATATCAACAAATTACCGCGGATTTGATGTTTGGGAGTTGCCCCCCAACGGACAGGGAACAGCGGCTCTTCAAATATTAAACATCCTTGAAGGGTTCGATATTGCTTCCATGGGATTTGGCAGTACGGAATATATACACACTTTTACCGAAGCTAAAAAACTGGCTTTCGAAGACCGTGCAAAATATTACTCGGATATGGATTTTAATAATATCCCGGTAAAACAATTAATATCTAAGGATTATGCTAACGAACGAAGAAAACTAATTAACCAAAATCGTGCAGCCAGAGATTACCCGGCAGGTGAGCTTGAACAGGGCAATACAATATATTTAACGGTAGCCGATAAGGATGGGAATATGGTTTCCTTAATCCAAAGTAATTACCGCGGAATGGGTTCCGGAATGACACCCAAAGGGTTAGGATTTATTCTGCAAGATCGAGGTGAATTATTTAGCCTGGATAAAAACCATATGAATAGATACGAACCCGGGAAACGCCCTTTCCATACCATCATTCCGGCCTTTGTTACAAAAGATGGCAAGCCATTTATGAGTTTTGGTGTAATGGGCGGATCGATGCAGCCTCAGGGACATGCACAAATAGTTGTTAATATGGTTGATTTTGGCATGAACCTGCAAGAGGCTGGCGATGCACCAAGAATCCGGCATGGTGGCAGCTCGCAACCTACCGGCGAAAAAATGACCGATGGAGGAACACTTCATTTAGAATCTGGTATTGATTATGAAGTTATTCGTGAACTATCCAAAAAAGGGCACAAGATTATTTTCGATGTTGGAGGATACGGTGGATATCAGTCCATTATGTACGACAAAGAAAACGGAGTATATTTTGGCGCTTCCGAGTCGCGTAAAGACGGACAGGCAGCTGGTTATTAAAAACAATACAACTTACTACAAAAAAATATCCTCATAATAATTGGGGATTTTTTTTTATTCGTTAAATTGCAGTAAAATAATCATTATGCAAAAAACCGCAATACTATTCGGAGCAACCGGATTAACCGGAACGTATCTTGTAGAAGAATTAACCCGGGATGACCATTATCAAAAAATAAAAATTTTTAACCGCCAAACACAAAACTACAATAATCCAAAAATTGAAGAACACCTGATTGATTATAATCAGTTAAATGAATATAACCATGAGTTTAAAGCCGATGATGTATTTTGTTGTTTAGGGACAACACTGAAAAAGGCCGGTACAAAAGAAAACTTTTTTGCGGTTGATCATGATTTGCCTGTTCAGATTGCACACATTTGTAAAAACAATCAATGCGATACATTTATAGCCATCTCATCGATTGGAGCAAATGCAAAAAGTTCAAATTATTATCTGCGTACCAAAGGTTTAATGGAACAAGATATCCTTAATCTGGATTTTCGTTACCCGGCAATTGTCCGCCCCTCGATGCTGTTAGGAAACCGAGCCGAATCACGCCCGGCAGAAACTTTGGGAAAAATTATGATGAAGGTTTTTGGATTTTTGATGGTGGGAAAATTAAAAAAATACAAAGGGATACATGCTCAAACGGTAGCTAAAGCAATGAACTATATTGCAAATAAACCAAATTTAACCATTGAAAAGAACATTTTTGAATCAGACGATTTAATTCATATAGCCGAAAATAGCAACCATGACAGACAGTAAAGATTTCTTGAACGTAATTCAGCACAGACAAAGTGACCGGGCCTATTTAACGAAACCAATAGAAAATGATAAATTACAACGGATTTTAGAAGCCGGAAGATTAGCTCCTTCGGCTTGTAATGCACAGCCCTGGAAATTTATCGTTATTGATAATCAGGAATTAAAGTATAAAATTGCCGATTGCACCTCGACCAAAATCCTGGGGTTGAATCATTTTACCAAACAAGCACCGATACATATCGTTATTGTAGAAGAAAAAGCAAACTTCACATCCAATGCCGGAAGTTTAATTAAGGGAAAACATTTCCCTTTAATAGATATAGGAATTGCAGCCCAGAACATCTGCCTGCAATCCGAAGCAGAAGGATTGGGAACCTGTATGATTGGTTGGTTTGACGAACCTAAAGTAAAAAACCTGCTTAAGATTCCCAAATCTAAAAGAGTGCCGCTCATTATTACCCTTGGCTATCCTGCTAAAGAAAAAAGGGAAAAAAGAAGAAAAGCTTTAAAAGAAATTATCCGTTACAACAGTTATTAAAATAATAAAATTCTAACTATAAACTGTGAACTTTAAACTACATTAACTTCCATTTCCAATGTAATATCAAAGATTTCTTTTATCGATTGTTGAATAGTACGGGCCACCTGAACGACCTCTTTTCCTGTTGCATCTCCAAGGTTTATAAGAACTAAGGCCTGTTTCTCATGTACCCCTACATTTCCTGTTTTTTTGCCTTTCCAGCCGGCTTTTTCAATTAACCATCCGGCAGGAATTTTTACTAAACGATCCCCTACCAGATAAAAGGGGATTTCGGGATAATCCTGTTGCAATCGTTCTAATACATTTTTTTCAACTACAGGATTTTTAAAGAAACTACCTGCATTACCTGTTACTTCAGGTTTTGGAAGTTTTGTATTGCGTAAATCAATAATAGCCTTTCGTATATTCTGTAGATTTATCTCATTAAATTTGGATAATTCACTCCGTAGATTTCCATAATCTAATGTATAATTTGGTTTTTTGTTCAGGCGGAAATAAACATGTATTATAATATGTTTTCCTTTCAATGCTTTTTTAAAAATACTGTCCCGATAACCAAAGTGACAATCAGCATTCTTAAAACGATGGGTTTTTAAAGTATCAATCTCAAGGGTTTCAACTTCAGTAATCACATCTTTTACCTCCATTCCGTAAGCCCCAATGTTTTGGATGGGACAAGTACCTATATTTCCTGGTATTAAAGAAAGATTTTCAACTCCTCCCCAGCCTTTTTCCACACAATATTCTACAAACTCATCCCAAACTTCTCCTGCTCCCACTTTTAACTGAACAACCCTGCTATTCTCATTAACAACCTGGATGCCTTTAAGTGCGGGTTGTATAATTAATCCGGGAAAATCTTCTGTAAATAAAACATTACTTCCCCCTCCCAGGATTAATAAAGGCAATTTTTCTTTTTGGTGTATATTGATTGATTGAGTTAACTCATCAATAGATGAACATATGGAAAAATAGCGGGATTTTACATCTATACCAAAAGTATTATATTTTTTTAAAGGGAAATTTTCTTTTATCTCAAACATATGTTGTTATTTTATAGGTCAAAGATAAGGATTGATTATTTATTATAGTTAAAAATTGGCAGATATAATTAATGGGAATGGGGAAAAAAGTCTACATAGCTGTTACCAATGATTTAGTTACAGATAACAGGGTACATAAAGTTGCACAGACCTTATTAAAATCAGATGCAGAAATCATTTTATTAGGAGCTAAAAAATCTTATAATACTCCGGTTGGAAAAAGACCATATTCAACGAGACGCTTTGCCATGGTTTTTAAAAAGGGGGTCTTTTTTTATGCTGAGTATAATATTCGTTTGTTTCTTTTTCTTCTTTTTCGAAAATTTGATATTATTGTTTCCAATGATTTAGATACTCTCCCTGCCAGTTATTGTGCAGGTAAGTTGCGGGGTAAAAAGATAGTATACGACAGTCATGAATTTTTTACAGAAGTCCCTGAACTGGTAAACCGCAATTTCCCAAGGAGAGTATGGTTATTGATAGAGCGATTAATATTACCGCGGTTAAAACATGCATACACTGTTTCCACGTCAATAGCAGAGACATACAACAGGTTGTACAAGATACAAATGGAGGTTATACAAAATGTTCCTTTATTTAACGACAACGCGAATGATTCTCCAGAAACAAAAACCGAACAAAAAATAATATTATATCAGGGTTCATTAAATGTGGGGCGTGGATTAGAACAAATGATTAATGCCATGCAGTTTATTGATAATGCTCATTTTAAAATTATTGGAGATGGAGATATTGTCCAACAATTAGAACAGCAAATAAAAGAAAAAGCATTAGAAAAAAAAGTTACCATTAAAGGACGCATGCCCTTTCAAGAGCTTCCTGCTGAAACGAGCAAGGCTGATTTAGGGATTGCTTTGGAAGAAAATATCGGGTTGAACTATTATTATGCTTTACCCAATAAACTTTTTGACTATATACAAGCAGGAGTTCCTGTTCTTGTATCTCCCTTTCCGGAGATGCAGAAAATTGTTAATCAATATGAGATAGGTACTGTATATGACCATAAAGATGCAAAAATGTTAGCCCAAAAAATCGATGAGATTTTCGAATTAAAAAATCGATATCAACAATGGCAAAGAAACACCCAAAAAGCGGCAAAAGATTTATGCTGGGAAAAACAGGAGGAAACACTAATAAATATTTATACCAAAGCAGGCTTACAATTTATGCATAAATAAAGTAAAAAAATTTATCTCCAGATTTTTTCTTTGTTTAATGCCTGCTGATATCGGCGGGCATTAATATTATGCTGTGAAAGGGTTTTAGAAAAATTATGATATCCTGAAAAATCAGGTTTGGCACAGAAGTACAAATAATTATGTTCCTCATAATTTAATACAGCATCGATGGCTGCAATAGAAGGTATCGATATAGGACCGGGAGGCAATCCGTATCGCTTATAGGTATTGTATGGCGATTCGATTTGTTTATGAACGGTTAAAACCCGTTTAATAGAAAAATCTCCTAAGGCAAATTTCAACGTTGGATCGGCTTGCAAATGCATTCTTTTGCGTAAACGATTTATATATACACCGGCCACTTTCTGCATTTCGTCATTATAAAGCGTTTCTTCATCTACTATCGAAGCTAAGGTTATTACATCCACCGGCGTCAAATTTAAAGCTTCAGCTTTGGCCAGACGCTCTTCATTCCAAAAGCGCTGATACTCTTTATACATTCTTTGGATAAAACCTTCAGCGGTTGTATTCCACCAAAATTCATACGTATTAGGAATAAAAATACAGGTTATGGTTTCGGGGGTAAATCCATATTTTTTTATTATGCTATCATTAGAGAAAACACTTACCAAGGCCAAAGAATCGGCTTCAATCTGGTCAGCAATTTTACCGGCCAGTTGCTCTTTCGTTCTTATACTATTAAATATTACTTTAACCGGTTCCTGGTAGCCCGAACGAAGCATGTTGATAATATCGTTATTATTCATTTCGTGTTTTAATGCATATCGGCCCGGGTAAACATGATTGGGGTAATTTTTCTTTTCAGCCAGCCAAATAAAAGATGAAATATTTTCTACTATCTCATTTTCTCTGATAATTTCTACAACATCATTGAAAGTTGAACCTGTGGGAATATATAAATACTTTACCATTGAATCAGCTACCAATACATTAGGCTTATAAATACGATTGTAAATATTTACACTAAACACACTAATTCCTGCAACTAAAGCCAGTAATAATAATCCTGCTCCTTTATAAAATAATCTTTTTTTCATGCTGTTATTATTAAACATAAATTATTAAATTCTGTTTAAAGAATGAACAAAATTAATTTTTATTGTAATTTTTCATTATAAAAAATGTAATATTATGTACTATTTTTAACATTCAATCAAATTTCTTTGCATTTGTATTTAAATAAATTGTAAATTAGTATTAATTTTTACTTTAACAGAGGATTTTTAAATTTGGTAAAATTATAGATGAATATATGAAAGACTTGATAATAAAAGAAACTGAGAAGACCCCTTCAGTTGCATTAAGTACAAATGGTGTTTTAAAAATTGAAGGCCGCTCAATTCCGGAAGATGCTGCAAAATTTTTCAAACCCATACTCGACTGGACCAAAGAATTTACTTCCGGCGAAATTCGTGTGGATATAAAGCTAGAATATTTTAATACAAGTTCTTCAAAATTTATTTTAGAAATGCTTCGACTGCTGGAAAATAATCCGGAAAATAAAAACATTTTGGTTAACTGGTTTTATGAAGAAGGTGATTTGGATGTTTTAGAATCCGGTCAATATTTTGAATCTATAATTGGCATCCCTTTCAAATATATTGAGTACGAGGAATTATAGATTTCTCTGATCATTTTATCTGAAAAAATTTCGTTATACCTATTCATAAATTTCGATAATGAAAAAATTTGTTGTTTTTATCCTATTTACAGCATTAGCATCACTTGCTTTCGCTCAAACAGATTGTAATCAACCTTTATCCTTTCAACAATTTCAGCAAAGGTATCGACAAATAAAAGGAAGAACAACCGATCAGTCAAAATTACAATTGACGAATCAACTCGTAAAAGCATATTGTTTCTCAAGTGAACAAATAAAAGAGATTGCTTTATTGTTTGATGAGGACAATTATCGTTTACAATTTGCTCAATTAGCCTTCAATCATACTACCGATAAAAATAATTTTTATGAAGTATACGATGCATTTATCTATTACTCTAATGTTTTTAGGCTGCATGATTTTGTTTCCAGCAAAACCTCAGAAACTTCAATTACAGATGATATTCAGAAAAAAATAGTCCATATAAATTATCCTGATTACAATTATCCTGATTTTAGAAATTACACCGGACAGAAGAAGTGTAATCAATATATATCTCAACGACAATTTAATGCTATCATTAATCAAATAGAATCATCAAACGATGAAACATCAAAACTAGCTAAAGCCAAAAGATTAATCCAGCATAATTGTATTCCTACTGAATATTTAATGAAGATGGGTTCCCTGTTTTCTTCTGAAGACCAACGATTCGAATTGGCTAAAGCAGGATTATCGTCTGTATACGATATAGACCAGTACCTTGAGATGAAGCAAATATTCTCTACCCCCAGAAACCGAAGTAATTTTACCAATTTTCTGGCTGAACAAAAAACCTCAACATTTTTAAGAGAAAATGGCTCTAACGATAAATGTTTTGTCAGTAGCAGTGAGTTTAATTCAATTCTTAACTCCTTAAAAAACGAAAATTTTAACACGGCAAAACTAAAATCGGCAAAACAAGTTATTGAAACCAAAACCTGCCTCTCTCCCACTCAAATCAAAGAAATTATTAACCTTTTTGATTATGAAAATTCAAGGTTTGAAATTGCAAAACTTGGATATGACTTTACCAAACAGGAAAAAGATTATTACAAGATTGTGAGTGAATCTTTAGGATTTGAAAGCAGTAAAAGGAAATTATTGAATTATATAAATAGTAAACGGTAAAAACATTTTTTATGCCGGGAAAAGTATTAATCATTGACGATTCATTAACCAATAATGTGCTTATAGAAAACATATTAAAATCCGAAGGAATTGAATCTCTTGTAGCATATAGCGGAAAAGAAGCACTTAAATTTTTAAAGCAGGAAAAACCATCTCTTATCTTGTTAGATATTATGATGCCTGAAATGGATGGATTTATGTTTTTAGAACAAATTAAAAAAAATAAACTGAACGATATTCCTGTCATCATTATTACCGCAAAAGATGATATTGAATGTATCGACAGAGCAAAGAATGCAGGAGTGGAAAATTTCATTTTAAAACCAGTTGATATTAACAAGGTTATTGAAACGGTAAAAAAAAATCTGGCTCTGAATGAGTATTATGAAAATTAAAGACAATTACAACAGCGATCAAATCAATAAAGCTTTATTATCATTGCTTTCAGATTTTGTTTTTATTTTAAATCCTGAAGGTTATTATGTAGATATTTTCTCTAATAATTCGCATGACTTCATTATAAATCCTCAGGAAGCCATTGGTAAACATTTTAAAGCATTTAATTTTAACGATAATTTTGTCTTGCATCTTGATAAATCTTTAGCCAAATTAAAAGATACCGGTATTACTCAGCCCTTTAATTTTTCATCGGACCATCAATTTTATCATGCTAAAATTTCAGAGATTAAATCTGAAAAAAATGAAGTCTTGGGTTACGTAGTTACAGCAAATGATATCTCGGAATTTAAAGAAACAGAACAAAATCTTTCTCATGAACTAGAGGAGAGTAATAAGGAAATTAGTCTTCTAAAAAGAGATATCGATTTTTACATTAAACAGGGTGATGTCATTACCAGTCAACGAACAAAAATCCAAAATCAAAGGGACAAGCTGGCTATTGAGAAAAAGGATATTGCTAAGCAAAAAGAGCTAATGGAACAAGATTTGGATTTTATCATGAAACAAGGAGATAAAATTGCAGAGCAAAAACACAAAATAAAAAAACAACATGACCTTGTTCAAAAACAAAATAAAAAGATAGAAGACAGCATACTCTATGCAAAAAGGATTCAATCGGCAGTACTTCCTCCTAACCGTTTTGTTCAGCACCTTTTATCCGAACATTTTATTTTTTATAAACCACGTGATATTGTTAGTGGTGATTTTTACTGGACCAAGCAAATTGACGAAAAAATATACATTGCTGCAGCTGACTGTACGGGACACGGTGTTCCCGGCGCCCTAATGAGCATGTTGGGCATAACTTTCCTGAATGAAATTGTCAATAAAAATCCCGAAATACATGCCAACGAAATATTAAACGAGTTAAGGACACATATTATCAGCTCACTTAGACAAACAGGTTCAATTGGCGATACCCGTGACGGATTGGATATTGCCCTGTGCATTATTAATCATGATAGAAAATTAATGGAATATGCAGGAGCAAACAATCCTCTTTATTTCATTCGAGACGGTGAACATAGCGAAATAAAAGCCAACCGAATGCCGATTGGAATTCATCGCAGGGCAAAAGAATCTTTTAATAATCATGAAATTCCCTTAAGAAAAGATGACTTAGTTTACATCTTTTCCGATGGATTTATCGATCAATTCGGAGGAAAAGAGGGTAGAAAATTTTTAACAGGGAACTTTAAAAGATTACTGCTCGAAAATCATCAAAAACCATTAAGCGAACAAAAACAAATTTTAGAAAATACATTCCACCAGTGGAAGGGCGACAGAAAACAGCTGGATGATATTTTAGTAATTGGTTTTAAAATTGCTTTTGAGGACGAAAACCTAAAATCAAAAACCGATTATGACTGGGAAGGAAAGACTATTCTTATTGCTGAAGATGACGATGCTAATTATATGTTATTAGAGAAAACATTGGAAAAAACCCATGCTCAAATTATTCATGCTGAAAACGGAAAAGAAGCGGTTAGAATTTTCAAGTCAAACCCGAATATTAATCTTATTTTAATGGATATTAGAATGCCTGTAATGGATGGTATTGAAGCCACCTCACAAATAAAACTAATAGATAGAAACATTCCCATTATTGTGCAAACTGCATTTACCATGTCATCAGAAAAAGAAAAGAGTTTTAAAGCCGGTTGCGATGATTACATATCAAAACCTATAAATATAAAAGAACTTTATGCCACAATTTATAAATACCTCGAGTAAAAAGAAGCATTAACTCCCCTTCTTTTTCTCTTTTTTACCTAACCTCCCTCTGTTAACATTTAATTAATACAAAATTAAAGCAATGATTATCCTGACATAATATTAGGATAAGCTATGCTATATATATTTGTAATGAAAACAAAAACAAAAAATCTTAAAACAATAATAACCATGAAAAAGATAACAACATTCATTGCAATTTTTCTTTTTTCGTCAAGCATCATGTTTGCTTTTAATTCAAACGAAGGAAAAGAAAACACTAAAAATAACAAATCTGCTGTAATGACGACCTCTGTCTCGGGAAGAGTATTAGATAAAATTACCGGTGAAGCTTTAACAGGAGTTAAAGTAATGATTAATGGAACGGATAAAGCTACTTATACAGATTTTGATGGAAATTTTGAGTTGACCAATTTAACGCCAGGAAACCATGAGCTTAAAGCTTCTTATATTTCTTATAAAGAAACAAAAGAAAACATAGACGTTCGTCTAGAAAAATCAAATGAAGTAAAATTAGCGATTGAAAATATTTCTGAATAAACCAAAAGTATTCTTTAAAAAACCAGGCCGGGAGTAATGACTCCCGGCTTTTTCTTTAAATATACTCATGAAAGAAGTCCAATAATTATCGTCCTTAGTAACAATTTTTTACTCTATTTTCCAAGCTAAAACCCTTATGTTTAAAAAAGTATTCTTCAAAATCAAATTCTTAAGTCATTCATAAAATTTTATATTTTTTCTTTATATTGCATAAAATTTTTAGGTTATGAAGAAAAGCACAAAAGTTATTCAGATACTAAAAAATAATCGTGATTTTATTTCTAAAATCATGGATATTGATTTTAGTGATGAAAATGTTTTTGTTTTTGATTTTAGTGATTTGAACCAAGATCTATACGAGATAGATCTTGATGATACCCATGCTTTTAACGAATATGTTTTTAACAAATTAAAAGAAGAAAAAAAAGAAGTTGGAGTAGGCGGATATGGCGAAGATCGCTTAATTTATAAGCGCAGTAAACATTTCGACGGAGAAGGCGAACCACGTAGTATTCATCTGGGTACTGATATTTGGGTTAAAGAAAATATTCCTGTATATGCTCCTTTACCGGGAATTATTCACAGCTTTCAGAACAATACCACTTTTGGTGATTACGGGCCAACTATTATCATGGAACATTTAATTGAGGAAGTAACCTTTTATACACTCTATGGACATCTCAGTTTAGATTCAATCACCGGACTTGAAAAAGGAAAATTAATTCGCCGGGGAGATGAAATAGCCCGGGTTGGAGATCAGGTAGTAAACGGAAACTGGCCTCCCCATTTACATTTCCAGATTATAACTGACATGCTTGGGAATGAAGGTGATTTCCCGGGTGTTGCTCCACCATCGGCTAAGGCGTATTTTATGGATCTATGTCTGGATCCTAATTTGATTTTAAAAATTGATAAACTGAATTAAAAAAGGTCTGCATTCCACAGACCTAAAATTATATGAATGGTTAATTAAACGATTATTCTTCCGAATAGTTTTTCTCATTAATTAAATCTCCATTTTTATTATACATCTTCCATATTCCGGTTTTGTCTCCATTGGTATATTTCATCTCATAACGTAAGGTTCCATTTTCGTCCCATATAAACCATGTACCATGTTTTTTACCCTCCTTATAATTAGCTTCAGCTAATTTTAAACGGTTTTCGTTCCAGGTTATCCATGTTCCGTGAATTATTCCTGCTTTGTAGGCCCGCTGTTCATTTTTAACTCCATTTTCGAAATAAATATAGGTAAATCCGTCCTGCACCCCATCTTTTAAACTCATCTCAACACGAATATTCCCATTTTCGTAATATTCTTGGTAGGAACCTGAAAAAAGGTTACCATTATTATCATAATATTTTCCCTCTTTCTTCATTATATCCTGAGAAAATGTAGATGAGATGATTAGAAATGTAAATATAAAACTTATAAATAATTTTTGCATTTTATTAGATTTTAAAGGTGTTTTACTGATTGGAATAAATCATTTTATTTAATAACGTACCTTCCTCGTCATAAATTTTCCAAACCCCAAATTTCTCACCTTTTTTATATTCCATTTCATACCGTAAGATTCCATTTTCATCCCAGATATACCATTTCCCATTTTTCTCTCCGAAATAATAGTTGGCTTCTGCTAATTTAACTTCTAACTCATTCCAGGTTATCCAGGTACCATGCATCTCTCCTTCTTTGTATGAGCGTTGTTCCTTTTTAATACCACTTAAAAAGTATATGTTTGTATATCCGTCTTTTATTCCGTTTTTTAAATTCATTTCCACCCGAATATTCCCATTATCGTAATATTCATAATATATCCCTGTATATGTTTCATTATTCTCATTTAAATAAATTCCATTCTCATTTTTTTCAATTTGAGCAAAGGCTTTACTAAAAAAGAGTAAACTTAAAATTGTTATGGTAATTATATTTTTCATTTTTTTAGTTTTTATCGATTCAAATTTTCAAAAGTAAGGTTGCCAGGTACAGCAACCTTACTACACTAATCACTCATTAATATAATCAGTGACGAATCGAGGTGTTCGTTAATTTTTTTCTTAATTGATCAATATATTGTTGATTAAAATTATTACTTGTTAAATCAAGCTTTTTAAGCTTTTTTAATTTTATAATTTCATCTGGCAAATGACTTAACTGGTTATTAGAAAGATCCAGCACTTCAAGATTTTCAAGCTTTTCAATCTCTTTGGAAATAGTATCTATCTTATTTTGAGAAAGAACGAGAATTTTCAAATTTTTCAGTTCAAAAATCGGATCAATACTGGCTAAACCTATCCGTCTTAAGGTCAACTCTTCAAGTTTATCCAGCTTATTAAAATCTCCCTTAAGATTTCTTAGAGGATTATCAGATAAATTCAATCGTTTTAAGTTTTTTAATGTAAAAACGACTCTAGGTATTTTTTCAAATTGATTATTTGAGAGATAAAGCGATTGAATATTTTGTAACCTTTTTAATCTATTAGGAAGATTTGATAATTTATTCATGGTTAATTCCAAAGAATTCAAATTAGGTAATTTATTAATTTCCAAAGGAACTTCTTTTAAACCTTTATTAATCAATAACAATTTATATACCTTATTTTTTTCTTGAAGTACTTCAGGTAATGACCTGTATTTCTCAGCCTCAATCAGTTCATCATAAGTTAATAAATCCTCATTTACTGTTTTGCTTTTTTGAGTGCATGAGATCGCTATTATACTGAATAATATAACTAGATAATATTTCATAACTTACTTTATCAGGTATTTTATATCAAAAGAAAAAGTTCTACCCAATCCATGTCTTATAAATGATTCATCACCTGAGTCGAAATGGTGAACAGCATTATAATCAGCGTCAAGGATGTTATCAACACTCAATCCAATATTAATATTTTTCCCAACATCTTTATCTATGTTAAAATTAAGATTCGGTTGTGATTGCTCATAAATATAGGGTGTAGCTCCTTTTGTAATTAGAATAAGCTTTTCTCCGGCGATATTAAATCCAATATTAGCATTTAATTGATGTTTCTCGTTAGCGTAACTCAAAAAAGCATTTATGATGTATGGTGATTGTCCCATCATAGGTCGTGTGCTTTCTTTGTCGGGATCAACCAGACGAATAGCAGCCAATTCTTCTTCAGGAATTTCTACAATTGATTTTATATAAGAAAAGTTTCCTCCTACTGAAAAATCTTTAAGAAAAGGAATAAAATCGATATTTTTAATAATTTCTATTTCTGCCCCATATAAATAGGCCTGATCGGAATTAAAGAAAAAAGCTTCGATATTATTCGCTGCCGGATCCAGTTTACTTTCTATCGGCTTTTCAAAAAACTTATAAAACCCACTTAATGCAAATTTTTCGCCCCGATTAAAAAAATACTCGTATCTTAAATCAAGATTTGTAATTAATGATCTTTCCAGATCACTATTACCATAAGTATATATACTTGTTTGCAGGTCGTAGTAATTTGTTCCAACCTCTTTAAACTGTGGTCTTGCTAATGTACTGGAAACACCCATTCTAACATTCATTTCATCATTTACTGTATACGTAAGATTTAGTGATGGTAAAATATCAATCTCGTTAATATCCCCTGAGTCGTACGATGAACTGCTTTTGTCTATTTTATTTTCAGTAAACATATCTGATTTTTCAATTCTTGCTCCGGTAACAACTCTTAGTTTTTTAAAAAGATAAAAATCTGCCATAATATAGGCTGCAATAACTCTTTGATTTGCATAATAACTATTGATTAAATCGTTATTATGGTCAACCTCATAGCTATACCCCGTTGGATTAGATGTTGAGATGATATAATTTTCCAAATAATAATCAGCTCCCAGTGGAGGGATATTTCTATTTCCTGCTCTTAAATCAAATTTTACTTCATCTAAATTCCTCTCTTTAAATATGTAGTTTCCACCAAATTTAACTTTCACCGTTTGTCCTGAAATCTGAAAGGGAATCTCGATATCTAATTTATTAAAGAAATTCAATTCATCCATTTCTCTGTAATATCTGGTGGGTACATCATTTGTTTTGATATAAGCCTGATTAGTAGACTTGTCAATCAGATTTTCAAAAAATCGCATATCCGGTTCATCCTGAGTCATTCCAGTATATGAACTTAACCATTCAATAATAGTATTATTAAAATTCGGGAGTACATGTTTTCCGTGTAATTGATACGAATTAAGAGCTCTCTCGAGGTATGCAAGTGTTCTGTCCTGGGTTAAAACATCAGGACCTTCATAATTAAAAGTCCCTTCACGATATCTTGCCGCTTGTGTACCACTTTGATTTTTCAGGAAACGAAGTCCAACTTTATGGTTATTTGATAATTTATAATTTAAATTTAGCAATCCTGATAACATCACCTTTTCTTCACCTTTAATATCTCCGGTACTTTTAAGCGGGTCGGGAATATCTGACTCCTGCATTGATTTATATATCCCATCATCATAATATTCATATTTTCTTGAATAACTTAACGCAAAGTTATATCCCAGTGACTTACCAAAAATTTTAGTCTGGTTTCCTAATGACAGTTTATGGCTATGGTTAATCAATGATTTTTCTTTTACCGGCTCCATCTCTTTTGAAAAAGAATCAGATATTTTATTCATTTCATCAATTGAATAACCAGTAGCAGGATTTATTCCACCTAAATCGTTATCTACCATATAATTCAATGCTTCCTGTACAACAGTTGGAATCGATCGCTTTCCATTATCAAAGCCCCATATGTCTGTATTGCTGCCATTATAAGATAAAAAATCATTATTCAGGTTAGCCTGAGGATTGAAACCGAAAGAAGTAGAAAATTGAAAAGTAAATTTCTCCGGAAAATCTTTGGTAATGATGTCAACATGTCCCCCGGTAGATTCTCCTGGCATATCAGGAGAAAAGGTTTTATTAATTAAAATATTTTCGATGATATTGCTTGGGAAAATATCCATTTGCACCGTATTCTTTTCCGGGTCAAGGCCCGGAAGCTCAGCTCCATTAAGTGTTGTTTTGGTATACCTTTCGCTTAAGCCCCTTACATAAACATATTTACCATCCTGTACTGATACTCCGGTAACTCTTTTTAATGCCTGAGCAGCATTACTATCCCCCAGTTTTGAGATTTGTTCAAAAGATATGCCGTCGATTACTTTTGGTGCTTTCTTTTGTAATACCTGTAATGCACTTTCTGTTGTTTGCCTTGCTCTGGCAGTTACTACAACCTCAGCAATATCTAAGGTAGCCTCTCCCAAAGATGCACTTAACAAGGAAACTTTACCGGGAATAATTTCGATATCTTCAAAGGTTTTTGTATCGTAAGATATATATGAGATAGAAATGGTGTGCTTTCCTTCTGGCAGGGTCAGACTATAATTACCATCAAAATCGGTTGCTGTTCCAATAGAAGTGCCACTCTTGATTACATTAACACCTATTAATGTTTCACCTGTTGATTCGTCAATTATTTTTCCTCTTAATGTACCTGTTTTTTGAGCTATCAGCTGCACATTGACAACCAGTAGCGTCAAAATAAGAGCAATTAGTTTATTATTCATTTTATTATTATTATTTAACAAATTATCATTAAAAAAATATAAGCTGATAGCAAATTGCTATCAGCTTATTTTTAAACTCTATTTTATTTAAAATCCAACATTTGCAAAAATGTTGTTTTTTAGAACAAGGTTTCCATCGAGTAGTTGGTCGTAGCTGCTGTTTTTATCATCACGATATTCAACAAAAATACCTGATGAAGTATTTGCAAATATTGAATTAGCATAAATACCGCCGGCATTATCTCTAAATGTAATTGCTTTACCACCGTTACCAATATACGTTGCATTATAAATGGCAGGTAATGCATAAGGAGTTGATTCTTCATCGCTTCCTGTTCCACCATCATGTTCTCCTAATCGATCACCTGTGGCATCGGATTGAATTGCAACCCAGAATTGCCCTTTTCCGCTGAAACCTTCGTCATAATCATAAGCATCATCACCACAATAGGCTACAATACAATGCTTCAAGTTTGGAACTCCTCCAAAAAATTCAACACCATCATCAACGTTTGAAATAACAGCAATATATTCTAATGTAGTTCCTGCACCAACACCACCTAAGGTAAGCCCGTTAATTTCATTTCCTGCTCCAATATCAGTACCTCCATGACGAATGGTTACATACTTAAGGGTACCAGAGTTATGATCCGGATTATCTCCACCATAAAATGCATTTTCATTTTCAGGTACTCCTTCAATTCGTTTTTCTATAGAGTTATTCGTGGGCGCCTCACCTAAAATCATTAAACCACCCCATAATCCTCTAACATCTGTTGAATACCCAGAACCATCATACTCATCACCGTAACCTGTAAACACAATGGGTTCAGCAGCCGTTCCTTCGGCCATAATCTTACCATCTTTTCTTACAATAAGGGCGCTGGCATTTTCTCCCTGTCCGGATTTACCCTGAATCATAGTTCCCGCTTCAATGGTTAAGGTTGCAGAGGAAGTTACCGAGATAAATCCATCTAAAACATAGATATTATCCTTTGTCCAGGTAACATCAGCAGTAATGTCATCCGTAATCACAACTTCATTTGTTGCAGAGCTGGTTCCGTTAAAACCAAAAGCTAAGTTCCACCCTTCGGCCCAATTCGCGCTTCCGGGTTCAAATGCTCCCTGGTAAGTAACATTATCAAACCAGGCATCAGAGGGAGCTGCTCCGTCTCCTGCTTCTCCTGTTGCAGGGACAATATTATCTGCATCAATATTTAAATCAGATGTTGCTATATTGCTATTATCATTAAAATGAGCTAACAATACACTTTCATAATCACCAGGGAGTGTACCGCTTTCAGCATAAGCAGTTAACGCTACCTCTTCAGGAACAACAGCCCCAGTAAACGTGTTAAAGTTAACATTAACAGAACCTGCTTGCATAGCATTTCCATCTGCATCATATCCACTGGATGCTGTTACTGATATGTTCAACAACTCAGAACCATCACTGTCAGTATCCGACAACGTAAGGTTTACTAATGCTGTATTATTGCCTGCAGTATGATTTACGGTGTAAGATTCCAGTGTTAAAGAACCTCCGGAAACAGAAACGTCAAGACTTGCTTCATCGATATTGCCCGTGGCATCATTCATTTTATAGATCCCTTCAGAAAAATAAACTGTTGCTTCTGTATTATTATTATTGATGGATACAGAAACCAATGAGGGATTTTGCTTATCTACTTCATCCGGATCTTCTTCACAAGAAGTAAATCCAATGGTTAATGCTGCTAATAAAGCGGCGGTTACTTTTAAATATTGTTTTTTCATTTTGATTTTTGATTTTGGTTTATTAAAAGTTTGATTTAAAATTTCGTTTTTAATTACACTGCAAAGTAATATCAGCTAATGTTAAATGATATTATCTGTTTTTTATGCTTGTATTAAATTTTAACGGCATCTATTTTTTTTTTAACTTTAACTTAAAGATGATTTAAGATTTTTTACCGTTATGAAGGGAAAGAATATTGTATTTTAGCCAATGGTACCATATATAAAACCAAATAAAAAAATGAATACTAAAAATTTTAAAATCTTATTGGTCGATGATGAATCTGATATCCTTGAATTTTTAAAATATAATATTAACAAAGAGGGATTTGAAGTTCATACAGCAAGTAATGGTAAGGAAGCCATAGAAATTGCCAAAAAAATAACGCCTCATTTAATTCTACTTGATGTAATGATGCCTGAAATGGATGGCATAGAAACCTGTGAAATTTTACGCCAGGACAAGAAACTGCAAAACACTATTATTGCTTTTTTAACTGCCCGTGGCGAAGACTACTCACAAATAGCCGGATTTGAGGCCGGTGGTGATGATTATATTGCCAAACCGGTAAAACCAAAAGTGTTAATTAGCCGTATTAAAGCTTTACTTAAAAGATTTAAAACAACTACAAAACCTGAAGATGATAATGAGTTAATCATTAAACAATCGAACCTGGTTATTGATAAAGAAAAATATATCGTGATAAAAAACGAACAGGAGCTAATATTGCCCAAAAAGGAATTTGAATTATTAATCCTGTTAATTTCAAAACCCGATCGTGTTTTTACTCGAGAGGAAATTTTTAGTGCTGTTTGGGGTGATAATATCATAGTAGGTGATAGAACTATTGATGTTCATATCCGGAAATTAAGAGAAAAAATTGGAGAAGAACACATAAAAACAATCAAAGGAGTTGGCTATAAATTTGTTGATTAACTTAAATAAGGATAGAGGATAAACGAGAAAAGGCCCGAAAAAACATCGAGCCTTTTTATTTTGAGATGAATTTGAGAAATTAATCTTTATGATTATTCAATTGAAATTCAACAAAATCTCGCTGAGCTTTTACCAGGTTAATCGATTGTAATAAGAAATTCTTCAACTCATTCAGAATTCCAAGATAAAGGATACTAATCCGTGTTCCTGATTCGTGTTTCTTAATACGCTTAACTTGTTTTTTACGTGCTGATTTAATTTTTCCTAATATATCCTGCTGTTTTTCAATTAAGTCAGGTATATTTTCAAAGGTATTGTTTTCAATGGTTTCAATAATTGAATCAAACAAATCGGTTGTTCCGTTTTTTAATTCATTTAACTCATCGACTTGCACAGTTATTAATCCCTTATGATGATTTTCGATATGTTCAAAGCTGGGATTAGAAATAAAAGTAAGTGCATGAGCCATTTCTCTTAAATAATCAATAACCTGAACATAATAGTGTCCTGTTTCAGCTTCTTCTTCATAAAGTTTCTCCAACGTAAAATGTACAGATTGTTTTAAATAGCGAGCTTCTTCATTCAATTTATCAACATCTTTACATAATTCCTTCAGTAACTTTCGGTCCTCTTTGGTCAAACCAACGATGGTTTGGTTTAACACTTTAATTACCGCCTTAAGCATATTTCGTACTTCAAGCGTACACTTGGTTCTTATATTTTCGGCATGAAGTTCTTCGTCGGCTAATGTTTTTAATCGTTCTTTTTCCGTTTCTTTTTTATTGAATACAATATGTGTTCTGATAAGAATAAAAAGTGCTATCGCAATAAAGATACCGATAGCAATTCCACCTCCATAGCTAATAATTAATGCAATAATAAATGCAGCTGTAAATGCTGTAAATGCTGTAATAAACCAACCACCAATCACCGTAATCACACCGGTAATTCGGTAAACAGCACTCTCTCGTCCCCAGGCTTTATCAGCAAGCGAACTACCCATAGCAACCATAAAAGTAACATAGGTTGTTGATAAAGGAAGTTTTAACGAAGTAGCAAATGCGATCAGAACACTGGCAACCGTTAAATTAACGGATGCACGAACCATATCAAACGAAGGAGCATCTTTCTGATCTTTTATGGTTTTCTGATATTCTGAAGTATCAAATCGTTTTTTCAGGAACTTATTAACTTTTTTAGGAATAATCTTTCCAACTGCATTATCCAAATCTAAAGCCCCTTTAACAAGCGTTCTGGAAAGCATGCTCGACCCAAATCTTTCATTTCCCGATGACTGTCTGCTTAAATTCACTTCGGTTTCGGTCACCCGACGAGCTTTCCTTGATAACCAAAGGGTTACAACCATAACTAATCCGGCAATTAATAAAAGAACCGTATTGGCTTTCGCCTTGCCCGTTAATGCAGTCATTAGCAATCCATTGGGGTCAGAGACAGGATCTGCAATAAAAGCCTGGTAAGATTTTAGTCCTGCCAGGGGAACACCAATAAAGTTTACCAAATCATTTCCGGCAAACGCCATGGCCAGGGCAAAAGTTCCTACCAAAACGACTAATTTTAAACTGTCAAATCGTACCAGCCAATAAAGCAGTTGAAGTAGAAGGGTCCAGCCGATAAAACTATATAAAATAATTAGTGTTGCATTTGTTTTTATCCACTCAGCGGTAGCATCTGTTAAAAAGGAGGTCCCTTTGGCACCTTTTATTAATATAAAATAGGTAATAGCAGTAATGGCAATCCCACCCCAAACAGATCCGAAATATTTAAACGTACGTTTATAGTTATACGAAAAAACCATGCGGGTAAAATACATGATAATAGAACCTACCGTAAAAGCAACAATGACGGAAAGTAGTATACCCGCAATAATAGCCAA
>Ga0209936_1000095_pt1 | contig 55268 bp, 40 predicted proteins | sample SalPonR1_A_D1_MG_FD_185694 | JGI IMG/M metagenome (GOLD analysis project Ga0209936, IMG submission 185694) | Salt pond soil microbial communities from South San Francisco under conditions of wetland restoration - Salt Pond MetaG R1_A_D1_MG... ...
ACTTGATGGGAGAGAAGATCCAGGTGGCGACGCCCACCGCCAGGGTGATGCCGGTGAAGGCAACGGCCTGGCCGGTGGTCTGCAGCGTTCGGTCGTAAGCGGCCTTGAGACCGAGACCGTCACGCAGATGGGAGTCGAGCCTGCTGTAGATATAGATGCCGTAGTCGACACCGATACCGACACCCAACGCGATTACGGGCAGGGTAGCCACCTTGACGCCGATGCCCAGGAATGCCATCAGCGCCTGCGCCAGCACGGACGTGAGCGCCAGCGGCAGGATGATGCAGACCACCGCCCGCCAGGAGCGGAAGGCGAGAAGCACGAGGAAGCTGACGACGCCGTACACCAGCGCGAGCATCTGGTACTGCGCCTTGGCGATTACCTCGTTCGTGGCCGCCTCGATGCCGGCGTTGCCGGCGGCCAGCACGAAACGCACGTCGTCGCTGTTGTTCGCCTGGGCGAAGGCCTCCGCGTCATCGACCACCCGCTGCAGGGTCTCGGCCTTGTGGTCTTCCAGGAACAGCAGCACGGGCACCATGCTGCAGTCCACGTTCATCAGGTTCGAGGGCACCCGGGAGAGCGAATTGTTCAGGATGTACTGGTTGCGGCTCAGCGTGTGCCAGAGGGGATTACCCTCGTTCATCGCCTGGATGACCAGCTTGGAGACGTTCACCAGCGAGACGACGGACTGCACGCCCCGGCTATCGCTCATGACCTCCTGGAAGCGATCGATCGCCGCCAGCGTCTCGTATTCGCCGCACTGCTGCGGGGGTGTCTCCACCATCACCACGAAGACGTCGGTACCGGTGGAGAAATTGCTGGTCAGAAACGCGTTGTCGAGGTTGTAACGCGAGTCGGGCCGCAGCTCCGGCGCGCCCGGATCGAGGTCGCCGATGCGCAGATCCTGACTGAAATAGAGCCCCAGTCCGCCAAGCACGATCGCGATGCCGATCGCGGCGGTGGCGCGTCCCCGCAGGACGAAATTGCCGAAGAACTGCCAGACGGGATGCGGCTTCTCCCGACGCTTCTGCAGGTGGCGGACGCCGTGCTTCGAGATACCGGTGTAGGACAGCAGCACCGGCAGCAGGAACAGGTTGGTGAAGATGATGACGGCGACGCCGATACCGGCGGTCAGCGCCAGCTCCTGGATGACCGGAATGTCGATCACCATCAGGGTGAGGAAGCCGATGCCGTCGCTGACGAGTGCCACCATGCCGGGCACGAACAGCACCCGGAAGGTGCCACGCGCGGCCTGCTCGGCGGTGGCCCCGACGCTGAACCGGTTGGCGACGTTGTTGATGATCTGGACCGAGTGGCTGATGCCGATGGCAAAGACCAGGAACGGCACCAGCATGGAGTACGGGTCGAGACCGTAACCCAGGGTCTTCAGCAGACCGAGCTGCCAGATCACCGCCATGGTCGAGCAGACGAGCGGCATCATCGTCGCCCAGTGGCAACGGGAGTAGTAGTAGAGCAGGACGAGCGTGATCAGGAAGGCGATGCCGAAGAACGACGCCACCAGCGTCGCGCCCTCGATCAGGTCGCCGACGACCTTCGCGAAGCCGGTGATGCGGATCTTTATGGTGTCGGATTCGTACTTGTCCCGCACGAGGCGCTCGAGATCCTGGGAGAACTCGTAATAATCGAGCTTCTCGCCGGTCTCCGGATTCACGTCCACCAGCGGTGCGATGATGGCCGCCGAACGGAAGTTGTTGGCCACCAGCCGTCCGATCTGGCCGGATCGGTCTATGTTCTCCCGTAGCTGCTGCAGCGCTCGCGGCGAGCCGTCGTAATCGTCCGGGATGACCGCGCCGCCGCGGAAGCCCTCCTCGGTGACCTCGCTCCAGCGCACGTTCGGCGTCCACAGCGATTCGAGCTTCGAGCGGTCGACACCGGTGATGTAGAAGACCTCGTCGGTGATCTCCTGCAGCGTCTCCTGGAACTCCGCGTCGAAGATATCGCCTTCCGTCGTCTGCACGATGATGCGCACGAAATTGCCGAGCGATGCCAGATCCTGCTTGTTCTCGAGATAGTTTTCGATATAGGGATGCGAGACCGGGATCATCTTCTCGAAGCTCGCGTCCGGACGCAGCTGACTCGCCTGGAAGGTGAGGAATGCCGTCACCGCCGCGAACAGCAGCAAAATGATGGGCCGGTTGGAAAACAGCAGGGGCGCGACGTGCGCCTCGCGGGCGAGCTGCTCCTGCAAACGGCGACTGCGGGCTTCTTCGTCCTCGCCGCCGGGCGACTCCTGATTCCTGTCTTCCGTCATGGTGCGGCACCCTCAGCCGTGTCGAGACCGGTGCGGATGCCGCCGAAACCGGCGATGAACATGCGGCCGTTTCCGACCCGCTCGACGGCGGCCAGCGAAGCACGGCTGTCGAGCGGCAACGCGGTGAAACTCTGGCCGTCGTCACGGCTTTCCAGAACGGTGCCCGCAGCGCCGACCAGGACGATGCGTCCGTCCGGGAACACCTGGCCGCCGAACAGCGTACTCTCCCCCGGGGCGTCAATGGCCGCCCAGGTATCGCCATCGTCCTCCGAGCGGAAGATTCGTCCGCGCAGCCCGAAGATCAGCACGCTGCCCGCTTCGGTCGTCAGGACGCCGAAGAACGAACCCTCGTAGGGCGAATCCAGCGCCTGCCAGGTATCGCCGTTGTCTCTGGAGCGATGCAGCTGGCCGGCTTCTCCGGCGATCAGCAGCGCACCGGATTCGCTGCGTCCGATGTCGTAAAGGTGAAAACCGTTGGGATTGTCGAGCCGGTGTGAGCGCAGCTTCCAGGCCTCGCCGCCATCGTCGGTGTAAAGCAGCAGCCCGTAAGCGCCGGTGATATAGCCGCTGCGCTCGTTCTGGAACCAGACGTTGAGAGCGGGGTGCGTGATGCCCTCCTCCCGGGCGCGTTCGGCATCCTCGAGAGCGAACTCGGCCTCCTCCAGCGCCCACTGGGCGTCTTCACGCTCGCCGTCCGCTGCGTTCTCCAGCCTCGCGCGGGCTTCGTCGATGAGCTCCTTCGCCGCATCGATCTGCAGCTCGGCAATATCTTCTCCGGTGAGCGCGACGGACCAGGTTTCGCCGCGGTCGGCGCTGGTCAGCGCTATGCCCTCGTGGCCGACGGCCCACCCGGCGTCCGGGGCCGGGAAATCCACCGCCGTCAGCATCAGCGAAACCGGCACCTCGGCGTGCTGCCAGGTGGTGCCTGAGTCGTCGGAATAGATGATATGGCCCTGCTCGCCTGCGGCCACGAGCCGGTCGCCTGCCCAGTCGAGGTCGACCAGCAGCGCGTGCTCTGCGTCCGGCGAAGGGATGGCCGGACGATAGGCGAAAGGTTCCTGCTGAGCCGTGCCCGCAATTGCCCACAGGCACAGCAGCGCTGCAACCGCTTTCTTCAAGGACTCCCCCCTCTGCAGAAAACACGGCCGGCCGCCCTCACCCGGCAGCCGGCCGCGCGTAGCGTCTCTTACCGGATGCCGGACCTGCGCAGGGCCGCCGGCGTGTACTCGCGCTCGGTCGCCTCGTAACCCCACACGTACGAGTAACCGTCCACCTCGTTGTCGAGGCCGATCGGCAGGTGACGCCCGGAGATCAGGTCGTAGGATGAAGTTGCGATCGCCCAGGGCACCTGCGCCTGGTAATGGACGATCTGATGGGCTTCCTTGACCCGCCAAAGCTCGCCGCGGCCGTCGTACTGATCGGCCACCGCGATCTGCCACTGGTCCTCGTCCACGTAGAAGACGCGCTTGGCGTAGACGTGACGCTCGCCTTCCTTCAGCGTGGCTTCGACGATCCAGACCCGATGCAACTCGTAACGCAGGTAGTCAGGATTCAGATGACCCGGCATCACGATGTCCTCGTAGGACAGGCGCTTGTCGGCCAGCCGGTAGGAGTTGTACGGGATGTAGAGCTCTTTCTTGCCGACGAGCTTCCAGTTGTACTTGTCCGGCGCACCGTTATACATGTCCAGGTCGTCCGCGGTACGCAGACCGTCGGAAGCGGTACCGGGACCGTCGTAGGCCACGTCCGGCGCGCGGCGTACCCGGCGCTGACCGGCGTTGTACACCCAGGCCGCCCGCGGCTCTTTCACCTGGTTGATGTTCTCGTGCACCAGCAGCACGTCGCCCTCCAGGCGCGCCGGCGCGACGATGCGCTGCTTGTAGTAGAACAGCCGGTTGTCCGGCGCGTCTTCCAGGTAGCGTGCGTAGGTGAGCTGGTCCTCGAAGATCACCGGGCTGAAGGCACCGTTGGCCTGCACCGGAATCTGGGCGTAGGTGCGCTTGAAGCTGCCGCCCCGGTAGCGCATTACGTGATTCCAGATGATCTCGATGCCGCTCTCCGGCAGCGGGAACGGGAAGTCGGAAGCGAGGTTCTCCAGACCGTTGCCGCCGGCAACGAGCTGGACGTCCACGGCCCCTGACTTGACCTGCTCGTAGACTTCCTGGGGATAACCTGCCGTACGCCGGGACTTGTAGACCGGCATGCTGTACGTGTCCGGATATCGCTTCAGGACGGCGATCTGGCCGGGGGTGAGATTCTCCTCGTACTGCTGGTAATTCGCCGCCGTAATCACGAACAGGGGCTCGTCCCCGGGGAAAGGATCCACCAGCGGGCCGCCGTCCGCGTAGTTCGCCGGCGGCTCGGTGAGACCGCCGGTCCACTCCGGGATCGTGCCTGCCTCGTTGCCCGCGCGCTCGGCGCCCATCGGGGTCAGTTCCGGGCCACCCAGACGCGCGGCCTCCTCGGGCGAGATGCCCGCCACGGCTGTTCCGGCCAGCAGGCAGGCTGCGGCCGACACCATGGAGATTGCTGATCTGCGCATTCGTTTCACCATTGCATTCGTTAATTCAAGATATCAGAAAATGATGCCGAAGCTGAGGGAGACGAAATCCCTGTCTTTCTGCGTGTTGTAATCGCCGCCGCTGAAGCGGGTGTAGGACAGCGAGCCCGTGTACTTGTTCAGGTACTCGCCGTTGAGGCCCACGCTCAGCGCCTTGGCGCCCTCGTTGAAGTTCGGCGTCGGCGAGTAGCCGTCGACGTCGTGGGACCAGGCGATGTTCGGCGTGAGGTTGATACCGGCGATGGCATCGTTGTAGGTCAGCGAGCCGCGGATGCGATAGCCCCAGCTCGTGTCGGTCACATAGCCCTCGTCCGTGCAGTACTCCGGCGTGATATTCGGCGTCGCGACACCGGGGATGCCTTCACAGGTCAGGAACACGCCGGGAGCGACCGGTATCGGCTCGAAGGTGCCCGTGCCGAAGATCGGTGAGCGGCCGTAGCGCGTGGAGGAAACGGGGTCCGGCAGCGAGCTCACCCGGTTGCCGCCGACCTCGCCGACGATGGAAAGGCGGTTGGCGCCGAGCACCTGCTCGAAGAACTTGATCACCGTGAACTGCCACTGCAGCACGTCGAAGTCGTCGTAGCCCTGCGCCGTCTCGCCCGGCGGCGTCGCGAGCACACGCGGCGTCACGGGGCTCCAGGGCGCCAGGCCCACGGCCGCCTGCAGCAGGTCCACCGTGTTCAGCTGCACCGGGAAGTCCGGCCGGTAGCTGACCTCGCCGGAGACCGCGTAGCCGGCCACGTTGGTCGCGAAGCTCGCGCCGAAGATCTGGACGTCCTCCGGATAGTCGATCGTGTACTGCGGGTTGCCGCCGAAGGGGTTGCCCGGGATGAAGGGCGCGAAGTCCGGGTTGCCGTCCGGCGGGCCGAGGCTGCCGTCAGGCAGGGTCGGGTTGCCCGATACCACGCCGCTGAAGTACGGCGTGCGGCTGTGGATGTTGATGTAGTACAGGCCGAACTCGCTGAAGTTCAGGTTCTCCGCGAAGTAACGGAAGGCCACGCCCCACTGCTTGGCGTCCTGGGGAATGTCGTCTTCGGTGCGGGTGATGAACAGCCCGTTCAAGTAGTTCACCCGGTCCGGCAGCGTGGCGTCGAGCGTCACGCCGTTGCAGCCCTGGGCTGCGGGGTCGGTCTGGGAGAAGTAGGTGCCGCAGCCGTCGATGACCGTGCGTTCCCATTCCAGCTGGTAGAACGTCTCGACGCTGAGCGACTGCGTGAGGCCGGCATTGAACGTCACCATGCTGACCGGCAGCAGGCCTTCCTTGATCTCCGCACCGGGACGGCGGAACGCCGACACGTCGATGGGATTGATGGAGTTGACGCCGTTCTGGATGAACGTGCTCTCGCCCCATGACAGCACCTGACGGCCGATGCGGAAGTCCAGCGGCACATTGTCGAAGATGGTCAGGTCGGCATAGAAGAAGGCGTCCAGCAGCTCGATGCCCGAGGACTTCGCGAAGTCATTGAAGTCCGCGTCGTTCAGCTCCTGGCCGGGGAAGTACTGGTTCAGCAGGTTGCCGTGGGGCCGCGAGCCGTTCTCGAGCTCGTGGTCGTACCAGTACTTGCCGCGCAGGAACACGCCCATGTTCTCGTAGGTGAGTTCCAGGTCGTGCACGCCCTTCAGGATCAGCGAGTAGATATCGCCGTCCTCGAAGTTCAGGTCGCCGTCGTCCGCGGTATTACTCGAGGCGCGGCCGCCCGGGAAATTGCCCGGCGAAACCAACCCCGGGTCGATCTCGTCGACCCGCCAACTCGCACCGATGGAGATTTCGGAGTTGAAGCTCCCCTCGATGTCCCCGATGGTGAACTCGGCTGCCGACGCAGGTGCCGGTAGCGCGAGGACGGACCAGACCAGCGCCAGAAGCACCGGCACAGTTATTCTGTTCATAGGACCCCTCATCGAATCTTTTCAGCTTGTTGTGCTGCCGCTGCGAGCTATCCCCGCGCAGCGTGTCCGACTGAGCGTAGCACCCCCCTCAGCGACCGCCCGTCCGTATGCGGCGCAGGTCACTGACGGATTTCACCTATATGACGCCTGAGCGCCAGGTGCTAGTCGGCGGCGCTGACGATGCGGCTCCCCCGGACCCGGGCAAGACTTGCACACGAGAACGCTTCTGGCAACACCTGTTTGCGCAGAGCGTTTGTCGCGCGGGAGAGCAGGCCGGCCGCGAGGCGCGGTGCGGGCAAGCCGAGGGAGAGGCTGGTCATGTAGTACTGGTAGACCCCTTCCTTGGCGGCCGCCAGCAACGGGCTCGCCAGCACCCTCTCGCCGGCCACGAGGTAGGTGTCCAGGTCGCCGAGCGAGATCAACAGCGGCTTGTGCGCCGGGCGAAAGGGCCTCAGCGGCCGACCACGCAGGAAATGCTGCAGATTCCAGGCGGCATACTCGCCCATGTCCAGCGCGTGGTAGGCCTGCTTGCGCAGCGGCTCGGGCAGGCCTGCACAGTCGCCCGCCACGAACAGGGCGGGCGACACCTCGGTCTGCAGCGTCTGCCGCACGGGCACCCAGCTCGACCGGGGCCGCCCGGCAGGGATCAGCCCCGAGTCCGCCAGGAAGGGCGGCGGCGCCAGGCCTGCCGACCAGATGGCGAGATCCGCCGGGAGGCGCTCGCCGGAAGACAGGACGACGGATCTCGCGGTGAGGCGGGATACGGCTGCGCCGGTGTGCCATCGGACCGGCAACCCGGCGCAGCGCTCGCGGATGTCTGCGGCCAGCGCCGCCGGCAGGCCCGGCAGGATCTCCGGCTCGCGCTCGACCACGTGGACGGTGAAACCCTCCTCGTCACGGTATCGGCGCAGCATCTCGCCGAGGGCCTCGACGCCGGAGATACCGCCGCCGATGATCGCCACGGACGCCGGCGCAGCACGGCCGCGCCCGGCGATCGCGGTCAGCCGCTCCCCAATGACCGCCGCATCGTCGGCATGCCGGAATTCGACCGCATGCTGCGCGGCACCCGCTATGCGGCCGCGCGCCCTGATCCCGCCCGGCGCCAGCAGGCAGGCGTCGTAGTCCAGCGCCGCGCCGGTCGCCGTATGGACCCGGCGGGCGCCCGTGTCCAGCCGCTCCACCGCGTCCTCCAGGAAGCGGTGGCCGGCATTCTCCACCAGGGCGCGGCTGTCGAGCTGAACGTCGCGCCGGCTCTTCACACCCGAGAGGATCTCGTGGATGTTCGGCGTCCAGTCGAACGCGGAGTTCGGGTCTACCACGGTCACCGCGTAGCGCCGGGAAATCGCGGTGGCGGCGGCCAGTCCCGCGAAACCGGCGCCGACGATGACGATGCGCCGTTTCCTCATCGCCATCGATTCCTCTGCTCGAGATTCCGGCGCCGCGTCACGGGCGGTAACCACCGAGCGGACTGCGATTGCCGGGCTTGCCGAGCACCATCTGGACGTCGCCGATGGCGCGCTCGCGGAAGCCACCCTCGCAATAGCAGAGGTAGTACTCCCACATGCGGATGAACACGTCCGAATAGCCCAGCTCGCGCACCGCGGGCAGGTTCGCCATGAAGCGCCGGCGCCATTCGGCCAGCGTGCGGGCGTAGTCGAAGCCGATCTCCTGCAGGTCGCAGAGCCGGAGCGAGGTCGCGCGTGTCATGATGTCGAGCATGGCCGTGACGGAGGGCAGGCCGCCGCCGGGGAAGATGTAGCGCTTGATGAAATCCACCGAGCGGCGGGCGTGCTCGTAGTTCTGGTCGGCAATGGTAATCGTCTGCAGCACCATAAGCCCGTCGTCGGCGAGCAGGTCGTCCACCTTGCGGAAATAGGTGGTGAAGTACTCATGGCCGACCGCCTCCAGCATCTCGACGGAGACGATCCGGTCCCAGGTACCCTCGAGGTCCCGGTAGTCGCAGAGCCGCACGTCGACCCGGTCGGCAACGCCCTCCGCCTCCGCGCGCCGCCTCGCTGCGTTCAGCTGATTGTCGGAGAGGGTGACCGTGGTGACCCGGCAGCCGTACTCCTTCGCGGCGTGGACGGCCAGCGCGCCCCAGCCGCTGCCGATCTCCAGCAGCCGGTGCCCCGGCGCGAGGTCCAGTTTCTCGCACAGCAGGCGGATCTTGTTCCGCGAGGCCTGCTCCAGCGTGGTGTGCTCGTCGTCGAACACGGCCGCCGAGTACATCATGGTGTCGTCGAGGAACAGGCTGAACAGATCGTCGCCCAGGTCGTAGTGAGCCTGGATGTTGCGGCGGCTGCCACGGCGGGTGTTGCGGTTCAGCCGATGGGCCAGGCGGAACACCGGGTGCAGCAGACGGGCGGCACCGCCGTCCATGCTTTCCAGCACGTCCCGGTTCACCAGGAACAGCCGCACCACGCCGGTCAGATCGTCGGCCTTCCACCAGCCGCGCATGTACGCCTCGCCGGCGCCGAGCGCGCCGCCCAGCGCGATCTCCGCCCAGGCGCGCGGATCCAGGATGTCCACGGTGACGTCCAGGGGGCAATCGGCGGTCGGCGCACCAAAACGGTGCTCCCGCCCGCCTTCACGCACGACCATCCGGCCGCGACGGACGCTGTTCAGGCGGCCGAGCAGGCCGCGGCGGGCCAGCGAATCGCTCCACGGCAGTTTCCGTTCCCGGCGGTCTTTGGCGGCGATGGCGATGTCGTGGTGTCTCATGAGTCGGTGAGGGTTTTGGTTTTTGGTTTTCGGTTTTCGGTTTCGGTATTCGGTTTCGGGCCTGAAGGCCCTCCTGCATTTATACGGTTTTTCCGGGGTGCGGGACGTAGCGGGCCCGCTTCAGCCACAGGCGCAGCGCCTCCCAGTGGATGCCCGCCACGACCTTCAGCGTCATGAAAGGATAGCGCAACAGGGCCACTGCCAGCTCGCGGCCGGTGAGCGGCCGGCGGCGCAGCACCATCGAGGCCTGCAGGCGCAGCTCGCCGTCCTGGAAGTCGTTCATGGCCACGGACAGCATCTCTCCCGGGCGCGAAAAGTAGCACTGGTAGCGCATGTCCATCGGCAGGAAGGGGGAGACGTGAAAGTCCTTGTCGAAGCCGGCGCGGCGGCCGCCCGCGGCCGGGCGCAGCGAATCGCCGGCCAGCACGTAGCAGTGCTGCTCGCCCCAGGGCGTGTTGTTCACCTCAAGGACGACGGCCTCCATCTCGTCATCGCCCGCGCCCATGCAGTAATAGATGCTGACCGGATTGAAGGAATGACCGAAGTAGGCGAGATGGGACAGCAGGAATATTCGCCCCCCGGGGCGGCGGCCCGTGCGCGCGGCGACGAGTTCGCGGACGCACTCGTCGAGAGGCCGAGACGGGTCGCCGAGATGGTCGTCGCGCCGGAAGCGCACGGGGGCAAATCGGCGCGCCGACCAGAGCAGCAGGCGCCCGCGCAGCCGGTCCAGCTCCTGCAGGTCCAGGAACACCATGAACAGGCGGTAGCGGAAGTCGTGCTCCGGCTCGCCGTAGCGGCGGTGCCTAACCCACCCGCGATAGATACAGCTCTGCATCGCTCATCTGCTCCCGGCGGCTGCCGCGCACGTCCTCGACCGCCGCCAGCGCGCTCTGCACGCCGTCCTCGTGGAAACCGAAACCCCAGTAGGCGCCGCAGTAGGCGGTGCGATTGACGCCGCTGATCTGCCGCCGCCGTCCGCGGGCCTCGACGGAGGGGACGTCGTAGACCGGATGATCGTAATCGATGCGGCGGATGATCTTCGCGGGATCGATGTCGGCACTGCGGTTCAGCGTCACCAGATACTGGGTCTCCGTCGGCAGGGACTGCAGAATGTTCATGCTGTAGGTTACCGCGACGCGGCGCTGCGGCTGCCGGGACCGGTGGTAGTTCCACGCCGCCCAGGCCCGGCGCCGGCGCGGCAGCAGACGGTCGTCGGTGTGCAGCACGGCCTCGTTCGGCTGATAGCCGATGGCGCCCAGCACCTCCCGCTCGGCGTCGCTGGGGTCCGCGAGCATGGCCAGTGCCTGGTCGCTGTGGCAGGCGAGCACGGCGTAATCGAAGCGCTCGGGCGGCGCTCCCCGCGGCGTCACGGTGACGCCGTCGCGATCCCGGGCCACGCTCTGGACCGGCGTCGCCAGCCGCAGGTTGCGGGCGTACGAGCGCATCAGGGGCTCCAGGTACTGCCGCGAGCCGCCCCGGATAACCCGCCACCGTGGCCGGTCCGTCAGCTGCATGAGGCCGTGGTGGTCGAAGAAGCGGGCGAGATAGGCTAGCGGGAATTCCCCCACCCGGTCCGGCGAGGCGGACCAGATGGCCGCTGCCATCGGCAGCAGATACTGTTCGCGGAACGCCGCCGAGTAGCCGTTGTACTCCAGGTACTCGCCGACGGTCAGCTCCTCGCCCTGCGGCGCGGACGAGCGGGCGAGCGCCGTGCCCTCCTCGTTGAAGCGCAGAATGTCGCGCAGCATGCGATAGAAGCCCGGGCGCAACAGGTTTCGGCGCTGGGCGAAGATCCCGTTCATGGAACTGCCGCAGTACTCGAGGCCGCTGCGCTCGCACTGCACGCTGAAGCTCATGGCGGTGGGCTGGCTCTCCACGCCCAGTTCGGCCAGCAGCTTCACGAACTCCGGGTAATTGCGCTCGTTGTAGACGATGAAGCCGGTGTCGATCGCGAGCGTGCCCTCGGGCGCCTCCACGTCGACCGTATGGGTATGTCCGCCGGGCCGGTCCGAGGCCTCGAACACCACCACCTCGTGCTCGGCGGCGAGTCCGCGTGCCGCGACCAGTCCCGACACGCCCGCACCGATGACCGCTATCCTCATGTCCTGTGTCGCCCTCTCAACAGACCCAACGATCCGGCCAAACCCGGCCTGGTCCACACCTCTCCGGCATGCAGGGGAGTGTTTCGTGCCGCTGCAGGCTTCGGATGCAGGTGGCGGCACTGCTACCATGACCCGGTACGCCGTAACGAGACGCTGACAGGAGACACGAGCGATGGCGCTGACAGAATCCCGCATGCTGCCGCTGGGCAGAGAAGCCCCGGCCTTCACCCTGCCGGATTGCGAGGGGGCCGAGCACTCACTGGCGGATGCCGCGGACGCGCCCGCCGTGCTGGTCATGTTCATCTGCAATCACTGCCCTTACGTGAAACACGTGCGCGGGGAGCTCGCCCGGCTGGCGCGGGACTACACGCTGCGCGACGTGGCGGTGTTCGGCATCAACAGCAACGACGCATCGACGCATCCGGACGACAGCCCGGCGAAGATGCGCGAGGAGGCGGCCGAGTGGGACTACAGCTTCCCCTACCTGGTGGACGAGGATCAGTCGGTGGCGAAGGCCTACGGCGCTGCGTGCACGCCGGACTTCTTTGTCTTCGACGCCGACCGTCGTCTGGCCTACCGGGGCCAGCTGGACGACAGCAGGCCCGGCAACGACGAGCCGGTGACCGGCGCCGACCTCCGTGTCGCCCTGGACGCCGTGCTGGAGGGGCGGCCGGTGCCCGAGCCGCAGAAGCCGAGCATCGGCTGCAACATCAAGTGGAAGCCGGGCAACGAGCCGGATTGATTCCCCGCCCGGGCCTCAGTCGGCCGCCGGGACGTCGGCGCCCCGCATCAGTTTGATCTCCAGCGGGCTCGTGGTGTCCAGGTGCACGTCGCGCTGCGGGAAGGCGATGACGATGCCCGCCTCGTTGAACTTGCGGTTGATGGCCCGGTGCAGGTCCGTGCTCGTCTCCAGGCGCACGTCCAGTGCCGGCACGAAGCAGCGCAGACCCAGATTCAGCGAGTTGTCGCCGAAGGACTCGAACGTCACCAGCGGCGCCGGATCGTCCAGCACCTTTGGATGCTCGCGGGCCGCCTCCTCGATCAGTACCAGCGCCTTCTCGACGTCGCTGCCGTAGGCCACGCCCACCATGAAGTAGATGCGGATGATCTCGTCCGAGAGCGACCAGTTCAGCACGCGGCCGGTGATGAACTCCTTGTTCGGCACCAGCAGCTCCTGCCGGTCCCAGGTGCGAATCGTCGTGGCCCGGATCTGCACGCGGGTGACGGCGCCGCTGGTATCGCCGACCGTGACGATATCGCCGACCCGCACGGGCCGCTCCATCAGGATGATCAGTCCGCTGATGAAGTTGGCCACGATCTCCTGCAGCCCGAAACCGATGCCGACACCCAGCGCCGCCACCAGCCACTGCAGCTTCGACCAGTCCACCCCGATGGTGGCCAGCACGAAGGTAAGGCCGATGCCGGCGATGCTGTAGCGGGCGAGCGTGGCGAAGGCAAGCCGGCTGCCCGGTGTCACCGAGGGGCGCTGGCGCAGCACGATCTCCAACAGGGAAGGAACGGTGCGGGCGCCGACCACCGTCAGCAGGACGGCGAGCGCTGCGGCGAAGATGTCCATGAGCGTGACCGCCCGGATCCGTTCCTCGCCGCCGACCTGTTGCACGGACTGCCACAGGGTGATGTCGCTGAAGGCGCCCAGCGCCGGCAGCATGCCGGACCAGATGGCGCCGAATCCGAAGAAAGCGGCCACGGCCAGCGCCACGTTGACGAGTTTTCGCGTATCGGCGTCGAGCGAGCCGATGTCCGCCGGGGTTTCGGCGGCCACCGCTGCCGACTCGTCGGATGCCGCGGGCACGGTGCCCTCTGCCTCCCGCGCGGCGCGGGCGGCCTCGCGCCGCTGCAGCGCCTCTCGCAGGAGCAGGCGGCGGCGCATGACCAGCAGCCAGCGCACCACGAGCTCGCGCAGCAGTACCAGGCCGAAGACCAGCCACAGCGTGTTGATCAGCTGGCCGAGCAGAGTGCCGGCGGAATACAGGAAGCCAGCGAGCGCCATCAGACCCAGGGCGGCGGGCAGCGCCAGCGACAGCAGCAGCCAGAACCAGGGCCAGGAAAGCACCGGCTCATCGCCCTCCCGACGCTGCAGGGCCTTCAGGATTCCGCGACGGGGCACCAGCAGCCGATAGAGGAACACCATCAGCCCGCCGATCAGCACCAGGAATACGACCTGGATCAGGGCGCCGACGGAGGCAGTCTCCTGGAACCCCGTGGCCGCCACCAGAACGAAGCCCGGCACCAGCAGGGTGAGCATCAGCTGATCCATCTGCCGGCGCAGCCGGGCGAGTCCGTCCGGCGCCCAGCGGAAATGACCCTCGGCCACGCCGCCCGGCGTGCACAGGATCCGGAATGCGCGCAGGAAGAACAGCAGGGGCGTGATCTGCAGCAACGCGGTGCCGACGGCCCGGGATGCCGACGTCGCCTGCCACGACGCACTGAGCTCGTAACCCGTGACCCCCGTGAACAGGGGCCAGGGCACCGTCATCACCAGTGTGATGCCGACCGCCCGCAGCGTGCTCGCAAACGTATCCTCAGACGGCTTGCCGACCTTCGCGGCGCTCGCCCTGAGCCCGGCACGCAGCGCGCCGAGGCGCCACCAGAAGACCAGCAGCGAGAGCACGGCGAGCATCTGCAGGGGCGAGCGCGTGAGGCGGAGAAGAAAGACCTCGGCGGCCTCCAGCCATTGCCCGGGCGCCAGGAAGGCGGCGACCTCACCCGGCAGGCCCAGCAGGCCGGCCGGCCCCAGCGTCGGCCGGTTGCGCACCCACATCAGGCGTTCGGACAGGAAGTCCCGGTACTCCTGCACCACGCGATAAAGCCTGGACTCGGTGTACTCGTAGTCGGACAGCAGGCGGATGTAGTCGTCGTTCACCTCGGCCAGCTGCCGCAGCAGGTCCTGACGCACACTCGCCAGGCGGCCGAGCGGCCCCCGTAACGCCCCGGCTTCTGCCGGCGGGAGGCCCTGCAGGAGATCTTCCACGCGCGCGTCCGCGTCGCGATACTGCTGCAGCGCCTCTTCCAGCCGGATGTCGCGCAGACCGGCCTCCGCAATCCGCTCCTCCCGCTCGCGGGAATCGCGGCGGTAGTCGGCCAGCGGCGGCAGGTCGCGCCGCTCCTCTCCCAGATAGCGCCCCATCGCCGGGCTGACGCCGGCCACCTCCAGCTTCTGGCGCGCGTTCTGGAAACGGCGTTCGAGCGACTGCAGCCGCGCCCGGGCACGTTCGTCGTCGGCGGTCAGCTGCTCGAGGCGCCGGGTCAGTTCGCCGAGCTCGTCCGCCAGCGCAAGGTTGCCTTCCAGCAGTTCCCGGGCCAGGGGGTGGTCAGCGACTTCGCCCAGTTCGCCGGGGTCGATCTCGCCTATCACGCGCTCGGTCTCGGTCCGCCGCCGCTCGCCCAGCGCCGACTGCAACGCCCGAACCCGGGCCTGCGCGGCTTCCAGCGTGCGGCGGGTCTCGTCGCGCTGCGCCTCCAGCAACTCCACTCTCATGGGCAGACTGAGGAACTCAAGGTCGAGCTTGCGGCCCTCCTCGGCCAGCGCACGGACCGCGGTCTGCCGCGCCCACGCGCGGGCCTGGGTAACGATATCGCTCTCGTCGGTGGGTGCGGCCTGGTTCATCCCGGCCGCAACCTCCCTCGTCTCCTGCGCCACACCCGCCTGCCTCTGGCGCACCGCCTGGGGTCGGGTCTGCGCGGCGGCAAGGCTCTGCTCCAGCTCGGCGAGCCTCGCCTGGGCCGCGGCCACCTCGGCGCGCTCCTGCTGCAGGCGCCGCTCGATCTCGCGCGCCGGCGCATCCTCGCCGAAATCCAGTCCGGCCAGCGGATCGCGGCCGGCGGCCGCGGCGAGCGACCGGCGTATCTCCTCGGTCTGCCGGGGCGCACTCACCTGCGCCTGCTCGAAACGCGCCGCCGCCTGCCGGTGCGCCGCCGCGGCCTCCAGGTTTGCGAGCGCGCGGCGGTACTGCTCCGTCGCCGCCGCCTTCGTCTCGGCGTCGTAGGCTGCCGAGGCCTGCACCTGCTCCAGCCGCGACTGGACCAGTGCGGCGGTGACCTCTGTGGCCGCCGCAGCCTCCTGGGCTTGCGGCGCCGTGGCGGGGAACAGGCCGATCGCGGTCAGCAAGGCCGCACCGACTGCCGCGACCGAGCCGCGGATTGCCGCCCGATGTGCCGCTACCGCCCGCGCATGCGTAACACGCACAATAGCCTCCGCTCCGTGCCCCCAATAATATGGCGCGTATGATCGCACGCGGCCTCGCTCTCGCACTACTGCTCGCCCTGGCAGCAAGCGGCCTCGGCGAGCAGCTGCCCGTCGCCCGGGTCGGCGTCGTGCTGGACGGGCCACTCAGCCGGCCGATATTCAGCCGCGAACGGATCCGGGGGGAGATCGCCGCGCTGCTGGAGGGCGAATGGCGGCTGGAGATGGGGGAAGAGACCACCCGGGTCGGCGACTGGACCCTCGCCGGCGCCCGCGACGCGCTCGAGGCACAGCTCGCCGACGAGAGCATCGACGTGGTGGTCACGCTCGGCGTCCTCGCCAGCCAGGCGGCCGCCGACATCGACACCCTGCCGAAACCCGTGGTGGCCGCCATCGTGGCGGACCCGGAGCTGCAGGGCTTTCCGCTGACGGACGGCGCCAGCGGGAAGCGGAACTTCACCTACCTGACGGACTTCCGCAGCATGGGCGAACAGGTGCGCAGCTTCCGCCGCGCCGTCGAGTTCGACGATCTCGCCATCCTCGTCGATGCCCACATCCTGGCAGCGCTGCCGCGGCTGCGCCGGGAGAAGGAGGCCGAGATCGAGCAGCGCTTCGGCATCCGGGTGGAGATCGTGCCGACGGGTCCCTCGCCCGAGTCGGTGTTCGGCCGGCTGACCGATGCAGATGCCGTCTACGTGACGCCGCTGCTGCGCTTCAGTGCGGACGACGTGCGCCGGCTGGCCGACCGGCTGATCGCCATGGACCTGCCCTCGTTCTCCATGCTGGGCGGCGAGGAACTGGACCACGGCCTCCTGATGAACCTGGGAGGCGGCGAGCAGGCCGACATCGTCGCCGCACGGCGCATCGCGCTCAACGTCCAGCGCATCCTGCTCGGCGACGATCCCGCGGGCATCCCGGTGGCGCTGAATCACGTACAGCGGCTGACCATCAACATGGCGGTGGCGGGACGGCTGGGCTACGAGCCGGACTTCTCGGTCATGGCCGATGCCCGCCTGCTGAATCCGCAGCCCGGCCAGTGGGGCGAGGAAGTCTCCTTCACCGAGGCGCTGGCCATCGCCGTGCGGCGCAACCGCCGCCTGCAGGCCGCGGCCTACGGCCCGGAACTCGCCGCCACCGAACTCGATTCGGCGCGCTCCCGCCTGCTGCCGCAGCTGGGCCTGGAGGCGGGCCGCACCCACATCGATGCAGACCGTGCGCTGCTGCAGCCCGAACGCAGCACCGACCTGCAGCTGAGCGCCCGCCAGGTGGTCTACTCGGACGACGCGGTGGCCGACTGGCGCGCCGCCGGCCGGCAGGTCGACGCCAGCATCCTCAACTACCGCGCCCGGGAGCTCGACGTCATGCGGTCGGCCGGCGAGGCGTATCTGCAGGTACTGCGCGCCCGCGCCATCTACGAGGTGCGCCAGGCCAACCTCGAGATCACCCGGGAGAATCTGCAGCTGGCCCGGGTGCGGGAGTCCATCGGCTACTCCGGGCGCGCCGACGTGCTGCGCTGGGAGAGCCGTCTGGCCACGGACCGGGTGGACCTCATCGACGCGGAACGCGCGCTGGACCAGGCCGGCGTGCGCCTGGGCCAGGCCCTGGGCGCCTCCCAGGAAAACCCGCCCCGGCCGGCGGAGGGCAGCGTGGACACCACGCTGGGATACTTCCGCTCCGAGCGCTTCGGCCGCCTCATCGACTCACGGACCGCCTGGGACCGCTTCCGCGCGTTCCTGGTCCGGGAAGCGCTGGAGCGCTCGCCGGAGCTCGCCGGCCTGGACGAGCGCATCGCCGCCGGCGAGCGCCAGCGCCTCGCCGCCCGCCGCAAGTTCTACGTGCCGGAGATCGCGCTGCAGGCCGGGGCCGGCGAGCGCATCCAGGCGAGCGGCGCAGGGTCCGGGGCGTCGCTGTTCCAGGGGCTCATCCAGCGCGACGACCGCTCCTGGAACGTCGCGCTGACCGCCTCCTGGCCGATATTCAGCGGCGGCGCCCTGCGGGCGCGGCTGTCGGCGGCCGAACTGGAGCTCGCCCGGCTGCAGGCCGAGCGCATCGCCGCGGAAGAGGACATCGAGGCCCGGATGCGCATCGCGCTGCATGCGACGGGAGCCTCGTTCCTGTCCATCGGGCTCACCGAGGAGGCCGCGCGGGCGGCGCGGGAGAATCTGGACATCGTCTCGGACGCCTACGGCCGCGGCGCAGCCTCCATCACGGACCTGCTGGAGGCCCAGGACGCGCTGCTCGACGCGGAGCTGGGCACGGAGAACGCCCGCTTCCGCTACCTCATCGACCTGATGGACGTGCTACGGGCAACGGCGGATTTCCGCCTGGTGCTGGAGCCGGACTATCGGGAGGAATTCCTCCGCCGCGCACTCGCGTTCGTGCAGGACGGCGTCGGGGACAGAGGCAATGCCCATGAACAGAACTGAATCGCCACGGACGGCAGCGGCCGCCACGGCCATCCTCATCGCGCTGGGGCTGCTTGCCGCCTGCGAGGCGACGCCTCCGCCCACGGAGCCGGAGGTGCGCCCGGTGCGCTACAGCCGCGTCGTGGCGGCGGGCACACAGGAGGCCGAGACCTTCTCCGGCGTCGCCCAGGCCGAGATGGAGACCGACCTCTCCTTCAAGGTGAATGGCACGCTGATCGAACTGCCCGTGGCACTCGGCGACCGGCTGGAGGCCGGCGCGCTGATCGGCCGGCTGGACCCCACCGACTACCGGGTGCGGCTGGAGGAGGCCGAGGCCGGACTGGCCCAGGCGCGCGCCCAGGAGCGCAATGCGGCAGCCAGCTACGAGCGCGTGCGCGGCCTGTACGAGAACCGCAACGCCTCGCGCAGCGACCTGGACAGCGCCCGCGCCGCGTTCGAATCGGCCCGGGCCTCCGTCAATGCGGCCCGGCAGAAGCTCGAGGCGGCACGGCTGCAGCTCTCCTACACCCGCCTGTACTCGCCTGCGGACTGCACGGTGGCCAGACTCGTCGCCGAGGTCAATCAGAACGTCCAGGCCGGCCAGCCGATCGCCAGGGTGAACTGCGGCGATTGCGCCGAGGTGGTCGTCAACGTGCCCGAGATCTACATCGAACGGATCCGCAGCGGCATGGCGGCGACGGTGTCCATCGACGCCGTCGACCTGCAGGAGATAGCCGGCACGGTCTCGGAGGTGGGCGTGGCCACCGGCCCCCGCGGCGCGACTTATCCGGTCACCATCGCCCTCGGCGGCGGCTGCGGGGTGGTGCGCTCCGGGATGGCCGCCGAGGCGAAGCTGCTGCTGCCCGCCACCGGCGACCGGGGCGAGCTGATGGTGCCCACGGTGGCGGTCGGCGAGGACCGGCAGGGACGATTCGTCTTCGTGCTGGAGCCTGCGGACGACGGGTCCGGTCATTACACGGCGAGCCGCCGCGCCGTCGAGACCGGCCGGCCCGACCCGGACGGCATGGTCATCACCCGCGGCCTGTCGGCGGATGAGCTCGTGGTCACTGCCGGCGTGCGACGCATCGCCGACGGCCAGAAGGTGCGCCTGCTGGACCGGGACTGATGCTCGATATCACCCGCATCGCGCTCGAGAAGCGACGCATCACGGTCGTCTCGCTGCTGATCCTGTTCGTCGCCGGCGGCCTCGCCTACCGCGAAATGCCGCGGGCGGAGGATCCGGGCTTCATCGTGCGCACGGCGATGGTGCAGACCGTGTTCCCCGGCGCGAGTCCCGAGCGGGTCGAGATGCTGGTCACCGACAAGCTGGAGCGGGTGATCCAGGAGATGCCGGAGCTGGACACGGTGCGCAGCAGCTCGAAGGTGGGCGTCTCCGTCATCTACGTGGACATCCGCGAGGAATACAAGGAGATGCAGCCGATCTGGGACGACCTGCGCCGCAAGGTGGAGCGGGTGGCGCCGGACCTGCCCGACGGCGTGCGCGGCCCGTTCGTCAACGACGAGTTCGGCGACGTCTACGGCATCCAGATCGCGGTCACCGGCGACGGCTACAGCTACCGGGAACTGGAGGAAGTGGCCGACGAGGTGCGCGACGAGCTGCTGCTGATCCCCGACGCCGCCAAGGTGGAGGTGGCAGGCGCGCAGGAGGAGCGCATCTTCGGCGAGTTCGACAACACCGTGCTGTCGGAATACGGCCTCTCCCCGCTGCAGCTGCGCGAGGCCCTGGAGGCGCGCAACATCGTGCTGCCCGGCGGCGACATCACCACCGAGTACGAGAAGATCGTGCTCGAGCCGAGCGGCAGCTTCGCCTCGGTGGACGACATCCGCAACACGCTCATCCGCATCCCGGCCAGCGGCGAGATCGTGCGTTTGTCCGACGTGCTCGAGGTCCGCCGCGGCTACATCGACCCGCCCGACCAGCGGGTGCGCTACAACGGCGAGCCCAGCCTGATACTGGCCGTCTCGATGCGCGAGGGCGGCAACATCATCGAACTCGGCGGCTCGGTTCGGGAAGTCCTGGCGCGGGTGCGCGGCAATTATCCCATCGGCCTCGAGCTGGACGTGCTGCAGTTCCAGCCGCAGGTGGTAGAGGACAAGATCGACGACTTCGTCTCCAACCTGGTGCAGGCCGTGCTCGTCGTCGGCCTGGTAATGCTGGCTTTCCTCGGCGTGCGCACCGGCCTGGTGGTGGCCAGCCTCGTGCCTGCCGCCATCCTCTCCAGCTTCGCGCTCATGGGAGTGTTCGACATCGGCCTCGACCAGGTGTCGCTGGCCGCGCTGATCATCGCCCTCGGCATGCTGGTGGACAACGCCATCGTCATGTCCGAGTCCATCATGGTGCGCATGCGCGACGGCGAGGACGGCAAGACCGCGGCGCTGGCCTCGGCCCGCGAGCTGCGCCTGCCGCTGCTGATCTCCTCCCTCACCACCTCCGCCGCGTTCCTGCCGATCTACCTGGCCGAGTCGTCCACCGGCGAGTACACGGCGCCGCTGTTCAAGGTCGTGACGATCACCCTGCTCTCCTCCTGGGTGATGGCGCTGACGCTGATACCGCTGCTGTGCATCACGTTCCTGCAGGTCGGAGAACGGGATCCGGACGCGGCGGACGGGCCGGCGATGCGCCGCTACGATGCCGCGCTGCGCGCCGTCCTGGCGCGCCCGGGGATGACGCTCGCCGCCGTCGCCGCCGTATTCGCCCTGTCGCTGTACGCGCTGCGCTGGGTGCCGGACATCTTCTTCCCGGCAAACGACCGGACCACGTTCACCGCGGAGCTGGAGCTGCCGGTGGGCTCGCCGATCGAGGCGACGGACGCCATGACGGCGGAACTCGAGTCATTCATCGCCACAGAGCTCGCCGACAGACAGGAGCGGGACGGCATCGAGCAATGGGCGGCTTTCGTCGGCGAGGGCGCGCCGCGCTTCATCCTGTCGTACAGCCCAGAGCCGCCGAACCCGAGCTACGCACTGATCCTCGGCCACACCGGCGAGCGCGCGACCATCGACCGGCTGGTCGTGCCCGAGATCGAGTCCTTCGTGCTGGAGCGCTTCCCGCCCGCCAAGGTCACCGTGCGCCCCCTGCCGATGGGCGAGCCTGCCTGGCCGCCCATTGCCATCCGCCTGAAGGGACGAGACACGGAGACGCTGTTCTCGCTGCTGGACGAGGTCAAGGCCAGGCTGCGCGAAACGCCGGGCGCCACCCAGGTCACCGACGACTGGGGCGCCCGCACCAAGAAGGTGGAGGTGCGCATCGACGAGACCCGGGCCCAGCAGGCCGGCGTCACCAACCAGGATGTCGCCATCGCCATGCAGACATACCTCTCGGGACTGGAGACGACCGAGTTCCGGGAAGAAGACGACCTGATCCCGATCGTGCTGCGCTCGGCGGGCGACGAGCGCCTGCATCCGGACCGCCTCGGCAACATCGCCGTCTACGCCCACGGCGGCTCGCGCACGGTGCCGCTGAGCCAGGTTGCCGTGCCGGAGATCGTCTGGCAGCCGGGGGTGATCAAGCGGCGCGACCGTCAGCGCACCATGACAGCCGAGGCACTGCTCGAGCCCGGCTACACCTCCAGCGGGGTCATCGAGCGCATCGAGCCGTGGCTGCGGGAGGCTTCCGCCGACTGGCCGTACGGCGTGAGCTGGAGCCTGGGCGGCGAGGCGGAGACATCCGCGGACGCGAACGCCTCCATCATGGAGAAGCTGCCGTTCGCGGTCATGCTGATCGTGCTGCTGCTGGTGCTGCAGTTCGACTCGGTGCGCAAGCCCGCCATTATCCTGACCACCATCCCGCTGGCGTTCATCGGCGTGATCGCGGGGCTGTTGATCGCGCGCTCCTACTTCGGCTTCATGACGCTGCTCGGCGTGATATCGCTCGCCGGCATCGTCATCAACAACGCCATCGTCCTGCTGGACCGGATCCGGATCGAGCAGGAAGAGAACGGGCTCGGGCAGGCCGAGGCCGTGGTGGCGGCGGCGCGCCAGCGCGCGCGACCGATACTGCTGACCGCGGCCACCACGATCGGCGGACTCATCCCTCTTTGGATCGGCGGCGGGCCCATGTGGGAGCCGATGGCCATCGCCATCATCTTCGGCCTGGCCTTCGCCACGGTGCTGACGCTCGGCGTGGTGCCGGTGCTCTACCGGGTGCTGTACCTCACGGGGGACCCGGCGCCGCCCTAGCCGACCACCGTATTTGACCGGGGACGGCGGGCGGCGAACAACGCCGAACGAGGCCGACCGGTAGCGACCGCCGGACGCGCGGTCAGAGCTGCGCCAGCGCCTGCTGCACGCGGGCGAGCATGCTCGGCTCGCCGCCGGCCATGTTCTCGGCTTCGGCCTGCTGCAGCAGCTCGGCATCCTGGCGCCAGCGCTCCAGGATGGCCTTCTTCTGCTCCGGCGTCAGCTCCTGCTGGGTCAGGACCGCTTCCGGTGTTTCGAATTCGCTGGACGGGTCTGCGAGTGCGTGTTCGAGATTCATACCGACGGAGTATATCAGCAGAGGCTGGCTTCCGGTTCTCCTTGCACCCTGTCGCGCATGGCGGGACACGGCGATTGGCGCAGCCGGACCGCGCCGCTATACGCGGAGTGCCAGCGCCGCGGCCCCGCCCACGACCAGAGCGAGCCCGGCGAGCTGCAGGGGCGCAAAGGCAGTGCCCAGCAGCAGCCATTCCGCGGCGGCGGTGAGCACCGGGGCGAGGCCGACGAACGCGGCAGCCACGCTGGCGCCGGCGGTCTGCATCGCCCGGTAGAGACCTAGCACGCCGCCGGCCATCGCGACGCCCGCGCCGAGCACCCACCACCACACCGCGGTCAGCGCGGACCATTGCGCCGGTGCCGTCCAGGGCAGCACGGCGAGCAATACCACCGTGCCGAACAACAGCCTGCCGGCGGCCACGAAGCGCGGATCCGCGTCCCGCAGCGTGCGCTTGGCGTAGACGTCTGCCAGGCCGATCAGCGGCAGCGTCGCCGCCAGCGCCCAGAACGGCCAGCCGATCACGATGCCACCGGGCCCGGTATTCATGAGGAACAGCCCGGCGCTCATCACGGCGATGATGAGCCAGGCGACCCCGCTCAGGCGCTCGGCCAGCAGGAACCGGGCCGCGACGGCGGTGGCCACCGGATACATGGACTGGAACAGGCTGCGATTGGTGGCCGTGGTCTCCGTCATGGCGAGCACGCTGAGCAGCACGACCGCCCCGGAGCCCATCGCCCCCACCAGGAACACATGTCGCCAGGTCCCGCGGCCATGGCCGGCCAGCGTACGCCCCGGCCCGGCGGCGAGCAGCGGCGAGAGCGCGACCACCGCCGCCACGGCCGTCGTGGCAACGGCCAGCGGCAACGGCGCCGCACCGGCCGTCAGCGCGGCTTTCTTGGCGAGCGGCGCCAGGCCGAGGCAGACTGCGGCCAGGGCGACGTCGCCGATGAGTCTGAAGCCTTTGCGGATGGGCGAGTCCTTCCGGGGGTGGCGTCGTACGCTACCATATGCGGACCCATCCTATGGACAAGAGCCACGGACAGGAGACCCATGATGACGCCCCGCCGTGCAGCCCCGCCAGCCGTGCTCGCGCTGCTGATCTTCCCGCCTCTGCTTGCCGCGCCCGCAGCCGCCGACGAGCAACCCGGCGACGTCGAACTCACCGCCTCGGCCGCCTGGCGCTACGGCGGAAGCTTCGACCGCGCGGACGGCGGGGAACTGGACATCGAGGACGGTGGCGGCTTCGCGCTGGCGGCCAATTTCCGCGCCGAGGCCAACACCCAGTGGGAAGTCTACTACTCGCGGCAGAGCAGCGAGTTCACGACGGGGGATCTGTTCGCCGGCACGCCGGTGGTCGACGTGGACGTCGACTATTTCCACGGCGGCGGCACCTACATCGTGCAGGGCGGCAACGTCAGACCGTACGTGGTCATGACGCTGGGCATCTCGCGCTTCGCGCCGGCCGACGCGGAAGACGCCGAGCTGGACGACGAGACCTTCTTCTCCGCATCCCTCGGCGCAGGCCTGCGCATCGCCGCCGGCGAGCGCATGGCCTTCCGGCTGGAAGCGCGCGCCTTCACGAGCTTCGTCGACAGCGACTCGAACCTGTTCTGCGTCGCCGGCGGCAGCGACAACGTCTGCCTGCTGGAGGCCGGCGGCAGCACCGTCACCCAGTGGCAGGCGACGGCCGGCCTGACGCTGAAATTCTGAGCGGCGCTACCAGCCCTTTAAGAAGCCGCCGTCGGCGAAGTCCCACAGCAGGGTCAGGTGATAGCGGGTGTCGTACGCCTGATCGCTCAGGGGCACCTCCACGCCCAGGTTCAGTGCCACATGGCCGCCCCGGGTCAGGCCGATTCGCATCTGGGGCAGCACGGTGAACTGCACGGCGTCTTCCCCGTTGCGGTCGAACGGGGCGGTGGCCGTGACCTCCAGCCCCGGGAAGACGCGGCGGGGCCACGGACTCCAGGTGTAGTGCACGATGCCGGCCAGCTCGAGCTCGCCCTGATCGAAGTCGTCCACCGGCAGCTTCACACGGGCGCTGCCCTGGAAGATGGCCGCATCGTTCAACTGTTTGGCATAAGCCAGATAGGGCGTAAGCTCCACCTCGCCTTCGCTCTGCAGCGGCACGGCCACGACGAAGGCTGCCGACCACAGCGAGCGGTCTTCCAGGCTCCAGGCGAAAGCGTGTTTGTAGCCGACCTCGACCTCCTCGAACTCGGAGTCGACGCCGTCATCGGCGTGGATGATCTCCAGTATCGTCTGGCCCGCCTTGCCGACCCGCTTCTCGAACTCGATCACGTTGCGGAAGACGTCCTCGCCATCCCGGTCCTCCAGACGGGATTTCCACACCCATTCGTCCTCGGGGAAGGCCTTCTTGGTACGAACCGGCAGAAACAGGTTCATCTCGCCCGGCGGATATTCGCTGGTGTCCGCCAGCGTCTTCACGTAGGCGACCACGGCCTCGATCTCCTCATCGGTGAGGTTCTCGCCCTGGGCGGGCATCTGGGCGGACAGACCCATGGCATGACCGCCATGCTTGACGACCATGAACCAGTCCCCGCGGGGCTCCCGGCTGTTGAACAGCGGGTCCGACAGGTCCGCCGGCTCGGGGTCGAGGGCCTGCACGACAGGGCTGTCCGGGTCGGGCATACCCTGCGGGCCATGGCACGATGCGCAGACCGATTCGAAAATCCGTTTCCCTTCGTCGATATCCGCTGCCGGGGCAGTAACAACGGCCAGACAGCCGAGCAGCAGCACACACGCGCGCCTCATGACACTCTCCTTGCGACGGATCACGGGATGACCGTAACGCAGAGCATCGGCCGGCCCCATGCCGGCAATTACCTAACGAGCGGGGGTTGATTCAGGAGCCGGGATCGATGGCGCGCAGTCGCGAGCGCAGGCGGTCCAGCTCGTCGACGAGGTCGAGCACCAGCGCGGCGCCCTGGATATTCAGACCGAGATCGCGCTGCAGCGCGACGGCACGGCGTGCGCGGGTCAGGCTGGCGCCCGTGAACTGCCATCTCCGGCGGCGATAACTGACCGGTTCGATCACGCCCTCTTCCACCAGCTCGATGATGTGCTCGGCCTGCACGGCACAGGCGCTGCTCAGTTCCCGCAGCCCCAGCGTGGTGCTCTCCTCGAGGATGAAACCGGTGATCTCCGTGCCCGTGTCCCTGCTGCGACGTTCGCTCATGATTCCGTCCCGGGCGGGTCAGCGGCCCGCCTCCGTGCCGCGCGCGGCCAGGCGGGCGCGCGGATCGAATTCGAACTGGTCCGCGAAGCGGCGGTAGGCGGCCTTCTCGTCCTCCGTGTCGGCCGGCGGCGTCTCGATGCGCACCGTGGCGTAGAGGTCGCCCGGGTTCTTGCCGGGCAGACCACGACCTTTCAGGCGCAGCTTGCGCCCCGCCGCCGTGTTTGGCGGGATGGTGAGGTCCACCGCGCCCTTCGGCGTCGGCACTTCCACCTTCGCGCCGAGGGCGGCTTCCCACGGCGCGAGCGGCAGATCGAGATGCAGGTCGGCGCCGTCCACCCGGTACAGCGGGTGGGGCCGGAACTCCACCTCCAGGTAGAGGTCGCCCGCGCTGCCGCCGCCCAGGCCCGCCGTGCCCTGGCCGGCCAGGCGGATGTGCTGGCCCGGTCGCACGCCCTTCGGTATGCGCACGTTCAGCGTGCGCTGCCGGGTGCGCACGTGCCCTTCCCCGTCCACGGACGGCGCCGTCAGGCTGATGGAGCGGGTGGCGCCCTCGAAGGCATCCTCCAGGTCGATCAGGATCTTTGCGTGATGGTCTTCGCCCCGGGCGCTGAAACCGCCGCCCCGGGCCTGGCGAAAACCGCCCATGCCACCGCCGGTGCCGCCCATGCCGCCCATGCCACGGCCGCCGAACAGGGACTCGAAGAAGTCGCTGAAGGCCGAGGCGTCGCCGCCGGTGAAGCCGCCGCCGGAGAATTCGAAGCCGGCGTCCCAGTCGGGCGGCGGCCGGAAGTCCTGTCCGGCCTTCCAGTCGGCGCCCAGCTGATCGTAGGCGGCGCGCTTCTCCGGGTCCTTCAGCACTTCGTAGGCCTCGCCGACCTCCTTGAAGCGGGCCTCGGCATCCGCCTCCTTGCTGACGTCCGGGTGATACTTGCGGGCGAGCTTGCGGTAGGCGCGTTTGATTTCGTCCTGGGTGGCATCCCGGTCCACGCCCATGATCTTGTAATAGTCCTTGTACTTCATACGCCTGCTCTATACGCGAGACTCCCCGCTCGTCAGCGTATAGATCGTGGCCGGGAAGCCGTTTTTCAAGCGTCCCCCGCGGTCCCGTCGGCGCTTCTTCGGACCTACAGGCCGAACGGATAGGTATCCGGCATGTCCTCCAGCTCGTCGGTGGCGAGCGGCGTCACGGCCCGGGTGCTGTCCAGCCACACGTACTCGTCGAACTGGCGCGGCAGCACCGCCTCGAAGTAGTGACTCATGCGTTCCGTCTCGGGGCGGTAGATCACGCCGATGGCGCGCTCGAGACGTGGCCTGGACAGCGCGTCGCGCAGCTCCGTCTCGCCGTCGTCGCTGAGATCCAGCAGGAAGCGGCCGACGCCGGTGTCGTGCATCAGGCGCTCGTAGCTGTCCGGCAGCGACGGCCGCACGATCTTCACCTCCATGGGGCCGTCCCAGTCGGAGGCCGCCGCGACGGTGCCCGCATGGGTGCCGAAGCCGACGTTGTATACGCCCTCGCCGAACTCCTCCCGGCACAGCCGGCCCAGGTTTGTCTCGCCCCGGGCGGACATCTCGGTGGCCGTGGCGTCGCCGATGTGGGAATTGTGCGCCCAGACCACGGCCTTCGCGTCCGGGCCGTGGTGGTCGAGCAGCAGCGACAGCGTGTCGAACATATGGGTGTCGCGCAGGTTCCACGAGGTGCGCGAGCCGTAGTACATGCTGCGGTAGTAGCGTTCGGCATTGGCCACCAGCCGGGCGTTCTGCATGGCGTCCAGGAACCGCTCGCCGTCGGCGGCCACATATTCGGCCTGGCGCTCCAGCAGATCGGTGAGCATGCGCACGACGGCGTCCTCGCAGCTGCGGTAGGAGCCGGTGAGGGCCGCGTGGCCGTAGGTGGCGGGATCGGTCTGCCACGGAGTGAGGCAGCCATAGCGCCGGCGGGCCAGGTCGGCGGTATCCGGATCCACGTCGTCCAGGTAGCGCAGGACGGCGCGGATGGAGCCGTACATGCTGTAGAGGTCCAGGCCGTAGAAGGCGAAGCGCTGCGCCTCGGGCAGGCCGGCGTTGTGGCGGCGCAGCCATTCCACCAGTTCGTGCACTTCGGCGTTGCGCCACATCCAGGTGGGGAAGCGGGCGAATGCGGTCCACTCCGACGGCGGCTGGTCGAGGTCGCGGATGTAGTGGTCGACCCGGGCCGCGTCCGGCCAGTCGCCCTCGATGGCCATGAAGGAAAAGCCCTTGCGCTCGATCAGCTCCCGGGTGATGCGCGCACGCATACGGTAGAACTCGGAGGTGCCGTGGCTGGCCTCGCCGAGCAGCACGATGCGCGCGTCGCCGATGCGCCCGAGCAGGCCGTCCAGGTCGGCGCCCTCGATGTCGTCGAACGCTTCCGCCTGCCCGGCGATGCTCGCCTCCAGCGTCGCCGGCCGGCGCCGGGCCTCCCGCGCGGGCTCGTCGGCGTCCGCCTGCCAGCCCTGCTCGCCCACGAGGGGCACGAAGCGCACGTCGGCCAGGTCCTCGGTGGCGTAATCGGTTTCTGACACGCGCGTGATGCGGACGAGCTCCTGGGCGTAGGGCCGGGGCCCGACGGGAATGACCAGTCGGCCGCCGACCTTCAGCTGGCTCTTCAGCGACTCGGGCACGTCCGGACCCGCCGCGGCCACCACGATGGCGTCGAAAGGCGCCTCGTCGGCCCAGCCCAGCGTGCCGTCGGCGTGCAGGACGTGGACGTTGTCGTAGTCCAGGGAGGCCAGCGCCTGACGGGCGCGCTCCGCCAGGGCGCCGACCCGCTCGATGGTGTACACCTCGTTGGCGATTTCGCCCAGGATCGCGGCCGCGTAGCCCGAGCCCGCGCCGATCTCCAGCACCTTCTCGCCGCCTTCGAGAGCGAGCGCCTCGACCATCATGGCCACGATATAGGGCTGGGAGATGGTCTGCCCCTCGCCGATGGGCAGCGGGTTGTCGTCGTAGGCGAATTCCCGCAGGCGCTCGGGCAGGAAGACCTCCCGCGGCACCCGGCGCATGGCCTCCAGGACCGCACCGGAGCGCACGCCCCGGCCCTCGATCTGGCGGGCAACCATCTGTTCCCGTTCTTCGCGCAGCTCGCGCGCGTGCTCGACTGCAGCGGTATCCATGTCATCTCCTCCCGGCGGCCTGCCGGCGTCCGTTCCTCCCTTCGAACATACGCCGGTGCGCGCGCCGTTCAATACCGGGATCTAGCGAATCCCGCCATTCAGGCGAGGAGAATCGAGCTGTCGGTGCGGCGGAGGAGTTCTGCGAAGGCGGCAGGCGCGGCCAGCGGGTGTTCCCGGGGGATGATCAGCACCCGCGCATCCTCGGCGCCGAGCGCCGCCGCCACCTCCGCGGGCATCGCCCGGGCGAGCGGCCGCGACCGGAAACCGCCCGGCGCGGGTGCCGCCGTCTCCGCTCCGCGCAGGACGACGGCCTCCAGCCCCTCCGCGGCCGCGATCCGGCGGGCCAGCGCCTGAACCTCCGCCGCGCGCTCGCCTGCGCCAGGCAGCAGGACCACGCGCCGGCCGCTCGACCATTCCTCCTGCACGAACAGCACCATCCGGCCTGGCTCGCCCACCAGCCGGTGCACGGGAAGCCCGTACCAACTGCGCACGCCCGCCCGCCGATGCGCCCGGGAGATCACCAGCGCGTCGAGCTGTTCCAGCCGGCGGCGAAGCGCCTCGATGCCCGGCCCCCGCAGGACCTCGAAGGAGTGCTGCACCCCGAGGCTGGCCGCGCCGCGCTCGAAGGAAAGCCGCACGGCGCGCGAGCGCACGGCCAGCTGCCGGGTCAGGCGCCCGCCGCCGATCGACCGCGTCTCGCCCAGCGTCGTCACCTCGCGGGCGAGTCCGGAGCGTTCCAGTTCCGCGGTCTCCGTATCCTGCACGAAGACGCCGATCAGGGCGGCCGAGGGCCCGGCCAGAGAGAGCGCAGACCGGAGCGCGCCTTCCAGCGGCGCGGCCGGATCCAGCGCGACGGCGATGCTGAGCCTGCGGTCACTTTCCGTCGCCATCACTGCTGCCATTGCCGTTGCCATTGCGGTTGGCGGCCTTCTCGACATTATCGAGCTGCCGCGCCACGAAGCGGGCCCTGCCTTCGGAGAAACCGGACAGCGTCTTCTGGGCACGGCCGTTCACCGTCGCGGCCGGGTAGTTGCCGTCCCGGTCGGCGACGCCGGCGCTCTCGCCGGTCAGCAATTCGATGGCCTCGTCCACCGTATCCACCGCGTAGACGTGGAAGCGTCCGGCCTCCACGGCCTCGCGCACGTCGCGCCTCAGCATCAGGTGTTTGCGGTTGTCGGCGGGGATAACGACGCCCTGGTCGCCGGTCAGGCCGGCATCGGCGCAGACGTCGAAGAAACCTTCGACTTTCTCGTTGATGCCGCCCACCACCTGCACCCGGCCGTGCTGATTCACGGAACCGGTAACCGCAACGGCCTGGCGCACCGGGACCTCGGCCAGCGCCGATACCAGGCTGCAGAACTCGGCCACCGACGCGCTGTCGCCCTCCACCCCGCCGTAGGTCTGCTCGAACACCAGGCTGGCCGACAATGACAGGGGCGCCTCCCGTGAATAACGCGCGCCGAGCAGCGAGCCGAGGATGAGCACGCCCTTGCTGTGGATGGGGCCGCCGAGCTCCACCTCGCGCTGGATGTCGAGCAGGCTGCCATCGCCCACGCGCACGGTGGCCGTGATGCGGGTGGGATGCCCGAAGGCGTACTTGCCCAGCTGCAGCACCGACAGCCCGTTGACCTGTGCCACCGCCTCGCCGGTGACGTCCACCAGGATGGAGCGGCGCGCGATGGCCTCCCGGTAGCGCTCGCGGATGCGGTCGTGGCGGTGCTCGTACTCCGTCAGCGCCCGCTCGACGTCTTCCTCGTCCACGCGCCGGCGGCCCGCTTCACGGGCCCAGTGACAGGCCTCGGCCAGCAGGTCGCCGAGCGGCCGGATGCGAGCCGACAGCTTGTCCGCGTCGCCGGCCAGCCGGGCGCTGTGCTCCACCACCCGGGCGACGGCATCGCGGCTGAACGGCGCCAGCCCGCCCCGGCGCAGCATCCCGGCGATCAGCGCGGCGAGTTCCTCGCTGTGTCCGCCGTCACGGTCGATCACGTCGGAGAAGTCGGCGGACACGCGGAACAGCTCCGAGAACTCCGGGTCGTGTTCGCTCAGCAGATAGTAGAGCCAGCGCTCGCCGACCAGCACGATCTTCGCCGTCATCGGAATCGGCTCGGGTTCTATCGTCACGGTCGTCATCAGGCTCAGCATCTGCTGCAGGCTCTGAATGGTGACCTCGCGGCCGGACAGCGCGCGCTTCAGCGCCTGCCAGGCGAAGGGTTCGCGCAGCAGCCGGTCGGCGTCCATGACCAGGAAGCCGCCGCCGGCACGCTGCAGCGCGCCGGCGCGGATCATTCGATGGTCGGTGACCAGCGAGCCGAACTCCGCGTAGTGATCGATGCGGCCGACCACGTTGTGATACACGGGGTGCTGCTCGTAGACCACCGGCGCGGCATCCAGCCCGCTATTGTCCACGACCACATTGACCTCGTAGCGCTGCAGAAACTTCGGCCGCTGGCGCCGACCGGATTGCGGCGGGAACGGCGCCGCCGGCTCCGGATTGATCAGGTCAGGCAGGTGGGCGAGCAGATCCTGCTCCACGCCCTCCAGGTAGGCGCTCGCCTTCTCCAGCGCCCGATAGCCCTCCTTCAACTCCTCGAGAAACGGCCCCACAGCGGAGACGCCCACCTGGCGGTCCAGCTTGCGCACGCGCTCGTTGCGCTCCCGCTGCCACGCCGGCAACTGGCGCAGGTGCGCGGCCAGCCGTTCGCCGAACTCGGCGATCCTGCGGCGGATCGTCTCCTGCTCGTCCTCGGGCAACTCGGAGAAAGCCTCCTCGTCGATGACCTTGCCGTCGCGCACCGGCGCGAAGGCGAAGCCGCCCGGCGTCTGCAACAGCCGCAGGCCGTTGCGTTCGGCATCCTCCGCCATCTCCGCCAGCGCCTGGCGGTGGCGCTCCTCGAACTCCTCGTCGATCTCCGAGCGAAGATGGCGATACTCGTCGCTCTCGAAAGCGGCCGGCACCGACGACCAGACGTCGTCGATCAGCTGTTTCATGCGCTCGCGCAGTCTGCGGCCTTCGCCGGCAGGGAGTTCCAGCGCCTGGGGTTTCTGCGGATCGTCGAAGGCATGCACGTAGCACCAGTCGCTCGGCACTTCGCGCTGCGCGGCCGCCTCTTCCAGGAGTTGGCGCATGGCGCCGTGGCGGTCGCTGCCCGGCTCGCCCAGGGCGTAGAGGTTGTAGCCGTCCCGGTCTACGGCGACGGCGAGACGGACGGCGCCGAGGGCGCGGCTCTGGCCCACCACCTGCTCCCGGGAGGGCAGATCGTCGGTGCTGTCGAAATCTCGGTCACGCAGATCCGAGCGCACATGGAGGTCTTCCGCGGAGATGCGGAATCGCTCTGTCCCTGTGCCGCCGTGACCGGCCATAGATGTCGGGCTCCTGCCTGCCGGTCCAGTCTCGCGCAGCGCCTGCAACGCGGCCATAGCGGAAATTACGGGGGCGGCCGGCGCGCCCTTCGGCTAAGTTAGGGTGCGGCGGAAGCGGTTGCAGAGCGCGCATGGATTTCCTGCTGCTGATACTCGGTCTCGCGGGGCTGGTGCTGGGCACCGAGCTCACGGTCGGCGGTGCACTTGCGATCGCGCGGCGTTACGGCCTGCCGGAGTTCATCGTGGGCCTGCTGGTGCTCTCCGTCGGCAGCGACCTGCCCGAGCTGGCCGTGGCCGTCGACGCCGGCATCCGCAACCTGCTCACCGGCGAGGCGGCAGGAGTGGTCGTCGGGAGCGCCGTGGGCAGCTCGGTGGCCCAGATCAGCTTCGTTCTGGGCACCGCAGGGGTGCTTACGTATCTGACCCTGCCGCGCCGCTACGTCTATCGTCACGGCGGCATGCTGCTGGGCGCGACGGTGCTGCTCGGCCTGTTCGCCCTCGACGGGCTCGTCTCCCGGGTGGAGGGCGCCGCCCTGGTGGTGGTCTACGCCATGTACGTCGTCGCGCTGCTGGCGCGCGAGGAGATCGGCGACAGCCTGGAGGAATTCGGCACCGACGGGAACGGCTTGGCGGCGTGGATCCGGCTGGCCGCCGGGCTCGTCGTGGTCGCCCTCGCCTCCGAGCTGACCGTGCGATCGGTGGTGGGCATGGCGAAGACATTCGGCCTGCAGGAGACGCTGATCGCGGCGCTCGTGATCGGGCTCGGCACCAGTCTGCCGGAACTTGCCATCTCGGTGAACGCGGTGCTGCGCAAGCGCGTCTCGCTGTCGGTGGGCAACATCGTCGGCAGCAACATCTTCGACACGCTGGTGCCCATCGGCACCGCGGGGCTCATCGCACCGCTGGCCTTCGACCGCGGCATCCTGACGTTCGACCTGCCGTGGCTGTTCGGGCTGACCGCTCTGGTGCTGGTCCTGTTTCTGGTGCGCCGCCGGGGATTGCAGCGGCCGGAGGCCGCCCTGCTGCTGGGACTGTACGCGGGTTACGTGACCCTGAAGCTGATCGCCTGAGGCGGGGGCGGTTGGCTCGCAGTCGTCGAGTCAGCCGCCCCCCGCAAGGGTCATTCGTCGCCCATGACGCCGAAGATGTGCAGCAGGCTGGTGAAGAGGTTGAAGATGGCCACGTACAGGGTAACGGTCGCCATCACGTAGTTGGTCTCGCCGCCGCGGATGATGTTGCTGGTCTCCCACAGGATCAGGCCACCCATCAGCAGCACGAACAGGCCGGACACGGCCAGCGAGAGCGCGGGCATGTTGAAGAAGATGGCGCCGAGCCCGGCACAGAAACCGGCCAGGATGCCCACCATCAGGAAGCTGCCCATGAAGCTGAAATCCCGCTGGGACTTCAGCGCGTAGCCGGACAGGCCGATGAATGCCACGGCGGTCGTGCCGAGCGCCATGGCCACCACCTGGCCGCCGTTCGGGATGCTGAGATAGGCGTTCAGGATCGGCCCGAGGGTGTAACCCATGAAGCCCGTGAGGGCGAATACCAGCAGCACGGAGAAATCCCGGTCGCGGAACTTCGTGATCGCGAACAGCAGGCCGAAGTAGCCCACCAGCGTGATGATGAGTCCCGGGTGAGGCAGGTTCAGCGCCATGGATACGCCGGCGGTCAGGGCGCTGAACGCGAGCGTCATCGCCAGCAGGGCGTACGTGTTACGCAGCACGCGGTTGGTCGCGAGAGTGCTCTCACGAGTCCTCGATATGGTGCTGACAGGTGTATTCATCGATGCTTCCTTTGCGGTTGCGATTGGACGTTCAGCGGACGTTATCACACCGTGACGCCGCCAAACCAGACCGAAAAGACCAGAAATTGCTTTCGCGTTATTTCGGCCCTACCATAACCGGGTCCGGCACCACGCACGACAGCGATGAACGACTCGCCCAGCCACTGGAATTTCTTCAGCAATTTCGCGCACATACTGGTATGCCTCGCCGAGGACCCCCACGCCAGGCTGCGTGACGTGGCCGAGCGGGTCGGCATCACGGAACGCTCGGCATCCCGGCTCGTCAGCGAACTGGACCGCGCCGGCATCCTCACCCGGGTGAAGGACGGGCGGCGGAACATGTACGTGATCGACACCGGCCAGCACCTGCGCCACCCGCTGGAGGCCCACTGCACGGTCGGCGACATGCTCGCCTTCATCCTCAGCCCGGAGAAGGTGCGCGAACTCGACATGCAGCGGCGCAATCCGGAGCTGCTGGTGGATAACCAGCGCTGATCCCGCGCCCGCGGGCCGCCCCGACGCACCGCTGCCTGTCGCCCGTGCGCGGCGCGGAACGGCCGGCATGGCCGGGCCCGCTCGTGTACCCTCGACGAGGTCAGTTTCCCGGAGGGACCGCGTGCCAGAGCTGCCGAAAGCCGTCGACGCCGAGCGCATCGAGTTCAGCGGCCGCGCGGGCGGCCTGAGCTACTACGTCGCCGGCGACGGGCCGCCGATGCTGCTGATCCACAGCATCAACGCGGCAGGATCCGTCTACGAGGTGAAACCGGTGTTCGAGAATTACCGGGGCACCCATCGGGTGTACGCCCCGGACCTGCCCGGGTTCGGCTTCTCGGAGCGCTCCCGGCGTCGTTACGACGCGCGCCTTTACACCGACGCCGTGCACGACATGCTGGAGCGCATCGCCGCCGACTGCGGCGACGCGCCGGTGGACGCGCTCGCCCTGTCGCTCGCCTCGGAGTTCCTCGCCAGAGCGGCCACCGAGGCACCGGAGCGGTTCAGGACGCTGGCGCTGATCACGCCCACGGGCTTCACGGCCGATGCAGACCGGCTGCGACAGGCCGAGGGCAGCAACCGGGAGGTGCCGGCGCTGCACGCCGTGCTCACCGTGCCCCTCTGGCGCCGGGGCCTGTACAACCTGCTGGTCAGCCCGAAGATCATCCGCTACTTCCTGAAGCGCACCTGGGGGTCGGACGACTACGACGAGGGCCTGGCGGCCTACGACGATCTCACCACCCACCAGCCCGGCGCCGAGCACGCCCCCTATGCCTTCCTGAGCGGGCGCCTGTTCAGCAAGGACATCCGCGACGTCTACGAACGCCTGCGTCAGCCGGTCTGGCTGGCCCACGGCACGAACGGCGACTTCCGCGATTTCAGCGGCGCCGACTGGACCGCCGGGCGGGACAACTGGAAGGTGCACCCGTTCGACACCGGCGCCCTGCCTCACTTCGAGTGCCCGGCGGAGTTCTTCGCCGCCTACACGGGGTTTCTCGAAGAAGCAACGTAGGAGCGGCTTCAGCCGCGATTCGGCACATGGGTCGGGGCTGAAGCCCCTCCTACTCCTCCGTGCCGAACTGCAGTTCCGCCAGGCGGGCGTACAGCGGATTCTTCTCCACCAGTTCCTCGTGATTGCCGACCGCGACGATGCGGCCGCGATCCATCACCACGATGCGGTCGACGCGTTTCACCGTGGCCAGCCGGTGAGCGATCACCAGCGTCGTGCGGTTGCGCATCAGCTCCTCCAGCGCCTGCTGCACCAACCGCTCGCTGGCCGCGTCCAGCGAACTCGTCGCCTCGTCCAGCAGCAGCACCGGCGGGTCCTTCAGCATGGCGCGGGCGATGGCGATGCGCTGGCGCTGCCCCCCGGACAGCCTGAGTCCGCGCTCGCCGAGGAAGGTGTCGTAGCCCTCCGGCAGCTCGCGGATGAACTCGTCGGCGGCGGCCGCCTGCGCCGCCGCCATCACGGCCTCGTCGTCCGCGCCGGAACGGCCGTAGCGGATATTCTCCATCGCGCTCGCGCCGAACAGCACCGTCTCCTGGGGCACCAGGCCGATCTGGCCGCGCAACTCCCGCGGATCGACCCGGGCGATATCGACGCCGTCGAAGCGGATGCGCCCGGTCTGCGGATCGTAGAACCTGAGCAGCAGCTGGAAGCTCGTGCTCTTGCCGGCACCGGACGGCCCCACGATGGCCACGGTCTCGCCGGGCTCGATGGCCAGCGAGAATTCGGACAGCGCCGGGGTCTCCGGCCGGGACGGGTAATGGAATGTCACGTCCTCGAACGCGATACGCCCGCTGGCCCGGCCGGGCAGATGCAGGGGATCGGCGGGGGGGGCGATGGCCGGCCGGGCGTCCAGCAGCTCCGACAGCCGCTCCATGGCGCCGGCGCCCCGCTGGATCTCGCCCCAGACCTCGCTCAGCGCCGCCGCCGACGAGCCGACGAAGGCCGCATACAACAGGAACTGTCCCAGCTCGCCGCCCGTCATCTCGCCTGCGACCACCGCCCGCGACCCCAGCCACAGCACGAAGGTGATGGCGCCGAACACCAGGATCACGCCCATGGCGGTGATGCCGGCGCGCGCCCGCGTGCGGAGCACGGCCGCATCGAAGCTGTCGGTGACCGCCTCGCTGAATCGCCGGGACGCCAGTTCCTCCAGCGAGAACGCCTGCACCGTCTGTATGGCGTTCAGAGTCTCGCCGGCCAGGCCGCTGGTATCCGCCACCCGATCCTGCGCCGTGCGTGACAGCCGCCGGATGCGCCGGCCCACCGCGATCAGCGGCACGATCACGAGCGGGATCAGCAGCAGGATGTAGCCGGCCAGCTGAAAGCTCGTGAGCATCAGCATGACCAGTGCGCCCAGCAGGGTCAGGCTACTGCGCAGCACGATTGACAGACTCACACCGGAGATGCTCTGCACGAGCGTCGTGTCGGTGGTCAACCGCGACAGCACCTCGCCGGTACGGGTCACTTCGAAGAACAGGGGGTCCATGCGGATGACCCGGTCGTAGACCGTGCTGCGGATGTCGGCGATCACGCGCTCGCCGAGCCAGGTCACCAGGTAAAAGCGCAGTGCCGCGAAACCGCCGTAAATCCCCGCCGCCGCCATGAACCAGCCGAAATAGCGGTTGATGGTGCCGACGTCCCCGCCCTGCGCGAAGCCCTGGTCGATGAGATAACGGAGCGCGACGGGCAGCGCCAGCATCGCGACGGCTGCCACCAGCAGCGCCGCCAGGGCAGCGATCAGCGTTGCAGAGTAGGGGCGAATGAACGGCCACAGCGTGGCCAGCGGCCGCAGCGAGCGGCCTTTGGGGCGTTCCTCGGAATCCATGCGCGTATTGCCGCCTCATCGCCGGCGGATGTCAATGGCAGCACCCGAGAAAGCCAGGCGCGCTATGATCGCGCTTACGCCCGGAGCCCAGCACCGCCCGCACGAGGAGACCCCATGGCACCCGTCCGCTTCAAGCTGTTCCACTTCCCCGCCACCCGCAGCGCCCGGGTGAAATGGATGCTGCACGAAGTGCTGGGCGACGACTTCGAGGTGGAGGTGGTGGATCTCTACCGCGGCGCTCAGTACCGGCCCGAGTACCTGGCGCGCAATCCGCACCACAACGTACCCGCCCTCGAGGTCACCTTCGCCGACGATTCGGTCATGAACATGCTCGAGAGCGGCGCCATGGTGGCCTGGCTGGCCGACGCCTTCCCGGAGAAGGGGCTCGCGCCGCCGGCGGACGCCCTGACCCGCGAGCGCGCCGACTACCTGCAGATGCTCCACTTCGGCGCCTCGTCCATGGACATGATGCTCTGGCAGATCCGCATCCACGAACACGTCCTGGCCGACGACCAGCAGGACCCGCGGACGGCGCGGCGCTACCGCGACAAGTTCGAGGCAGAGGTGGAGCCGCAGCTCGCGGCGCGCCTCGGACGGCAGGACTTCGTTTGCGGCGACGCATTCACGGCGGCCGACTGCGTGGTGGGCCACAACGTCACCTGGGCACGGGGCTACGGCCTGTGCCGGGACGAGATCTTCCGCGCCTATCTCTCCCGCCTGGCGCAGCGGCCGGCTTTCGCGAAGGCCTTAGCGGACGCCCGCGAGTTCGAGCCCCAGGTCCCGGCGCCCGTGCGCAACGCGGGCAAGTTCAACGGCTAGCGTTCGTCGTCGGCCTCGCCCCGGATCGAGGCCACGTTCTCCTCCCAGTTGCGGCCGTCGAAGGGAGTGATTTCGAGGAAATCGCAGCCGCCGTCCAGGCAGCGGGCGTTGACGTCGTAGCTGCCCGGATGCGAGCGCGGCCGGCTGAACGGATGGATGCCGCAGGTGGTGCAGAAGCGGTGCTCCGCGGTACCGGTATTGAAGCGATAGGTCGCAAGATCCTGTTCGCCCTGCAACAACTCGAAGTCTTCCGGCGGCACGATCAGGTTCACGAAGCCCTTCTTCGCACAGACGGAGCAATTGCAGGCGAGCGCCCGCGGCTCCCGCACGCGCACGCGGAAGCGGACCCGGCCGCAATGGCAGCCGCCCTCGAACCACTGACCGGTCTCGCCTGCCACGCCGCCCTCCTTCAATCCTCCAGCAGCGCCTGCGCGTAGCGGCGCACCTGCTCCCAGTCGGTGTACTCGTAGTCGCGGCTGGTATCGGTGTCCTCGCCCGCCTTGCGGGCGATACGCCGCATCATCCACCTGAGCGGCAGCGGGTACTTCGAATAGCGCAGCGCACCTGCAATCATCTCGACGTGTTCGAAGGGCACGCGGAGCTGCGCCTCGATCTTCTTCCGCGCATCGCCGAGCCACTCTTCCCGCAGGGCCGCGTCTTTCGCCGCCGCGCTCAGCAGCACGACGAACAGGGAACGGGCCCGGCGCCGGATGGCGTCCTCACGGTCGTTGACGAAGTCCACCAGCTCCTTCTCGAGGCCGCCGGCGTGCATGGACGCGCCGAATACCAGCCGGTCGAAGCGCGCGAGCTCCAGCGCATCCGCGGTCAGGGTGTTCGCCGCGTCCACCAGGCTCACCTCGGCCCCGGCCGCACGCAGATGCTCGGCGATACGCCCGGCGACCCTGGCCGTCTGGCCCTCCCGGGTGGCATAGAGTACGAGGAAGCGTTTCATGACCCGCTATTCTTGCGCCGGCGGACGGCCAATGCCAGCCGCCAGCGGCCGCACCGGTAGTCACTTCCCCGGATGCAGCGCGCGCCGCCGACGTTTCATATTGCAGGCAGGCTTCCAGCGCGAGGGGCGCCACCATGCCGGCGTATGCGGGCGAATCCCGGTCAAACCCGACGCTGTTCCTGTGCGGCGACGTCATGACCGGCCGTGGGATCGACCAGATCCAGGCCCGGTCCGTGCCGCCGGAACTGCACGAGCCCTGGGTCAAGAACGCCATGGACTACGTCCGCCTGGCCGAGCGGGAGAACGGCCCGGTGCCGCAGCCGGTGGATCCCGCCTACGTCTGGGGGGAGGCGCTGTCCGTATGGGCCGAGACGCCGCACGACCTTCGCTTCGCGAACCTCGAGACCAGCATCACCACCAGCGACGACTTCTGGCCGTCCAAGGGCATCCATTACCGCATGCACCCGGCCAACGTCGCCTGCCTGCAGGCGGCGGGCATCGAGGGCTGCTCGCTGGCGAACAACCACGTCATGGACCTCGGTTACCGGGGGCTGGAAGAGACCCTGGATACCCTGGAGCGGGCAGGTATTGCGGTGACGGGAGCGGGCAGACAAGCGGCCGCGGCCGCCGAACCGGCGGTGTTCCCGCTGGCAGGCGGCTCGCGGGTGGTGGTGCACGGGTTCGCCCTCGGCTCCAGCGGCGTGCCGGAGGAATGGGCGGCCGGGCAGGACCGGGCGGGCGTCAACCGGCTGCCGGACCTCGCGCCGGCAACCGCGGACGCCGTAGTCGAGGCGATGCTCGCCGGCCGGCGCGCGGGCGACATCACCGTGGCGTCGATCCACTGGGGCGGGAACTGGGGCTACGAGATCACCCCGGACGAACGGCACTTCGCCCGCCGCCTGGTCGACGGCGGCGCCGCCGACATCGTCCACGGCCATTCCTCTCATCACCCGAAGGGCATGGAGCGCCATCGGGGCAAGCTGATTCTCTATGGCTGCGGCGACTTCCTGAACGATTACGAAGGCATCGGCGGCCACGAGGCGTTCCGCCCCTGGCTCTCGCTCATGTACTTCGTCACCGTGGAGCCAGCGAACGGCTGCACGACGGCGTTGAGCATGGTGCCGCTGGCGATCGAGCGGCTGCGGCTCGTGCGGTCGCGCCCGGAAGACGGGGAATGGCTCGCACGGCGACTGCAGGAGGCCGCGCCGGGCGAGACCGGACGCATCCGGGTGCAGGCCGGCCGCCTCGTCCCGGAATGGTCGGCCGCTGCAGCACCTTAGGTATATCTTCTGATTCAAGGCCCGCCGAAGGCCGGCCTAGCATGGAACGGCAGGGCGCCGGCGAGAGAGCGCGCCGCCGGTGCCGCCGCAACGCACAACGGAGGTGGCAGTCGGTATGGAAAACCGGAGAGAGAGAAGCGAATCGGCTATCCGGGCGGGTGACGCGACACTCGCCGGCTGGCTCGAGATACCGGAGGACGCGGCCGGAGTGGTGGTCTTCGCCCACGGCAGCGGCAGCAGCCGCTACAGCCGGCGCAACAATGCCGTCGCCGACCACCTGCGCGCGGCCGGGCTCGGCACCCTGCTGTTCGACCTGCTGACCGCCGAGGAAGGACGGGTCGACGAGGCCACCCGGGAATTGCGCTTCGACATCGAACTGCTGGCCCGTCGCCTCGGCGGCGCGCTGGACTGGCTGGCGGAACAGTCGGGAGCCGCCTCTCTGCCGGCGGGCCTGTTCGGCTCCAGCACCGGTGCTGCCGCCGCACTGATCGCCGCGGCACGAAAGCCCGAGCGGGTGGCTGCGGTGGTCTCCCGGGGAGGACGTGCCGACCTGGCGGGGGACGAGCTGCCGCGGGTGCAGGCGCCCACGCTGCTCGTCGTCGGTGGCGCCGACCTCCAGGTCCTGGAATTGAACCGCCGCGCCCGGGACCGGATGCGCTGTCACACCGAGATCGAGATCGTCGAGGGCGCGAGCCACCTGTTCGAGGAGCCGGGCGCGCTGGAGGAGGTGGAGCGCCTGGCGCGAGACTGGTTCCTCGAGCGCTTCTCGCAGCTACGGGATTGAGACGGAGCAGACGGCGATGACCCGCCATTACTTCCAGACACGCCTCGCCGAGCACATCTGGCGCTCGAAATACCGCTACCATCCGCCCGGCGGCCATGCCGAGAAGACCATCGGCGACACCTGGCGGCGGGTGGCGGCGGCCGTGGCGGCACCGGAGACGGCGGACCGCGAGTCCTGCGCCCGCGAGTTCGAGGCGCTGCTGGACGACTTCCGGTTCCTGCCGGCCGGACGCATCCTGGCCGGCGCGGGCACGGCCTGGCACCGCACATTGTTCAACTGCTTCGTGATGGGCGTCATCGAGGATTCGCTGGACAGCATCTTCGAGCACGTGAAACAGGGTGCCGTCACCATGCAATGGGGCGGCGGCGTGGGCTACGACTTCTCCACGCTGCGCCCGGCCGGCCACCGCACCGACCACGTGGGCGGCATCGCGTCCGGCCCGGTGTCGTTCATGCGGGTCTGGGACGCCATGTGCGCCACCGTGCTGTCCACCGGCGCGCGCCGCGGCGCCATGATGGGGACGCTGCGCTGCGACCACCCGGACATCCTCGCCTTCGTGGATGCCAAACGCGAGGCGGGCGTGCTCACCAACTTCAACGTCTCGGTCCAGGTGCCGGACGAGTTCATGCTGGCCGTGGAGCACGACGACGATTGGCCGCTGTGCTTCCCCGAGGACGGCGGCGGAGAATCGGTGCAGCGGATCTGGACGGGCGGGACCGAACCGGTGCCCTGCCGGGTGCAGGGACGGATCGCCGCCCGGGAACTGTGGCGCCACATCATGAACGCCGCGTGGGAGTCCGCCGAGCCGGGCGTGCTGTTCACCGACGCGGTCAACCGGGAGAACAACCTCCACTACCGGGAGCGGATCACCGCCACCAACCCTTGCGGCGAGATCCCGCTGCCACCCTACGGCGCCTGCAACCTGGGTTCGCTGAACCTGACACGCTTCGTGCGGGATGCGTTCGGCCGCGACGCCGCCCTGGACGCGGACGCGCTGCGCGACGCCGTGCCCGTTGCCGTGCGCTTCCTCGATAACGTGATCGACGCATCCCGTTTCCCGCTGGCCGCCCAGCAGGAGCAGGCCCGTGCCACCCGACGTGTGGGACTGGGTGTCACCGGCCTCGGTGATGCGCTCGCGATGCTGGGCATTGCCTACGACAGCGACGCCGGCCGCGACCGGGCCCGCGAGTGGCTCACGATCATCCGCGACGCCGCCTACCGGGCCTCGGTGGGACTGGCACGCGAGAAGGGTGCCTTCCCCTGCTACGAGCGCGAGCCATACCTGGACGGGCCCTACGTCCAGCGCCTGCCCGCCGACATCCGCGACGCGATCGCCGAACACGGCATCCGCAACAGCCACCTGCTGGCCATCGCGCCCACCGGCACGATCAGCCTGCTGGCCGGCAACGTCTCCAGCGGCATCGAGCCCGTCTTCGCTCTCGAGGGCCACCGCCAGGTGCTCGACGAGTCCGGCGACTACCGCAACTTCGACGTGACCGACTATGCCTATGCCCACTGGCGCGAGCATCACGGCCGGCCGCAGTCCGTACCGGACTCGTTCCGCTGCTCCAGGGACATCGCTCCGCGGGAGCACCTGGCCATGCAGGCAGCCCTGCAGGGGGTGGTGGACAACGCCATCTCCAAGACCATCAACGTACCGGAGGACTGCTCCCGGGCGGATTTCGAGGAGGTCTACACGCGCGCCTGGCAGCTCGGCCTGAAGGGCTGCACGGTGTTCCGTCCCAACCCGGTGCGCGGCGCCGTGCTCAGCACGGAGGCCGGCAGACCGCCCGACCGGGTGCTCTGCTGCGATATCGAGCGGGAGGCGGACTAGGAGCGGACGGGGGCGACATAGCCGAAGTTCGCCAGGTCGTCACGGTAGTAGTCCGCCACCATCCCCGCGAGTTCGTCGTCGTAATAGCGCAGCCAGTCGCGGCGCTCCGGCAGGCGGCGGCGTTCCAGCGGCGCCGGCTCGAGACCGAGACGGCCGCAGAGCGCTTCCCAGGACGACTGCAGCGTCTCGAACCGCCCGATGAAGTCCGTGGCCAGCGCGCCCTCCTCGTCGATCAGAAAGTCGGACTGGGGCAGCGTGACCCGCCGGCGCCGGAAACGCGCCGTCGCGAGCTCACGCTTCATGCGTGGCGTCGCCTCGGCCGGTGACGGCGCTCCCCCCTCTTCCAGCGACAGGAAGGTGTCGACGAAGCGCTCGAACGGGTCGCGGACGAACGCGCACTTGAGATACGCGGCCCACAGATCGTCCGGCAGCCGGGCGCGGATGTCGCGCACCGACAGATGCCCGTGCTCTTCCGCCGCGAGGTCGGGCACCGGCAGCCGATGCTCGGCGAAGAGGTTCTGCTGCTGCCAGTCCATGGCATCGAGCTGCATGGTGAGGGCCTGCCGCAGCGCCCGGGTGGCGACTCTCGGCACGGCGACGAAGATGAAGCGGTGCCGGTGGGAGACGATCAATCGTGCCGGTCCCTGTCGATGTCCTGATCGATGCCGAAGCGGCCCCGCAGGTCGGGCCCGAGAGCCTCCTTCAGCGGGTCCAGCCAGGGCTCGTAGTGGCGCCACTGCTCGAGGCCGCTGCGGTAGATGGGCTGGCGCACCTGCTCCGAGCTCGGCGTGCGCACGCTGCGCTCGGTCTTGTGGAACTCCAGGCACGCCTCCTCGAAGGGCAGTCCGCAGAAATCCAGCATGCGGCGCACCTGTGTCTCCAGGTCTTCGACCACGTCCTCGTGGTGCACGCGGAGCACGAAGCCGGGCAGCACCGCATCCCAGTGGTCCATCAACCGAACATAATCCCGGTAGTAGCGGCCGATCTCCTCCAGCCCGTAGGTGAAGTCCTGGCCCTCGCCGAACAGCTGCTTGAAACCGCTGAAACAGCAGGCCATGGGGTGGCGCCGGGCGTCGATCACCTTCGCATTCGGCAGGATCAGGCGGATGAGGCCGATGTGCATGAAGTTGTTCGGCATCTTGTCCGTGAAGAACGGCGCATCGCCCCGGTAGACCCGGGTGTCCTCGATGAACTTCTCGCCGAAACGGCGGAAATAATCGTCGTCGAGTTCGGCGAGTATCCGCGGATAGCGATCCTCGTCGACGGCGGTGCGGCCGCGCAGCCGTTGCGCCAGCCCCAGGAGGTCGTGGAGTTCCATCGTCCCGTCGACCAGGGAATGGGAGGCCAGAATCTGCTCCAGCAGCGTGGAGCCGGCGCGGGGCAGGCCGACGATGAATATCGGGTCGGGTCTTTCACAGCCCACCCCCGCCCGTTGCTCGAACAAGCGCTCCGTACAGACGTCGATCTGGGCCCGGATCATGGCCTCGGTCTTGTCCGCATCGTAGCCGGAGCGTTCCTTCTTGAGCGCGTTGCCGCGCCGGTAGTAACCGAAGGACTCCTCGTACTCCGCCCGGTCCTCCAGGGCCTTGCCGAGGGCGAAGCAGAGATGGATGCGGTCGTCGGCGGCGACTCCCGGCTCCGCCTCGCGGCGGCGCATCTCCTCGATTTCCTCTTCGCCGAACCGATAGGTCTTCGTGTTGGCGAGGCTCCAGTAGGCATCGCCGTAGTCCGGGCGCAGCTGCGTCGCTTCCCGATACGCAGCGATGGCATCGTCCAGCCGGCCGATGGCCTTGAAGGCATGACCCATCATGACGTGGATGCCCGCCTTGTTGGTGGTCCTGCCGATGCACTCCCGGTATTGCTCCAGGCCTTCCTCGAAGCGGCCCAGTCCGGTCAGGGCGCTGGCCGATGCCAGCTTGAAGATCGGATTGTCCGGCTCCCGCTCCAGCAGGATGCAAGCCTGCTCAAGGGCCTGTCGGAACTTCCCCTTGCGGTTCAGGACCCGGAGATAGTCGATGCGGACACGCGTGTTCTCCGGCTCGAGTTCGACCGCGGTCTCCAGCAGGAACTCGGCGTCGTCCAGCACTTTCAGGCGCACGCCGATGTCGGCGAGCAGGCGCATGGCCTCCACGTGCTGCTTGTGCTGCTGCAGGAAGCGGCGGCAGAGCTGCTCCGCTTTGTAGAGCTTGCCCTCGTGGATGAGGTCGATCACCGCCAGGAGTTCCTGCGGCAGCGACGCCAGATACTCCACCTGGTTCTGCGCATGCCGGGCTCTGTGCTCGCGGCCGGCGTTTCCGTACAGATTGACCAGCGCCTTCCAGCTGCCGGTCAGGCCCGGGTTCAGCTCGGTGGCATGCGCGAACGCGGCGGCCGCCTCGGCGGGGCGGTTCATGGCGAGCCAGGTGTAGCCCTTCTCCTGCCAGGCCCGGCCGTACTCCGGGCGCAGGGCCAGCAGTTCGTCCGCCGCCTGCAGTGCGCCTTCGTAGTTCTTCGCGTAGCGCCGGGCAACCGCCAGCGTATAGCGGGCCTCGGCCTCCAGCAGGGGCGCCGGCGCTTCGCCGAGCACGTCGAGCATGGCGGCCTCGGCCTCCTCGAAGCGAGCGGCCTGGATGAGCTGCCGGGCGCCCGCGAGCGCGCGCTCGTGCGCCTTCCGTCCTCTCTGTTGCGCTGCTTCAGTCACCATCCGATCCCGCCCGTGCGCGTCGCGCCGGGTCCGATGTGCCGCCGACATCAACTTCTAAACCCTGAACGAAAAGAGGGCAAGCCCGCAACGCGGGCCTGCCCTCGATCGGACTTTCCTGGTGCTTCAGAGGAAGTCGTAGGAAAGGCGGATGCCGTAGGTCCGCGGCCGGTTCGTCACCACGTGCGGCGTGAACTGCTGGGTGTCGATGTACACCTGCGCATTCTCGTCGAACACGTTGTCGATGAAGAACTCCGCGGCCCAGGTGTCCTTCTCCACGCCGAACGCCAGGTTGGCGATGGTGTAGGCCTCCTGAACGTAACGGCCGCCGGGGATGCCGTCCTGGTCGAGCAGCTCGGTGCCTGGCGCGGCGCCGACGAAGGCATCTGCCTCCCGCTCGATCTCCAGGCCGGAGCCCGAAACCTGATACACGCGCTGCATGGTGTCCTCGACCACGTAGGCGTCCATCTTCAGGCCGACCTTGCTCTCGCCGGTGTAGACGACGCCGCCGGTCACGTAGCCGCGCAGGTTCTCCACCTCGCCGATGGTCGGCATGTCGAAACCGTAGCGGGCCCGGATGTTGCCGGAGAACTCGGGCGAGAACGGCAGCTCGCTGCCCACCGGGGCGGCGATGCCCTGCAGCTCCTGGTTCAGGCGGGTGAGCTCGGTGTCGAGGACGCTGAAAGCACCGGTGATCGTGAGATTCATCGTCGGCTGCCAGATGAAGTCGCCGTCGATACCCGTGATCTCGGCGTCACCCACGTTGTCCGCGAACCAAAGGAAGCTGATGTTCGTGGGATCGAAACGCGAGGTCTGCAGGTCCGTGATCTCCGAGTAGAACGCCGTCGCGTTCAGGCGCAGCGTATCGTCGAAGAAGTCGCCCTTGAAGCCGAGCTCGTAGTTCTCGAGATCGTCCGTCTGGGAGTAGACCGGGATGCGGAAGCCCTCGAACGTGGGGTTACCCGACCTCGCGGCACCGCCGCCGACCCGGTTCGTCACCGGCGGGCGGAAGCCCTCGGCGAAGTTGGCGAACAGCAGGATCCGGTCGGTCACGCGCCAGTCGAGCGAGAAGCGCAGGATCACATCGTCCTGGGTCAGCACGCCGTCGCTGTCGAGGTCGCTCACGTCGAGCTGACCGCTCTGGATGGCCTCGAACACGTCGATGGTGCCGTTCCCGTCGCCGTCCGTGAAGCCGGCGTCAGCCAGCGCCTGTTCGGTACCGATACCCAGGGCGCGCAACCGCTCGGTCACGTTGACCGTGGTCGTGGCGCCCTTGTACTCGTCGTCGATCTCGTACCAGCGCGCACCAAAGGCGGCGGTCAGCCGGTCGGTGATGTCGAACTCCGCCTGGCCGAACACGGCGATCTGTTCAGTCGTGCGCGTCACGTCATTGACGAAGCTCACCTCGCCGGGGATGTCCTGACCAGCGAAGCGGGTGCCCTCAACCTGCGGCAGGCTGCGGTTTGCACCGACGTTCTCGAAGAACGGGCTGTCGGTAGAGGCAATCTTGAAGAAGCCCGTGCTGGCCAGTTCCTGGTCGTCGTAGAACACGCCAGCGGTCAGGCGCCAGCGGTTGGCGTCCGGCGTATTGACGCGGAACTCGTGGGTCATCCGCGTGTTCTCGGTGTCTTCCTTGTAGAACTTCTGCGGGTTGAAGCACTCGTCGTAGTAGGTGCCGGTCGTGTCCGAGAAGTCCGAGCACACGTAATACGCCGAGAACAGGCCGCCGTTGGTGTAGAACGTGTAGTCCACGGTTGAATTCACCTGCCGGTCCAGATAGCCGCCCGTGTAGACGACATCCAGCATCGCCAGCCGGCCGTTCAGGGTCCAGGTGGTGAGCCCGAAGTCATCCTCGTTCGCGTCCGGCGCGAAGCGGTTGACCGAGCTTTCGCCGTCGAGATTCGGGTCGTAGGCCCAGACGCCTTCGGTGTCGAGCGTCTGCTGGGTGTGCTGCACCAGCAGGTCCCAGCGGTCGTTGATCAGCCAGGACAGGCCGAAGCGGCCACCGGTGTAGGTGGCGTCGTTGAAATCACCCTCGACCAGCTGATCGTTGCGCGGGATCGGGATGTCCTGATTCTCGGGATCCGGCAGCGGGCCGCCCGAGATGCGGTCGATGACGACGGTGCTGCCGTTCCAGCCGCCGTTGTCAGGATCGTTCAGGATGTGGTCGATCCAGCCGCCCTGGTTGTCGTTGTAGGCAGCCAGACGGAACGCCAGCGTATCCGAGATGGGCAGGTTGAAATACGCCTCGACGGAGTTGCTCATCTCGCCGCCGGTCGTGTTCGAGATGCTGGTGTCGAACCCGGCCTGGAAGGAGGAGTGGTCCGGCTTGTTGGTGATCAGCCGCACCGTGCCGGCCTGGGAACTCGCACCGAACAGCGTGCCCTGCGGTCCCGGCAGGACCTCCACGCGGGCGAGGTCGGTGGCGTAGACGTCGAGGTTGCGCCCCTGCAGAGCCACGGGCTGCTCGTCGAGATACAGCGCGACGGAGGGCTGCAGGCCCTGGACCGAAGACAGCGTGAGGATGGTCTGCGAAGTCGCGGCGCCGCGGATGTAGATCTCCTGCTGGCCCGGACCGGTGCCCTGGCTGGTCACGTTTGGCAGGTACAGCGCGTAGTCCTGGAAGCTGTCGATGCGCAGTTCCTCCAGGTTGTCGCCCTGGAGAGCCGAGACCGCGACCGGGACGTCCTGCATGGACTCCTGACGCTTCGTCGCTGTAACGACGATCTCCTCGATGGCCCTCTTATTCGGGGCGGCAGGGGCTTCCTGCGCCTGGACCGCCGTCACTGCTGTCGAGCCGGCGCCGGCCGCAAGGGCCGATACGACAGCCGCGCGAATCTTCGTGTTCCGTCTCATAACCTCTTCCTATTTGTCACTTCGATTTCACTGTGGCCGACACCGGAGCCGGCCACGACGTTCTGCTTCTTCGTTCTGCTTCGTCCGCTGCGGCTTTGCGCCGGCAGCCTACGGATGTCCGCAGCGTCCGTATGACGCCACCCATGCCGGGTGCCGACTCGAATCTCCCTCAGACGCTTCACGGATCGGGCAGTGCGGCAGGACAGCGCCGCGCCGCGTCAACAGCAATGCTGTGTCCGTTACGCAACTAGTGTGCCTAGACTGGTGCTGCATTGCAAAGCCGCTCGAAATAATTTGTTGCTTTTATGCCAATCGCTCCACTTCCCTGCCTGCAGCAACTGACTTATTTACTAATTAGATCAATAAATTGCGACCTCCCTCCGGGCTCGCCTCCTGACGCCGGTCCAACGACAGTCAATAGGCTTTGCGTTGCGCTGATGGAACAAACGGCCGCGCCCGTCCGACCGGGCGGCGGCGGTAACAAAAAAGCGCAGGAGGGCCTTCGGGCCCGTTTGGCTGGTGAGTCGGGCCTGAAGGCCCTCCTACCTTGGGCGTCGCATCAACGCCGCAGGATCGCCCACCATCTGGCCACGTTCAGCAGACTCATCAGCGACGCGGATACGTAGGTCATGGCAGCGGCCCGGAGGATCTTCCGGGCATGGCGTTCGTCGCCGTCGCGCAGCACCCGGCGTTCCGCCAGCAGCGGCAGCGCCCGGCGGAAGCTGGCGTCGAACTCCGTCGGCAGGGTGGTGGCGTGCACCAGGATGCCCGAAGCCAGCGTGAGCAGGCCGCCCAGGAACATCATCAGACCGGCGACCGGCGCCCGGGTCACGGCCACCATCACCGGCGAGGCCATCATGAGGCCGGCGCCGACGCGCTCGATCGGCGAGATCCAGCGCACCAGCTGCGTGCGCCAGCGCAGCGGTCCGAAGCCGCCTGCGTCCTGCAACGCGTGACCGACCTCGTGGGCGGCCACGGTGATGGCGGTGAGCGAGCGGCCGTCGTGGTTGTCCGGGCTGAGCCGCACCACCTTCTCGATGGGGTCGTAGTGATCGCCCTGTTCGGTCTTCTCGGTGCGCACCCGCTCGAGGCCGGCGCTGTCCAGCAGATCCCGCGCCAGCCGGGCGCCGGTCATCGGATAGCGGTCGGCGGGCCGGCTGTAGCGTTCCATCACACGCTTGACCCAGAGGCCGGGCCCCAGCAGGACGGCGATACCGATGACGATGAGGAGGATGATATGCATGAGTTCGGGAGACTTTCTCGATTACCCGGTCAGACAATGCCGGCGGGGTGGTGGTTTCCTTAGCGAGGTCGGATTGGCGACGTCGAACAGAGGGGAGTCGGGCCTGAAGGCCCTCCTACCCTTCTTCCTGGGCGGCGGCCTCTTCTTCTTCCTTCTCCAGGCGGGCGCGGCGTTCCAGGAAGCGGCTGAGCTGACGGTCGGCGGCCTGGTAGCCGATCTCGATGAGTTCCTCGGCCCGGTCGAACTCCATGATGCTGGCGACGTCCCGGGGGATGGAAATGACCACGTCCGGCGGATAGGCGGCGAGCTTGGTGCGGGCGATGGTGCTCTGCATCGTGTCGAAGGTCTGCTGGGCGATGTCGAGCATGCTCCAGCCGTCCGAGCTCTCGCGGGTGAACTGATCGTGGAGGCGATCGAGGAAGCGGTCGATCAGACCCTGCTTGCTCTTGCGGTTCTCCTCCGACAGCGTCTGGCGCTTGCCGGGCAGCCGCAGATTCTCGTCCGGCGGGCCGTTGAGGTTCACCGCCACGGTGAAGTCGGTGGGGTCGTCGAAGGTGGGCGCGATGGGCACCGGATTGAGGATTCCGCCATCCAGCAGGGGACGGCCGTCCTTGCGGAACGGCACGAAGAAGAACGGCAGGGCGATGGAGGCCCGGATGGCCTCGAACAGCGGGCCGGAATTGATCCAGACCTCCTTTTCACGGGCGATGTCCGACGCCACCGCGGTGAAGCGCACCGGCAGGTCCCGTATTTCTTGGTCGCCCACGAAGTCTTTCAGCACGTTCATGATGCGGGTGCCGTCCACGAAGCCGGACTTGCTGAGGGTGAAATCGAGCAGCCGCACGATATCGCTCTTGCGGATGGCCGAGGCCCACTCGGTATATTCGTCCAGCTTGCCTGCCGCATAACAGCCACCGATGAGCGCACCCATCGACGCGCCCACCACGGAGAAGATCTCCAGCTCGTGTTCCTCGATCCAGCGGATCACGCCGACGTGGGCGTAGCCCCGGGCGCCGCCGCTGCCCAGCACCAGCGAGATCTCGCGCTTGTCACTGCTCACGCTCATTTCCTCCGTTCGCTCGTCCTGCCGGCACTTGCCGCAGGATCGTACAGGCGCCTGAGTTCCTGTTTCAGCACCTTGCCCTGCGCACTCATCGGCAGCGCTTCGACGAAGCGCACGTGTTTCGGCAGCTTGTACCTTGCCAGGCGTTCCGCGCAATGGGCCAGCAGCTCGTCCGGGTCCGCGCTCGCGCCGGCGCGGAGCCGGATCACGGCCAGGCCCGCCTGCCCCCACTTTTCGTCGTCTACGCCGACCACCGCGGCGGCCGCCACCTCCGGCCGCTCGCACAGCACGTTCTCCACCTCGGCGGGATGGACGTTCTCCCCGCCCGAGATATACATGTCCTTGTAGCGGTCCACGATGTACAGCGTGCCGTCGAGTGCGAGCCGGCCCGCGTCTCCGGTCCGGAACCAGCCGTCCACGAAAGCCCTGGCGGTCTCCTCGGGCGCTTTCCAGTAGCCGGGTGTCACCGCCGGCCCCTTGATCTGGATCTCCCCGACCTCGCCGTCCGGCAGTTCGTCGCCCGCCTCGTCCGCGATGCGCAACCGGGTATGCATCATCCGGTGCCCGGCCGAGCCCACGCGCCCCGCCGCCTGCCGGGGCGGCAGGATCGCCACGCTGAACGCCTCGGTGAGACCGTAGGACTGCGCCAGATGGACGCCCTTCGCCGCCCACGCCTCCAGCAGGTCCGTGGAGACCGGGGCGGCGCCGACCCCTGCCACCCGCAGCGTGGGGAACTCGGCCTCGGCGAACTCGGGCAGCTCGGCCATCATGGCGTACTGCACGGGCACGCCCAGGCAGTGGGTGATGCCGGCCGCGGCATCCGTGAGCATGGCGAGGAAGCGGCGCGGGTCCCACTTCTTCATGACGCACAGCGTGCCGCCGTAGTGGAAGACGGGCATGGAGAACCCGTACAAGCCGGCCGAATGGAACATGGGCGCACAGGTGAGCGAGCGGGAACTGCCCGTGAGATCGCCGTGCAGGGCGGCATGGATGATGGTGTCGCGCATCATCCGGAAGGTGCCGATCACGCCCTTGGGCATGCCCGTCGTGCCGGAGGTGTAAAGCAGCGTGGCCAGGTCGTCGATGGTGAGATGTACCTTCTCGAGCGCATCGCCGCTCGCGGACTCGATCAGCCGCTCGTACTCGCTGTCTGCCGGCTCGCTCCTGCGCTCCAGTATCGGCAGCCGCACCTCCTCCAGCAGGTGACTGAACTCCTCGTCGCAGATCACCACCTTCGGCTCGCCGTGGTTCAGGATGGCCGCGATCTCGCGGGCACTCAGCCGCCAGTTCAGCGGCATGAGCGCCGCGCCCAGCTCCCAGCCGGCGAACAGGGTCTCGAACACATCCGTCGAGTTCTGGCAGAGCATGGCGATGCGGTCGCCTTTCTCGAGCCCGTAGGCGGACTCGAGACCCACGGCCAGCCGCCGCAGCCGGTCGTTGAATTCTCCATAAGTGAAGCTGCGGCCGGTATCCACGTCCACGGCGGCCACCACCTCGGCGTCGTAGCGCGCGTGGTAGTCCAGCCAGTCGACCGAGAACTCGTCCCGGAGCGAGGGTTCGGGCTGATCGGCTAGAGCCGCCATCCTCTCCATGCTCATACCTCGTGCCCGGCCTTGCGGCGATGCCCCTTGCCCGACAGCGCCGCGTCACGCACCTCGCGGTAGGACACATCGATGCACTCCGCGTAGGACTCCGGGTCCGGCAGCATCTGCCGGCAGGCGGTGAACATGACGGAGATCACGCCGTTGTAGGAGAACACGGCGTGGAACAGACCGGCCTGGTGCACCACCGGACCCATGCCGAGCATGGCCACCATCTCGGCCCCGGCCAGGTAGACCGGTTTCTGTATGCCGGCGACGTTCGTCACCATCGTATTGAATGCCACCGTGCCGGAGCGCACCGTGAGCTCCATCAGCAGCGGCAACAATCCCCGGGCGACGGGCGACGGCAGGTTCATCGGGATCTCCGCCATCCGCCGCGGGCCGATCGCCTCCATCATCGCCTTCGCGTCCTCGGTGCCCTGGTGGATGGCCTGCACCCGCGCCACGGGGTCGGCGATCTCCGTGTGCAGGGGCGTCAGCATGGCGCTCACCAGGTTGTCCACCTCGTGGCCGTGGTCGTCTTCGCCCCGCACGTTCATCGGGCAGGCCGCCACCAGCGTCTCCTCCGGCAATTCGTCGCGGGCCGCGAGGTAACGCCGCAGCGCCCCCGCCACGACGGCCAGCACCACGTCGTTGATGGTGCCGTCCAGCGCCTTCGAGACCGCCTTCACCTCGGCCAGGTCGTAGACGTGGCCGTCCACCACTCGGCTCGGCGAGACCCGTCCCCGGTTGAAGACCGTCTTCGGGACGGGCGTGCGCTCCCGACCCCGACCGGCGAGGCCGGCTTTCACCAGACCCGGCAGGGCGGCGGCCACCGCGCCGCCGAGACGCAGCGTCTTCGCGAGATTGCTGACCGGGCTGCGCAGCAGCAGCCGCGCCGCGCCGGGAGCCGGCTGCGCGGGGCCCGGCTCCGGCACGTAGCGTGAGCCGTCCGCCGGCACCGGCTCGAAATCGTGGATGGCGGCCTGTATCTCCTGGCCGCTGACGCCGTCGATGGTGGCGTGGTGCATCTTCATGAACATCCCGAAACAGCCGGGTTTCACGCCGGGCACCTCGTTCAGTCCCTCGATGATGTAGACCACCCAGAGCGGACGGGCGAGATCGAGCTGCCGGGCCTGGAGGCGCGCGACCAGGTCCATGAGCTGGCGCCAGTCGCCGGGCTTCGGCAGGGCGATGTGGCGCACGTGGTACTCAAGGTCGAAGTCCTCGTCCTCCACCCAGTAGGGATAGTCGAGCGCGAACGGCACCGGCAGCAGCTTCCTGCGGAACACCTTCGAGCGGTCGATGCGTTCCGCGAAGGTGGCCAGTATCTCGGTGAACTTCACTCGCCCCGCCGGGTGCGTGGAAGGGTCGTAGATCTGCAGCGAACTCACTTCCAGCGGCGCCCGCTCCGATTCCGCGTACAGGAACAGGGAATCGAGACCGGATAACTGCTTCAGCATGTCGGCTCCTCCTTCACCCGTGCAGGAAGCGGGCGACGGGATTGGGGTTGAACGGGCGCCAGCCGTCCTCGGTCTGCGCGAGCCGGTCGGCCACGATGTAGAGCACGGCCGGATTCACGGCCATGCCGAAATGGCTGGCGACTACGCTAATGTTCTCGGCCAGCGGCGAAACCCGGTCCTGGGCGATGGCCGGTGCCACCACGCCGTCCGTGCGGCTGTAGATGCAGGTGCAGCGCACGCCGGGGACGGGCGTGGCCACCTCGCGCAGGAACGCAAGCAGTTCCGGCGTGATGTCCTCCGGCGAGGTGCGCTGGTAGATACGCCAGATGGTGGTGGCCTCCGGCGTGTCGCCGATGGGACTGCCCATCGTGATCAGCTGGCGTACGAGATCGCCGCGGATCTTCGCCGCCTGGCGCGCGATGACGCCGCCCTGGCTCCAGCCGATCAGGGTGACCTTGCGGCCGGTCTTCCCGGCGAGGCGCTCGAGCTGGGCGACGAAGCGCTCCTCGTACTCGGTGCGGTCGTAGCCGATACCGAGATTGGTGCCGAGCCCCCAGGGGTGAGGCTCGTAGCCCCAGTGCTTCAGATAACGGCGCAGGATCAGCATGGAGGTGTCGTTGCCGCGGAAACCCGGCACGGTGATGACCGGATGGCCGTCTCCCCGCGGGGCAGTGAGCACCAGCGGATGGGCCGGCAGCAGGCACATGAATTCCAGGATCGCCCGCGGCAGCTCGGCGAAGGCGTATCCCAGGGAGGGCGGTCGCACCCGCCCGGTATCTGCGTCCTCGCCATCCGGCATCAGCTATCCTCGTAGCAATCCTCGTACCGGCGCATCCCCGGCCCATTGTACCCGCGGCGCCTCCCGGCGGGAGCCGCGACAGTCAGGGCCTTTCGACTCCGCTGCGCCGACGGCGCCGAGTGGCGGCAGGGCCGGGCCCGGCCTAATATGACAGCCGTATCCACCGGCAGCGAGTGCACAGGGAGCGAGGGGCATGGCGAGGCGCATGGCGAGGGGCGTGAAAAGGGAGCCCTATGCGGCGGTGACCCGCAGCGTGCGCGACGGCGTCGGCGGCCGCAGCGTCGCCGCCTTCTTCGACCTGGACGGTACGATCATCGCCGGCCACTCGGTCGGCGATTTCTTCGTGGAACGGCTGAAGGCCGGCCAGGTCGGCGTCGACGAATTCCGTGATCTGGTGACGATGTCGGCGCGCTATCTCACGAAGACCGGCGATTTCGAGGACGGCATGGCGGCCTCCGTCGCGAACCTCA
>Ga0209936_1000096_pt1 | contig 55135 bp, 38 predicted proteins | sample SalPonR1_A_D1_MG_FD_185694 | JGI IMG/M metagenome (GOLD analysis project Ga0209936, IMG submission 185694) | Salt pond soil microbial communities from South San Francisco under conditions of wetland restoration - Salt Pond MetaG R1_A_D1_MG... ...
GTTTAATTTCCTCTTCGGTTAAACCGGATGATGATTCAATACGTATACTTTGTTCTTTATTGGTTGCTTTATCTTTTGCTGTAACGTGTATAATACCGTTTGCATCAATATCAAAAGATACTTCGACTTGAGGTACTCCACGTGGCGCTGGTGGTATCCCGTCTAAGTGGAAACGACCAATGGTTTTGTTATCTTTAGCCATAGGTCTTTCACCTTGTAATACGTGAATTTCAACCGAAGGCTGATTATCAGCAGCTGTTGTAAATGTTTCTGCTTTTTTGGTTGGGATGGTTGTATTGGCTTCAATTAATTTTGTAAAAACACCACCCATGGTTTCAATACCTAATGAAAGTGGAGTAACATCCAATAACAGAACATCTTTTACATCACCGGTTAAAACACCACCCTGGATAGCTGCACCAATAGCTACTACCTCGTCAGGATTTACTCCTTTGGATGGCTTTTTGCCAAAGAAATCTTCTACTACCTTTTGTATTGCAGGGATACGGGTTGAGCCACCCACAAGAATTACTTCGTCAACATCTGAAGATTGCATACCTGCATCGCTTAGTGCTTTTTTACAAGGCTCTAAAGTAGCATTAATAAGTTTGTCGGCTAATTGTTCAAATTTAGAACGAGATAAAGTTTTTACCAGGTGCTTGGGTACTCCATCAACCGGCATAATATAAGGCAGGTTGATTTCAGTACTTGTTGAACTTGATAATTCAACCTTGGCCTTTTCGGCAGCTTCTTTTAAGCGCTGAAGTGCCATCGGATCTTTTCGAAGATCAATCCCTTCATCTTTTTTAAACTCTTCGGCTAACCAATCAATGATTACTTCATCAAAATCATCACCACCTAAGTGTGTATCACCATTTGTTGATTTTACTTCAAAAACACCATCGCCAAGTTCAAGAATTGAGATATCAAAAGTACCTCCACCCAGGTCGAAAACAGCAACTTTAATGTCACGGTCTTTTTTGTCCAGACCGTAAGCTAATGAAGCAGCTGTTGGCTCATTAATAATTCGTTTTACCGTTAATCCTGAGATTTCTCCGGCTTCTTTTGTTGCTTGTCTTTGTGAGTCGCTAAAATAAGCAGGTACAGTAATAACAGCCTCAGTAACTTCTTGTCCAAGATAATCTTCTGCTGTTTTCTTCATTTTTTGAAGAACCATCGCAGAAATTTCCTGTGGCGAATACTTTCTGTCGTCAATTTGAACTCGTGGAGTGTTATTTTCTCCTTTTACAACTTTAAATGAAACTCTGTTTATTTCTTTCTGAACTTTATCATGTGTTTCACCCATAAATCGCTTTATAGAAGATATAGTTTTTGTGGAGTTTGTAATGGCCTGACGTTTAGCCGGATCACCAACTTTTCGTTCTCCATTTTCCACAAAAGCAACCGTTGAAGGGGTTGTTCTTTTACCTTCGCTGTTTGGTATAACAACAGGTTCGTTTCCCTCCATTACTGCTACACATGAATTTGTTGTTCCTAAGTCTATTCCAATTATTTTACCCATTTCGTTATTAGATTTTATGTTATTATTTAAATTTTTTAATTCTCTTTTAATTATTTGTTTTCAATTATTCAATGATTGTGCCAGTTTAGATTTATCTTTTTTTTATGTAAATATGGCACCTGTGTATATTGATTTAGCTTTATATTGCCAGTATTATGACAAAACGACAGCATGACATTCTTTTTTAATTTCATTTGTGGTTAATAAGATTTTATTTAGTTTAATTTGTAGCTTTGCTTTTGTAAACTAAATTGTATTGTTATGTCAGTTCATCAAAAAGTAAAAAGAGTAACCACTCATGTTTTACATGAAATGAAACTTCGTGGTGAAAAAATAGCCATGTTAACCGGATACGATTATTCTATGGCCCGAATACTGGATAAAGCAGAAATTGATGTTGTCCTGGTAGGCGATTCAGCATCAAATGTTATGGCAGGAAATGAAACAACCTTACCTATAACGATGGATGAAATGATATATCATGCCAAATCGGTGGTTAGGGGTGTTAACAGGGCCCTGGTAGTTATTGATATGCCTTTTGGTTCGTATCAGGGAAACTCGAAAGAAGCATTGATTAATGCAATCAGGATCATGAAAGAGACCGGAGGGCATGCCGTAAAAATTGAAGGGGGACAGGAAATTTTAGAATCGGTACAACGAATATTATCCGCCGGAATCCCGGTTATGGGCCATTTGGGGTTAACACCTCAATCTATTCATAAATTTGGTACTTATGTTGTACGTGCACGCGAAGAGGCTGAGGCTGAGAAATTAATTGAAGATGCTCATAAGTTACAGGAAGCCGGATGTTTTGGATTAGTACTTGAAAAGATTCCTGCTAAACTGGCTGCAAGGGTTGCCGGCGAATTAACGATTCCTGTTATTGGCATTGGTGCCGGACCGGATGTTGATGGGCAGGTTCTTGTTTTGCACGATATGTTAGGAATTACACAGGAGTTTTCTCCAAGATTCTTACGTCGTTATCATAATCTATTCGAAGAAATTAAAGGTTCGGTTAAAGCCTATATTAACGATGTTAAAACGCTTGACTTTCCTAATGATAAAGAACAATACTAAACGGTCAAAAAAAAAATTGAATGGAGGTTCTTTACGAAGATAATCATATTATTGCGGTAAATAAAAGAGTATCAGATATTGTCCAGGGTGATAAAACCGGTGATGAACCTCTATCAGAGAAGGTTAAATCTTATATCAAAAAAAAATATAATAAACCCGGAAAGGTTTACCTGGGGGTTACTCACCGTTTAGACCGCCCCGTAAGCGGAGCGTTATTATTTGCTAAAACCAGTAAAGCGTTGGGCCGCTTAAATGAGATGTTTAAAAACAAAGAAATAAAAAAAATATATTGGGCGATTGTAAAAAATAAACCTCCTCAATTGGAAGAAACACTCAATCATTACCTCATCAAAAATCAAAAGAAAAATAAATCATTTGCTTATGATAAGGAGGAGAAAGATACTAAACGTGCAAGCCTTACCTACAAAATAATTGCAGATGCTGATAATTATTATTTATTAGAAGTTGAATTACATACCGGGCGTCATCATCAAATTCGTTGCCAGTTGGCCAAAATAGGATGCCCGATAAAAGGAGATTTGAAATATGGATTTCCCCGGTCGAACCCTGACGGGGGAATTAGTTTGCACGCCCGTAAAATTGAATTTGTGCATCCGGTAAAAAAAGAATCTGTTGGTATTGTTGCACCAACCCCTGATGATTCCTTGTGGAAACACTTTAATCAGGTAGTTAACTAATTATTTTCTTTTTAATAAAAATGAATACTTTACCGCTCTGAGGTTAGATTTCAAATATCCCTTTCAAATAACAATAAATTAGCTTAAATAGTATAATTTTGAAAAAAATATTTATTTGTAATGTTTAAATTTTTAAATAAACCCTATCCTTTTAACGATGATTTAAAATACAACAGTAAGCTGATATTTTTTATTAGCATTGGCGTTTTGGGATTTTTATACCTCTTTCAGCCCCTTGATGTAAGTTTAATGGATGATAATGAAAAACTTTATGTAGTATTAGGTTTGGCGGCTATTACCTTTCTTTCGTTAAGTTTAAACTTATTGATTTTACCCAGTTTATTTCCCGCTATTTTTATTAAACGGGTTTGGACTATCAAAAAAGAGATTTTATGGAATCTTTGGATATTAACAACCATTACTGTTGGTTATTACATTTATTATAAGCTGTTGGGAATCTTTACTGTTGATTTCAAAATGGTTCTCGGCTTAATAGTGATTGCCATTATTCCTATCACCGGATTAATTATTGTAAACAGAAACAGGAAGTTACGTTCGAACCTGAAGTTAGCCGAGCGTATCAATAAGAAACTTGAAGAAAATAAATCAATCGATAATAAGCTGGTTCACTTTCAGTCAGAATATGCAAAAGATAATTTATCCATAAAGGTAAATTTATTAGTACTTATAAGAGCTGCCAATAATTATATTGAAGTATTTTGGAAGGAAGGAGAGAAGATAAGAAATCAAATGATTCGTACCAGTTTGAAAAATGCTGAAGAATTGTTAGAAGATTATGGTTTCATTTTTAAATGTCATCGTTCTTTTATGGTTAATACACATTATATAGATAGAATTGAAGGAAATGTACAGGGCTATAAAATCCATTTTGAAAAGATTGATTTTCCGGTTCCTGTTTCCAAAAAATTCGCACACAATCTCAAACAATTGATTTGATTGGTCTCTAAGAAACACTTCATTCGTCCCTGTATTTAAATTTTTCATCCCTAAACAGATTTATTCAACCCTTTTTTTGTGCTATCATCCCTTTTATTTTTTGCCGGCAGATTTTCACTTTAGATTTGCTCTGAAATTTTAGTGAGAATACTTAACGAACATTATTATGAATCCATTGAATATAGGAAATTTAAGAGCAAGACTTCCAATTATACAGGGAGGGATGGGTGTTGCCATATCATTATCAGGATTAGCATCGGCAGTAGCAAATGCAGGCGGAATAGGCGTTATTTCAGCAGTAGCTATTGGAATGACAGAATCTGATTACATGAAGAATTATCGCGAAGCCAATAAAAGGGCGTTAAAAAAGGAAATACGAAAAGCAAGAAAGCTGACTAATGGTATATTAGGAGTAAATTTAATGGTGGCAGTTACTGATTATGAAGATCTGCTTACTGTTTCGCTTGAAGAAGGAATTGATGTGATGATTTTAGGAGCAGGATTACCTTTAAAGATGCCTAAATATGTTTTAGATAAAGGATTTGAGAATATCAAAACAAAATTTATCCCTAAAATATCATCAGCGAAAGCTGCCCGGTTGATTTTCTCATCATGGGCCAAGAATTTTAATCATGTACCCGATGCGGTCATTGTTGAAGGCCCTCTTGCCGGAGGACATTTAGGATTTAAAAAGAACGATTTGCAGAATAACCCGGAATCGTTGGAATCTATTGTTGAAAAAACGGTTGAGGAATTAAAAGTTTTTGAGAAAAACTTTAATAAAGAAATTCCGGTAATTGCAGGTGGAGGAGTATATGATGGAAAAGATATATACCAAATCATGCAAAAAGGTGCTAAAGGAGTAAAAATGGGGAGTCGTTTTGTTACTACGGAAGAATGTGATGCATCCATTAAATTTAAAGAGATGTATATCCATAGCGAAGAAAAAGATATTACTTTAATCAATAGTCCGGTTGGCCTTCCCGGACGAGCCATTCGCAATAAATTTGTTGATCAGGTGAATGCCGGAAAAACAAAGCCTTTTAAATGTTACTGGAAATGTCTTAAATCATGTGATTCTAAAAATGTACCTTATTGTATTGCACAAGCTTTACATAATGCAGCTATAGGTAACATGGATGAAGGATTTGCGTTTGCCGGGACAAAAGCTTATTTAGCCACAAAAATACAAAGAGTTTCTGAGGTTGTTTTTGAATTAAAAGTTGATTATTATAAAATGAAATATAAGGAATACCTGCGTAGCTTTGCAGGTACAAAGATTGTTCCTGAACAAATTAATATCCCGGCAATTTTTCCTAAAATTCAATTGGTATAGTTTACCTTGATAAATTCATGATTTCTTAGGTTAAACTTCCAGTTGTACTTTTTGAGTTGTGTCCGTTAAATTTTTAACTCCGGTCGAACCTCCCTCAGCAAGGGATATATCAACCGGATTATTTTTTTTCCAGGAGCCATTGGTGAAGTCCGGAACATCAATGCTGTTGGAACGGTTGGCTACAGACCATTCGCTAAGTGGAGCAATGGCACTCCAAAGTGCTGCATCGTAAACATCCTGGTCGAGCGGCAATCCGTTGCGCAAACAATCAATTAAACGCCAATCCATGATGAAATCCATGCCACCATGGCCACCAATTTTTTTGGCCATTTCCCCAACTACTTTTACTATTTCAGGAGTGTATTTTTTTTCTATTCCCTGAAATTGTTTTTCATCAAGCCATTTATGGTCTGTGGCTATTTTAGGAGGATAAGGCCATTTTCGGGCCATTGCCTGGGTACCACTTATTAAATGTATGCGTGAGTATGGGCGGGGTGAGGTTACATCATGCTGTATCATGATGGTACGCCCTTTATGTGTTTTTATCGTTGTTGTATTCATATTTCCCCGGTATTTTTTCCCTGTAAAGGGCTCAAAAAAAGAATCCTCAAGAGCAAGTTCATTCACCGTTTTTTGCATCTGAAAATCATTACTTGACATGGAGGTTAAGTATTCCATTTTATCACCTCGGTTTATATTCATGATTTGGCAAACAGGTCCTAATCCATGCGTTGGATACAGGTTTCCATTCCTTTTATTTTCTTTCAGACGCCACATATCGGCATATCCGTTTGGGTCAAAATTTAAAAATCGTAAATCATGAATATAGGCCCCTTCGCCATGCACAATCTCGCCAAAAAAGCCATTGCGTGCCATATTAAGAGTGAGTAATTCAAAGAAATCGTAGCAGCAGTTCTCGAGCATCATGCAGTGTTTTTTTGTTTTTTCTGATGTTTCTACTAACTGCCAGCACTCGTCAATGGTTTTTGCTGCCGGTACTTCAACGGCAACATGTTTATTTTTTTCCATAGCATAAACGGCCATGGGAGTATGATAGCTCCATGGAGTACATATATACACTAAATCAATATCCGGGTCATCACAAAGTTTTTTCCAGGCTTCTTCAGAACCACTGTATGATTTAGCTTTTGGTAATCCTTTCTCTTGAAGAATTTTTTGGGTTGATTCAACGCGATCTGAATATTTGTCACAAAGGGCTGTAATTTCAACACCTTCGATGTGCGACATTCGTATAACCGCTCCGGGCCCTCGCATGCCCAATCCAATAAAACCAATTCTTACTTTTTCAAGTTTTGGTGCACGGAAACCACACATATTAAACTTTTGCCGAGAAGTTCTTTTGTTAGAAATGTTATTTTTTTTATCTGAAACATTGCAGGCTGTAGTTAATCCGGTAACAATTAATCCGGAGCCCAGTGTAATTGTCTTTAAAAAATCGCGGCGGTTATTATTCATCTTTTTGTTGTTTAATTAAGCTACTTAAAACTATAAATTAAGTAAAAAAGTAGATAGTTAGCAATGATTAAAATTATATTTCCGGGTTTAATAGTTAAAAATTTGAATTATCATTACTTTTGTCTCTTTTATTAAACTATTTATTCCCTTTTATGTCGAATTATTGTGGAAAATTTAATGATTATATTAACTTTTAAATTTAAATATTGTGAAAAAACTTTTTTTAAGTATTTTAGTTCTCGGGATATTTATGATATCCTGTAGTAAAAAGGAAACGAATCCTTTATTAAGTGAATGGGATACCCCTTATGGAGTGCCTCCGTTTGAACAAGTAGAAATTGAACATTTTGCTCCTGCTTTTGAAATAGCCATGAAAGAGCATAAGGACGAAATGGAAGCAATCATTACAAATTCTGAAGAGCCAACCTATGAAAATACGGTTGAAGCATCCTATTATGCAGGAGAGTTATTAAGCAGAGTAAGAACTGTTTTTGGTGCTTTTAATAGTGTTAATATTTCTGATGAATTACAGGAATTAGCCAGGGAACTTTCTCCCAAATTGTCTGCTCATTATGACGAAATTAGTCTCGATCCAAGATATTTTGAAAGGTATAAGACCGTATATGAAAATAAAGAGAACTTTGATTTAAATGATGAACAACTTTTTTTATTAGAAAGTGGATATAAAGGATTTGTTCAGAGTGGTGCTGCTTTACCCGAAGATAAGAAGGAAGAATTAAAGAAAATGAACCAGGAATTATCCGGTTTAACTTTGCAATACAGTCAAAATATTTTAGCTGAAGTAAACCGTTTTAAACTGGTCATTGATAACCAGGAAGATCTTGCCGGATTACCCCAAGCATCAATTGATGCTGCTGCTGAAACTGCTGCTAAAGATAGTTTAGAAGGAAAATGGGTTTTTACCATTCAAAAACCCAGCATGATACCGTTTTTACAATATGCGGATAACCGTGAATTAAGAAAAGAAATTTATGATGCTTATGTTAACCAGGGTAATCATGATGATGAATACGATAATAAAGAGAATCTGGCAAAGATTTTAAATCTACGGGTAAAGCGTGCTGAATTATTAGGTTATGAAGATCATGCCTCAATAAGAACAGAAAATCGAATGGCTCAAAATCCTGAAAATGTGTTTGATTTATTAAATCAATTATGGGATGGCATTTTACCCAAGGTAAAACAAGAGAGAGCTGCCCTACAAGGCATGATTGACAAAGAAGGAGGCGATTTTAAACTGGCCCCACACGACTGGTTTTATTACACCGAGAAATTGCGCAAAGAGAAATATGATTTAGATGAAAGTGAGGTAAGACCCTATTTCGAACTGGAAAATGTACGTCAGGGAATATTTGATGTAGCCAATAAACTTTATGGTATAACATTTACTCCTATCGAAGGTATTCCTGTTCCTCACCCAGAAACTACCGTTTACGAAGTGAAAGAAGCCGATGGTTCTCATCTTGCATTATTTTTTATGGATATGCATCCACGTGCAAGCAAACGTGGTGGTGCATGGTGTGGCGGATTCCGCGAACATTATTATACCCAGGATGGTGAAGAGGTAAAACCACTCGTTACGAATGTGACTAATTTTACTCGTCCAAGCGGAGATTCTCCTGCACTTTTAAGTGTCGACGAAGTAGAAACGATGTTCCACGAATTTGGACATGCTTTAGATGGTTTGTTTTCGGAAACTTCTTACACAACCAGTAATATTGCCTGGGATTTTGTTGAACTACCTTCACAAATTATGGAGCACTGGGCTTTTGAAAAAGATGTACTCAAGATGTATGCTAAGCATTATAAAACAGGGGAAGTAATTCCTGACGAATTAATTGAAAAATTACATGCCAGTGCGAACTTTAACCAGGGATTTGCTTTAACAGAAGTGTTAGCAGCATCGTTGCTTGATATGAGATTTCATACCATGACCGAAGAAACCCCTGAATTGAATGTGATGGAATTTGAAAAAGAATACCTGAACAGCATCGGATTAATTCCTGAGATTTATTCTCGTTATAGAAGTACCTATTTTAATCATATTATGGGAGGATATGATGCAGGATATTATTCATATACATGGGCAAGTGTTTTAGATAATGATGCTTTCGAAGCATTTAAAGAAACAAGCTTATTTGATCAGGAAACAGCTCAATCGTTCAGAGAAAATGTATTGGCTAAAAATGGTATCAAAGATGCGATGGAAATGTATGTTGCTTTCCGTGGCCGGGAACCTAAAATTGAAGCTTTATTAATGAATTTAGGGATAAATTAATTCTCGGGATTAAATGATTTAATACGGGTCGATTCATTTTTGTTTCGGCCTGTTTTTTTGCTATTAAAAATCTGATAATTAATAAATTAATAGAATCGTATGTTGTGAAATAGGAATTTTTTCCTGTTATAAAGATCAATTTTTGATATCTTTGAAGAACAATTTATTATTCATTTAAAACGAATGGTCATGTCAAACTTAGAATGGAGTAAACTACCTTTTGGTTATCGAAAAACCGATTATAATATTAGATGCTATTATCGAGATGGTAAATGGGGTGAATTGGAAATTTCATCCTCAGAATACTTAAATTTACATATTTCCGCAACAGCCTTACACTATGGTCAACAAGCTTTTGAAGGAATGAAGGCTTACCGTGGTAAAGATGGGAAAATAAGGTTATTCCGCTGGGAAGAAAATTTTAAACGGATGCAACGTTCTGCAAATGGTATTTATATGCAGCCCGTTCCTAAAGATATTTTTAAAGCAGCCATAGATAAAGCTGTTTTACTTAACGAGCAGTATGTTCCGCCTCACGGAACCGGAGCTGCTTTATATATTCGTCCGTTATTAATAGGTTCAGGAGCAGAAATTGGAGTAAAACCTGCCAGTGAGTTTTTATTCGCAGTATTTGTAACGCCTGTAGGTCCTTATTTTAAAGAAGGATTTAATCCGGTAAAAATTGCTGTTGTTCGTGATTCAGACCGGGCGGCACCATTAGGAACCGGTAATATTAAAGTGGGTGGAAACTATGCTTCAAGCCTGCAAGGTGTAATAAAAGCTAAAGAAGCAGGTTATGGTTCGCCCATGTATCTCGATTCAAAAGAAAAGAAATATATTGATGAAATTGGGGCAGCCAATTTCTTTGGAATAAAAGACAATACTTATATCACACCAAAATCTCCGTCCATTTTACCTTCGATTACCAATATGAGTATTATGCAATTGGCTGAAGATATGGGGATAAAAGTTGAACGTCGTCCGATTGATATTGAGGAGCTTGAAACATTTGATGAGGTTGGTGCATGTGGTACTGCTGCAATAATTTCTCCAATAGGCGAAATTTATGATATTGATAAAGATAAGCGATACACTTTTTGTAAAGATGGTAAGCCCGGTCCTGTATCAACAAAAATTTACAATAAACTGGTTGCTATTCAGTATGGTGATGAACCAGATCCACATGACTGGGTTTCTTTTGTTAAGTAAACAGGGTTAGTATTTCAATATAAAAAAAGCAGGGAATAGTTTATGTCTCTGCTTTTTTATATATCATTCAAATTTTTGGTTTAGGCTTCAAATTTGCGGAGTTCGATTTTTATTCCGGATTCCACTTCGAAATCTTCCACTTCATCTACCATATCAGGATCTTCGGTATCATAATACCATATCACTTTAACATCGCCACCTTGATCCTGATAGTCTTTTAAAACTTCCAGCATATCCAGTATACATTTTGTAGAGCTGGTGTTTAAATATATTAATTTAATGACTAAGTCAATCTTTTGATTTTTGTTTTTTATGAGTTGTTTAATCCATGTTATCAGCGGTAAATAAAACTTGTAAGTCTCTTCCATATAAGATTCGCCCGAGATTTCACAAATGCCCGTATCAGCATCAAAATTTACTTCAGGGAAATAAGGTGTTTCAGGTGAGCTTTTTAGCGTTATATTTTCCATAATTATCTTTGTTTAATTTTTATCAACGGTAATCGTGATCGAGAAAATTGAAAAATTATCATCTATTTTTTCGATTGAATATTTTAATTTATTTTTTGATAACATAACTGCCTGGATAAGTCCAATTCTTGCTCCAAATTTCTCCCCGGGCGAATTCATCCTTTGTTCTCTCTTTAAGTGTCGTAGCTCAAATTGATCAGATTGGTTAACCAGCTTACATCTTTCTGCTAATATGTTTGCATCAGATTTTTTTACTCTGTTTCTTGTGGTAAAGGTAAAAAAAGTTTCATATTCTTTTAATTCCAGCTCTCCTAAACCAATACGTTGGATATTATTTACCATATGAAAATTTTCCGAATAGTACGAAACATTCTGCGAAAGTTCTATAAAAATTCTAAAGAGTTTCCTTCGGGCATTATTATACTCTTTGGTATACTCTTTAATGTTTGTTCCGAACACCGAAATAAGTTCAATATAAAATGGCCCCCGGTACGACAAAAGTGTTCTTTTAAACAAATCCTGATCTATAGTAGCCTGGTTAGTCATTATGAAATAATTTTTAAACCGATTAAAGTGATGTCATCTCTTTGTTCTACATTACCCTGAAATTTATCCAGTTCCTTTTCAATATGCTCTTTCTGTTTTGTAAGCGGGTGAGAGATGTTTGCTGTAATAACTTGTTTTAGTTTTTTGCTTCCAAACCTTTTCCTTTCTTCATTATTTTGATCAATTAATCCATCGGATGAAAGATATAAAATATCATCCAATTCGGTTGCAATTTCATGAGAAGTAAATTGTTTGGTTTGTTCGTTTTTTTTGAACCCCCCGATTGAATGTCTGTCTCCTTTAATTTCAGTTAATTCATTGGTTTTATTTTTGTAAATGAGCAAAGGTCTTTTGGCTCCACTAAAAACTACTTTTTTTTGTTTGTTTTTATGTTCAATAGCAACCAGGCAAACATCCATTCCATCATTATTCTCACTTGCATCTTGTCTTAATGCCTCCATAGTTTTTACATTTAAGATCGTTAAGATTTTTGCCGGATCATAAATTTTGTTAACAAGCACAATCTCGTTAAACAATCGGTTACCTATCATTGACATAAATGCACCGGGGACTCCATGTCCTGTACAGTCAACTACAGCTATATAGGTCGTTGAATTAATTTCTGCAAACCAGTAGAAATCTCCGGAAACAATATCTTTGGGGCGATAAATGATAAAGTGTTCGAAAAATTTTTCAAATTCTTTTTTTACCGGTAATATGGCCCTTTGGATATTTTGAGCATACTGAATACTTGAGTTTATCTTTTTGTTTTGTAAGTCTAAGATATCTCTTTGGTTTTGAATATGATTTTTCTGTGTTTTAATTTTCCGGTAAAAAGCAATAAGCACCAATAGAAAAACAAGAATCAACACAAACCCATAAATAAAAATGTTCTTAATCAATCGCTCAAGCTTTAGCTGTGCTTCCTGTTCGCTTATTTTTAGTTCTTTTAGTTCAAGCAAGATTCTTTGTTCACGAGAGATAGCTTCAATTTCGGCTAATGAATCTTCGGTTTCTTTTAATTTTCCACTTTGTTTAATAAGCGCTTGTTCTGTTTTGGATTTTTCCGCTTGAGCTTTATTAACTTCTTCGTTTGATTTTTGTTTAATGCTGGTTATTTCTTGATTTTTTAAATATTTGTCAATTGATGCAAAAAGATCGAAATATTCTATACTCTTGGCAGAGTTTCCTAATTCTTTAAAATTCTCAGCTAAAATACCATAAAATGTACGTACAAGTTTTAGCTCATTAATTTCTTTGGCTATTTCTACCCCTTTAAGAGCTGTGCTATTTGATTCGCTATACTTTTCTTGTAGTTGTTGGGTCTGTGCAATATTAATCAATGCAGAAGCAATGCTTGATTTATTATTGGTTTGCCGGCTGATATGTAAACTTTTCTCAAAACAATCAAGGGCTTGCTGATATTCATTCATTTCGTCATAAATCATGCCCAGGTAATTGTAACCTAAAAGTAAACCGTTTCTGTTATTCAGCGATTGATTAATCTCAACAGCCTGTTCAAAATAATCAATGGCGTCAGCTAATAATTGATTATTCCAACACAAAAATGCAGCTTTATTTAAATATTCAACCTCAAGTTGTTTGTTGCCCTGATTATGATATTTTTCAATAAAACTCTGGTACCCGGAAAGTTCTTCTTTAACGGCTTCCGGTATTTGTTGTGCATAGGAACCCGTAAAAATAAATCCTAATATTACTATGTAGACAATAAATTTCTTGATAGGAAACAATATTTAAAATTGATTAAAGGTAAAATTAATTTATTTTTAATCCAAAATTTTCAATTTAGCTGAATTTTAAAATTAACTCTTTTATTTATTAAAGAGAGTATTAATTTGATGAACATACTTTTTTGTGGTTTATAAAATAGAACTACTTTATTTTTTTTTCATTATAAAATTATAATTTTAGTGTTTATTAACAATAAATTCTTTTTACCGTATAAAATCATATGAAATATAAACTTCTGATAGCTGACGATGATAAGGAATCTGTAGTGAAGGTGCAGGAAATACTCCAGGAAGAAAACGGTAGATTTCAATTAATCCAAACGGCAAAAAAAGAAATTTATAAAAAGTCCCTTGAAACTCAACCGGATGTTATTTTAATAAACCAGTCTACTCTTGTAAAAGAAGGAATTGACAGTATAATGTCGCTTAAGCAAGATAAATTACTGCAAGATATTCCTGTTTTATTAATCACTGATTATTCTCCCAGAGCAAATTTTGATCGTGTTTTTGAGTTTGGCATTGTTGATTTTATTCGTAAGCCCTTTGACAAGGATGATTTATTAATGCGTCTTGAAGCAGCAGAAAGTAGGAGAGAGTTTCAACATGCTATATATAAAGAGCACGAATTACTTCGTGAATTATCTATTGTTGCCAAAAAAACTGCAACGGGTGTTGTTATAATTAATGCAGCAGGATGGATTGAATGGGTTAATGAGGGTTTTGAAAAAATGTTTGGATATTCTTTCGATGAATTTAGAGAGAAATATGATGAAACCCTATTTGACAAGAATGAAAATCCGGAATTGTTTAATGCTATCGAAACCTGCAAAAAGAAGAAACTGGATAGTATCTCCTATGAAAGTAAGTGGAATACAAAATCCGGCAAAAAAAAATGGATTCAAACCACTTTAACCCCCGTTCTTAACGAACAAAATGAGATCATAAAATATATTGCCATTGAGTCTGATATTAGTGAGTTAAAAGAAGCCGAAGAAAGACTGGAAGCAAAGAACGAAAATCTTTTAACCCTAACCGAACACCTTGAAAACTCTAATGAACTGTTGGAAAAGCAGCGACAGGAGATTGAAAAACAAAAGGAATTTATTGAGGAACAAAGAAAAAAATCGGATGAGTTGCTACTTAATACTTTACCTTTTGAGACTGCAGAGCAGCTAAAGAAAAAAGGATTTGCCCGATCAAAGCAGTATAAGCAGGTCTCCATATTATTCACCGATTTTAAGGATTTCTCTAAACTTGCCAATACGATGGAAAGTCAGGAGTTAATTAAAGAGCTCAATATTTATATTCAAAAATTCGATGAAATTATTGAAGATCATTATATTGAAAAGATAAAAACGATTGGTGATGCTTACATGTGTGCCGGTGGACTCCCGCTAAGAAATAAAAGTAACCCTATTGATGTTACGTTAGCAGGTTTAAAAATTCAGAAATTCATGAATGATTTTCGTGAAAAAAAACTTAAAAATAATGAACAACCCTGGGAGTTAAGATTAGGAATCCATACAGGAGAAGTGATTGCCGGAGTTATCGGGAAAAAGAAATTTGCCTATGATATCTGGGGCGATGCAGTGAATAAAGCCAGTCGTATGGAACAATCAGGCCAAGTAGGAAAAGTTAATGTTTCAGGAGATACTTATCAATATATTAAAGATTATTTTGATTGTACCTTTCGTGGAAAAATTGAAGTAAAAAATGATGTAGAACTGGAAATGTACTTTGTCAACAGACTTAAAACAAAATATTCTGAAGATGACGCTGGCACAATACCTAATGCAGATTTTAGGAAAATATTAGCTAAATACTAAGGTTGCTATAACATATCTTTATTAAAATTTACGGGTAAAAATTGTTTAATACTTTCAGCAAGCGTAATTTTTTCCTGACCGTAAAGAATTACCCGGATGGATTGATTTGCTCTCTTTTCACTTTCCAGCATAACCTGTAAACATGAACCACACGGAGGAACCGGTAATTTAACAAATTCAGATTTTGTGACTGCCGTAATGGCAATGGCTGATATTGGAATGTTTGGAAATTTTGAATTTGCATAAAAGATAGCTACTCGTTCGGCACATAAGCCCGAAGGATATGCCGCATTTTCCTGGTTATTGCCTTGAATAATTTCACCGTTTTTTAATAAAACTGCTGCACCTACTTTAAATTTTGAATAGGGAGCATAAGCTTTTTTTGCTGCTTCTTTTGCTTCTTCAATTAATCTTTGATCTTCTGCGCCAAGTTCTTCTATAGAATTATATTCAAATAACTCAGATTGTATAATTTGTTTTTTCATTTTGCGTTAAGTTATTTAATAATTGTGAATGTAAAAAAAGAATTACTTTTTTTACATTTGTTCAAATTAACAACAAAAATATGAAAAAAAAGATAATATTATTTATAATACCTGTTCTTATAGTGTCTTGTAATGTACAAAGGGTTTCCAATTCATCTGAAAAATATATTTCGTTAAGCAGAAAAAATTATATTGAAAATTATAAAGAGTTAGCCATCAACGAAATGAGACGAAGTGGCATCCCAGCCAGTATCACGCTGGCACAAGCATTGCTCGAATCTAACAATGGAAATAGTACGTTGGCCCAAAAAGCCAATAACCATTTTGGCATAAAATGTCACAATGACTGGAGGGGTGGAACAATATACCACGATGACGACAGGAAAGGAGAATGTTTCAGAAGATATAAAACCATTTATGAGTCCTATATTGATCATTCAGATTTTATTGTTAATGGGAGACGGTACTCCTTTCTATTTGAGCTGGAGCCAACCGATTATAAAGCATGGGCACGAGGGCTTCAAAAAGCAGGTTATGCAACGAGCAGAACGTATGCCCAATTATTGATAAGAATTATTGAAGATAACCAACTCTATGTTTATGACCGGGGAGGAACACTTAATTTTACATCTACGAATGAAAATGATCCTGGTTTCAATAATCAGGAATTAGCTGATGTGGATAATTTCACTATTCAGCTTAATAAACATAAAGTGTACAATAAAAACCGCATCGATTATATTATTGTAAAGGATGGAGATACTTTTGAAAGCCTGACCCGGGAATTTGAACTTTTGTCATGGGAATTATTTAAATATAATGAGTTGGAGGATGGAGCAACACTTGAGGAAGGAGAAATACTCTATTTACAACCCAAAAGAAACAGAGCCGAACACGGTTTTGATTTTCATACAGTAACTGAAGGAGAAACAATGTATAAGATTTCGCAAATGTATGGAATTAAGCTTAAAAAATTATATGAAAAGAATCGTATGGAGGTAGGAACTGAACCCGAACCGGGGCAGCAATTATGGTTGAGAAAGCGGAAGCCCGAATCGGAAATTAATGAAGAATCATATGATACTATTGAATTTGATGAAAAATAATCTTAAGCTTTTTTACATTTGAATAAAGTATGACTTATCCCCAGTTCGTCTATAATTTCGGTAATTTTTAATCCGGCGTTTTCTACCAGTTTTTTCATATCTTCGGAATGATACATCCTGCTGTTTCCATTTGCCAGCGCAGTGAAATATAACGATGTATTATTTAGGCAATAGGTTGAGATATCAAATTTTTGTCTGTCCCAGTACGTTTCTAAAATAAAAAGCTCCGCCTTTGCATCCATGGCACGAGCTGCTCTTTGTAAAATCTGGACAATATCATTTGCTGAAAAGCAATCTAAAAACTGACTCATCCATATAAGATCAAATCCATTGGGAAAGGGTTGGTTATGATCTAAAATATCCGTAGGGAGTCCTTTTATTCTTTCAGCGAATCCTTTTTCCCTGGAATTTTCTTTAGCCACTTCCAACTGACCGGGTAAGTCCATAATCGTAATTTCGACATTAGCATTAAATTGTGCACATTGCAAAGAGAACTTTCCGGTATTTCCTCCAACATCTAATATTTTTTGTGGATTATTTTTAAAGATCTCGGGCATGAGGACTGAAAAAACATTATCGGAATAAAAATGATCAAATGCAAACCAGCTTTTCTTAACTTTTTCGGGGAGCTTCGATAGCCCATGGTAAATCGTAGGCCAGTTGCCAAAAACTTTCAATCCTTCCGGTTTTTGGTTACGTATTGATTCTTGTAAATAAAATATTCCCTGATAACATACATCATTTACAAAATCAAGATTGATTGTAGTCATCGGATCATCGATAAAATAGTAACCGGTTTTGGTTAAAAAATATTTGTTGTCCTTAAGCATAACAACCTCTGCACTTAATCCGGCATCTAATAAGACTTTTACCCCGTAAATGGATGTTTTTTTTTCTTTACTTATTGTTTCCGGGGTTAACCCTTCGTCAGTATGGTGCAAAAGTTCTAAAATTCCAAAATCGCGTAGAGCCTTAACAGCCTGGAATATCATTGGACCAAAAGCAAGTTTCTGTGCATCAATTTTTGCTTCTAAGGCTGATTTTTTATCTGAACCGTAATCTTTCATCTGGATTAAGTTTGTTTATCCAACACAGTTAACGGGCATTTGTTTTAAAATGCCATTCACTTATTTTGGGAAACCCACGTAAGAAATCAGTAGTTTTTAACCTCTTTTTCCCGGATTGTTGTAATTGTGTTATATTAATCATTCCGTTATTACAAGCAACTTTAATATACGTTTTGGAATCGGTTATAATTTCTCCGGGCGAAAATTGATGGCTAACCGGTACTTTTTGCGATTCGAATATTTTTAGCTGAATGGATTGATTGTTTTTTGATAATTCAGTCCATGCACCAGGATAAGGACTCAACCCGCGAATAAAGTTATGAATATTGTTAACTGAATCGTTCCAGTTAATTATGCAATCGTTTTTAAAAATCTTAGGCGCTGTTTTTAACGTCTGGTTTGGGGTAATAAGTTCGTTTTGCTTTTTTAAATGATAGCTGTCTGATAAAATGGCATCAACGGTTTTGGCTACAAGGTCAGCTCCGGTTATCATTAAACGGTCGTGTAAGTCACCGGCAGTATCGTTTTCATAAACAGGAATTTCTTTTTGTAAGATGATGTTGTCACCGGCAGTATCGTTTTCATAAACAGGAATTTCTTTTTGTAAGATGATGTTTCCGGTATCTATCTCCTGGGTTAGGAAAAAAGTGGTTACACCGGTTTTTTCTTCACCATTAATGATGGCATGATTTATTGGGGCAGCTCCTCTATAATCGGGAAGAAGTGATGCATGAAGGTTAAAGGTCCCTTTAGGAGGCATCGACCAAACAATTTCGGGTAACATTCTAAAAGCTACTACAATTTGTAAATCAGCATGTAAGTTTTTTAGATCCCGCAGAAACTGTTTATCTTTAAATTTCTCAGGCTGAAGAATGGTTAGATTCTTTTTGCGGGCATAAATTTTTACCGGCGATTCCTTAACTTTCTGCCCACGTCCGGCAGGTTTGTCCGGATTGGTAACAACACCTACTATATTATAATCTTCCTCGATCAATTTTTTTAACGGTGCAACCGCAAAATCAGGAGTTCCCATGTATACAATACGCAGTTGGCTTTTATCCATTTCTTTGCTTATTTAATTATCTTTGGACAAATTTATTATATTCTTTTAAACTTATAAGCTTAATAGGTATCTATCTTTATAACAAATATTATTTAATTAATGGACAACAAATTTAACTGGCAAAGTTTTATCAGCATCGCTTTATTATTTGCTTTTTTAATCATGATGTTCTCAGGAATCGTATTATATGTTGCTCCTGAAGGCAGTTTGTCGCGATGGATTGGATGGGGGGTTTTAGGTCTTACTAAATCTCAGTGGGAACAGCAACATACCATATTTTCTTATTTGTTTGTTGTTTTTACCGTACTCCATATTTTTAAAATAAATTGGACCTGGCTCTGGTCGTATTTTTTTGTAAATAAATTAAGGTTTGTTTTTTATAAAGAGATATTGGTTGCTTTAGCTATAACAATAATTTTTTTTACCGGAACATTAACTAATATTAATCCATTCCGGTTTGTGGGTGAGGCAGGAGAAACAATTTCAAAAAGTTTTGGAAAAAATGTTGAGCGTCCTGATGTTTCTGACCCTGAAAAAATGACCATTGAGCAATTTGTTCAGGAAGTATTTAATAGTACGTATGATGATTTTGTTGAGGTAACAAAACAATACCAATTGGAAATTGAAAGCAAAAATCAAACGGTTCAGAATTTTTGTTTGCAGAATAATTTAACTCCCAATGATTTATTTGAACGATTAAAAGCAGAAGAAAATTTTAATCATTAACACGTTCAATTATTTATTCTTAATTTTTTGGGGATTTATTTTTACCAGTTCGAGGGTATGGCCCATTTTTTTTTGTTTGGTTTCAAGGTAAAACCTGTTGTGTTCGTTGGGCTCAACCTCGAGAGGGATATTTCCTACTATTTCAAGTCCGTAAGCCTCAAGCCCTTTTCGTTTTATAGGATTGTTTGTTAGCAGTTTTATTTTCCCAAGTTGCAGATCTCTTAAAATACTTGCTCCAACTCCATAATCTCTCTCATCATCTTCAAATCCCAGTTCGATATTAGCATCAACAGTATCCATTCCTTCTTCCTGAAGTTTGTAGGCTTTAATTTTATTGAAAAGCCCGATTCCTCGCCCTTCCTGGTTCATATAAACGACAACACCCTTGCCGGCTTTATCTATTTTGCGCATGGCTTCATGGAGTTGTTGCCCACAATCGCATTTTTTAGATCCGAAAATATCACCGGTAACACAGGATGAGTGTACTCGTACAAGTATAGGTTCATCTTTGCTCCACGAGCCTTTGATTAGTGCTACATGTTCCAGCCCGTTGGAGATTTGGCGGTATGGAATAAGATCAAAATCACCAAATTCTGTAGGTAATTTAACACGAACGCCTCTTTCAACCAAACTCTCTTTTTCGAGTTGGTATTTAATAAGATCTTCTATCGTGATGATTTTCAGGCTGAACTTTTCGGCAATTTCAAGCAACTGTGGCATTCGGGCCATGGTACCATCTTCATTCATAATTTCAACCAATGCGCCTCCGGGTTTAAGGCCTGCTAACCGGGTAAGATCAACAACGGCTTCTGTATGCCCTGCTCTGCGAATTACACCTTTTTGTTTGGCTTTTAGAGGGAAGATATGTCCCGGACGACCTAAATCTTCCGGTTTTGTTTCAAGGTCTACTAATGCTTTAATGGTTTTTGCCCTGTCCGAGGCTGATATCCCGGTTGTGCATCCATGGCCGATAAGATCAACGGAAATCGTAAAAGGGGTTGCATGCAAAGCTGTATTATTACCAACCATTAATTCTAAGTCGAGCTCTTCGCACCTGTCTTCAGGCAAAGGGGTGCAAATTAATCCTCTGCCGTGGGTAGCCATAAAGTTTACAATTTCGGGAGTTATTTTTTCGGCTGCTACAACAAAATCCCCTTCATTTTCTCGATCTTCGTCATCAACAACTATAATAACTTTACCTTCTCTTATATCTTCAATCGCTTCTTCTATTGTGTTAAGCCTGCTGCGTATATCATTATTACCGGACATCTTTTTTTATTTAGAATCAATAAATATTTTGCAAAAGTATAATAAGTGAATAAATTTCCCTAAAAAAAGATTGTTTAATATTTTAAAAAATAATATAAAGGCAGTTTTTCAACCGTAAGTAGGTGTTTATTTGCGTTTAACCCGTTCCCAATTTACGGATTGATCTTTCTTTATAAAACGAATCAAACCTAATACTACCGAATAATTCATCATAAATAGATAATAGGGAGCAAAAATCCATTGAAATTTAATGTTTTTATTTTGCAGTATTAATCCAATGAGTGCAAGGAGATATAAAAATACTTGCATGAAGAAAAAATAGAGATAAATTGGATTTTCGGCACTAAAAAGTAATATGAAATTGGTGATAAATATAAAAATAAGGGCAAAAGGGATAATTAACCATCGAAGCACTTTGTGTGAGAAGTATTGAAATGTTAACAGGGGGTGTTTAAATATATTTAAGAGGGAGGTTTGTCTGAAAAATGTTTGAAATCCACCGTAAGCAATTCTGACTTTTCGTTTAAACTCTTCCTGTATATTGACAGATGCATCTTCTGTAGCATAGGCATCTGGAGCATAGGCTATTCGATAACCATTTCCGGCAATTTGCATGGATATGGTAAAATCATCTAGTATAGTATCATCTTTAATGGGTTTATAAAGCGCTGTACGTATGGCAAAAAGCTCACCAGCAGCACCCAGTGCTGAGTTAATATTCGATTCGAAGGTTTTTATTCGCGATTCGTATTTCCAATAGATACCTTCACCGGCATCTACTGCACTATTTTTTTCTCTGGTTTTAATTCTTTTCTCTCCGGCAACACATCCTACCTTTGGGTCTTTAAATTCATGGATAATGTTTTTTATTGCATTTTTATTTAACATCGCATTAGCATCCGAAAAAATAACAACAGGGGTTTTTATAAAATTCATTCCGCGGTTAATGGCTCCGGTTTTCCCTTTTCTTTCAGGTTGATGATAGATGGTAATTGCAGAAGAATATTTCCTTAATTTATCAACCGTTTCATCATCAGAACCATCCGTGACCCAAACTTGATGTAGTTTTTCTTTAGGATAGTCTAACAAAAAGGTGTTCTTTACTTTTTGTTCAACATAATCGGATTCATTATAAGCTGCGATAAATAAGGTTACTTCCGGAAGGTTAACTGCCTTATTGAGAGTTGATTTTGGATGAAATAATTTAATTAAAAAATTTGATAACCATAAAAGTAAAGGATATCCAATATATGAATAAAAGATGATGAATAATAATATCCAAAAAACAGTTTTCACAAGAAGCTATTTAATAAAATTTAATACATTCTTTGTAATAATTTCTAAGTCAAAATTATCAGCCGCCAGATGAAAAGCATTCTCGCCGATGGCTGTTTGATAATTTTTATTTTTGATCGTTTGTTCTACAGTGTCTACAAATTCATCTTTAGTATTTGCAATAAGAATATTTTCTTTATCCGTATAGGGTATTCCTTCAGCTCCTATAGAAGTTGAAATAATTGACTTTTTTAAGGCCATTGCCTCAATAATTTTAACTCTTAATCCACTCCCCGAAAAAAGAGGTACAATTAATGGACCGTTATTAAGCATAAAATTACAGGCATTATCAATTTCTCCCATAAAGCGTATACCCTTTTTGTTTTTTAAAAACTGAATAATCCATCCGGGAGCGTTTCGCCCTGCAATTAATAACTCTGTTTTGAATTCTGATTCAAAAATTTTATTCCAACAATGATTAATGAACCACATTAATCCGTTTTGGTTAGGTATCCAATCTAATGCACCGATAAAAATAATATTTTGAGGTTGATTATTTGTTTTTGGCGCCGGTATTTTCTTAAAATCTATACCAAATGGAGCAATAAATAATGGTTGGGTATTTCCTAATGCTTTATAGGTTTCTGCATCGGATGCAGCAATGGGTAAAATATAATCATACGTATTTAACAGGGATAGCTCAAGTTTTTTTAAGCGTTTAGCTAAACTTTTAAAGTATAATTTTTTAATCAGGGATTTTGTTTCTTTGGCATTTCTTTCCCATATCTTATATTCAATGTTGTGAGGCCTGTATATAATCTTTCCAGAAAAGATTCTTTTTATTGAATGTATATATTGAAGCATATACAGGCTGTCGATATGGATTAAATCAAATTTTTTGGATTGTAATAGTGCGGTTAATTTATTCGTAAATTTCCGGGACAAAAATCGTTGGGCTATATAGGGTTTCCCCGAAAGAAAAAAGTTGAAGCCTAATTTTAATACTGAGATACGAGTGTTTATTTTTACTCCTTGTACCGTAATATTATTTGTATATTCAGCCTCAATCAACTCCGGTTTGTTAAAGTGTTTATGTGTTTCTATGTTGAGTAAATATACCTGGTGGTCATTTTTTATGTATCCTTTTGCAAAGTTTAGAATAGCCAATGAGCCACCATCAGGAGGGAAGGTTGCTTTATTTGCCAGTTGTAAGATTTTCATCTATGAATCTTTCTTTTTAAAACGATCGAATATCCTTTTAAAAAATGTTGTGTAAGCTTCCGTATTGAGAATAACCGAGTCGGTTGTAGCCTTATAGGTTAAGAAAATACCTAACGGTCCCAGGACAAAAGAAGAAAGCCACATTCCAATATAAGCAGGCATCACTCCCTGTCGAACAAATTTTTCACCCGAAATAGATAACATGTAATATAATATGAATAAAAGTATGGAAGCAACCACAGGAGTTCCAAAACCTCCTTTTCGAATAATTGCCCCAAAGGGGGCTCCAATAAAAAAGAAAATCAAACAGGCAATGGATAAGGTGAATTTTCTGTGCCATTCAATCTGATGTCTTCTGATAAGTTCTGCTTTATGCTCAAATTGTTTTTTTCTATTATTAATTTGATTTTGAGTAGCGCGCGCATAGCCTAATGCCTGATTAATAGCTCTCTGCTTCTGATTGTATGTTAAAGTTTCTAAAAGACTATCGGTAAGAGAAAAATCTTTTTGTTTGATTGTTGAAATTCTTTTCTCATTTTGTTCTGTCGTGTCTGTTTTTACTGAGTCGTTTAGATTCTTTAGCTCATGAGTATCTTTATTTGATGCGTTAAGCTTTTGTTTTGTAGTTCCTGGGCTTAATTCATTATTTGTTTTTTTTGTTTCCCTTTTTGCCGGTCTCTTATAATTTTTTTTATTTTCAGTCAAATAATACTCACTTTTGAAATAATTGTTTTTTATAATCTGGTTGGTAAAATTAAAGGTTTGCTCATTGAACTGTTTTTTTAATGAGTCTTCAGCAGATTCAAGCTGGTCAAGGCTGAGCATTGATTGGTTATCTTTCCATAAACTTTCATCACTTCGTTTAAAATTTAATCCGCTTAGATTGATGATTACCGTTTGTTCTTCAAATCGATGTCGTTGGTGAGGATAGACTTTTTCTTTTTTTCTTTTTTTATTTTCCTGCATCTCTTCGTACGAATAGCCATTGTAAAGGGTTAAAATAAGGTTTCGCTCGTCTGCAGTAATTCTCATATACCCTGAGTCGGCCACAGTAACCTGAACATTTTCTTTATTGTCAGTATGATCGTAGATCATAATCTCTTCCAATAAATTTGATTTATGATTTTTTTTCCCGATTTTAATACTGTATCCATCAATACCATTGTAAAATATTCCGGCTTTTAACTGGAGTTCGGGTTTTTGATTCTTTACATCATAAATTAGAGAAACTGTTTTTAAATTAGTGTAAGGTATGATGTGATTGGAATAAAAAAAGGCTCCAATGCTGATAATAATAATTAAATATATTAGTGGTGACATGAATTTTTGCAAAGGTATTCCTGCCGATTTAATGGCCGTTAATTCGAAGTTTTCACCAAAGTTGCCAAATGTCATGATAGATGAGAGTAATATGGCAAGGGGCAGCGCCATAGGGACAAGCCGTGCCGATGCATATACAATTAATTCTAAAATAACCGTCCATTCTAATCCTTTTCCTGCCAGATCGTCAATGTATTTCCACAGAAATTGCATCAATAATATAAATAAGGAAATAAAGAAAGTAAGAACCAAAGGTCCTATGTATGACTTTAATATAAATGTTTGTAGTCGTTTCACTTGACTGTTGGAAATTTTAGTTTATAATAAAACGACTACAAAAATAACTTATTTTATGAAAATGAAAGGAATGATTGTATTAATTTGATGTAAATCTAAAGTCCTAATGTATGTTTTAATTCGGAAATCTGGGAATCCCATAAGTCAATAGTGTCTTCTTTTTCATCATCTTCGGCAAAGTCAGTTATTACCAGTGCTACTTCACCGGTAAGCTCATCCTTTCGGATTCTGAATTCGAAAAACGTTTCTTCATCATCTTCTTCTGTCCATTGATATCGGACCAGTTGGTTTTCTTTTTTTGTTAATAATTTGGCAGTCTGTTTTGCCCCATTCCAGATAAAAGTATAAATATCACCATTGATATTGATATCATCCGCAAACCACTCAGATAGACCGGCAGGGGTCACTAATCTCGAATATAGTATTTTAGGAGAAGAGTTTAGTGAATATTCTAATTCAAATTTATTTTTCATGCACAAATTAGTTTATTATAGTAGTTCATTTCATTCATTGCAATATATAAATTTTTTTTAAGAAAAATAGTATGCAAATTACAAAAGATAAAATAAAATATTATATTTGCAGCCCAAATGATGGCGAGGTAGCTCAGCAGGTGCCGTAAAAATCGGAATCAATATTCCTTATTTTTACGAGCATCCACGAAACAGAGCAAAATCAGTAGATTTTGATTGTTTCGGGATTAGAGCGCATGATTCATGATCATGCTTAAAAAAATATGGCGAGGTAGCTCAGCAGGTGCCGTAAAAATCGGAATCAATATTCCTTATTTTTACGAGCATCCACGAAACAGAGCAAAATCAGTAGATTTTGATTGTTTCGGGATTAGAGCGCATGATTCATGATCATGCTTAAAAAAATATGGCGAGGTAGCTCAGCAGGTTAGAGCGCATGATTCATAATCATGAGGTCGGCGGTTCAAGTCCGCCTCTCGCTACTGAAAATCAAACAGTTATAACCAGTCTTTTAGAGGCTGGTTTTTTATTTTCTAATACTCGATTTTCTTACCACCAGATCTGTATTCAGGATGGTAGTAACCGGACCATAGTCTTCGTTACTATGAATTCTCTTAAGAAGCAATCTTGCAGCATTTTGTCCCATTTCAAAGCCTTTTTGATCTATCGTAGTAAGTTCAGGATCTGATATCTGTGAAATAAAAGAATTGGTGAATCCAACCACTAAAATATCTTTAGGGACATCTTTATGAATACTCTTAATGGCTTTTATTGCTCCAACAGCGGTGAGATCATTTACAGCAAAAATACCGTCAATAGAAGGTTGTCGTCTTAAAAGCTCAGGTATCATCTGGAAAGAATGCTCTTTGGTATCACAAACCTGAATTGAATAATCGTGAATGGCAAGGTTTGATTCATTAAGTGCAGCGAGATAACCTTCTTTTCTTTTTTTTCCAATATCGAGATTTAAAGGACCTGCCAGGTGGATAATATTTTTACAGCCATTTTCGATTAAATGCTTTGTAGCCTTATACGCACCGTCATAATCATCAACAATTATCCGGTCGGCATTGACAACATCGCAGATTCGATCAAAAAATACCATAGGAACACCAACTCCTTCGATATTTTTAAAATGATCAAATTGCATGGTTGTCTTTGCCATGGATATTATAAACCCGTCAATATTGCTGGAGAGCAGTGCTTGTACATTTTCCACCTCTTTATAATATGATTCGTTCGATTGGGCTATGATGATATGATAACCGGCTTCGTTAACCACGTTTTCAATACCGCTTATTACTGTTGAGAAAAAGTAGTGAATAATTTCCGGAATGATAACTCCAATAATTTTACTTTCTTTTTGTAAAAGACTCAGTGCAACTTTATTGGGTTTATAATTTAATTTTTCGGCTAAATCGTTAACGTTTTTTTTGGTTTGAGGATTAATATCCGGATGATCTTTTAACGCCCTTGAAACAGTAGAGGGAGAAATATGTAGAATCTTTGCAATATCTTTTATGGTAACCTGGTGACCTTTCATTTTTGGAATAATGGATTAAAATTTTCTTATGTAAGAAATGAAAACAATTCTATTTATCAAACTTTTTAACGAAAATATAACAAAAAATTCAGGAAAAGAAAATAAACTTTTTAAAAGTATACTTCTTCTAAATTCATTTCGCAAACGTTTGAAATAGGATGTTGGCGATGTTAACTGTTTGATATAAATGGGTTTGTGCAAGAGGAATACTGGCATTTGGCGTAATAATGTTGTATTTTTACTATGCATTAAAATAAAAAATTAAAATAAAATCCAATGAAAAAAAATCGCTTAACAATCATTCTGTTTTTTATTTATTTTTTAGTTCCTGGATTTCTTTTTGCTCAGGTTACTGTAACGGGTACAGTAACGGATGCAGAAAATGGCTCAACGCTTCCCGGAGTTAATATTATTGATAAAAATACAGAAATTGGTACAATTACGGATGTAGATGGCAAATATTCAATTACTGTACCAAAGGATGCTATTTTGTTATTTTCTTATGTGGGTTATTCCACCCAGGAGATAGAAGTAGGCAGTAAGACTGTGATTAATGTTGCATTACAACCCCAAATTGAGGTTTTGGATGAAATTGTTGTAATTGGCTACGGACAAGTCAGGAAAGATGATGCAACCGGAGCTATTTCAACGGTCTCTGCTGAAGATTTTAACCAGGGCGCGATTACCTCGCCTCAGGAATTAATTTCCGGTAAAGTTGCAGGGGTTTCCATTATTTCTGATGGAGGAGCTCCTGGAAGTAACTCTACCATCAGAATTAGAGGAGGTTCTTCTTTATCGGCAAGCAATGATCCTTTAATTGTAATCGATGGTATACCTATAGACAATACTTCTATTGCAGGGATGAGTAATGTGCTAAACTCAATTAATCCTAATGATATTGAGTCTTTTACTGTCTTAAAGGATGCTTCAGCTACAGCTATTTATGGTTCCAGAGCTTCGAATGGTGTAATTTTAATCACTACAAAAGAAGGAGTGGAGGGTAAATTTACGGTAGATTATTCATCCAAGTTGTCGGTTAGTGAAATTAAAGAAACCGTTGATGTTCTTTCCGCTGACGAATACAGGGGTTTAGTTACCCGGGTTGAAGAAGAAGGGCTTATTTCTGGCGGAGCAACAGACAAACTGGGAGATGCAAATACCAACTGGCAGGATGCGATATATCAAACGGCTATTGGCCAGGAGCATAATTTAGGTCTTAGCGGTTCTGCTTTCAATATCCCTTACCGGGTGTCGGGAAGTTATTCGAATAAAGACGGGATTTTGAAAACGGGCAACAATGAAAGGACAACAGCTAATATCAGGCTTTCTCCCAGCTTTTTGGATGAACATTTAAAAGTGAATGTCGGATTAAAATATTCTCATATCGAAAATCGTTTTGCCGATCAGGGAGCAATTGGAGGAGCTGTAAGAATGGATCCTACACAACCTATTTATAATAATGTGGGTTTGTATGGTGGTTATTTTACCTGGTTAAATAATTCCAATACACCCAATAACCTCGCAACCATTAATCCATTGGCTCAGTTGGATTATACCTACGACCAATCAAATGTTAACCGGTATATAGGAGATATCCAGTTTGAATACAAGTTTCATTTTATACCAGAACTTAAAGCTACCTTAAAATTAGGGTATGATTACTCCGATGCTCAGGGAGACAGAAATATCGATCCCAGAGCCTCCTGGTATCCAAATGAGAGAACTGAAATTAAGAAACATTATACCCAGCAGAAAAAGAATGAATTGCTTGATTTTTATTTGAATTATAAGAAAGAGTTACCCAGTATCGATAGTAAGATTGACATTATGGGTGGTTATTCATACCAGTATTTCTGGTTTGAATCAAAAGATGATATAATAAGTTATCCAAATGAACCTAAACTTATTTCCAATGAAGATGATTTATTACTGTTAAGCTTTTTTGGCCGGTTTAATTATATCTTTAAAGATAAATACTTGTTAACATTTACACTTAGAGAAGATGCTTCTTCAAGATTTGCTGAAGAATATCGATGGGGTGCATTCCCTTCTCTGGCATTAGCCTGGCGTTTATCCGAAGAAGAATTTATCCAAAACATGGATGTCTTTAGTAATCTAAAACTGCGGTTAGGATACGGACAGACCGGACAACAAGATATAGGAAATAATTATTATTCTTATATGCCTCTTTTTATTAGAAGTGACCAGAATTCTATGTATTATTTCGGAGACCAGGCTTATTACACCCTTAAACCAACGGCCTATGATAAAGGGATAAAATGGGAAACGACAACAACCTATAATGTTGGTCTCGATTTTGGTTTTTTTAATAATAGATTAAATGGATCTGTTGAAGTTTATAAACGAGAAACTAAAGATCTATTAAATACGATTCCAATTGCTGCCGGAACAAATTTTGCTGATAGAATCCCTACTAATGTTGGAAACCTGGAAAACACAGGATTTGAACTATCTTTGAATGCGATTGTTTATGATAAAGAAGATCTATATTGGCAGATTGGAACCAATTTCAGTTACAATGATAATGAAATTACCAAATTAACCAATTTTGATGATCCCAATTATAAAGGAGTAGATGTAGGTGGAATTAGTGGAGCTACGGGAAATACCATTCAGAAACATGTTGTAGGTCATGCCGTAAGTACTTTCTTTGTTTATGAGCAGGTATATGATGAAAATGGAAATCCCATTGAAGGTCTTTATGTTGATAGAAACGAAGATGGGGTTATTAATGATGAAGATAAATATTTTGCACAAAATCCGGCTCCCAATATGATGTTAGGATTCTCTACACGGGTTGAATATAAGAATTTTGACTTTAGCTTAAATGCACGGGCACATTTTAATAACTATGTTTACGATAATGTTAACTCAGATAATGCCCGGTACGACAATATTTTTACCAATGATTACCTGGGGAATTTAACTACAGATATCTATAACACAGAATTTGTATCTATGCAACCAAGTTCTGATTACTACTTACACAATGCATCTTTCTTAAAATTTGATAATATTACATTGGGTTATACATTAGACGATGTAATCAAACCAGTATTAAATAATATTGGAATAGGACTTAGGATTTATGCAACTGTTCAGAATGCATTTACGATCACTAAATATGATGGTCTTGATCCGGAAATTCAGGGAGGGATTGATAATAACATTTATCCCAGGCCCAGGATTTTTCTTTTAGGTATAAATGCAAGATTTTAAAAATACAAAAAATTTATAATCATGAATATAAAATTTAAAAAAGTAATTTTTATAGGGATGATGATAATAACATCCCTTAGTGTTGTGTCTTGTATTGACGATCTAAATACTGAACCACTGGATAAAGATGTTTTAACTCCAAATAATGTATTTGACAGTGATACTGCATATTTACAGCTTTTAGCTAAATGTTATGCAGGTTTTTCAGTTACAGGACAACAAGGACCCGCTGGAGTGCCTGATGTACTTATCGGGGATGAAGGTGAATCTCACTACTTAAGGCAAGTATGGATGGCTCAGGAATTAACTACAGATGAGGCTGTCGTTGGATGGAATGATAAAACGATTAAAGATTTCCACTACCACACCTGGTCGGCTTCTGATGTTTTTATTGCCGGATTGTATAATAGAATTATGTTCGAAGTGGCCATCTGTAACGAGTTTGTTCGAAGAACAGAAGGTATGGAAGAATATAAAGTCCATTCGGCCGAAGCTCGCTTTTTAAGAGCATTATCTTATTGGTATGCCATGGATTTCTTTGCAAACCCACCCTTTGTTACAGAAGAGGATGAACCGGGAGCTTTTTTTCCTGAACAAACCAATAGAAAGGATTTATTTGATTATATTGAATCCGAATTACTCGAGATTAAGGATGTAATGACTGAACCCGGGATGGCCGATTATGGCCGTGCAGATAAAGCTGCTGCCTGGGCATTATTAGCTAAACTTTACTTAAATGCCGAAGTATATATTGGTGAACCAAAGTATACCGAATGTATTTCTTATTGTGATTCAATATTTGATGCAGGTTATTCATTAACACCTGACTATTCTCATCTGTTTTTAGCCGATAACCATACACAAACCAATGAAATCATTTTTGCCATACGACACGATGGAGCTGCCACAAAATCTTACGGTGGGACCAACTTTTTAGTACATGCCTCTATTGGAGGTACCATGACTGATTTGCTGGATAATTATGGTGTGTCTGCCGGCTGGGGAGGCTTAAGAACAACGAAAGCTCTTATTCAAAAGTTTTCACTGAATAATGATTCAAGAGCCAGAACATTCCAGGATGCCAATGATGCCAATGAAACTCAGGATGCAATGGTTTATATTGGCGATCATACCCTTGAAATTGATGATATTGGTATTTTCGAGCAAGGATATGCATTGGTTAAATTCAAGAATGTAACCTCTACAGGAGCACTTGCATCGAGCGATGAGTGGACAGATACCGATTGGCCTGTATTTCGGTTAGCCGATATCTACTTAATGTATGCCGAAGCGGTTTTAAGAGGTGGAACGGGTGGAGGTGTTAATCAAGCCCTTATATATATCAATGACCTAAGAGGCAGAGCTTATGGAGATGATTCCGGAGATATCTCCATTAATCAGCTTACCCTCGATTTTATCCTCGATGAACGTGCAAGAGAGTTATACTGGGAAGCACACCGAAGAACAGATTTAATCCGTTTTGGTAAATTTACCGGGGATGACTATCTATGGCCATGGAAAGGGAAAGTTAAAGAAGGAACAGCAACAGATGATAAATACAAACTTTTCCCTATACCGGCATCTGATTTAAGTGCAAATCCTAATTTGGATCAAAACACGGGTTATTAATCATTTAAATGATATAAATTATGAAAATTTTTAAGTATATAACGCTTATCTTAATTTTTGCAATGGCCTTTACGGCTTGCGAAAAAGATGATGATTTAACTAAAATCGATGAAAATAACTTTGTGGCTCCTGTTCTTTCCGGAATATCAGCTGACGAAGAATTCGTTTTAGTTAAAGACACCACCGATGTTGACTCTCTTAAAGCAAAATGGGTTGATCTGGTATGGACGGAAGCCGACTATGGTCAGACCTTAGCTACTAAATATACTGTTCAGATTGATAAAGCAGGAAATGAGTTTGAAAATGCATTCGAATTTAATGCAGCGAGTAATACTGAACTGTCTGTTTTAGTTGAAGAAGTTAACACGAAGATGTTTAATATGGGCGATAATTATTATCCTCCTTTAGTGGAAGCGAATGTAGAAATTCGTGTAAAAGCAGAAGTTTCTGAGTATGTTAGTACCCTCTATTCTGATGTTATTCCCTTTTATATAACGCCCTATGATGCAGGGAAACCTAAATTATATGTAACCGGAACTCACCAGCTTATTGATTGGGACTTTAGTTCTGCACCTACCCTATATTCAATAAATGAAGACGAAGAATATGTGGGTTATATTTATTTGACGGAAAATGGTGAATACCTGTTAAATAAAAATCCTGATACCTATTGGGGTGCTGGTGCGTCTGCGGGAACCATTGCTGTTGATGGACCTGTTTTAACCAATGTTGATTCAGGAATGTATTGGATGGTCGTTGATACCCTTGCAGAAACAATAAGTACCGAACTGCGAAACTGGGGACTTATTGGATCATCTACTCCTGGTGGTTGGGATAGCGATACCGACTTAACATATGATATTGAAGCCGGTAAGTTAAAAGTAACATTAGATCTTACCCAAAGTGGTGATCTTGCTGATACCGGGATTAAATTTAGAGCGAATAACGCCTGGGATCTTAACCTTGGAGATGATGAAGGTGATGGAATTCTTGAAGAGGGTGGCAAAAATATTGCGGTACCTGAAACAGGTAATTATACCGTGTATCTGGATTTGAGTAATCCTGAAAGGCTTACCTACGAACTAATTAAAAATTAAAAAAAATAAAACAATGAATAAAATTAAGTATTTATTAATCATCATAATGGCTGCATTTATTTATTCTTGTGCTGAGGATGATATCGACAATCCTCCTGCACCTCTTGATTTTGATAATGCAGGATGCAGGACCGGTTTTGATTGATACCATAGATAATCATAATGCTGTACTTTTAAAACAAAACGAAAGTATAGCATGGGATACCTTAGCCTGGGAACCTGCTGTATTATATGAAGGGCAGGGACTTGTAACGCATTATACTATTCAAATGGATGAACAGGGCAATGACTTTGCTTCATTATTTGAAATTGCTCCAGGCACAACATCTGATACCAGTATTGTAATTTCGGTTGGAATGTTGAATGCTAAATTGTTGGAAAATGGATATGCTCCGCTGGATACTTTTGAATTAGAGTTAAGAGTTAAAGCTTCTGTTCATCCTGATTTAGAGTCAGTATATTCAGATGTACACCCTTTTTCCGTTACAACTTACAAAGATATAGCTGTTCCGGATGAACTATATTTGTTTGGAGATGCAACCGCTGTAGGTTGGGGTGCTGATACCTCATTAGCCATGGTTAAAGATGGTGATGCCTTTGTTAAATATGCGTATTTAGAAAATGGAATGAAATTCAGATTTCTGAAAGCACAAAATACAGATGACAATACCTACAATTCGGAGAGTCTGATTAATCATAGCGATAATGTAGATGTAGCCAATGATGAAGAAAAGAACTTCTTATTTACCGGTGCTACAGGATGGTATAGAATTGAAGCCGATTATTTAACCAGTACCTTAAATATTACTGAACATATCTCCGGAGCTGAGACCTATACCTATGATTATCCTAATCTTTATCTGGTAGGTGAATACAATGCTACCGACGGAGTGTGGGATGCATTAAATGCTGCTGCATTTACCCGTGTTGACGAAGGCATATTTACCATTGAAAAGCAATTACAGGATGGCGCGGTATTTAAATTTATCGGTCAACAGGATTGGGGTGACCTTGAATGGGGAAATATACTGGAAGAAGGTAATACAGGAATTATCGGACCCAAAGGTGTTAATGGAAATATACCCTTTGATGGTGGTGATAAAACCTATGAAATCAAAGTCGATTTAAAACAAGGTATATATACTCTTACTGAAATACCAACCTTACCTACCGAACTATATATGATTGGTGATGGTGTTGGAGACTGGGACTGGGCTAATACAAATCTTCCAATGGTTCCTGTACATAGCCACCCCGAATTGTTCTGGAAAATTGTGTGGATGAATGCTTCAGGTAGTTTTAAAATTGCTCCTGAACAAGATTGGGGCAATGACTTTGGTTACGATACCGATCTCGGGAATGGAGAATATACCATTGGTGGTTCTAATCTTCCTGTGCCTGGTACTGAGGGATACTACATGATTGTTGTAGATTTAGAAAATAATAAAATATCAGTTGCCGAACCCGAAGTTTATTTAATTGGAAATACGGTTAGTAGCTGGGATACTGCAGACCCTGATGCTAAATTTACGGTAGATAATGCCAATGAAGTGATTACCATTACCAAAGATTTGGCCGCCGATGATATCAGGATGTATGCATGGCATTCATACTTTACCGATTGGTGGCAGTCTGAATTTATGGTGCTAAATAACACTATCGAATTCAGAGGTAACGGAAACGATCAGGAAAGAGTAACTGTGAATGCAGGTTCTAATACTGTTGAACTCAATTTCCGAACAGGTGCGGGTTCAATTATTGAAAATTTTTAATTGGTTATTAATTATAAACAATAGCCCGCCAAATGCGGGCTATTGTTATCCTACAATCATTGCCGGCGGGCTATTGTTATCCTACAATCATTGCCGATGAAAAATAAATTTATTTTCAGTTTGATTTTTGTTGCAGGTGTATTCTTATCGTGTAATCAAAGCAATAAGACGATCCCAAATCTTGATAACGATATCAGTAATGTTCCTGAATGGAGTAAAGAAGCCATTTGGTATCAGATCTTTGTCGAACGGTTTCGAAATGGGGATACAACCAACGACCCAACAGCAGAAGATATAAAAGGAACATATCCTGATAGTATCCCGGGAAACTGGAAAGTTACGGCTTGGAACAGCGATTGGTATCAACCCGATGAATATTTCAAACAATCACCATTGCCTGATAAATGGAATAACCTGCAACTGCGGCGTTATGGCGGTGATTTGCAAGGGGTGTTGGATGAGTTAGATTATCTAAAATCATTAGGTATAACAGCTATTTACTTTAATCCTTTAAATGATTCTCCCTCCTTACATAAATATGATCCCCGGCATTGGCGGCATATTGATAGAAATTTTGGGCCTAATCCTAAAGAAGATATTGAAATAATGGACAGGGAGAACCCTGTCGATCCTACAACCTGGAAATGGACTCATGCCGATAAATTGTTTTTAAAAGTAATCGAAGAGTGTCATAACAGAGGAATTAAAGTTATTTTGGATTACTCGTGGAATCATACCGGGAAAGAATTTTGGGCATTTAAAGATGTGCTGGAAAATGGAAGAGATTCAGAATTTGCCGACTGGTACGAAATAGAAAGCTTCGATGATCCGGATACCGAAGAGAATGAATTTAAATATAGCGGATGGGCAGGCGTTCAGATTATGCCCGAAATAAAAAAGGATATTATAGGAACACATGAAGATATTCCTTTAAAGGGTAATTTACACAGTGAATCGGTAAAACAACATATTTTTAATATTACCAAACGGTGGCTTGACCCCGACGGTGATGGGGATCCATCGGACGGAGTAGACGGTTACCGGTTGGATGTTGCAGAGAAAGTTCCCGTAGGATTCTGGCGCGAATATCGGGAAGTTGTAAAGAAAGTTAATCCTGAGGCTTATTTGGTAGGAGAAATTTGGTGGAAATCCTGGCCCGATGAGCTGTTATTGCCTCATTATTACCTGCAGGGTGATATGTTTGACGCGGTAATGCATTACCATTGGTACCGCCCTGCCAGGCAGTTTTTTGCTGATGCTCCTGAACCTTTGCAGCCCAGCGAGTTAGTAAAATCATTAAAAAAGGAATTTGAGCAGATTAGTATGGACCACCTGCAGGCTATGATGAACCTTACGGCAAGTCATGATGCACCCAGAACATCCACCTCATTGTATAATAACGGAAGGTATAAATACAAAACAAAACCCTGGGAAAATGCTGAGTATAAAATTGATAAACCCGGCTTACGAACACGTAAGGTTCAGAAAATGTTGTTAATTCATCAGTATACTTACATTGGGGCTCCACATATTTGGTACGGTGATGAGGTTGGTATGTGGGGAGCTGATGATCCCTGTACCAGAAAACCTATGGTATGGACCGATATTGATTATGAAGATGAAACAAAGCATCCTTTTAATAAACCCAGAAAAAAGGATGAAGTAAAACAGGATACCTCTTTGTTAAATTTCTATAAAAAATTAATTAAGATTAGAAAAAGTAACCCGGTATTGGTTTATGGTGATATTGATTTTGTTTTAGTTGATGATACAAACCGAACGCTCGCATATAGCCGTTATAATGATTCAAGTGAGATTATTGTGGCTTTTAATAAATCTGATATCAAACAATCGCTTTCTATTCCTGTTAGAAAGAAGGGTGGTTTTGTTAATGCTTTGCATAACGGTGAAGTTTATCACGCAGAAAAAGGGTTGGTAAATGTTGATTTAAATTCAACGCAGGCCATCATTTTAATACATAATGATTAATCTATTTTTAAATAAGGCGGATATGATAATAAAAAAAGGGGTTTTTGTACTGTTTATTATTCTTTTATCAAGGGTGTTAGCTTTTTCTCAGGTAGTTACAACCGATCCTGAATTCCCGACGGCAGATAATGCTGTAACCGTTTATTTTGACGCTACACAAGGAAATCAGGAATTGATGAATTATGATGGTGATATTTATGCCCATACCGGGTTAATTACCGAAATCAGTTCTGACCCTACTGATTGGCAACATGTTATTGCTAATTGGACAAGTGATACTGAAAAAGCGAGGCTTACAAAGGTGTCAACCAACTACTATAAATTGGAAATTACACCAAGTATCAACGAATTTTACGGGATAGCTGAAGGTGAGGAAATATTTAAGCTGGCTTTTGTGTTTAGGAATTCCGGGGGTACTAAAATAGCCCGGGAAGCTGATGGTGGAGATATTTATGCAGATGTATATCCCCCCGGCTTAAGTATTAATATCAGTTCTCCGGCCAATGATAAAATTATCCTTCCCGGAGATGCTGTGAATATATCCGCTTCCTCGAACGAATCGGATTCGATGATTTTGTGGATTGATGATGTCCTGATTGATAAGGTTGCGGGTACTTCCATTCAATATGACCATATTGAAAACAACGAGGGATTACATAAAATAAGGGTAGCTGCCGAAGATAGCGTAGAAATGGTGTATGACTCGGTTTACTATTTTGCTCGCGGCGATAATAATGTTGCTGAATTGCCCGAGGGGTGGAAAAAAGGGATTAATTATTTAGCTGATGATTCTGTGGGTCTGGTATTGTTTGCACCCTATAAAGAGTTCGTTTTTGTTATTGGAGATTTTTCCGACTGGCGAATTAAGGAAGATTTTATGATGAATGTTACCCCCGATGGTGAATACTACTGGTTGGGTATTGGAAACCTTATACCACAGCAGGAATATATATATCAGTATTATATTGACGGGGAATTAAAAATTGCCGATCCCTATACTGAAAAAATCAGCGATCCGAATGATCAATATATTCCATCGTCAACCTATCCGGATTTAATTGAATATCCGGCAGCGAAAACTACACATATCGCTTCTTTACTACAGCCAGCACAAAACGATTATCAATGGGTAAATACCGGTTATGAGAAACCGCCCAAAGAAAATTTAGTTATTTATGAATTACTTGTGCGTGATTTTCTCGAAGCACACGATTATAAAACACTTATCGACACGCTGGACTACCTGGACAGCTTAGGGATTAATGCCATTGAACTAATGCCGGTCAATGAATTTGAAGGGAATGAAAGCTGGGGATACAATCCGAGCTTTTATTTTGCTCCCGACAAATATTACGGACCTAAGGAAGATTTGAAAGCATTTGTTGATTCTTGTCACGGTCGTGGCATAGCTGTAATCATCGACATGGTTTTAAATCATTCGTATGGACAATCTCCTTTGGTTCGAATGTATTTTGATAGCGAAGCCGGAGATTATGGACAGCCTACGGCAGAAAATCCCTGGTATAATACGCAATCGCCCAACCCAACCTATTCGTGGGGGTTTGATTTTAATCATGAAAGTTTGTATACCCAGGCATTTGTTGATTCGGTGAACAGGTTTTGGTTGGAGAAGTATAAAATTGACGGGTTCAGGTTTGATTTTACCAAGGGGTTTACCAATACTCCGGGGGATGGATGGACTTATGATCAGTCGAGGATAGATATTCTGGAACGCATGGCGCTGAAAATCTGGGATGTAAACCCTGACGCATATGTTATTTTAGAACACCTTGCCGATAACGCCGAAGAAAAAGTACTGGCAGAACTTGGCATGTTTCTTTGGGGAAATATGAATAACCAATATAGCGAAGCTGCAATGGGTTTTTCTTCTAATTTAGAAGGTATATCCTACAAAAATCGCGGCTGGTCTGTGCCTCACCTGGTGGGATATATGGAAAGCCATGATGAAGAGCGGTTAATGTACCGAAACCTAACCTTTGGGAATACATACAGCAGTTATGATATTAAAGATTTTGAAACGGCATTGAAGCGTGTCGAGATGGCTGCTAACTTTTTTATTCCGGTTCCGGGGCCAAAAATGATCTGGCAATTTGGGGAACTGGGGTATGATATATCGATCGATTATCCTTGCCGAGTTTGTAATAAACCAATTCTTTGGAATTACTATGATAATGAGGACCGTTATCGGTTATATCAAGTCTTTAAAACACTCATTCAGTTGAGAAAAGAATATGAAGTTTTTCAAACTTCTGACTTTACCATTCAGGAGGATGGTAATTTTAAATCCATGAATCTTTATAGTAACGACCTTAATGTAGTGGTTATTGGTAACTTTGATGTTACCTCAGGATTTGTGAATACTACCTTCCCCGCTACAGGGATGTGGTATGAATTATACTCCGGAGACAGCCTTAATATCTTGCATACTGAAGAGATGATAATTTTAAACCCCGGAGAGTATAGATTCTATACTGATCAGAAATTAAAACAACCTGATTTTGCTGATGATCCTACCTCTATTTTTGAACCTAAGGATTCTGACTCGGCACCTAAAGTTAGTGTGTATCCAAATCCATCATTAGATATATTTTATTTTGATGTTAAGTCAGCTAATCGTGTTCAGGGTGAATTGTTTATTTATGATAGTAAGGGACAGCAGATTTTTTCTCAGAAAATTAATCAGGATCAAATCATTGAATATAATAGTACAGGTATTCCTGACGGTTTGTACTTTTTCAAAATTGTAACAGGAAAACAAACTTATACCGGCAAGTTATTAAAGAAATAGTTGAAATGGAAGAGAAGAAAAAAATAAGTGATTCTAAAAAATCATCCAAAGAAAAAAATACTAAACTCAGCGAGCAAACGATAGAGAAGATAAAAACAACAGGTCATTTGCGCGAACATGCAGAGTTTCACAACTCATATCGTATTCAGGATGTAAAAAATGATGTAGCATTCTTGCAATATATTTATGGCAGGAGGTTAGATATCTCCATCGATGATGTTAACCAGGATTTTGTTAATCGGCTAAAAATTATGGGTCGTGATATTTATTTTTTCCTGCTGTCACTCGTTGACGATATTTCTCCTCAGTTTTATATAAAGTACAAATATGAGTTTATTCAAAAAAATATTCCTAACGCCAGTCCACATCTATTTTTCCTGGCATGGAACGGGTTGATTAAAAACGACAGTTTTCGCAGATTGTTGTTAAGAACCTTTTCGTTGAATCGTTTTAGCGATATTCTGGCAGCAAAACATATCCCTGCAATAGGAGCTTCGTTTACACGTTATCGTTCAAAATTTTTATTGGCAGTAGAGGATATGCAAATTAATCCCGGAGGGAAAATGCGTACGGTAGGACGAATATTAGACGATGGCAGTGGGTTGGTTTTACGGGAAGGGATCGTATGGTTACCCAATGGTAAAGGGATTCCTATCTATCCCCAGGCTTATGTACCTTTAAATCAAACGCAGGTAATTCTTATACGTCATGGAAAATCCGTGCACGAATCCGGCGGTGATAATCCCGAGTTTGTTGGTTCGGGGTATTGGGATCAGTGGAAAAATAACCGTAGAATAAGCGGTGCCATTGGCAATAATCTAAAACCCGAAGGAATAGAAACAGCCCGTGAGTTAGGAAAAGATTTTAAGGTTGTTGTTGATACCCTTGAGCAGAAAGGATATCCATTGTGGATGTTTTCCAAAGAACGGCCTATACAGGTGTTGGGTAGTGAGTCGGAAAATACCGAACAAACAGCACGTTACTTTTTGCAGGAAGCAGGCTATACCAATATTAGTTTTGATGCTGTTTATGGATTAAACTCCCAAAAATATGGCGCTTTAACGCATAAATATAAAAAAGAAGTTACCCAAAAAATGCTGGAGATTTATGGTGCTGGCATAGAAGGGGATGAGGATGAAAAGAAGAAAAAAATCAAAGAAATACTAAAAAACAGATTTTTCCATTATCCAGAAGGGGAATCCCTTATCGAAGCTGACTGGCGAATTGCAAGCAGCTTTGTCGAGTTGGTTAAGTCCAACCTGGGAAAACGAGTTCTTTTAGCCGATCATTCCGGAGCCTTAAGGGTTTTTGAAGCGGTTATTCGTACCCTTGATTTTGCCGATTATGCTTCAATTAAAGAAGGACAGGATAGTATTATGGCCTTAGTATATGAGCCCGGTAAAAATATGCGATACGATTATTTACAAAAAAAGGGTTTTTATTTACGAAAAAATAAATCAGAAAAGTAATGGTAAAGTTTAATTTAAATACTTTTATATTAATTGCCATACTCATACTGCTTATCGTTGTTATAGTATACTGGATGCTCAATAAAAAGATTTTGAAGTATAAAACACTTGCTATCTCTGATGATTTAGGTGTTTTTAATCATCGTGAGCTGAATGCTAAAATTAAATATTTATTGAAAAAGCCTGAAATAGAGAATTTTGTATTTATGCTTATCGATATCGATTTTTTTAAAAATTATAATGACCAGTACGGATATTCAAAAGCCGATCACATTTTACAGGATTTTGTTAACCTGGTTAAAGGGTATATCCGGAAGACAGACCTTTTTTTTCGTTATAAAAATGGGGATGAGTTTGCATTAATATTTAGTAACATTGGTGTTGAAAAAGCTCAGGAGATTGGTAACCGCTTACGACGTGTTATTGCTTATCACCCTTTTCAAATTGATGATAAATTAGTTAACATCACGATTAGTATGGGGATTACTACCTCTGTAAAAGATGATATTCCCGAACAAATAAAGCAGAGAGCCGAAGAAGCACTGTTGGAAGCCAAACAATCCAAAAATGCAGTAGTTTTATTCGAGGAGTAGAACTTTTAATGAAAAGAGGCTTCCACATGATGAGTAGAAGCCTCCTTCTTTTATTTGTGAGTCTAATTATCTATCTGTTGCTAAAAACTTTATACCCCCAGGGCTGCATTTTATATTGAGTTGTAATCTGTTCATCAGTAAAAAGTTCAAATAATTGATCGTTTTCAAACTCATTCAGTAATTCAAATTCAACTTCTTTATCCGAAAGATTCAGAATAGATATCAACTGATGATTTTCTTTTCTTCGCGAAAAAGCAAAAATATTTTCATCTGCTGTGGTTTTTATTCTGTCCATCGTTCCACCATATTCTCCATTCCATAAAGCTTTATTATCTTTCTTCTGGGTAAGCAATGTTTTGTATAATTCATTCATCGAACAATTTTTATCCCAGTTGATGGTATCTTTCTCAAAAAATCTCAGTTGTTTATTCATACAGGCTTCCTGTCCGCTGTAAATTAAAGGCATACCCGGAAGTGTAGCAGAAAGTACGGTAAATGTTTCGGTTGCTTCGCCCAATCTTTCATAAACTGTACCTTTCCATGAGTTTTCATCATGGTTGCTGGTAAACATCATACGATAATCATCGGGATTATATTTTGTTTTTTCCTTTTCTAATTGATTGGCCAAATCTTCCATACTTTTTTTGCCCTGAGCGATTTCATTCCAGATAAAATGAAGGTCCCAGGCATAAGTCATGTCAAAAGCATACTCGTGAAGCTCGGGATCATTAGCTTCAGCCAGCATAAATACAGGTTTTATTTTGTCAAGTTCGTAACGTACCTTATTCCAAAAATCGGTAGGAACCATCCCGGCCACATCACATCGGTATCCATCAATATTGAAATTTTTAACCCAGTAAATAAGCGCATCAGTCATATATTCACGTACCTCTGGTATCTCGTAGTTTAAATCAGCTACATCTGTCCAATCATCAACAGGAGCAATAATTTCTCCCTCTTCATTTTTAGTGTACCATTCGGGATGATCATCAATAAGTTGGTTGTCCCAGGCTGTGTGGTTAGCCACCCAGTCGATAATAACATACATTCCTAAGTCATGTATCTGGTTGACCAGGTTTTTAAAATCCTCTTCGGTACCGAATTCCGGATTAATGCCCAAATAATCTTTAACCGAATAATAACTTCCCATCGAACCTTTTCTGTTTTTTTCTCCAATGGGATGAATGGGCATTAACCATAAAATATCCACACCCATCTCTTTTAATCTGGGTAAATGTTCGGCAAATCCATTAAAAGTTCCTTCTGGAGTATATTGTCTGATATTAACTTCGTAGATACTTGCGTTTTTACTCCATTCAGGATGCTCAACTTTTTGATAATCAGCAATTTTTTGTTCGTTGTTTGCTTTGTTCTTACATCCATAAAATCCTATAAACATTAAGAGTAACATTGCCAGCGTTTTACGAATTAATGGTAGTGATTTTGTTTTCATGTTAAGTTTAGTTTATTTTTTACAATATATAGTTATATAAATTGTGATATATCAAGGGTTTTTGTTAAATTTACATCTTCTTGTTTTTTGATTTTTAAAGATACAAAAATTTTAAAACATTTGTGTACGAAAAGCAGACTTATTAAGGGAAACATAATATTTCTCTTCTCAAATAATAAAATTGCTAACCATTAAAAAATTTACTGCTAATGAAAAGAGTTTTAGTTGCAACAGCAGGGGGAGACTGCCCGGGATTAAATGCCGTGATAAGGGCTGTAGTAAAACGTGCTTCACAGGAAAAGGATTGGGAGGTTTTAGGGAGTATTCAGGCTTTTAATGGAATACTTTGGGAACCAACAGAAATCAAAATCCTGGATGAAAAGGCTGTTGCCGGTATTCATTTCCACGGAGGAACAATCATTGAAACGACCAATAAAGGGGGGCCTTTTGCCTGGCCCATAAAAGATAAAAACGGGAAATGGACAACCGCCGATCGTTCGGAAGAGATGATTCGTAAGTTGATGTATATGGGCGTTGATGCTGTTATCAATATCGGTGGTGACGGTTCACAGCAGATTTCTCAGGCCTTGTACAAAAAAGGGTTGAATATTATCGGAGTACCTAAAACGATTGATAATGATTTATCAGCAACCGATTCAACTTTTGGTTTTCAAACAGCTGTTCAGATAGCAACCGAATCTGTTGATAAACTGGTTACTACTGCTGCCAGTCATAACCGGGTAATGATTCTGGAAGTGATGGGCAGAAATGCCGGTTGGATAGCTATGAATGCTGCCGTTGCCGGTGGTGCTGACATTTGTCTGATTCCCGAAATCCCTTATGATATCAATAAGGTTCTGGATAAAATTAATCAGCGGTTTATACGCGACCGTGGTTTTACGATCATTGTTATTGCTGAGGGGGCACGTGGTATTGGAAAAGATATTTCACAAGTTGAAACCAATGAAGTAGGATATAAGAATGTTAAATTTTCAGGTGCAGCTTCACGTCTTGAACATGAATTGAAAGAAGCCGGATTAAAACATGATATACGAAAAGCAGTACTTGGACACATTCAGCGTGGTGGGGTACCTATTGCTTATGACAGAGTGCTGGCCACACAATTTGGGGTTCATGCCTTTCAAATGGTAATGGATGGAAAATTTGGAGAAATGGTTTCCTATCAGCATCCGAACATAACCTCGGTACCTTTTAAAGATGCCATTAAAAAACCTAACTTTGTTACCCTCGATACCGCATTAATGCGTAATGCAAGAGGTGTAGGAATTAGTTTCGGAGATTAGTTGTTAACCATATTTTTAACCACAAAAAAGCGACACCTTTATAGTGCCGCTTTTTTGGTTTAAATGAATTGAAATTTTTCCTTGAAATTTCAACTGACAATCTATCTTTCGCGATTAATTATTCAGAACCTCAAATGCATAGGGCTTGAGTGTAACAGAAATCTTCTCTTTGCTTGTTTGTTCTTTTTTGTTTCCAAAATTTGTATACCACTTTTCGGACCTGATATTTTGAGGCAGCTCAATAGGAATAGTTATTTCCTTACTCGATTTATTGAAAGCAATCAACATTATTTCATCAAAATATTTTCGGGCATAAACCATGGTATGCTCATCAGCGTGGATTAAAATAATATCGCCATAAATCAGCGGAAGGTTATTTCTTCTGAGATGGATAATCTTTTTCGTATTTTCCAGCACAAAATTTTCAAATCGGTTTAAGTTATCAAACTTCATGGGTCGACGGTTGTCCGGATCGCCTGCTCCCGGCATTCCAATTTCGTCGCCATAATAAATAACCGGAACACCGGGAATAGTATGGATAAAACTTGTAACCTGCAACAGCCTGTAGTAGCCCAGGGTATCTTCCACCTGAATATCTCTTTTCCAGCCGGCTTCTTTGTCATCCTCATCAAATGCAAGGGCTCCGCTGGCAAGGGTAATAAATCTTGGCAAATCATGGTTGCCGGTAATGTTACCCATGAGCGAGTGATGACCGTTATATTTTAAACTCTCTTTTAACGATTGATTGAGTTTGGTTAAGGGTTCTTCTTCCTTTGCCAGATTGTTTCGCATATCGAAATAGAGATTAAAATCAAACTGTCCGTCAAGCATGTCGGGACCCACATAACTTCTTATTAATTCGCGGCTGCCAAAGGTTTCTCCAATCTGAAAAAGAAAATCTTTGGATGTCTTTGCACGTAACTTCTGCGTTAAGGTTTTCCAGAAATCGAGCGGTATGTGTTTGGTAGCATCGTGCCTGAATCCGTCGATGTTAAACTCCCGGATCCAGAACATGGCAGAGTCAGACATCATCTCGGTAACTTCGGGAATAGAAAAGTCTAATGATGGGATAAATGTGTCGAACCAGGTGGTTAATCGGTGCTCGTCCCAAAATCGGATATTTTTTCTTCCGTCGGGTAAATCTAAAATCGTAACCCAGTCGGGATGGTCCTGGTAGATTTTATTTTTAATATGCACGTGGTTCGAAACAAAGTCGAGAATAATATTCATCTCTTTTTGGTGGGTGGTATTCACCAGCTGATGCAATTCGTCGGAGGTCCCAAAGCGTTGGTCAACAGTAGTTAAGGTGACCGGCCAGTAGCCATGATAACCCGAATACTTTCTATGGGGTGCCGGATATTCAATATATCCATCGAGTGGATTTTGGGTAATCGGGGAGAGCCATATCATGCTAATCCCTAAATCGGAAAAATATCCATCATTAACTTTTTGTGTAATCCCTTTAATATCTCCACCATGATAATTTGCTCTGTCGAATATTTCCGGATCCTCTACCGGTTGATCATTTGCTGTGTTTCCATTGTTAAAACGATCAACCAGCATAAAATACAGTACCTGTGCATGTTTGTCTTTGCGGGTAATTTGAGCAATATCTTGCAACACGTTTCCATCTTCCAGCGGAACTAAAATATCATTTGAATAACCGTTTTTGTTAAATGCCCACATTCTTATAAACGAACGTTTTTTGCTTTTGGCAATGGCAGGTATTTGTAGGGTTATTTTTTCATCTTTAATTTCTGATGGAATCGTAAAATTATCCCATAACGCGATAACAGAAGTAATATCTCCTGCATAATCTATGATTATCTTTTCTTTGGTGAAGGATTGGGTTGAAATTTTTGGTGCATTTTCTGCAGGATCGGGAATCGTAAGCACCGAATTATAGCCTCCAATATTGTTGCTTTCCTTTTCAGGATTTTGAGGGTCAAGCATCCATTCATCGTTAATTACCAGCTGATAATGATATTTTCCCGGCGAAAGTTTTAATGAAAATTTCCATACACCATCTTCGAGCAAAAAATCACCGGATGGTGTCCAGTTGTTAAAACTTCCCACTACCTGAACAGAATGATATTGTTTTTTATTGTCGTTAAGCTCAAATGTATAATTTACTTTCTGATCAAATAATAAAAGAATGGAGTAGGGATAACCTTCGATCCAGATGGTTAATGTTTCAATGGGTTTGGTATCCGGCGTAGGTGTAATTTGTATAAGCTCATGGTTCTCGGAAAGGTTGTAGTTGTAGCCTTTTATGGATAACGAGTCTATTTTATTGATGTTTTTAAAAATTCCGTCAAGGGCTATCTCTTGTCCCTCTTCACTTACATATACAGGTAAGGCCAGCTCATACATCTCTGACTTTTCAGGGATAGTAAGCTCTTGTTGGGTACACGCAAAGCTGAAAATAATCAAAAAAATAATGGATAAATTTTTCATGGCGAATAGTATTTTTGGTTATTGCTTAAGTTCAATAATCATGGCTGATTTTTTTGGGATATGGATTTTATTGAGATCCTTGATTTCTGTTTGACTGATGATTTCTTTTCCTGTCAGGAATCCTTTCATCACCTCCTTAAAGCGTTCTGTTTGTATGGTTTGAGGATTATCGTTGTTATTTAAAATAATCATCACCGTTTCTTCAGTATGGTGCCTGAAATAAACGTACACATTGTTTTCCGGAATAAAGTGGGTTAGTTTGCCGCTATGAATTACTTTTTTTGATTTTCTCCAGTTGAGCAGATGCTGCAAATAGTTGTATATTTCATTTTGAGCATCGGTTCTTCCTTCGGCAGTAAAACCATTTTTTTGATCATCGGGCCATCCGCCGGTAAAATCTTTACGCATTTTACCATGCGCTTCGTGCTCATATCCTTCCATCAACAATTCGGTACCATAAAGGATGGAGGGAATTCCGCGTGTTGTTAACTGAAAGGCCAGGGCCATTTTTAATTTTTCCATGCTTTGGTTTAGCGATGAAAAAATACGGGTAACATCGTGATTATCCAGAAAAACCAAGGTATTTGCAGGATTGTTGTATACAAAATCCTGTGCCAGGATATAATACAATTTCGCCATACCATCCGTCCAGGTTTGTTCTTCGTTGAAAGCCTGTGTAATGGCATAGTGCATAGGAAAATCTGTAATAACAGGGATGTTGGACGAGTAATTGTCGAAATTTTTACTGTTTTCCTGCCAGTAGGCTGTAAGTGTGTCCAGCCGTATACCATCAATCCCTGCATATTCAATCCACCATATGGAATTCTGAATAAAATAGGTGGCTACCAAAGGATTTTTTTGATTTAAGTCGGGCATGTTCCGGTCGAACCATCCTTTTTGCTGGCGCATGATATCTTCGGATGATGCATACGGATCGGTTAGTACAGGTGACCGGAAATTGGACTGGGTATATTCTTCAAACTGATGAATCCAATCTTCAGAAGGTAAATCATCCATCCACCAGTGATTGATTCCGCAGTGATTTAATACTACATCCATTACAATTTTAAAATCTTTTTGGTGGGCTTTATTTACCAGTTCCATATATTTTGTATTATTGCCAAACCGGGCATCAATGTTGTAAAAATCGGTTATGGCATACCCATGGTAGGTGTACTTTTCCTGATTATTTTCCAGCAAAGGATTGATCCATAAAGTGGTTACTCCTAATTGATCCAGATAATCCAGATGATTGATGATGCCCTGGATATCTCCTCCATGCCGTCCGTCCGGATTTTTGTGGTCTGCTTTTTCCAGCAAGCCTTCTTCAGAATCGTTGGTTAAATCGCCATTGGCAAACCGGTCGGGCATGAGCAGGTAGATAACATCCGAATTATCAAACCCCTGATGTTGCGCCCTGTTTTTGGTTCGTTCTTTTAGCTCATAAGGAAAACTCTCAATAAGCTCACCATTTTTTTTTATTTGAATATTAATTATTTGAGGAGATATCTTTTCCGGAATTTTAAGATTCAAAAAAAGGTAATTTGGATTTTCTGTTTTTTGAACAGAATACAGCAACTCCTCGGTGCTTAATGAAAGATCATGATTTGCAATATTATTTCCGTACAGCAAGATCTGTAATTCAGGATTTTCCATCCCTGTCCACCAGTTGGGAGGTTCTGCCTTACTGATAACCTGTGCATTGGAAATTGATATTCCAAATAAAAGAATAATTAATGACAGGATATGATACATTATTTTCTGAGTCATTGATTTAATGAATTTCAAGGGAATCATTAGCATTAATAGTATAATCTACTCCGTGAACAATTATTTTTACTTTTTCATTGTGTTGGTTGTAAACGATTGTTTTTTCGTTGGTAACTTCAATTTTTATCAGTTTCCCTCTGAACTTAACAATAAACGAATATTTGTTCCATTGTGGTGGAAGAAACGGGTTAAAATGTAACGCACCATTTTTTATGCGCATCCCGCCAAAACCTTCTACAATAGATAGATAAGTCCCGGCCATGCTGGTAATATGTAAACCCTGATTTACCTCGTTATTGTAATCATCCAGGTCGAGCCTGGCTGTACGTAAATAAAGCTCGTAGGCTTGTTCTTTATAGCCTAGTTTTGCTGCTAAGATAGTATGTACACAAGGAGATAATGATGATTCATGAACGGTTAACGGCTCATAAAAATCGAAATTTCGTTTAATCGTATCTTCATCAAAATGATCTTCGAAAAAATATAATCCCTGCAAAACATCAGCCTGTTTAATGTAGCAGGAACGTAAAATTCGATCCCACGACCATTTTTGATTGATAGGCCTTTGTTCCGGATCAAGCTGCTCGACAGGAATGATCTCTTTATCCATAAAACCATCCTGCTGGAGGAAAATATCGAGCTCTTCATTTTCGGGAAGATAAATATTATCAACAATATTGGTCCATTTGCCTGCTTCCTTCAGCTCGTTGAAATGAATTTTTTCTTTTAATTTTTTATATTTTTCAGGTGCTTCGGATTGTACCCTGGCAATCATTTTTAAGGTATATTCAAGACACCATCGGGCAATGGTATTGGTATACCAGTTGTTATTTATATTGTTTTCGTACTCGTTGGGTCCGGTAACGCCTAAAATCACATACTGTGTTTTCTCTTTGGAGAAATTAACCCTTTGTGCCCAAAAACGACTGATGGCAATGAGTACCTCCAGCCCGTAATCCTCGATGTACGTTTCATCGCCTGTATAGCGGGTATAATTGTAAATAGCATGGGCAATTGCCCCGTTACGGTGAATCTCTTCGAACGTAATTTCCCATTCGTTGTGGCACTCCTCACCATTCATAGTAACCATTGGATACAATGCAGCACCATCTTTAAAACCTAATTTTTCGGCATTCTCAATGGCTTTGGGTAAATGGCGGTATCGGTATAACAACAGGTTTTTGGCTACTTGTTGTTCCGATGTCCTCAAATAAAAAGGCAGACAATAGGCTTCGGTATCCCAGTAGGTACTTCCTCCATATTTCTCGCCGGTAAAACCTTTGGGTCCGATATTTAAACGTTCATCATCACCTGTGTAGGTCTGGTTTAGCTGGAAAATATTAAATCGTATGCCTTGCTGACCGGCAACATCACCTTCAATTTTTATATCGCTGGTTGTCCATTTCTTTTTCCATGCGTTGGCATGTTCCGTAAAAAGTTGATCAAACCCTTTTTCTGTAGCTAACTGTAAATTATTGTTGGCTGCGATGGTTAGTTGCTCCTTGTCATGATTCTCTGAATGAGTAATAGAAGCAAATTTATAAATGGCTATCACATCGTCTGTTTTACAATCAACAGAAACTCGCTGACTCAGGTATTTCTTTCGTTTGTTTTCTTTTACCGTATTTTTTATTTCGGTATTGTTTTTTTCAATGCTGAATTTCATGCTGGTGCAAACATGAAAATCGAGTTTTTTGGTTTTTGCCGTTACATAAGCTTCGCCTGGTCTGCTTTCGATACCCACTTCCTTCCAGAATTTTTCTTTGTAACTTCCTTCCAGAATTTTTCTTTGTAGTTGGCGTCTTCGTTAATCACATCCGCATCAACATAAGGTTCAATGGTTATTTTATCATCAATATCAACACATCTGATTTGATATTTAATACAACCTAATTCGTTTTGGGTGATGCTTAAAAATCGTTTGGCCGTAACTTCTATGGCTTGTCCATCGGGAAGTTCGGCGTAGAAGCTACGTTCTAAGCAGCCTTGCTGCATATTTAATACCCGGCGGAAATTTTTAACTTTTATCTTCGCCAGGTCAAGCTCGTGTTTTCCTACCCAAATATTGATTCCAATCCAGTTGGGTGCATTAAGCACTTTGGCAAAATATTCGGGATAACCGTTTTTCCACCAGCCTACTTTTGTTTTATCGGGATAATAAATACCTGCTATATAATTTCCCGGTAAGGTATCGCCACTATATTGTTCTTCAAAATTAGCCCGTTGGCCAATATGTCCGTTTCCTAGCGAAAAAATACTTTCCGATGATCGCTGATTTTCAGGATTAAAACCTTCTTCGATTATACACCATTCATCATGTTTAAGATATTCGTTCATTGTGAAGGATTTTTATGATTTTAACTATTTTCAATTATTGAGATGTTTACATTTTGAAAGCCGGGAATCACCTTGTCTGCTTTGGGTAAGTTTTCCGGTTTTCCCACACCGATGGTTTTCATTCCGGCATTTTTTGCCGCTTCGATACCCGATTCAGCATCTTCAAAAACCAAACACTGTTCGGGTGGAATATTTAATTCCTGGGCTCCCTTTAAAAAAACTTCAGGGTCTGGTTTTGAGCGGCTGATTTTTGTTCCGTCCACCACCGCATCAAAGTAATTTTCTAAGCCTATGCGCTCTAAAATGGTTCCTGCATTTTTACTTAAGCCTATGCGCTCTAAAATGGTTCCTGCATTTTTACTGGATGACCCGATAGCCATTTTGTAATCAGCATTTTTCAATGTTTCAAGAAACTCCATAACACCCGGTAAAATATCTTTGGGGGTCATTTTTAAGATATTCTCCCGATACCACTTGTTTTTACTGGTTGCCAGTTGTTGTTTCTCTGCTGTCGATAAGGAGCCTTTGTTCCCAATTTTGAGTAAGATGTCTAAAGATTCCATCCGGCTGATTCCTTTCAGCTGTTCGTTTTGAGCTTCGGTAAGATCAAAACCCATGGTATTGGCCAATTTTTTCCAGGCCAGGTAATGAAATACAGCGGTGTCAACAATAACACCATCCAGGTCAAAAATAATTGCTTTAATTTTTTGTGCCATTAATCCCTGTCTTTTACAAATACAACTAAAATACCGGCTAATATCATTGAAAAACCGCCCAGTATTAATGCATAAATGGGTTGATTGTTAAATACTGTTTTTACTACAAATCCCAGGATACTGGCGGCCAGTATCTGAGGAATTACAATAAAAAAGTTGAAAATTCCCATAAAAACGCCCATTTTATGTGCCGGTAATGAGCCGGTTAATATTGCATAGGGCATGGCTAATATGCTGGCCCAGGCTAATCCGATTCCAATAAACGGTACTAACAACATGGTAGGATTATTAATAAAAAATATAGAGGCCAAACTGATACCGCCAATAATTAGGGATACAGCGTGGGTAATCTTCCGGTTGGTTAATTTGGCCAAAAGAATAAGTAAAAAGGCAAAAGCGGCAGCGAAACCATTATAAATCCCAAAACATATTCCTACCCAGTTAGCCCCTTCGTTATATAGGGCTGAGGTGGTATCGGTAGTTCCGTAAATATGGCTGGTAACTCCTGCTGTGGTATAAATCCACATGGCAAAAAGGGCAAACCATGAAAAGAATTGCACGATAGCCAGTTGTTTCATGGTCAGAGGCATGGTGTTAAAATCAGAAACAACAGCTACAAAACCATTTTTTAGTTTCCCTCTTTGTTTTAAAAAGCCACTGAATAGTTCGAGCAACCCAAATATTGCAAGACCGATTGAAAAGATATATACTTCATTATCGACTTTTATGAAGGTAAGGCCAAAAGTGATAATGATTCCTGCAAACAAAAAAATCAGGCCATTTTTAAAATCACCGCTTGAGTTTTTGATATTGGCCAGCTCAACCTCTTTCATCTTTGCTTCCAGCTCTTTATCTTCAAAGTCGGCTAACTCTTCGGGCGAATATTCTTTGGAAGTGAAAACGGTCCATAGTACTGAAAGAAGAAATACTGCACCACCAAAATAAAAGGATAATTTTACAGACAATGGAATTTCTCCGGGAGGAGCAGTATTGGAGACGTTGAACCATTCGGTAAAAATATAAGGCAGAAAAGAGGCAACCACAGCACCGATGCCAATAAAAAAGCTTTGCATGCTAAATCCTATGGTACGCTGGTGCGATGGAAGGTTATCGCCGACAAATGCCCGGAAGGGTTCCATGGAAATATTAATGGAAGCATCCATAATCCAAAGCATTCCTGCAGCTACCCATAAAGTGGGTGAATTAGGCATGATAAATAATGCAATAGATGCTAAAATAGCGCCTACTAAAAAGAAGGGGCGTCTACGCCCTAAGCGGGTCCATGTTTTATCGCTTAAGTGACCAATAATCGGCTGAACAATAAGGCCGGTTACCGGAGCTGCTATCCATAAAATGGGAATGTTATCTACTTTGGCTCCAAGGGTTTCGAAAATTCTGCTCACATTGGCATTTTGAAGGGCAAAACCAAACTGAATACCTAAAAATCCAAAACTCATGTTCCATATTTGCCAGAAACTCAGTGCTTTTTTCTCTTTTTTCATCGTAGTAAGTTAACAAAGAATGAATGATTTTTTGATTTTAAAAATACTATCAAATATAATGAAAAAAGGAATAGAAACAATGTATCTTGTTAGTAAGCAGATGTTTATATAGAAAATCAAAAGGTCTGTAAGTATTGTTTCAAACGTTTGCGAGTTACAAAAAGAAGGTAAATATGTTTTTAAATTTTTTTAAAGTTTATCTATTCACTTTTAATCCTGTCCCTTGTTTTTAACATAATTAAACAATATGACTTATAACTATTAGCATTTTTAAACTATAGTAAATGTGTCATTAGCAGCAGACGTTAAACCATCAAAACATTTTATCATCTAATGAGTGTAAATACTCAAACTATCAGTAAGCCATGAAATATTTTATTTTATCCTGCCTGTTAATTATTTCTTATACTATTAACGCACAAATTGATTTTGACTATTATTTGGGAAAAGATATTCCTGTAAATAATGAAATCCCCGGTCCAGGGTCTTCGTCGGGGCATGCCTTTGGCGAATGGCATTTTTCGCACGACCAGGTGGTTTATTACCTAAAGAATTTATCGCAAAATTCGGATAGGGTAAAAATGGTTGAGTATGGCAGAACCCACGAAAACAGACCTTTATATCATTTCATTATCTCATCGCCCGAAAATATTGCCAATCTTGAAAAAATAAGAGAAAATCATCTTAAGCATATTGTTTCAGAAGAAAACAAGTCCGGCCCTGATAATGACCCAATTATTGTTTGGTTGGGATATGGTGTACATGGAAACGAATCGAGTGCCACCAATGCATCCTTATTAACGGCTTATTATTTATTATCATCTGACGAAGAGCAGGTAAAAGAATACCTGAATCATGCGGTTATTATTATCGATCCCAGTTTAAATCCTGATGGCTTTAACCGGGCAGCCAGCTGGGTGAATATGCATCAAAGCAAAAACCGGGTTGATGATCAGTCGAGCATTCAGTTTTCTGAACACTGGCCCGGCGGAAGAACCAATCATTACTGGTTTGATTTGAACAGGGACTGGTTACTGGTTCAGCATCCCGAATCGAAAGCAAGAGTTCGTGCCTTCCATCAATGGAAACCTGCTGTTGTTAGTGATCATCATGAGATGGGTACCAATGGAACGTTCTTCTTTCAGCCAGGTGTTCCTTCCAGAAACAATGCTTTGACACCTTCTGAGAATTATGAATTAACGTATAAAATCGCGAAATTCCACAGTAAAGCTTTGGATGATATAGGTACGCTATATTTTTCTGAAGAGGTATTTGATGATTTTTATTATGGCAAAGGATCCACCTATCCGGATGTAAATGGTGCGATTGGAATTTTATTTGAGCAATCAAGGGTAAATGGTCAGGTAGTTAATAATATTCATGGGACAACAACCTTTGCTGAAGCCATACGGAATCAGTTTACAGTTTCGATGTCAACCATAAATGCAGCTATTGATAATAAAAATGAACTAAGAAATTATCAGCGTTCTTTTTATCAATCAGCAAAACAGCTGGCCGGTAAGGATAAAATAAAAGGGTATGCTTTTGGAAACTTAAAAGATCCAGTAAGGTTGCACTATATGCTGGAAGTTTTAAATACACATCAAATTGATATCTATCATAACCGACAAAAGATATCTGTCGGAGACACTGATTTTGATGCTAATGAGGCATACATTGTACCGTTAAAACAAAATCAATACCGGTTAATAAAGTCCCTGTTCGAAAAAAATAATACGTATGAGGATAGTATCTTTTATGATATCTCTTCGTGGAATTTCCCCATGTCTTTTAATATCGATTACAGGGAATTAGAAAATGCCCACTCGTTGATGGGAGAAAAAGTAAATTCATTTAAAATTCCGCAAGGTACCATAAACGGACAAAGCAGTATCGGGTATGTTTTTAACTGGAGTAATTACCATTCGCCCAAAGCGTTGTACCGGTTAATGGACAAAGATATCCGAATCAAAGTAGCCACAAAGC